>Ga0206960_1080_pt1 | contig 25059 bp, 27 predicted proteins | sample Alteio_BWOrgHeat_29_FD_153255 | JGI IMG/M metagenome (GOLD analysis project Ga0206960, IMG submission 153255) | Enriched cells from forest soil in Barre Woods Harvard Forest LTER site, Petersham, Massachusetts, United States -... | ecosystem: Environmental > Terrestrial > Soil > Temperate forest >... | reverse complement strand
ATTTTTTCCTGCTTCGGTGCAGGCGCTGGCGGCGGAGGTGGCGGCGGTGCAGCGGCTTCTACTTTTGGTACAGGTTTAGGCGCCGGCGCTGCTGCGGCAGCGATTTTCGGGGCCGGCTTCGGTTTGGGTTTGGGCGTTTCTTGCGCTTCCGGCAAAGGCTGGCCCGGTGGGCCGACTTGCCATACGAGTTTGGTTTTTGGCCCCGTTTGCGGTTGCTCAGCTGGCGTGTTTTCGCCCTGTGTTTTCTCGCTTTGGGGTTTTTCGTTCGGCATGACGCCATTTTGCACGCTGATCGGCGCTTCCGGCGGCAGCGTGTTCTGCGTGGCCATGGAACCGGCGCTCAGCGCGCGCAGCGCTTCAAGGTGAATTTCTACGCTGGGAGCAGGGCCAGGCACTTGCGCGGCGGCGAGAAGCGGAACGAAAGCGGCGGAGCCTATAAAAAGCAGGGATTTTTTCATAGGCGCAAACGTAAAGGCTTGGCGGCTAGCCTGCAAGTAGTTTTAGCAATTTGCCGTGCAGATGGCGGTTGGCGGCCAGCAGCGAGGGGGTGTACGCGGTGGAAGGATTGCCCGAAAAGTCGGTGGAGATGCCGCCGGCTTCACGTATAAACAGCAGGCCGGCCGCCATGTCCCAGGGTTTTAGCGAGGCGAACCAGCAGCCCTCCAGGCGCCCGGCGGCGACATAGGCCAGGTCGAGCGCGGCGGAGCCGGTGTTGCGGATAAAGCCGGTATGTTCGGAAATGCGTTTCAGACGCGCCGCGCCAATTTCGTCGCGTGCCGGGCGGCTGCCGGTGGCGATCATGGCCTCATCCAGCCGGTCGCGCGCCGAGGCGGCCAGGCGCCGGTCGTTCACATAGGCGCCTTTGTTTTTTTCGGCGTAAAATAATTCGTTGTGCAGTGGGTCGTAAATCACACCGGCGATGATTTCGGTGCCGCCGTTTTTGTGGCGCTGCTCAAGGCCGATCGAGATGCAGAAAAACGGTTGCGCGTGGATGAAATTGCTCGTGCCGTCCAGCGGGTCGATGATCCAGCGGTGGGATTCGTCGGCGCCCGGCACTTCGCCGGATTCTTCGAGCAGGAAGCCGTAATCCGGGCGGGCTTTGCGCAGCTCGTTGACCAGTTTTTTTTCCGTGCGCAGATCGCTTTGCGTGACGAAATCTGCCGTGCCCTTGCGAGAAATTTGCAGCTCGCTTACCTCACCAAAATCGCGCAGTAAATTCTTGCCCGCTTTGATGGCGGCAGCCGACATGACGGTGATGATGGGGGAGTGCATAAGTTATGATGAGCGATGAGAGATGAGAGATGAGGTCTTCTTATCGCTCATCGCTCATCTCTCATCAACCTTAATCCTTTGCCCTTTCGACATACGAGCCGTCTTCCGTATTCACCACCACGCGTGTGCCGGCTTCTAGGAAGGGCGGCACCAGAATGCGCACGCCGTTTTCCAGCGTGGCGGGTTTGTAGGACGAGGAAGCGGTCTGGCCTTTGACCACCGGGTCGGCTTCCACCACGGTCATGGTGACTTTGGAGGGCAGGCGGGCGGTGATGGCGGTGCCTTCGTGCATTTCCAGTTGCACGGTCATGTTATCCTGCAGGAACCGCCCGGCGTCGCCCAGCAGGTCTTTGGGCAGGGTGAGCTGCTCGAAGCTTTCATTGTCCATGAAATGTAGCAGGCCGTCCGCCTCATACAGATAATTGGCGCTGCGCGAATCGAGCGATACGCGCTCCACGCTTTCGCTGGAGGACAGGCGGATATTGGTTTTGGTGCCGGATTTAATTTCCTTCATCTCCACCTGGTTGAAGGCGCGCAAATTGCCCGGCGTGCGGATCTCATGCTTCACTACAAGCCACAGCTTGCTCTGATATTCCACCACCATGCCCATGCGGACCGCGGAGCCGTCTACTTTCATGTGTTTATCCTTATAAAATGCAGGTCAGGCCGCGCTTGTAGCGGAAGCGGGGCGGTTTGTCATGCGGATTTATTTATCGTACCGGCGCAGGCCGGTATCCACGTGCTTTCGGGCGCAAAGCATTGAAGGCTGCGGATGAGACTACATGGGCCCCGGCCTGCGCCGGGGTGACATATCGGTAAATTTCTCCTTCTCAGGCCAAAGGCACAAATCCCGTACGATACAGCGCCCGCACTCGGGTTTGCGGGCTTTGCAGGTGTAGCGGCCGTGTAGGATGAGCCAGTGGTGGGCGTGGATGCGCCATTTTTCGGGGACGACTTGCATGAGGCAGTCTTCCGTTTGCTCGGGCGTTTTGGTGTGGCAGAGGCCTAAGCGATTGGCGACGCGGAATACATGTGTATCCACAGCAATTACCGGCTCTTGGTGGATGTTGTTCAGCCACACATTTGCCGTTTTGCGGCCGACGCCGGGGAGGGTTATCAACGCCTCAAAATCGCGCGGCACCTCGCCCTTATAGTGCTCTACCAGCATCCGGCTGAGCGCGATGACGTTCTTGGCCTTGGCGTTAAACAGGCCGATGGTTTTGATATAATCTTTCAGCTTCGCCTCGCCCAGCGCCGCCATTTTCCGAGGCGTATCGGCGGCTTTGAACAGGGCGGGCGTTGCCTTGTTCACCCCCACATCGGTCGCCTGGGCGGAGAGCACGATGGCCACTAACATGGTGAAAGGATTGGTGGAATTCAGTTCGGTTTTGGGCTCCGGCTCGGCGGCGGCGAAGCGGGCGAAAATTGTATTGACGCGCTGCGCCTCATTTATTTCCAGGTTCTTGCGTTTTGCGGGCATGTTGGTTAGATACACCTATGCGCATTGTTTTTGCAATCCTCCTGTTGATGCTTTATATCGCTCCCCACCCTACACGGGCAGCGGCACCGGGCGATATCGAAGTCTATATCGAAGACATGACCTGGCCGGAGATTCGTGACCGGATGCGGCAGGGGTCTACCACGGTGATTGTTCCCACCGGCGGCACGGAGCAGAACGGGCCGCATTTGATTACGGGCAAGCATAATTATGTTGTCTATGCCACGTCTGGGGAAATTGCGCGGCGGCTGGGCAATGCGCTGGTGGCGCCGGTGCTGGCCTATGTGCCGGAGGGGCGTATCTCGCCGCCGGAAGGGCATATGCGTTTTCCGGGCACGATTTCCTTGGGGCAGAGCACGTTTGCGGCGGTACTGGAAGATACGGCGCGCAGTTTTAAGCAGGAAGGGTTCAAGCTCATTTGCTTTGTCGGCGATCATGGCGGCAGCCAGGAGACGCAGGCGCAAGTGGCCGATAAGCTCAACGCCGAATGGCACGGCCAGGGCGTGCATGTATTGCAGGTGAAGAATTATTATGCCGCCAATGGTCAGAAAGAATGGGTGCAATCCGCCAAGCTGAGCAGCGGCAACCCGGAAGCGCATGGCGGGTTTTTAGACACGGCGGAGATGATGGCGCGCCGCGAAGGCGGAGTGCGCAAAGACAAGCTTGCCGCTTATAAAGAAGAAGACTACGCTACGCTCGGTGTTTCCGGCAGCCCGATGGGCGCTACCGCTGATGCCGGGCGCAAAGCACTCTCACTCAAAGTTGAAGCAGCAGTTACACAGATCCGCAATGCCCAAGCAGACCGCGATTAAACTTTTTCCCGGCCGCGCCAGCCGCGTGTTTTTAACGCGCATGGTGCGTGCTCCCCGCCGCACGGGCGCGATTGCGCCGAGCAGCCGTTTTCTGGCACGTGCCATGGCGGCAGAGGTGGAGGTGCATCGCGCGGGGCATGTGATTGAGTTGGGTGCGGGCAACGGTGTCGTGACCAAAGCGCTGCTTGCCGCGGGCATAAAACCCGAGCGGTTGATCGTGGTGGAGTTGGACCGCCGCCTGTGCAAAGAACTGCGCGAGCATTTCCCCGATGTGCGCGTGGTGCATGGCGATGCGGCAAAGCTCGATGAGCTGCTGGCGGAACATCATGTGCACCAAGTGAACGCGATTGTCTCCAGCCTGCCGCTGCTGGCCTTCCCCAAGCCGCTCTATGCGGAAGTGGTGAGCAAAATGAGCGAGGCGCTGGGGCAGGAGGGGCTGCTGGTGCAGTTCACCTATAGCCCGGTATCGCCCATTACCGGGGGGTTAATGAAGAAAACCCACCTTACAGGCCATAAAACCCGGCGGATTTGGCTGAATGTGCCCCCCGCCAGCGTGTGGCGGTTTACGCGGGCGTAAGTAGGGGACGTAAGCTTTTTTTTACGTTTGCGCCGGATAATATCATCATGGCAGAAGAAGCGGAAAAAAAAGAAGAAATCATAATAAAAAAGATCATCAAGGGCGGGGGTGGCCATCATGGCGGCGCCTGGAAGGTGGCCTATGCCGATTTCGTGACCGCGATGATGGCGTTTTTCTTGCTGCTGTGGCTGCTCGCCACCACCACGCCGGAACAGCGCCAAGGCATCGCCGAATATTTCACGCCGACTACGGGGTTGAAAGATGCAAAAGGCATCGGCTTCCAGGGCGGTATGACGCCGAACGAAAAAGGCATCAGCAAAAGCACACTTAGCCAGCCGGGCTTGGTGCCCGGCCAGATGCAGCCCGGTCCGCTGCCGCAAGAGCCGGTGCCGGTGCAGAACATGGCACCGCCGCAAGAAGCGCAGGGCACGGATAAAGGCATGGCGGTGGATTCGCATGCCGATGCGCAAACGGAAAACCAATCGCAAAAAGAAAACACCGCGGATGAAGAGCAGAAGTTGCAGCAGACGAAGCAGGAAATTCTCAGCGCATTTGACAACACGCCGGATTTGCAGAAATTCAAAAACAATCTCATCATCACGAATACGCCGGAAGGCCTGAAGATCGACCTGGTGGATGATGACCGCAACGCCATCTTCAACCCCGGCACGGCGCGCATGACCGATATGGGCCGCTCCATGCTGCGCGCGGTGGGCGGGGTGATTCTGCGCACCACGAACCATCTGGCGGTGACGGCGCATACGGAATCCATCGCCTATCCGCCCGGCACGGCCTACACGAACTGGGAGCTCTCCGGCGACCGGGCGAATGCGGCGCGGCGCTACCTGTCGCAAAACGTGGTGGAACCGGACCGCGTGGAGCGCGTGGCGGGTATGGCCGACCGCGATCTCTTCGTACCCAAAGAACCGCAATCGCCGCGCAACCGGCGCATCAGCCTGCTGTTGTTGCGCAATTCGCATATGACCAAAGTCGGCGAGCAAACGCAGCGCGGTTTGCTCTCTTTGCCGATGGTGGATACGGATGCGTTGTCTACTGCGCCCCCGCCGCCTGCGCCGGTGCCTACGCCACCACCGCCCGCCGCGCAGCCGCCCGTTGAGCCAAAATCATCATTGCCATCTGCATCTGAAACAACGCCGGCCGCGCCGGTTGTTTCTATCCTGACGCCGACACCGGCTCCGCCGCCTACTGCGGCCCCCGCTCCGGCAGCCGCGCCGCCGGCGGACACTGCGCCTGCATCCATTGAGCCGCGCTCATCGCTGCCGCCCATGCCTGCCGCTCCGGAATCCCCTGCCGCATCTGCGCCGCACGCGAATCCTGCTGTGCCGGTGATTCAGCAATGACCGCGCGTCTCTACCTCATCACGCCGCCGGCGATTGACCTGAAAACATTTCCCGCGCAGCTCGAGGCGGCGTTTGCCGGCGGCGATATCGGCGCGGTGCAGCTGCGGCTGAAGGAGGTGAGTGATGTGGATATTCTCGCGGCGGCGAAAGTGCTGCGGCCCATCGTGCAGGAGCGTGGCGCGGCATTTATTCTCAATGACCGACCGGATCTGGCGGCGCAGGCGCAGGCAGACGGCGTGCATCTTGGGCAGGATGATCTGGCACAGTGGCCGGTTTCGCGCGTGCGCAAACTTCTGGGTGCGGAGGCGGCGATCGGCGTGTCGTGCCACGACTCGCGGCATATGGCGATGGAAGCCGGCGAAGCGGGTGCGGATTATGTTGCATTCGGCGCGTTCTACCCCACCAAAAGCAAAAACCCGGAATATCTGGCGCGCTTCGGCACGCCCACGGCGGAAATTTTAGAATGGTGGAGCGCTTACACCGAAATTCCCTGTTGCGCTATCGGCGGCATGACACCGGAGCGCGCGGCCCCGCTCGCCAAAGCCGGCGCGGATTTCATCGCGGTGATTACGTATGTGTGGGAACACCCGAAAGGGCCGGGGGCGGCGGTGGCGGAGTTTAATCAGGCTTTTTAGCCTTTAAACCCATTCGTCAGCGGGTACCGCCAATCGCGATTAAAAATCATGGATGAAATTTTTGCGCCGGGGGGCATTTGGCGGCGTTTGTATTCGGAAATGCGCACCAGGCCGGCGACGCGCGCCACCAGCGCAGCATCAAACGCATGGCTTAGCTGCGCCACGCTTTCGCCGCCTTCGATATAGCGTTTCAAAATGGCATCCAGCAGCGCGTAGGGCGGGAGTTGGTCCTCATCTTTTTGGCCGGGCGCGAGTTCGGCGCTGGGAGCTTTGCTGATGCTGCGTAGTGGGATAACGTTGCTGCGTGCATTGCGCCATTTCGCCAAGGCATAGACATCGGTTTTATACACATCCTTGATCGGCGCATAACCGCCGCAAGAATCGCCGTATAGTGTGGTGTAGCCGGTGGCGACTTCGGATTTGTTGCCGGTGGAGAGCAGCATATGCCCGGTGGCGTTGGAAAGCGCGGAGAGCAGCGTGCCGCGGATGCGTGCCTGCAAATTGCCGCCCACCAGCAAATGCGTTTTCCAATCCTGAAATTGCGGGGCGAGGTCGGCCAGCGCGGGTGCCAGGGTGTGAGCCTGTGCTTCAAATGTGGGCGTGATGGGCAGCGTGGTGGTGCGCAGGCGTAGCGATTTCGCCAGCGCATGCGCATCTTCCATGCTCTCCTTCGATGTGTAGTGGGAGGGCAGCAACACGCCTAGCACATGTTCATGCCCCAGTGCGTCAGTGGCGAGCGCGGCTACCACGGCCGAATCAATTCCGCCGGACAAGCCCAGCAGCACGCTGCTGAAATTATTTTTATGCACATAATCACGCAAGCCCAGCGTTAGCGCGTTCCAGATTTCCTCTTCATGGCTGAGGCTTTGGGCGCGTGGTTGCAGCGTGCCGACATATTCAGAAAATTGCGGTGCCTGCGCGGTCATTTTGCCGGTGGCATCCACCGCGAACGAGCCGCCGTCAAACACGATGTCGTCCTGCCCGCCAACGAGGTTGGCATATAACACCGGCATGCGGTGCGCCTGTGCGGTGTCTGCGATCAGCGTATGGCGGTGCGCCAGCTTGCCGTTTTCAAACGGCGAGGCGTTGATGACGATGAGCATTTGCGCACCCTTTTTCACCAGTTCTTTGGCGATATGCGGATGCCAGCTATCTTCGCAAACCAGTATGCCTATTTTTTGGGCACCGAAGTTGGCGGGTTGCGATTCGGCACCGGGCGTGAACACGCGTTTCTCATCGAAGATGCCATAATTGGGCAGCATGCGTTTGGGCTGGACATGTGCGATTTGGCCCTCCGCCAGCAGCAGCGCCGCGTTATAGATATGGCCGTCCATCTCCCACACGCTGCCCACCAGCAGCGCCGGGCCGGTGGTGGTTTCGGCGGCGAGGGCTTCCACGGCTTTGCGGGCGGCGGTGCGAAAGGCGGGGCGCAGGATCAAATCCTCCGGCGGGTAGCCGCATACGGCCATTTCCGGGCAGACGAGCAGCGCGCAATTTGCCGCCTTGGCCCGCGCGGCGCGGATGCGGGCGACGTTGCCGTCTATGTCTCCCACCTGCACATTGATCTGCGCGACTGCAATGCCTTCTAACATCAACCCAGCGCTTTCTCCAGCGCCGACAGTGCCTCCGCCCAATCGGCCACCAGCGAATAATCGGCGATCTCGAAGATGGGCGCATTTTCATCTTTGTTGATGGCGACGATGACGCGGCTGTCTTTCATGCCCGCCAAATGCTGTATGGCGCCTGAAATACCGATCGCGATATATAGCTCCGGCGCGACGATTTTTCCCGTTTGTCCCACTTGCAGCGCGTTGGGCGCATAGCCCGCATCCACCGCGGCGCGCGTGGCACCGATGGCTGCGCCGAGCTTGCCCGCTAGCACGTCTAGCTTCTTGAAATTCTCCGCCGAGCCAAAGCCGCGACCGCCGGAAATGACGATGCGGGCATTGCTTAAATCCGGCAGATCGCCGGCGGAAATGGTTTCGCGCGAGACAAAGCTGGAGAGTGCCCCGGCGGGCGTCGCGGCGATGGTTTCTATTGCGGCGTTTCCGCCTGTAGGTGCAGGAGCAAACGCAGTGATGCGCGCGGTGAGCAGAACGGGGCCGCCTTCGACTTCCACCGTCTCCAGCGCGTTGCCGGCATAAATCGGGCGCACAAAGCGCTGCGGCGTTTCCACGCGGATGACATCCGAGAGCATCGGCAGGCCGAGCAGCCCGGCGGCGCGTGGCAGCACTTCGCGGCCGGTGGTAGTGCCGCTCATCACCACATGCGAATAGCGCGGCGCTTCGCGGGCGATCAGCGGCGCGATTTGCTCGGCGAGAAATTCCGTATAATGCGGCGCGTCGACATGCACCACGCGGGTGACGCCCTGCAACTGCGCGGCTTGCGCCGCCGCCGCGGCGGGGCCTGCCACCAGCACATGCACATCCTTGTCGCATTGCAGCGCGGCGCTTACTGCGCGGGCGGCGCTGGCGTGTAGCGCGCCATTGTCTATTTCGGCGATGACCAGCGCGCTCATAATACTTTCGCTTCCGTTTTTAAACGCATCGCCAGCTCTTCCACATCTTTTACGCGGATGCCGCGTGCGCGTTTGGGCGGCTCCTCGATTTTTATCACGCGCAGGCGCGGGGCGGTGTCTACGCCCAGGCTCGCCGCATCGAGCTTTTCGATAGGGCGGGATTTGGCTTTCATGATATTGGGCAGCGTGGCATAGCGCGGTGTGTTAAGGCGCAGATCGCTGGTGATAACGGCCGGCAGGGGCAAGCGCACGGTGACGTGGCCGCCGTCGGTTTCGCGGGTGACCAGCGTGGCGTTGTTTTCGATTTTCACCTCCGAGGCAAACGTGCCCTGGCCCCAGCCGAGTAGGGCGGCGAGCATCGGCCCGGTTTGCGCCGCATCGTCATCAATGGCTTGCTTGCCCAGAAAAATTACTTGCGGATTTTCGCGCGTGGCGATGGCGGCGATGAGGCGCGCTGCGGCGAGCGGTTGAATGAGCACGTCGGTGGCGATGTGCAATGCTTTGTCAGCGCCCAGGGCGAGCGCGGTGCGCAGTTGCTCCTGCACATTATCCGGGCCGATGGAAAGCGCGATCACTTCCGTCGCGATGCCTTTTTCTTTCAAGCGCACCGCTTCTTCCAGCGCGATTTCATCAAACGGGTTGATGGCCATTTTCACGCCCGCCAATTCAATGCCTGAGCCATCCGGCTTTACGCGCACGCGCACGGTATGGTCAACGACGCGCTTAACGCAGACTAGGATTTTCACCGGTTTACCCCGGGTTTCCACAACACTTCCGCAGAGCCGTTTATGGCGCGGGCCATGACAAATAAATGGTCCGAGAGTCGGTTGAGATAGGGCACGACTTGCGGGCCCACCGCTTCTTCCGCCGCGAGTGCGCAGGCCACGCGTTCAGCACGGCGCACGGTGGCGCGGGTGAAAAACAGTGCGGCAGCCGCTGCATTACCGCCGGGCAGGATAAACGAGGTGAGCGGTGCCAGCTGAGCGTTCATGGTGTCAATCTCGTTTTCCAGGCGCGTGACTTGCGAGGGGATTATGCGCAGCGCCTTTAAATTACGCTCAGCGGCTTCGCCGCTTGGCGCCGCTGGGGCTGCGCTCGCGTCGCTCGCTAGTCCTCGGCTGTCACCTCGTCCATCTGCTTCATTCGGCTGAACCAGCGTTGCCAGATCTGCGCCTAAATCGAACAAATCGTGCTGAATGCGATTTAGCATATCGTCAAAATCCGGCTGTGCTTTGGTGTGCAAGCGGGTCAGGCCGAGCGCGCTATTGGCTTCATCCACTGCGCCCATGGCTTCCACACGCAATGATGCTTTCGCAACGCGCGATGTGCCGACCAGGCCGGTCTCGCCAGCGTCACCGGTTTTGGTGTATATTTTGTTGAGTTTGACCATTTAATTGCGCTCAGCAGCTTCGCTGCTTGGCGGCGCGCAGCCTGCGCTCGCCTTGCTCGCTAGTCCTCGCTGCGCTCGTCCGGAATTATAAACGAAAGAAAACTTCATATCACCGATTCATCAAAAACAAACCCGCCAGCACGATCACGATGGCTTGCAGCGCCACGCGCCACATCATGAGTTGGTTGCTGCGGCGGGGGTTGTTTCCGCGCAGCATTTGCACGACGCCAGCCATGAGCACGACCAGCACGGCGAGCATGAGCACTATAATGAGATAATCAATGGCCGACATGATTTTTTCCTTTAAGGTTACGCTCAGCGCCTCCGGCGCCTGGCGCCGCTGGGGCTGCGCTCGCGTTGCTCGCTAGTCCTCGGCTTACGCCTCGTCCGTCTTCGTTTTTGAAAACGCGGCTGCAATAGGGGCATACGGCCTCGCCGGTTTCGCGGTCCAGGTGCAGGAACACGCGCGGGTGTTCGCTGCCCACATCACCGGCGCAGGCGACGCGTGTATCACTCACTTGTTTTACATCAGCGGATTGGTTTTGCATGCGGCGCATCATGCCAGCAAGCGGGGGATTCGTAAAGTAATTTAGGAGAGATTAATCGCTAAAGATGAAGCGGGGGCCGGCGCTGGGTGTCGGCGTGATCATGTTTACGGCTTGCGGTGCGGCGGCGGGCAGCGGTTCGATCGGGGTGGGGCTTAGCACCAGCACGCCATTATCGTGCGAGGCGGGCGTTTCCGACACGGCGCTGCGGATGGTGATAACTTTGATGCTGCTGCCTTTATAGCTGCTTTGCGTGTGCGAAGCGGGGCGGTATTGCGCATAGCGCTCGCCTTGCGAATGGGCCGAAGGAACGGTGGTGGCGACGGCTGCCGCATAATCCCCGGCTTCATATTTGCCGGCGGCGTGGCGGATGCGGTCGGTGATGGAGCGCCATTGGCCGTAGACGCGGCTATAATATTCAGCGCCGGAATAGGGCTCCTTGGAGTGATAGGCCGAGGCGGCGGACTGCCAGTCATGTGCCTCATCAAACAGCCCGCGCAGGAAGGTGGCGGCATAGGCAACGTTGGTTTCGGGTTCGAAGGCTTCCTCCAGCGAGGCGAAGGCGTTGGGGTGGTGCAGCAGGCTCACCTGCATGCAGCCGATATCCATGTTATGTACACCCTGGGCCTTGAAGGCTTTGGCGGCGGCGATGGCTTTTTCCTTGGTGGGGTAGAAATACCCTTTGCCGTCGGCATTGATGGTCCACGGCCAGGGCAGGGTGGCCTTCAATTTGTCATGCCAGCGGCCGGATTCCGTGGAGGCGATGGCCAGCAGCAGGTAGCCCGGAATACCGTGGCTACGCTCGTAACGCGGGAGCGCGCGGGTGCATTGCTGGGTGGCATCCATGGCGGGGTCTTCCGCCAGGGCAGCCGTGGGAGCCAGGAAAAGCAGGCCTAAAAGCAGTGATGCTGAGCGATAAATCATTATTTAATAATAGCACCAATAAGTTAATATTTGGGTAAAAGCAAGAACCATGCCGTCAATAAAACAGTAATAATTGTCATCGTTCTGTAACTTAACTTAGGATTAAGCCCATGCTAGACTTTAAGGTGAGCCAATAGGTTATAACGCATAGAAATGGACTCTTAAAGGATGACGTTTTACCGCTACGGCGTCCCGTCGTTGATTGATGAGATAGAGTTCGTGCCCACTGAAAAGGGCGGCGTGCGGGCCTATATGCACGCCTCCGAAACGGCCGACCCGGCGCTTTTGCGTAAAACAATCGACAATTTACATGCATCCGGTTCGCAGACGGTGCCGTTCGACAAGGAAGGCAAATCCGTTCTCGAAGTGCGCGATTTCGGTAAGGAGAAACATCTGCTGAAACGCCTGGAGGCTGAAGGCGTCATACAAGGCGCACCGCAGATGGAAAAGGGCAAGCCGCTATCGCTGTGGGACCAATTCCGTAAGCGTACGTTGCAGGCCACCGGCGTCACCTACCTGACCGGGGATTACGGTTTCTTCAGGTATAATATGAAAGAAGCCGATGCGCTGGGCATGGTCGGCGCTCTCTCCTATTTCCTCGGCACGCTGTCGTTGATCGGTTACGGGCGTAACGACCAGTCGGACATTCAGGTGCGCGACATGGCGAAGGATTTGCAATATTTTCTCACTCGGGAAAAAGTCGAGGTGCCGAAGGATTGCGCGTTGCATACGGTAGGGAACCCGAAGAAAAAAAATCTGCTGGGATCGCTGGATGAGTTCGCCAAGCGTTATCCGTCGGAGCTGTTCAATACGTTTACCGCCCTGGCCGGTGTGTTCGTGGCGGCATCCGCGGCGAAGAAGGTGCGCATGGCGCCGCTGCATTACGGACATGATCTGAAGGCGCTATCCAAACACCGCTTCGAAGGTTGGATGGATGTAGGGCTGGGTACGATCACGGCGATATCCGGCACGCTGGCAACCATTGTGAAAGAAAAAAAGCCGGACCCGGATACGCCGCCTACGAAAGGGTTTGATTGGATCTGGCAACAGGTACAGGCTCACCCGCTGGCGATCGCCGGCGGCGGCTATACGATTGCCACCACGTGTCACGCGGTGAGTACGGTAGTGGCGTATAAGGAAGCGAAGCGCACGAACGATATGGTGCGGCTTAAATCCGTGCCGGGGCGGGCGCTGTTCGTGGGCATGGCGTTTCTGTCGGAATTCCTGCTCGCTATTTCCTCCAAGGGGCATGGTGAGGGTGTGACCAGCGACGAGAGCGTGGAAAAAAGCGTGTACGCGATTGCAGCGGAGATGCTACTCAAAAAACCGCCGCAGGAACGTGAGTGGCATTTGCAGCATATCGCCGGGTTCCTCCAGCAACCGGATATTTTGGCGGAGAGCTATGAGACGGTGGAGAAAAACTTGCGCGAGGAAGTGGCGCGGTTGCAGAAAAACCCGTGGCTGTGCAGGTCTCCGCAGGAAATGGTGGCGGTGCCTGCGCTTGCCGAAGCACCTGCCCCGGCGCCCGCGCAGGTTCAGGCGCATCAGCCGCATAAGGCAGTTCCTACCGCGCATGTGCAGGTAAGTAACGTGCAGGTGCCGGAGATGGCGGCGGTGAGTATTTAAGTCAACAATGGAGAATTGAAATGGGCGAATGGACAAAATTACAAGTGCCGGGATGTTTTACTGGAGCCTCAGAAGGCGGTTATGTCACAGCATTAGAAAAGCACAAAAAATATGTAAGCCCAGAAAATAAAGCTAAAGGGGCTTCTGCTATTCTTGATCGCGAAATGGGGCGCATGCAGCAACGGCGCACTTCGCAGGATGGTTCAGGAGAAGTTGAGAGAGATACAGAAGAACGCCCTAACCCGACAGTCACTCATGTAAAAAGATTAAAGCACATGAAAGACTATGTTGCTCCGGAAGATCAAAGCAAAGCTGCCTCAGCTATACTTGAAGATATGCAGACACGAATGAAAAAGCGCCGGGACACACAAGATTCTGCAGAAACGTCTCTTTAAGCTTTAATCACTCCATCCTGTAATTTCAGCACCGGGTGGCCAAACTGGGTAATCAGCGCTTCATCATGCGTGGCGAATAGCACGGTGGTGCCCATCTCATGCATGGCTTCGAACAGGCGCATGAAGCGCAGGGAAAGGCGCTGGTCCAGATTTCCCGTCGGCTCGTCCGCCAGCAGCAGCGCCGGTTTGGTGATGACGGCGCGGGCGATGGCGGTGCGCTGCTTTTGCCCACCGGAGAGCATGTCCGGGCGCGTGTGGCTGTGTTCCTTGAGGCCGACCCAATTAAGCATCTCCTCTACTTTGCCGCGAACAACCTGCGGGCTTTCACCGGCGATTTTCAGCGGCAGGCCGACATTTTCCGCCACGCTTAAATGCGGCAGCAGCCGGTAATCCTGCGACACCAGGCCGATCTTGCGGCGCAGGGCGCTGAGTTCCTGCCGGGGCAGCGCGGCGATGTTTTTGCCGAACATGTTCAATGTGCCGCCGCTCGGCCGCAGTGTTAGGCCGAGAATGGACAGCAGCGTGGTTTTTCCGGCGCCGCTTTCCCCAGAGATGAAATAAAACGTGCCCTCCTTCAGCGTGAAGGTGACATCCTTTAGAATCTCTTGGCCGGCGACGTAACCGGCGGTAATGTGGTTGGCACTTATCATTGGCACAAAAGTAGTATATACATCTCCTTAGCATATTACATAAAAAAGGACACTATATGATCCTGCAATGCGAAGCGTGTAATACACGGTTTCAGGTTCTGGGTTTGAATGTCGGGCAGACGGTGCGTTGCGGCCGTTGCCGCCACACCTGGGCATTCGGCATCGAAAAGCCGATGGCGGATATGCCGCCCGTGCCGGTGACGGATGATACATCGGGCGGTGATGCAGATATACCGATGCAGGCGGCGGGTGCCGAGGAAGTGCCCGAACTTTCCGCGCGCCCGAATCTGTCACCGGAGCGCCTGGCGGCCATACGTGTGGCGGCGCTGCACCGTGCCGGCGTGCCGCGTTGGATCACCGCGCTTTCCGCCGCGTTGTTTCTTGTCGTCTGCGCGCTAGGAGTGCTGGATTTCATGCCCATGCTGTTTGGGTTTCACCCTTCGGAAGGGTTGGTGTTTCAATCGCTGGTGTTTCAGCGCAACGGCGACAAAGCGTATATGCTCACCGGCACCATCATGAATAAAACCGCCGAGCCGATGCACTCGCCGCAACTGGCGCTCTATCTGCTGGACGGGCAGGGCAGGGAAGTGCGCATCTGGCGGCGTTCGCTGCCGGCGACGACGTTGATCGAACCGGGCGGCCGCGTGAATTTCGCGGTGAATGATCTGGAGGCCACGCAGGCGATTGAAGACCCGCATATTCGCGTCGAGCTGGGCAATTCGCTGGAACTCGCACTGCGCCGGGCACCCTGATGCCATCGCCCCCCACCGGTACGATTGTTTCGCTGATCACTGAAGAAGAAATCCGGGCGCGCACGCTGGAGCTGGCGGTGGAAATGGCGCGCACGCTGCCGGAGGATATGCTGATCGTGGCGCTGCTGCGCGGCAGCTTCATTTTCGCGGCGGATCTGCTGCGCGCGCTGCATTCGGTGGGCGCCAGGCCCCAAGTGGATTTCATGACGCTCTCTAGTTATGGCGCCAGCCTTACCAGCAGCGGCAACATCACCGTCCACCGCGACATCGCCGAGGAAGTCGGCGGCCGCCATATTTTATTATTGGATGATATTTTGGAGTCCGGCCGCACGCTCACCTTCGCCTACCAGGAATTGCTCAAACGCGGCGCGAAAGACATCTCCATCGCCGTCCTCCTCGAAAAACCCGGCAAACGCGCGCCGGGCATTGCGGTGAAAGCGGATTTCGTGGGCTTCACTATTCCCGACAAATTTGTGGTGGGCTATGGGCTGGACTGCGCGAATTATTTTCGGGAATTGCCGTTTATCGGGGTGCTGGAGCAGTAGCCGTCATTGCGAGGCTTAGCCGAAGCAATCCAGGGCGGGCGCACCATTCTGGATTGCTTCGTCGCGCAGCGCTCCTCGCAATGACGAGTTTTTATAACTAGCCAGTAGCCTATACCATACTTGTCGATCTATTAACCTCAACGGATTTGCTGCTTAGTGGAGCCGGTGTTACGCTGCTTGGATTAAGAGCACTTTTCTTAAGCCCATCTAAGATGGGGTCCAGCGCCGCACCTTCTGGCATACCTGCTTTAGTCATTGTCGTTCTAAGCGCTTTTTCTAGAACTTCACGCGCTTTACCCTCCTGATTTGTCAACTCGGCAAGCCTTGTATCATGGTCGGGTGAGTGATCTCCTTTTGCAAATTTATCTGTTTCTTGAACAGCTGCCAGATAATTTCTTATAAACCCATCGGTAGTCGGATTTTTTGCTATTGAGACGGCTGTTTTTGCCACTCTTGCGAGATCGTTTAAGTCGGCTTCCAGATTTCCCATGGTTAAGTTGGTTAATTTCAGCTTGTTTCCGCTTAGAAAGGACGCTCCTGTTTCAAGCGTTTTTAAAGCATTTCCAATGTTTTCAGGTGGTTCACCCGATTTGGTATTCGCTTCGCCTATCGCCTTTTTGGTTATAACATTTAATTCTGCATATGCGCTATTTAAGAGAGCATCTGCTGCTTCTATTTTTCCACCGGCCTTGGGGGTTGTTCCTATATCGATGCCGGTGAGAATGCCAATAAAACTTATGTTCTTATCTTTTACTGTTATAAGGTGATTGGTCAGTCCGCCTATGTTAGCAAGTTGTTGGGTCAATTTCCAAGCGGTCGGCTCACTTACACCCGCGTTCTGCAGCTCACCTCTTAATTTAGCAAACTTAGTTTCTGCGGCTTCTAATTCTCTGCGGCCGATTAAAAATATATCTCGATGCCCAATCCTATCTTTTTCCCCTTCCTTGACAAATTTAGATAGTTCTTTGGGGAATATGGTTTGAGTGGTTGGTTGATCAAAATTGCTGGGTACAATGGATTTCCCTGATTTTTGAAATCCATATATATAAATGGATGTATCTACCCCTGTGTCGATGAGGGATTTAATTAGATTTTCAGCACCCTTGTTCTTATCTTGATAATCACTCATAATTGCCTCCCTGTAAAAATATGAACATGTATGACAATACCATAAGAAATTAATATTTATTATTACATTTTGATGAAGTTTATAGACCGGTTTTGCCGGCTAAAGCCAGCACGGAATCCTATAAGCCATTATTATTTCATCATATTTTTGCCTGGGCCGTGTCACCGCCCATCTATCTCCCTGCACCATTACCTCGGCCACCAGCGGGCGGGCGTTATAGGTGCTGGCCATGGAGGCGCCGTAAGCGCCCGCGCTGCGGAAGGCGAGCAGGTCGCCGGGCTGTGGCTGCGGCAGCGTGCGGCCTTCGGCGAAGATATCGCCTGTTTCGCAGACCGGGCCCACCACGTCGGCGGCGATTTCCTTTGCGCCCGCGCGCTGCTGCACGGGCACGATTTCATGATATGCCTCATAGAGCGTCGGGCGGATGAGGTCGTTCATGCCGGCATCGACGATGATAAAATTGCGCGCGCCGTTTTGCTTCACATAAATCACCCGCGTCACCAGCACGCCCGCATTACCGGCCATCATGCGGCCCGGCTCGAAGATGAGCTGCGCGTCCACGCCCGCCATTTCGCGTTTGACGAGTTCGCCATACGCAGCGGGCAGGGGCGGGGCGGCTTTGTTTTTATTATACGGAATGCCCAGGCCGCCGCCGAGGTCCACCGTGTGAATCGCATGGCCCGCTGCGCGCAGCTCATCCACAAAGCTGCGCACGCGCTTAAACGCCAGCGCAAACGGTTCCAGCTCCGTTAGCTGCGAGCCGATATGCACCGACACGCCGCGCACCGCGATACCGGGCAGGCTTGCCGCAAGTGCATACAGCGCCGGGGCCTGCGCCATGCTGACGCCGAATTTCGTTTCCTTGCCGCCGGTGGAAATTTTTGCATGCGTAGCCGGCGCCACATCCGGGTTGACGCGCAGCGCGACAGGTGCGGTTTTTCCCAGTGCGGCTGCTACTTCCGACAATGCCCGCAGCTCGCCTTCGGATTCCACATTGAATTGGAAAATATTCTGCTTCAGTGCAAATGCCATTTCCTCTTTCGTTTTGCCGACGCCCGAAAACACGATGCGCTCTGGCGAAATAGCCGCCGCCATGGCCAGGCGAATCTCGCCCTCCGAAACCACATCCGCGCCGCAGCCAAGCTTGCCTAGCGTTGCCAGCACGGCGAGGTTGGGATTGGCTTTCACCGCAAAACAAATGCGTGGCTGGGGTTTTAACGCGGCGAATGTTTCCGCGAAGACTTGATAATGCCGCGTCAGCGTGGCGGCGGAATAGCAATAAAACGGCGTGCCGATTTCCTGCGCGATGCGCGAAAGTGCCACGTCCTCGGCGTAATATTCCCCGTTTTTATACTGAAAATAATCCATCACTATTCCGGCTGCGCGGGGCTTGGCGCGGGAGCAGCGGTGTCGTCCGGCGCGCCATCCGTGGTATCATCCGGCGATTGTTGCTGCTGCTTCTTGGCTTTTTTCTCTTTGTCTTGCTCTTCTTTTGCCTCACGGCGGGCTTTTTTCGCTTCTTCCGTGGCGATTTGCGAAGGCGTTTTGAGTTTGCCTTTATAGCCGCAGGCATTCAGCGACAGCGCAAGCACGAGGATGAGGGCGAGCAGCCTCATGCGAGTTTTTCCTTCCATGCGGCGATTTGTGCGCGCACATTTTCCGGTGCCGTGCCGCCGAAGCTTGTGCGGCTAGCGGCGGAGGCTTGTGGCGAGAGCACCGAAAACGCATCCTGCGTGATGCACGGCTCAACCGATTGCATCTCGCTGAGCGACAATTTTTCCAGCGGAATTTTTTTATCGCTGGCCAGTTTTACAATGCGTGCCGTGACGTGGTGCGCATGGCGGAACGGTAGGTTTAGCACGCGCACCAGCCAATCCGCGAGGTCCGTGGCGGTGGAATAGGCGGCCCCGGCGGCGGCCTGCATCGCGTCAATATTTGCCGTGAAATCCGCTACCATGCCGCTGCTCGCGCGCAGCGCCAGCAGCAATGTTTGCGCACTGTCGAACACCGGTTCTTTGTCTTCCTGCATGTCTTTATTATACGCCAGCGGCAGGGCTTTGATCACCCCCAGCAATTGCACCAGATTGCCCGCCGTGCGCGCGGCTTTGGCGCGTACCAGCTCAGCGGCGTCGGGATTGCGTTTTTGCGGCATGATGGAACTGCCGGTGGAGAACCCGTCGGAAAAACGAATGAAACCCAGCGGGCCAGACCACAGCACAAATTCCTCGCCCAGGCGCGATAGGTGGGTGGCGCAAATGGCGACGTCCGCCAGAAATTCCAGCGCAAAATCCCGGCTGCCCACGGCGTCCAGCGAATTGGCCATGGGGCGCTCAAAGCCCAACAACTCCGCGGTGCGGTGGCGGTCGATGGGGAAGGATGTACCGGCCAGCGCGGCGGCGCCCAGGGGCGATTCGTTGAGGCGCGCCCAGCAATCCGCGAAGCGCGCGCGGTCGCGACCGGCCATTTCTACGTAAGCCAGCAGATGATGCCCGAGCGTCACCGGCTGAGCGGGCTGTAGATGCGTAAAGCCGGGCATGAGCGTTGCCGCATGTTCCTCGGCGCGGACCAGCAGCGCGTGTTGAAGCCCCAGCAGCGCGGCGTCAATGGCGCCGATGGCGTCGCGCACATAGAGCCGCAGATCAAGCGCTACTTGGTCATTGCGTGAGCGGGCGGTGTGCAGGCGCCCCGCTGCCTCGCCGATCAACTCGGTCAGCCGGGCTTCGATATTCATATGAATATCTTCCAGCTCCGGTTTCCAGGGGAATGCGCCGCTTTCCATTTCGCGCAAAATTTCTCGTAAGCCTTTGCAAATACCATCAGAATCTTCTTTTGTCAGGATGCCGCATTCGCCCAGCATGGCGGCATGGGCGATGGAACCCGCGATGTCCTGCGCGTAAAGGGCTTTATCGAAGCCCAGCGATGCGTTAATCTCAGCCATTATATCAGCGGGTGGCACGGAATACTGGCCGCCCCACATTGGGTTTCCAGCCTGGGGTTTACCGGGCCGGGCATTTCCGGTGGGAGAAACGCGTTTGGGGGGGCGATTGATCATGCGCAACATAAAGCGCTTTTTTAGCGCGATGGCAATAGTGCTGCTAAGCGTGGCGGTTATGGACGCTCCGGTTTTGGCGGGCAGCCATGTGGCTATTACCGAGCAGCCGCCGGCGGCCATCAGCAATATTTATTATACCACGCCCACCGGCGGCCATGATTTTACGCCGACCAAGGGCGCTCGGCTGACCGTGGTGCATTTGTGGGCCACGTGGTGTGTGCCCTGCACGCAGGAGCTGCCGGAATTGGATAAAGCCCTGGCGGAAAATAAGGCCCGCGGGCTGGAAGTGCTGCCGCTAGCGGGGGAGACCGATGTACAGAAAGTGCAGCAATTTTATTCCTCGCATGGCGTAACGCAGCTGCCCGTGGCGCTCGACCCTGGCCTTCAGGCGATTTATACGCTCGGCATCCGCGCACTGCCGACTTCATTGTTTGTGGACGCTAAAGGCCAGGTGGTGGCGCGCGCCGACGGCCCGGTGGATTGGGCCTCGCCCGCTACGCAGGAATTTTTAAACAAAGCCTTGGCAATGTAGTTTTTATGGCTCATGCGCCCAAAGAGACCAAGGATTGTGCAGGGCGGCCGAAGGATCCGCATAAGCGCTCGGCTATTTTGGCTTCGGCGCGCGCGCAGTTTCTGGCCAACGGATTCGAGCGGGCGGGCATGGACGCTATCGCCAGCGGCGCCGGCGTCTCCAAGCTTACGGTCTATAGCCATTTCGGCAGCAAGGAAGCGCTGTTCACGCAAGTGATCGAGGCGCAGTGCAGCGCGCTCAGCCTGAGCGGGGATTATTCGGACCTATTGGCCATGTCGCCCCGTGAGGGCCTGATGCATATTGCGCAGCAATTCATCGCGCTGGTGTTCCGCCCGGAATCGATCAACATGCACCGCATCATGCTGGCTGAGGCGGGCACCAAACCCATGATGAGCCGGCTGTTTTATGAGGCCGGGCCGCAGCCGGTGAAGCGCAGCTTTGCGCAATATCTGGCGAAAATGACCGAGCAGAAAAAACTGAACGTGGAAGAGCCGGAGCGCGCCACGCATTATTTCTTCAACCTCCTCAAAGGCGAACCCCATTTCCGCGCCCTGCTAAACCTCGGCGACATGCCCACCCGCCCCGCGCTGGACGCGCATGTGAAAGATGTGGTGGAGATGTTTTTAAGGGCGTATCGGGCGGATTAGTTTTGTCATCCTGAGCGAAGCGAGCGAAAGCGAGTGGAGTCGAAGGATCTTTTGATTACCTTGTAGTATGAAGATCCCTCGGCTACGCTCGGGATGACAATAGTAGCTTATTTGATCAACCCAATCACCTTTTCCGCTGCCTCCGGAATATTCGTCCCCGGCCCGAAAATCGCCGCGACGCCAGCCTTCTCCAAAAACGCATAATCCTGTGCGGGAATCACGCCGCCGCAGACGACGAGAATATCCGGCCGGCCGGCAGCCTTCAGCGCGGCGATGAGTTGCGGCACCAGTGTTTTGTGGCCCGCGGCGTGGCTGGAGACGCCAACGATATGCACGTCATTCTCCACCGCCTGGCGCGCCACTTCCTCGGGCGTGGCGAATAAACTGCCCACATCCACGTCAAAGCCCATATCGGCGAAGGCGGTGGCGATGACTTTGGCGCCGCGGTCATGCCCGTCCTGGCCCATTTTGGCGACCAGCAGGCGCGGGCGGCGGCCGTGCGATTTGGCAAACGCGGCGGCTTTGTCGCGGATGGGTTTTAATCCGTTATCGTCATTATACAAGGCGCCGTACACTCCCGAGATGGTTCGCACTTCCGCATTATACCTGCCATAGACTTTCTCCAGCGCAAAGGAAATCTCGCCGACCGTGGCGCGCGCCTTAGCGGCATCCACCGCGAGGGCCAGCAAATTGCCGGTTTTTTTAGCGGCGGCGTGTTCGAGCGTGGCCAGCGCGGCCTGGCAGGCTTTCTCATCGCGCGTGGCGCGGATTTTCTCCAGGCGCTTGATTTGCGCCTCGCGGACTTTTGCGTTGTCCACATCAAGAATCTCAATCGGGTCTTCCTTTTTCAGCGCATATTTATTCACGCCGACAATCACCTCATCCACCCGGTCAATGCGCGCTTGCTTACGCGCCGCTGCTTCCTCGATTTTGAGTTTCGGCACGCCGGCTTCGATGGCCTTGGTCATGCCGCCCAGTTCATTGACCTCGGCGATCAGCGCTTCTGCGTGGGTCACCAGCGCGGCGGTGAGCGACTCTATGTAATAACTCCCCCCCAGCGGATCGACCACTTTGGTGACGCCCGTTTCATGTTGAATAACGAGCTGCGTATTACGGGCGATGCGCGCCGAAAAATCCGTGGGCAACGCGATAGCTTCATCCAACGCATTCGTGTGCAGGCTTTGCGTGCCGCCGAGCACGGCCGCCAGTGCTTCGATCGTGGTGCGGATCACGTTATTATACGGGTCTTTTTCCATGAGCGACACGCCGCTGGTTTGGCAATGTGTGCGCAGGCTACTGGAAGTCGGATGCTTGGGATTATACTTTGCCATCGTCTTCGCCCACAGCAACCGCGCTGCGCGAAGTTTCGCAATCTCCATGAAAAAATTCATGCCGATGGCAAAGAAAAATGACAGGCGCGGCGCGAATTCATCAACCGTGAGATTATTGGCTAGTGCGGCTTTCACATATTCCTCGCCGTCGGCAATGGTGTATGCCAATTCCTGCACGGCGGTGGCGCCCGCTTCATGCATGTGATAGCCGGAAATCGAAATCGAATTGAACTTCGGCATGTTTTTGGCCGTATACGCGATAATATCCGCCACGATGCGCATGCTGGGCTCGGGCGGATAAATATACGTGTTGCGCACCATGAATTCCTTCAGAATATCGTTCTGAATCGTGCCCTGTAATTCTTCGGGTTTCACGCCTTGCTCGATGCCCGCCACGATATAATTCGCCAGAATCGGTAGCACGGCGCCGTTCATGGTCATGGAGACAGACATTTCCTTGAGCGGAATGCCGTCGAACAGAATTTTCATGTCCTCGACAGAATCAATCGCCACGCCCGCCTTGCCCACATCGCCCACTACGCGCGGATGATCCGAGTCATAGCCGCGATGCGTGGCCAGGTCGAACGCCACCGACAAGCCCTTCTGCCCGCCCGCAAGATTCTTTTTATAAAATGCGTTGGATTCCTCAGCGGTCGAAAACCCCGCATATTGCCGCACCGTCCACGGCCGCACCGTATACATGGTAGCGCGCGGCCCGCGGGCGTAAGGGGGGAAGCCGGGCAGGGTGTCGGTGAATTCCAGTTTCTCCAAATCCGCTTCGGTATAGAGCGGCTTGACGGCGATGCCCTCCGGCGTTTGCCAGGTGAGCGCGTCAATCTGACCGCCCTCGCCAAGGTCTTTGAGGGCGAGCTTTTGCCAGTCGGCGAGGGATTTTTTAGGAAAATCGGTCATTAGTCTTTATAGAATAAGAAAATGAATAACTTATGAAACTACTATACCGCAGATTATGCAGGAGGATATACTAAAAACATGGCGAAAAAAATCTCAGGAGAACGTATAGCAAAAATAATTGCCGCCGCCGGCGTCTGCTCGCGCCGTGATGCGGAGAAGATGATTCTGGCGGGCCGCGTGAAGGTGGATGGCGTGGTTATCACCTCGCCCGCGCTCAACATTACCGCGCAAACCATCACCATTGATGATGCGCCGCTCAACGCCACCACGCCGCCGCGCTTGTTTCGTTATTATAAACCGCTGGGCCTGGTCACCACGCACAAAGATGAGCAGGGCCGCAAAACGGTGTTTGAGTCATTGCCGGCGGATATGCCGCGCGTGGTTTCCATCGGCCGGCTGGATTTGAATTCGGAAGGGCTGCTGTTGCTCACCACTAGCGGTGAGCTGGCGCGAAAATTTGAATTGCCGTCGAGCAATTATGAGCGCGTGTACCGCGTGCGCATTTACGGCCGCGCGGATTTAAAACCCTTGCAGACACTCAAAGACGGCATCGAAATTGACGGCATGCGCTATAGCGGCATTAAGGTCGAAGTCGAAAAACAAGGCGCCACCAATGCCTGGCTGCGCATGACGCTGCACGAGGGAAAAAACCGCGAAATCCGCCGCGTGCTGGCGGCGTTTGGGCTGGAAGTGAACCGCTTGATCCGCATTAAATACGGGGATTATGAGCTGGGAAAATTGCTGCCGGGCGAAGTGGCGGAAGTGAAATAAAAAAATAAGGCAGGCCGAAGCCCGCCTTATTCATTCAGTAACTAATCAGCTTACGCCGCGATCGCGATTTTGCTGCGCAGCAGGGTCAGGATGCGGTCCGAGGCGACTTTTTGGTCGATGCGGTCGGCAGCGGCCAGTTCGCCCACTAGGCGGTTCAAGGCCGACTCATAAATCATCCGCTCGCTGTAGGAGCGTTCGGCCTGGTCCACGTTGGGGTGCAGGTCGCGCACGACTTCGGCGATGGCGATCACGTTGCCGGAGTTGATCTTGGTTTCGTATTCCTGCGCTCGGCGGCTCCACATCCCGCGGGAGATGCGGGCACGGTTTTTCAGCGTGATGAACACTTTCTGCATTTGCTCGCTGCCGCTGATATGACGCAGGCCGGCGGTGCCGGCGCGGCTGACGGGCACGCGCAGCGTCATGCGGTCTTTCTCAAACGAGATGACCAGCATTTTGATGCTGTGTTCGCCAATGGACTGGGTTTCCTCCGCCACGATGCGGCCAACGCCGTGCGTGGGGTACACCACATATGAGCCGACATGAAAGCCGTTTTGCTTACCAGCGGCTTGTTTGCCAGCCGCTTGCTTGACGACGGCTTTAACAACAGCTGCTTTAACGGGCGCTTTTTTCGCGTTTTTCGCGGGAGCGGCCTTGGCTTTCTGCTGCACTTTGGGTTGCGGCGTGGGTTTTACCACTTTGAGCACCGGTTTTTTAGTGGGCTTGGAGGCTGTTTTAGTGGCTAACTTCTTTGATTTGCTATTTTTATTGGTCTTACCTGCCGAACGCATATCGGATTTTTTCATTGCCGCTGATTTTGCCATAACAACCCTTCGTTAATAGATTAAGGTTATACTACCGCCCGGATCACACCCAGAGCGCAAGCACCATATCATAAAGAAAGAGTAAATGGAAGGGGTGTTGCACGATTACACCATAATATACTTGCATTTCACGCGCGAGCAGCCTATATCAAAGACAAGAGGTGGGATTTTCCCGCCTTTTTTATTGGAAAATTTTATCATCCGTTATGGCGTCTACACCATTGGAAAATAAGATTTATGCGCTTATCGAAGCGCCGCTCGCCGCGCTGGGTTTTGCCCTGGTGCGCGTAAAGCTGCGCGAAGGCAAAACTAGTAGTGCGCTTGAAATTATGGCGGAGCGTGCTGATGGAACGCCGATGAGCAT
>Ga0206960_1051_pt1 | contig 25095 bp, 21 predicted proteins | sample Alteio_BWOrgHeat_29_FD_153255 | JGI IMG/M metagenome (GOLD analysis project Ga0206960, IMG submission 153255) | Enriched cells from forest soil in Barre Woods Harvard Forest LTER site, Petersham, Massachusetts, United States -... | ecosystem: Environmental > Terrestrial > Soil > Temperate forest >... | reverse complement strand
TGGGCTTGACCTAGCTCAATAATATCCTTGCACCTCACGATTCGTCTGCGGTAGGTTCCTAACAGAAAAAGTGGTCGTGTCTTTCGTGATGGTGTGGTTGTTGTTGAAGCAAGAATTTGGTCTACTGCAGTGGGTATGCCTGTGAGGCGAACAGGCAAGGAGATTACCCTTAGGTGTTACCGCATGACGAGTTGCAGTTGTGGCCACGCAACTTGGACGGGCTAGGGTTTTCAGTCCGTCCTAGTCTCTCCGGGAAGTTGCGTTCGCGTGTTGAACCGCGTTTTCTTTTGTCTATCAGGATGAATCAATTCCGGTACGGCCTGCCCCCATCCCATGGGTTGTTTCCGATTCCGCCAACCTTGAGTGGCTTATGATCGATCCATTGAAGCAAGTCGCTGCGAATCGAAACAGTTTCTCATTGGCAATAATCGCCGTTCTGTTCGTGTGCGGTTGGCGTCTTTCGATCATCGCGCGTCAGCCGGCCCACTGGCTAGCAATAGCTGCCGAATTCGGGTCTGTTGGACATAGCGAATACTCCTCACAGAATATAGATCCCAGCCCGGACAACACCTGCTTGCTATATGAGCAAGAGACAGAGACGGGTATTGGAACCTTCTTTTTTAGTATGGCCAGCGGCTACTCGAAGCTGCTGTTTGAACAAAATGAAGCGGGCTACGAAGAGTGGCGTGCGAGAACGCTGGGTTGGTCTCCAGATAGTAGTTTGGTCGCTTGCACAGTTCCCGCCAATCTGGTTCCGGGGATGCGATCGGAAGAAATTGTCCTTTACAACGGGACCAACGGCGATGTAACCGCAAGAATACAAGCCGACGAATATGCCTGGAATTCTCAGTTCACCTGGCTGTCACCACATGCATTCGCGTATTCGGCCAAGGACCAGTCTTTGGCTGTGATCGAACAACAGTCAAGTGGCACCTGGGCTGAGTCTCACATCTATGAACAACCGATCGCAGGCACAAATTGGCGAGGTCTTACGGCCCTTTCTCCGCAATCTGTAGCTTGGCAGGAGGACGGCGCTGTTTGGATGTTTGACTTTGCGTCCAGTACTTCCAGCAAGATTTGGGCACCGCCCACCAATACCACATTGGAAAGTTTTACTGTGACCGAAACCAGAGACCTGCTTTTGAAATGCAGTGACCCAGAGGGCCAGCTATCGATTCTCTTTGCCCCCTCCAACAGAAACTGGGATCCAAAAGCCACCTCCTCAAGTATCACCCGCAAAGACCACGGGGAGCGACGCGCGGAATTGAGCATGGATCGTGGACTGTATACCTTCACCATCGCGGGTGGCGCGAATACGGAGACTATGCGTTTCGTCTGGGAAGGCATGGTCGAAAACTATACCTTGGTCGGTGACGAATTGTATTTTACAGGAAATCGGGCGAGCGGAGTTCCCGGCATTTGGCAATACGATCTCAACTCGAAGGCGGTGCGGTGCCTGGTACCTAGTATGAAGGGAGACCTCAAATCCACCACAATCGTCAGCCCGGAACTCGGGACATGCACGAACACGTTAGGGAACCAAATCACTTACCACTTGTGGCAGCCGGTAAATGTCTCTCCGGGAAAAAAGTATCCTCTCATTCTTGGGCAGGGACACTACGTATGGAGTGCCTACCAGCAAATCGCCGCTCATGAAGGATATTATTTTGCGACCGTTGACCGAACCACGTGGGCTCATAACGTGAGCACCTGGCAGGAAGACGTAGTGGGTCTGTATGAAACATTGGTGAAACGCCCAACGATTGATACGAATTCTATTTTTCTTTTCGCTTTCAGTGCAGAAACCGGAGGCGCGAAACAAGTCCTTGCTGTAAAACATGCTTTATGCAAAGGCGTTATTCTGATTAGTCCCCCTCACGTGCAGTTTTTGTTAGATGCGCCTGTATCGAAGACGTTCATCGCCCTTGGAAAAGATGATGATCTAGTTCAGTCCGAATGGTTCACAAATTATCAGGATGTGGCCGCCAGCGATGGCACCCCGGTAAGACTTGTGCTGCAAAGCGGCGTGCAGCATATTCCAAGGTCCATTGCCACCGAGTGCGAGCGGGCACGGCAATTTGCGCGGTTTTTGCTCGAAAACTAAAGTCGACGGGCCATCACGAACATGCAATCGAAGACGATCCGGTTTTTTACAGATTCAGCCGGAGCCTTGTTATTGGCGATGGCTACGGCCATTTTCGTTAGTATTGGGTCTGCGTCCGGGTGGGTGCCACTACGCGATCCACTCTTTCAGATTTCAATAACCGTTGTATTCTGGATCGTCGGTGCAGCGGAATTAACTGTGGGGCTGGTCTGCCTCTTTGGCAAACAGGCTTCGTTGAAGGCAACTCTGATCTTATGGTTGGCCATCAATTTCCTAGTATACCAACTTGGCCTTTGCTGTTTTGTAGGTCCACACAGTTTCATCGGGTATTGGGGCAATTTGGCGGTCGCATTTCATGTTGCGTCCGGCACGTCATCTGGGATGTTGACGACTGTATTTGTCTATTTGTTGATCGGCAGTATCGTTTCGCTGCTGTGGCCGTCGACCCCTAAGCCGCAAGACAATGCGGAGAGTTGCCTCACGGTTTCCTGCTCGACTTGCGGAAGCCCAATTGAATTCCCGGTTCAAGGGATTGTACAAGAGATCGTGTGCCCCCATTGCGCAACGGCAATAACACTGAAAAAACCGGTGTGACTTTTGCATGAAACATCGCAGTGCATTCAAAAGCAAATAAGGTAGAAGTTCTTCCGCACATTTGACGGGGGCATCCTTATTTCTGTTCCGCCCGCCAACTCAGCCGCTTGAGAATCCATGGCGTTGGAGTGCCTACGAATTTGGCAAGTACTATGGGGGAAACGGTAGCCAAAAAAACAGGTTGTACACCTCGTTGATAGCGGTGTTGTTTCGGTCCTATAAAGCGCACGATCCAACCATTCTTGGTTCTGATCACGGACTGGCGATCCAGAAACTCCAGCCCTACCTTGGCTCGAATATCAGTCACGGAGGTGTCTTCCATACCCTCTCCCAGCGCGGGAGCCAATTCGAGTTCCAGAAATTCCGCATTTTCCACAAAAAATATCGCGGATACCGACAACCGGCCATTTGTCTCATCCCATCCTGAACAATTGTATGGAATCCTCCAGAGGTTCGAGAAGTTACCCACACGATATTCGGTAGGCAGGAGTTCATGTCCTTCGATCCCTAGCAGAGTATGTTCGCGTTCCAACACTTCTTTCCACGTTTGCGATCCCAGCCGCCCAGACTCGACCTTACCCAGGGCAATTTCTGAACCTTGCCATGCAACAAGAATCAAGCAGAACACCGCAAGTATCCACTGTGAAAACACCGTCCGTCTTGTGACATCCTCAACCATCCACCACCATAACCCCAAGAGAGCTGCTGCGAACGCAGGTGAAAAGTCTAACATGTAACGATCCGCAATCACTGGAGTTCTCAGATAAAACACCGCCAATGGCACTGAAGCCAAAAGTGACCACCCTATGAGCAATGCACAAACTGGGGGAAGTCCGCATCCGACGCACCCAGACTTGGCGAAATCTCGTGCTACCGAACTCAACCATTTCCAAGTCAACCACACCCCTAATATCCAAGCTGGGCCAATGCAAATGAGGTATGAAAGATCGTAAGTTCCGAATGTGAATTGCCGCCAACGGGTCGTCGGCGATTGTCCCGGGAAGATCTCCTGCGCATACCAATTTGTGCCATTGCAGGACTTGCTTGCTAGAAACAGCGCTCCAAACAACTCACGGGCAGCCTCCGTCAAGGGCACCTGACAAAATGGGTAATTGAAGCGAGTGGTGTAGAGAGCCACACCCGATGGTTCGCAATTCAAATTCAAACTGTGACCGAATTCCCAACCACTTCCAAAACGAACACGATTGGTTACGAAGAGCAAACCGCCACCCAAGATAAACAGGCATGCTCCAAGAAGTAGCCGCCCATTCAACGAGCTCATCGACATTTGAGTCCGAGTTGATCCAGAAAACCTAGCCGGCCTAGGCAGACTGCAAACCATCACGATACCCGCCATAACCACCGTGCCCAAGCCGTAAAAAATCAATGTAGGTCTCACCAAACCACCTAGCCCTGCCACGGTACACAGACCTACAAAACGCCCCCAATTGGGATTCCGAGCCAACGTGATGACCCCGCACATCAGTATGACACCGAACAAATGTACGAAGACTAGTACTTCCTGCCAAACGCTCGATTGATGTCGCAGGACGCTCATGAATGGCGCAAACAACAGCGATAATACTACTCCGCCAAAGGCAACGACTAGTTGCATCCAATTGATCTCCGCCTTCTTAGGCGCCACTGAACCCTGGCCGACGGAAGAAGCGTCGGTAGCTTGCCGCGCGGGCTTTGAGTCCCGAAGCAAGGCCGGTATTGACCATGTAGACAAGACAATGTAGGCCACTAAAGCCATGAACAGGCCGAGCTCCAGCCTGTCAGGAAAGGCGGGTTGTCCGAAAGCTCTCGCCAATGTCTCAAACGGCAGCCGCCAAAGAGGTATGCCCAGTCCCCACACTTGGTGCACTCCCCCTTCCGACCAGCAAAGGTCAAGGGCTAAATCCCCAGGATTGTGGCTCAGCGCGAGCCCGCCTCGCAGAAATGCATCCGTTTGTGCGCGATGATGAAGAGTGAAAGAATACCATCGGCCCCACTCAGGAACAATCCCGCAGAAGAACAGTAAACCCAACGCGTACAAAATCGCGTGATAACTAAAATGCAATCGCAATTCAGTTCGAGGCGACATCAGTCTCACCCAGGTCCCACTTCCTCATGTACAGTCGAAAGCACGAAATGATAGCACGCGTACACCATCCACTGCATTTCCCATATCGAGTGAAGTCGGAGTACAACCCCATGTCAAATGAAAGCAACGCACACGCGAGAAGAAGCGCCACTCATTTCGACAGCCTGCTAACCACCCTGCTGGTTATCCCTCATACCAATTGCCGAGAATTCGTCGAGTAACGGCGAGCTATTTGTGTGATCAAGTTACGAATAGTACACTTGTCTACCATTGCGAGTTCGGCGTGTAGCTCATTGATGTAGTTTCCAGAATCCTTGGGCTTTCAGCGTGAATTGTTCGACGCATTCGCGGACAAGAGCCTATCTTTGATCCGACGCTTCCATCCTGTAACAATCAGAAGCATCGTACTGCCCAAAAACAAGTACGCGACTACAAGTGGAAATAAGACATTTAGTGCGGACTGACTTATTGAAAACAGCTCCGCCATACTACCGAGACATGCGCAGGGTGGTGGTAAACCAAACAGCCACGTAGCGACGCGATAACAAACGAAATTGACGCTTAGCCAAGTCACCAAAATGAGCTTGAGCCGCGGGCTCTTACCAAACAAAAGGATTCCAGCAACTGCAAGTTCGACCAATCCTACGCTCAGAAGTAGTTGCCACTCTCGTATTCCAAACAACCGGTCTGTTGCGTACAGAAACTTCCTCTTTCCGAATAAGCTGGCTATTTTAGCGAATGACGTGACAAAGAGAATTATGGTAACTGAGATAATAAATGCAGTTCTGCACCTCTCAAAGCGGCTAGGTGTAGTCACGGATCGGCCTCCGACAATCGAAACATCCGCAGACATCTGAGCATCTTTCACGTCAGTGAACTCATCCTGTTATTCGACGTCATCAGAAGAGAAGGACCTGTTTGCGTGGCCCGGAATAAGCGCCGACCTGCTCTAACGGCAACCACTTCCCATATACCTCTGCCCAATAGAAGCGACAAAAAACGGGATAAGTAGCATCGTTGTTCCTAGGCAATAATGATGTAGTCGCGTAGTACACCTTACCATTTTTCCTAAGTATGGTATCGGGTGTAACGCCGAATGCGATTATAGACGTGGTTTTGCTAAAACCTGCATTTTGTCGTTTTAGCACATAGCTGTCTAGGGTTCCCACGTCATTGGTGGCAACTTGAACTTCAACAGATGCATTCGTCAATGCGATGCCCACCCAGAAGTTCTCCCATTGGTTCCCCACATATTTATTCCACCACAGTGCAAAAACACTTTCCTGGTCATGTGGAAGTACCTGATTATCTTTTTGAAGATCGTGATTTAGGTAATCGACACACGTTGTCGCCAATTGAAATTCAGGAACGGGGGCACGAAATTTATGGAAGGCCTCAAATGTGCCGATATGATAGGCCAAAATGTAATTCTTTAAGGTTTCTTGGAGTTGCTGCTTCTGTCTTTGGTCGAGCTCGGCTTCGTTAAGCACCGTGATGCTGTTGATCTCATCCCAAAAGGTTTGATTGTCCTCGATTGGAACAAACGCGACGGATTTCCATTTGTTAAGAATCGGAGCGAAGTGAGCGTTGACTGCTTGAAGTTGGGTCTCCGTTCGACGAACCGCTCGCTTGGTTCTGGTAAGATACAAGCCGAACGCAAGAAGGATGGGGCACAAGTAGAGTGCAAGAATTAAAAAACGCTTCCCATTTCTCATAAGATTATAGCACCTCGCATTGTAAACAAGGAACATACGCCCATGTCCGGACAGAAACTGTGTCCGTTGTCAGCAACGAGGACGCTGGGAATCTTCGCATGTTGTCAATGCTTGAACGACTGCATCTCGGCCTGCTGAGTCTGCACGCAGCGCGCCGGCGTCAGAAACGTACAGCGTAACGGAACGAAGCCGGTTGTCACAATGCATACCGTAATTGTTGAATGCAAGGAAACGCGCTACAGCAACCACCAGACCAGTCATAACCTCACGGTTACCGGCATTCTGCGCAACTACACGGTTACACGGTGCCCACCGATGATAGACAAACACTTGCTAGCAACTTGTAGAGCACCATGCGTACACTGGTGTGCAAGACTCAATGCAGCATTGCCCTTCAGGACAGAAATAGCCTGTATCTGAGATGGCTTCATAGCCACCCGAAAGGGAGCAAATCACACAACAACCCTGGCATACGTATGCCCGGGCGGTCACGCAAACTGTTATAAGGACCATAGCGACTACTGCGACCGTACACAATGCTAGTTTACTCTTCACGGTTCCTCCTGACATTTGAGTTTACGGTTCTTTGATTTTACAGACCTATTTCCACGCCTGATCTTTTGTATCACGCATACACAGCAACAGTCAATAGCATAATTGTTGTGCGCTTGCCCCGGTTTGGTGGACAGTGGAGTGAGTGCATGAGTCATGATTTTAGTTGAGGTTGGTTTCGAAGTCCACTGGGGTTTGGTAGCCGAGGGCGCTGTGGAGCCGCTCGCGGTTGTAGAAGACTTCCAGCCACTCGAAAATCGCCGCTTGGGCTTCCGCGCGGGTGGCAAACTCACACCGATGTACCAACTCGCGTTTCAAGCTGCTCCAGAAGCTCTCGATCACGGCGTTGTCGTAGCAGTTACCTTTGCGGCTCATGCTGGGCTTGACCTAGCTCAATAATATCCTTGCACCTCACGATTCGTCTGCGGTAGGTTCCTAACAGAAAAAGTGGTCGTGTCTTTCGTGATGGTGTGGTTGTTGTTGAAGCAAGAATTTGGTCTACTGCAGTGGGTATGCCTGTGAGGCGAACAGGCAAGGAGATTACCCTTAGGTGTTACCGCATGACGAGTTGCAGTTGTGGCCACGCAACTTGGATGGGCTAGGGTTTTCAGTCCATCCTAGTCTCTCCGGGAAGTTGCGTTCGCGTGTTGAACCGTGTTTTCTTTTGTCTATCAGGATGAATCAATTCCGGTACGGCCTGCCCCCATCCCATGGGTTGTTTCCGATTCCGCCAACCTTGAGAGATATGTGATCAATCCTTTGAAGCAAGTGGTTTCGAATCGGACCGGTTGCTGGCTGGCACTCACCGCCGTTCTGTTTGTGGGCGGTTGGCGCCTTTCGATCATCGCATGTCAGCCGTCTCACTGGCTGTCAATTGCCACGGAACTCGGATCAGTCGGACACATAGAGAGCATGCACCCCAGCCCCGACAATAGCGCTCTGCTTTATGACCAGGAAACAGAAACCGGTATTGGAACCTTCTTTTACAGCATGGCCAGCGGCCACTCGAAGCTGCTGTTTGAACAAAACGAAGCGGGCTACGAAGAGTGGCGGGCGAGAACGCTGGGTTGGTCTCCAGATAGCAGTTTGGTCGCTTGCACAGTTCCCGCCAATCTGGTTCCGGGGATGCGATCGGAAGAAATTGTCCTTTACGACGGGACCAACGGCGATGTAACCGCCAGAATACCCGCCAGCGAATATGCTTGGAATTCTCAGTTCACATGGCTGTCACCACATGCATTCGTGTACTCGTCAAAGGACCAATCTTTGGCCGTGGTCGAACAACAGTCAAATGGCACATGGGCTGAGTCTCACATCTATGAACAACCGATTGCAGGCCCAAATTGGCGAGCTCTTACGGCCCTTTCTCCGCAATCCGTAGCCTGGCAAGAGGATCGCGCAGTTTGGATGTTTGATTTTGCGTCCAGTTCTTCCAGCAAAATTTGGGAATCGCCTACCAACACCACATTGGAGAGTTTTACTGTGACCGAAACCGGAGATCTACTTTTGAGATGCAGTGACTCACAGGGCCAGTTGTCGATTCTTTTTGCCCCCTCCAACGGAAACTGGGATCCCAAAGCCGTCGTCCCGAGTATCACGCGTAACGAGCACGGGGAGAGACGCGCGAAGCTGAGCATGGATCACGGACTGTATACCTTCACCATAGAGAATGGTACGAATTCGGAGCCGACGCGTTTCGTCTGGGAAGGCATGGTCGAATACTATAACTTGGTCGGTGATGATTTGTATTTTACCGGAAATCGGGCGAGCGGACTCCCCGGCATTTGGCAATACGATCTCAACTCGAAGGTGGTGCGCTGCCTGGTACCTGCTATGAAGGGCGACCTCAAATCCACCACAATCGTCACCCCGTTGCTCGGGACATGCACGAACACATTGGAGAACCAAATCAGCTACCATTTGTGGGAGCCGGTAAATGTTTCTCCGGGAAAAAAGTATCCTCTCATTCTTGGCCAAACACACTACATCTGGAGCTCCTACCCACAAATCGCTGCTCGTGATGGATATTATTTTGCAGCCGCGGACCGTATCACCTGGGCTGATAATATTGATAACTGGCCTGAGGACGTGCTGGGTCTTTACAAGACATTGGTGGAACGCCCAAATATCGATACGAATCGAGTTTTTCTCTTCGCATTCAGTGCAGAAGCTGGAGACGCGAATCAGGTCCTTGCGACAAGACCTGATATATGCCAGGGCCTTATTCTGTTTGTTCCCAATGGCCCGCCCTTTTTATCACAGACGCATCTGCTGAAGACATTCGTCGTTGGTGGAATGGATGATGACTTAATTAGGCCCAAATGGTACATAGACTATCTGGAGGCGTCCGCCAGAATTGGCATCCCTCTAAAACTCGTTTTGCAAGACGGGGTGCAGCATATTCCGAGGTCCATTGCGACTGAGCGCGAGCGAGCGAGACAATTCGCCCGATTTCTGATCGAGAACTGAAAGCGGAAAGATCATCACGACCATGCACTCGAAAGTGATCCGTTGGTTTACCGATTCAGCCGGAGCTTTGCTATTGGCGCTGGCCATGGCCATGTTCATTGGTAATACGGATGGTTCCATGTGGGTGCCACCACATGACCCCCTCTTGGTGATTTCAATGCCGGTCGTATTCTGGATTGTCGGCGCGCTCGAATTGGCTGTAGGCTTGGTCTGTCTCTTTGGGAAGCGGGCTTGGTTGAAAACAACTCTGACCTTATGGTTAGCTGTAACCTTTCTGGCTTATGAATTTGGCCTTTTCTGGGCTGCAGGCCCGCGAAGTTTCGCCGGATATATGGGCAACCTAGCGTCTGCATTTCATGTTACGCCGGGCACGGCGTTCTGGATATTGACGATGGCATTTGTCTACTTGTTGAGCGGGAGTGTCGTCTCGTTGCTCTGGCCTTGCGTGCACAGCCCTCGGTTCAATTCCGAGGCGCACAAACCTCGCGAGTAAGCCACTCAACACAAACACAAATGTATTGACAAAACGGCGAAAACTAAGGACGCTTCCTTTTCACTAGGAGTAGGATTCGTCGCATATGGATTGCCTGAATATATTCATGACCTTGTGCTCGCGTATGCATACAGCCAACGTCGGCAAATTACGAATCCCCGCACTGGTTTTAGTGTCACCGTTTCTGCTTGCATCCCTAGAAACTTCTAGCGCGCAGGTCGTGCGAATCACAGGAAAGTACAGCATCGTCAACTACGCTGGAGGCAAGCCGGTGGAAACGCAAAGCGTAGACTACGCCGTTACTCTGGGCGCGAACTCCTGGGGAATTACTGCGACAAACCGTCAAGAGCAAGAATGGGAATCACTAAGTTACGACGGGACAAATACGTACCTTCTAATGCCTCTTAAGCGGCATTTTGATTTCTCGCTCATTGATAGCAATACTTTTGCAACACCCCCACGCGAGTCGGTGTTTTTTGGTACGATCAATGCGGGGCCGCGGTACAATATGCCGGTCATAAGCTACGTTGAACTGTGGTTTCCTTGGATGGTCTATTGTTTGTCTCCTCACGACGTGAGCCCGGACATGCCATTACTATGGAAAACCCACACCATGACTCTTGGTGCATACGGGTTTCGGTGGAACATCGTTCCCTCGAGCGATGGCAACCGCATACAGTCCATTGCGGTGGTCAAAGACAAGTCGCTTGACATGGCCGATAAAGGTGAGTTCCTCCGCCCTGCCTACGATTATCCCCGGACTCGTGAATGGTTCGCCAGTCAGGTCCGCTCATTGACATCGAGAAGGGGAATCCCGAATGGCTTCGTAGAAGCAACGTATACGTGTGGTGAATGGTATGACACCTCCGGCATGGTCCTTCCAAAGGCTGCCGAATTCATCCAATTTGTATATTGGGGGGAACGTAGTTTTCCTATCGAGGCGTTGACTCTTAAAGCGGACGAGGCGGTCGTAATAAATGGGGCGGTGCAACCACCTCTGCTGACCGGTCCTACATATGTAAGAGACTATCGCTACGCAAGCCGTACCGAGGATCGTATATATCCATATGCTCACTATTCAGTAACATCTGGTGCTTGGAGGTCTTCCGATGACGCAGAACTTCTGGCTCAGAGGGAGGATTATTTACACAACGGGCCGAAATTCGGAGGATTTGGATTTAACACTGGAGTCGGATTTAAAGGGCGCAGAGCATTTGTATGGGCGTTGCTGGCGTTTTCTCAGGTGCTGGGAATTACCATACTCGTTCGGACAAAACTAAAAAACAACACGGAGGGTTAGTTATGCAAGTGAAATACGTTATTGTTAGTTTACTGGCCGTGCTCGGGCTCGCTGTAACGGCCTATGCCACTGTCACGGGATGCCCGGTTAACGAAAATCCATGCCGGTCCGTAGGATGTCAAGTCGGCGATGGTCACGGCGGTGTCAACCGTGGCGTTTGTGATGACGCCTGTAATTGCGTCGTATAGATCTCAAGATCTTATCGCGGAAGTCAGTTGATATAAAGTCCCTCGCCCGCATGGGTGCTGGGGGTGGTAACTTGTAACCAGCGGCCGGTTGGTGCAACGCCCTCGCCCGTGCGGATACGTGCGGAAGGATGCGAGCACATGAAACGTATGTCCCTCCTCTTTATAAAGTCGGCCGGGGTTTTGCTATTAATTACAGCTGCAGCGAAATTTTATACCGCTTTTGGCCACGCTGTTATTTTGGATGTGCCAGATCCGGTTTTGAGAGTTCGTTTCGGACGCGAACTCCTGGTAGCTGCAGTACTTGAAACAGTGATCGGCTCATACTGTGTGCTAACACAACGCACCAGTTTGCAACTGGGGCTCATTGCGTGGCTATCGACCGGTTTTGCAGCATACCGCTTCGGCTTATGGGCGGCCGATATTCACATCTGCAAATGTCTCGGAAACGTCCCAGCTATGCTTCATCTTTCCACCAAGGCGGCGAATACCATTACTCTACTGATTTTAACGTACCTGCTGCTGGGCAGCTATGGCGTTCTCTTGGCTAAATGGCTGAAAAGCGCAACGGCGTCGTAGGTGCGGCATTATTGGTCGCAATCACTTGTCTGTGTTTGTTCGAGCAGGCGTTACGACACTACAGCGTATTCAGTGCTGCCTTTTGGGCGTTCGACTCATTCGTTATGCCGGCGCAAACTCAGTGGATACTGCCGGTATGGATTGCGATCTGGTTTGTTGCATTTGTAATTCTGACATTCCGCCGAAATGACCTCCTGCTGGTTGGATTTCTGGTAGTTGCGCTCATCTCATACGCTGTGCAGTATCCGACTGCAACCAAGACTGCAGACGCAATGACGCTATTCGCCGGCCTGGCTCTTGGTAAATTCGCGCGTGTATACTCGACTCGAGCATTCGTGCGTTTCCTTATTTGGTATTGTGTTGCATTGTTGGCCGCATCTGCCTGGTGTCATTTGGATGCGTCTTACAATTTCTACCAAGGACCACGTTGGGTAGGGCTATGGAATGATCCCAATTTATATGGGATGTTGATGGCAATCGGGTTTATCCTTTCGATCTGTTTGTTTCTTGAACAAAGTCAACCTGTTGTGCGTTCTGTGTCTTGTCTTGCAGCCGTCGTTACCGGAGTAGGGCTTTTCTTCAGTTTCAGCCGCGGTTCCTGGTGCGGTGTAATTCTCGCGAGCATATACCTAGCGAACGCGAAGGGCCGGAAAGTCAGCGGGCGATTACTCTTACTTTTCGTTTTGTCCATTTCGATGATCATTTGGCTTTTGTGGGGCCTACGAACTGACCTGTGGTATTTGAAGCGGCTCGACCTGAGTAGCACTTTCATCCAGGACAGGATCATGGCTTGGCGGGGATCCGTGTACATTATGCGAGATCACGTCTGGTCAGGGGTCGGCTGGAACATGGCGGCTCCGGTTTACGAGGCGTATTATTCTTCATCAGGAAACCGTGGGTCTGCAATTGGCAGAAACGATTTCTTAATGGTAGGGGCACAGTTAGGGGTTCCGGCCCTGGTCTGCTTCGTTGGTTACATTATAAGCTGTTACAAGCAGAAGACTAACGAGTGGGAGCAAATTGCGTGTCGTGCCGGTGTCTTGGTGCTATTAACGGCGTTTTGGTTTGATGGGGGATTGTTTCGACTTCCGACAGCTGTCATTTTCTGGATCTTGTTGGAACTCGGCTTTGTCCGCAGCTCGGAAATGGAACGAGCTGGCAAGAGCCCGAATTCATTTACTCCAAATTCGTAAAGTGATTCTTCTTGACGACCGTGCATAATTGTGGCCCGATTCAATGTCTCGCAAGACAAATCCCCGTAAGGAGGATCCAGACCAATGATAAAGCACAGCATGTCTAGGCGGGTGGTCAGGAGTTCAAAAATCACGGCGTTCACGCTTATCGAACTGCTGGTCACCATTGCGATCATCGGCATTCTTGCGGCGATGAGCTTCCCTGCATTCACCAGGGCCAGGGAGAAGGCGCGGCGCGCTCAATGCCTCAGCAATCTACACCAACTCGGTCTGGCAATGATCAGTTACGCGGGCGAGTTTCACGGCGTGTTCCCGACCGGGCCTCCGACCGCAGACCTGAGCGATCCTGCTAAGGTCTGCCTGAGTTCCGAGATCGGTGTGCCTGCAGGCGCGCTGAATAATGTGGGAGGAATCGTTTGCTACGCCCGGTACCTCGTCAAGCACAACTATGCCACCACCGCGATATTCGTGTGTCCCAGCGACAAAATGAACGGCGGTCCCGACGGCTTCAAAGGCACAACTCCGTGCTTCGTCGCGCAGGGGGATGCAACTCATCAAGCCTGGCAGAACATGCAATGGAATAACCTCAGCTATTTCTATGTCACAAGGTTGACCGTGAATTTGCCCATAAAGGGTTCCAGCACCGGGGGGATCTATATGCTGATGGCTGACCGTGCCAACCCAACGAGTTACTATACTCCCGATCTTGTTTCGGCGGACAATCATGGCGCAGACGGGCGTAATGTTCTATACACAGATGGTCATGTTGAATGGAAAAACGGCCCAACAGTCGTCGATCTTTACAAGTCAATCCAAAAGGATTGGGGCCAATATGGTGTCGATAAATGTCCGGGGGGCTGCCCCCAGACTGTCGGTCAGGTTCCCTGATCTCCAGGATTCCGGATTCTCACAAACGCGGTTCGGAGAATTAACGTCCCGAGTTTCTTGACTTAATGTGCTTGCCGTTCCGACCTACCCCCCGTTGGTGTGGACCGGCTCAGTTGAGGTTTGACGGACGTTTTGAGCGCCCGCCATCGACATGCTGAGACAGCAATTCCAATCGCCGTGGAACCCCGGGACCGTGCCAACTTGCGCCGATCCGCGACATTTTCTTATGGGCCCAGTTGTGGGCCTGAACGCATTTCAATTGAGCCGGTATTGTAATTCCTATAGGTTCGAGTCCTAGCGAGGTAGACCATTTCCGTTGGGGGACCACTTGTGACTGGTTGTGCCAGATTGCGATATTACGCCTCGCTCTTACCTGCGCAGGCGCCATTTCCGGCCTGTGTAGCGCGCTAAAAGTCGGAGTCGAGGTGTCAGGGAAACTGTCAGGGAATAGTAGTGAATGAGTACACCTGAGTAATGGTCGGTAGTGGTGGATTAGTCTTGATTCTCAATAAAGATTACGTGCAAAATGGCTGATAATTGAGGATTCAGAGGTTCGAGTCCTACCTGTGGACCGAATTTCGGTCTTGTTGCGCCGCTACCTGAGTTGAACCTCTAACCTTTATTTCCGTAGACCATCGTGGCGAAAACACGCCTGTTGATTATCAAGCCCTTGGCTCATCACGAAACTCGCAACTGTCACGCAACTGTTCAATCGTTTGGCTCTCCTTCACAAGGAACACCAACGCATGGCTCCGTGTCGCTGTCAAGATACCGCCACCATCTGCGGTGGAATTTGCTGTGGCGTAATCGCTACTACGGCGTGTTTTTGCTGGCGAAGGCCGAGATGCTAAATTATCGGGAGAGCTTGACGGAGACCTTCTCGGTTTCCTGTAGTTGCTCGGTGAGTTTCTGTAATTGCTCGCGAAGTTTGCGCTCGAACTTTAGCATTTTGCGCACTGGCTCAGAGTCACGCTCGGCGCGGGTGGTGTCGAGCGTGCGGCGGCTACCGAGCATGGCTTCCTCGACTTGCTGAGCGATGACGGGGCCGACCTTGCCGAGGTCTTCACGGATGGCTTCCACTTTCAGCGCGGCGCGGAGGAGAAATTCCAAATCGCCTTCAAGGTCGCCGGGAGCCTGACCGGGCTTGGTCTCGTCAAAACCTTTACCGACGAAATGGTGGACGTGAACTTCGGGGTTTTTCTGGCCGTGGCGATCTACTCGACCATTGCGTTGCTCCATGCGGTTGGGATTCCACGGAATCTCGTATTGGATGAGTTGCCAACAGTGGTTCTGGAGGTTGACACCTTCGGACGCCGCGTCGGTGGCGAGCAATATGCGAACGGCAGCATCCTTGGGGTCGGCTTGGAAGGCGGCCTTGATGCGCTCCCGGTCTTCCATTTTCATCCCGCCGTAAATGGTGAGCAGCCGATCCTGACCGGCGAGCCCTTCGGCGGCTAGCAGATCGTGAAGCCATTTCTGCGTGGCTCGGTATTCGGTGAAGATGATGACGCGACGGTTGGACCATTTGCCGTCGGTTTGGAGATTGGCTTTGAGCCAATCAATCAATGCGCGGGCCTTACTGTCGGCACGCGTCGCGGCGTGAGTGGCAAACTCACGAAGCTCAGAAAGGAGTGCTTTCTCTTCCTTGGCGAGCGCAGCGACGTGGCGGGAGGCGGTTTCAACGGCTTCGGATGCGACATTCTCGTAATCCTCGTCATTGGCGAAGTCGTTGTCAGCCTCGTCAAGCTGCCGCTGCCAGGCTTTGCCATTCGAGCCATCCTTGGCCGCACCAATGGAGCGGGCGTGCTTCTCCAACGTGGTGGCGAAAGCGGCGGGCGAGGAGAATAGACGCTTCTTGAGAAGTTTGAGAACGAACTCGGTGGCAAATCGCTGACCATCGGTGGCGGCGGATTGCGCGCGGAGTTGGGCGTATTCTCGCAACGCCTGATGGCCACGGCGCTCGGCGGGAGTGTAGGCGACTTCAAGATGTTTGACGCACCGCTTGGCGAAGCGACGCGAGCCATCCCAACGCTTTTCTAGTTCGGATTTCATCCGGCGCACCATGACGGCATCGAGTTGAGTGCGGTTGATGGGGGTGGCGCGGGCAAAGCGTTGGTTGTCCAGAAGCTCCAATAGCGCGGAGAAACTCTCGGTGTAACCGTTGTGCGGCGTGGCCGTGAGAAAGAGTTTATGTTCGAAGTAAGGCGCGAGCGTCCGGATGGCCGCCGTGCGTTGGGAGTCGGTAGCGTACTTACCGCGGCCCGACGGCGCGACGTTGTGTGCCTCGTCCACAATCAGGAGATCGTAAGGCCGCGGGAAGGCGGGCTGGTCACCGGCTGGCAGTGTCTCGCGAAAGAGCCGCATGGGGCGGTCCCTCTTCAAGAAATCAATGGACGTTATAAGGCGCGGAAAATGGGACCACGGGTTGACGTGGATGCCGCGGCGGCGGCGGAGTTCGGCGAGTAACCGGCTGTCAACGATGCGGAAGTCGAGGCCGAACTTGTCGCGCATCTCCTCCTTCCACTGTACCTGAATCGAGGACGGGCAAACGATCACGATGCTGCGGGCGCGATGGCGGAGAATGAGTTCCTGCATGACCAACCCCGCTTCGATGGTCTTGCCAAGACCAACATCATCGGCGACGAGGAGGTTCACCCGCGGCATTTGGAGTGCGCGTACGACGGGGTCGAGTTGGTAATCGTCCACCTCCACCCCGCTGCGGAACGGAGCTTGCAGGGCCTTGTCGTCGGCGCTGGAAACGCAACCCCAAGCAACCGCGTCAAGGAAAGCGTCGAAAACGCGTGGCGGGTCGAAGTCTTTCAGAGCGGGAAGCTGGGCGCGCTGCAAACAAGCCACTCCCGGCTCAAGCTCCCAAACAATCGCGAGTTCCTCACCTAGCCCCTCATCCTCTACCGAGGAGAGACGTAAGAGGTGTTGACGCGTGGCTTTGTCCCGAAATGACGCTGGGAGTGGGAGGGTGGAAGTGCATACATCTGCAACAACAAAGGGACGTTGCCGAACAATGACGATTTGGCCGGGTTCTGGAATCCCTGCACTCTCAGTCTTCGTCTCAATTTGCGTTGGCATTTGATAATAAAGACGGTGGACCTAGTTCCTTTGGGACCTTAAAATCTCGCAAACTCATTCTGAGGGTAACCAAGCATATGGTCAAGACAGGTTACGACAGATCCCAAGATGCGTTTAGGCGGCTGAGGCTGGCAACGCCGTTTTTTTGAAACCCTTTTCGGAGTGGGCGAGAACACAGGTGTGTTTGGGCAACCCTTGCAGAACGTGTGTCTTAATCTTGTACTCTTCGTGCTCAGTGTAGCTGCGGTTGGATTGGTTGGCGGAGTACACGTGCAGGAATCGCTGCTTTCAACTGGTGGACGGATTATCAACGACTTGAAGCTGATAGAATCATGCAAAACCCTGCTACGCCTAAGCCGTAGCATCTGCGCAAGTGCCCCCTAAGAGTTGTGCTCCTGCATTCAGAAATCCGATGCTTCCTGATCCGCCGAATTCTAATCACGCTTTAGTTTCCTACACCTGACACATCCTTTATCCGCGGTCTATGCATCCGGTTCCGAACAGGGCGGGATTTTCTTTTATAATCCTCTAGGTAGATCAACCGGATTGTTGGCAGCGCTTGGTGGAGGATACGCAAATGACGCTAGAAAATGCAGGAAAGACCAATAAAAATGAGCCGGAACAACTCCATGAGAAGCCCGGAGTATTGGGATTCCCAATGGAAGACTGCGGCGGGATTCAAATACATGACACACAAAAAACAAACTGCAGACGAAAAAATACGTCGCCAGCGGTCGGTGCATTGTCTGGTCGGCGGGGCGAGGTCTTGTGTGGAACCCGATCGAACCGCGAAGATTTATTGACCGTCGCTGAAGCGGCAGATTACGTGGGGTGCTCTGTTCGAACCTTGTGGAAATGGAAGGCCGATGGTGACCTTGCCCACCATAAGAGAGGGCATTGGGTGAAATTCTCCATTTCTGATCTGGACGCGGCCATCGCTGAAAGCCGGGTCCCAGCACGCCGGGAAATTCCTCGCAAGCGCCCGATGGTGCGGATTGATCAGACCGGTCGCAAGGAATAGATCGCTTTTGCCTCGGCCCGAGTCATCAGGGCCTTGTAGTGATTGTGAAAGATTTGGGGATCTCCAGCATGGCCGAGCATTTTCATGGTCTTCCCGACATCAGCAAAAAGGGCGTAATGCGCGCTGGCGCCCGTGTGGCGCATGACATCGTAGGGCCAGCACCCCAATTCCTTGCGTAGCGCTTCAACATGTCGTCTTTCAGGCCATGGGACAATAGGATGATTCATCTTGCAGTGTCGCAGCCAGGCAATGACTGCCTTTCCCCATTCGCCTTCAAGATCGATGACGCGACGCTCTGACGGGGCGAAGTCCTCGTGATCGACAGTGATGTGTCGTTCGTCAAGATTGAGAACGTCGCATAATCTACCGAGAACTCGCAGTTCACACGGGCGCACACCAACGAGGGTGCCCAATACGGCCCAACTCAGTAACCCATGCCGCGGCGCGATCTCGAAGAGCGCTTTGACCTTTGGGCACCGAAATGCTGCGGGCTTTGTAGATTTGACTTTGGGCCATTGCAAGACGTCCAGCGCGTTGCCCACACAGTACTCCCGTGCCATAGCCCAATTGACGAAACCACTGGCTCGACTCAAGAAATGAGTAATGCCCCTGGGCTCATATCCCTCCGAGGCGAGGCTTTTCATCCAGAGGGAGTAATCCTCCACTTTCAATTCGTGGAGGCGTTTATCGCCAAATTTAGCGACGAAAACCCGCATTCGATGTCGCATTTCTGACAAGGTGTGACGTTCTAAACCCCGGGCGACCTGATCTTCCATATAATCAACGACGGCATTTCGAATCAGGGGTTTGGTTTCGTAAGGAATAATATTTTGTAAAACGTATTCCGTGGCACGACGGATGGTCCAATTGTGCGACCTCAATTTCTCCGCGCATTCAGCAGCCTCAAACTTGAGCGCTTCGGGAATTGATCTGGCATCCACCGACTCGCGTCCAAGACATTCGGCGTGATCCTCTGCGCTTTGGCTGTCGGGGAAGAATTTTCGAATCAATTTACCGTCAGGCAGGCGGTACCGAACCAGCCAATATGGCGAGCCGCTCCGATAAGTTCCTGTGGTGACAGTGACATTCACGCGTGATTATACAGGGAAATCTTCCGGACCGACTGTCACCAAACTGTCCGGAACTGTTCGTTTTCAGGCACTTTGGCGCACTCTCGTGCGCTGAGGTGCAATGAAGGCATCGAAGCGCCGGAGGATTGGAAGTAGTTCGCGACGTGAAGAATACGCGGAAATTATGAGGAAAAGAAGTGGCGCGCCCAGCAGGAGTTGAACCTGCAACCTTTGGTTCCGTAGACCAACGCTCTATCCAATTGAGCTATGGGCGCGAGATATTGACGCGAAATCCTTTTTCAATCACCGTGTGAGGCGTCGCAATTGAGAACAGTAATTCAGGGGCGACGTTGAAGTCAAGCCGTTCAAGGAACGAGTACTGGTACGAACTCGCTGGGGAGGCTTTCTCGCGAGCTGTCATTCTGAGCGAAGCGAAGAATCTGGTTCGCATCCAGGCTAGACCCTTCGCTTCGCTCAGGGCGACAAATACACGGAACGGGCCAATCAATGGGTCAGCGCGTAGACGGCGATGTTCAGCGCCAACTTCTTGCCGTCCTCGACATCGACGCCTTTGCCCATGTTGCAATTATTGTTCGCGCTGAACGCGCAGCACAACCCGTCCTCGCACATCACCGCCACGAGATTGTCCTGGTAGAACAAGCCTTCCAGGTAGATGTTGCGGTTGCCGTTGTTGGAGCGCACGCGGTCGAGTTTGTAAAACGAACGGTAGATGAGGTGGTCGTACGGGATCTGTTTGATCTGGGTACCGGCGAAAATGCGGGCGAATTCGCGCCGCCAGGCCTTGGGAAAGCCCGGGTTGGTGCAACAGCCGGAACCAAAAACGAAGCCGCCGTGCGAAAGGTACTCCCGCAGGTTCGCCAACTCGGCCTCGGTGAAGACAAACTCATCGTGGCCATTCATGAAAAGAAATGGCGTCTCGAAAATCTGCGGATCGGTGAGCCTTAAGCGCCGCTCTTCCTGGACCCGTATGGTCGACGCCTGCGAGACCAATTTCATCAAGTCTTCACCGACGCTGCTGCAGTCATTGCCGTTGTCGTTGGCGTACTTGATGCGACCCATGAAGAACGTGGCGAGGTTTTCATCCTTGCCGGCCCCAAGGCCCTCGCGCACGGGCAGTGCCGCGAGGCCAATCAGGACGAGTAATGCGGCTCGTTTCATGGCAAGCTCCACTGCTTCCGTAGCACATATTCGACGCTCAGGCAACCGAGTAGCAGCCCCAGGGCGCCGCCATTGACGCCCGCCGGTTTACGGGTCAGCCGGTCATGATGCGATTGTTCGACCCGCTCCTTGATCTGTGACAGTAGGTCGCCCGTGCCGTGGCAGTCTTCGGCCCGCAAGGCCAGTCCGCCACTGATGCTTGCCCATTGCTGAAGCTGCTCCATATTGCGGGCCGTGTCCTGGAATTCCATATTCACATCGCGGATCTGGATCGAACGAGAGGCGATCAGCACCCGGTGCGCGTCCAGCACCTTGACGGTGTACATATCCTCTTTCTCCGCGCGAAAACTCGTCTCCACGGGTCGGCCCACCGACAGTTCCAACGTTTGCTCCTGCACTTTTTTCCCCTGGCCATCCTCTACCAGCACCACAAAGTTCTGGCGAGGTTCGGTCACATTCTTTGGGGCCGGTTGCTTTTCCACAACCAACCGAATGTCGGCCTGTGGGCGCAACTCCTGGTCGGCAAAGTGGATCGCCACGTCCTGCCGGCTCGATTCGCTGAGGTAACGGAACAACTGCCGCCAGAAACGGTCGAAAGTTTGCGGGTCGGATTCCTTGGCGAGCCGCCACCGCCAGAAGTTCTGCACGCACAACACCGCCGACAGGCCCGCGCCATATCGTTGCGACGCCATGAGAATTCGCCGTCCGTTCGGTCCCATGTCGTCCTGGTGGAACGCCCAGACCTGCGCGCCGGGTTTCGCCGCGTCCACACGCCCGTACTCGGTGAATGTCGGCAACCGGTCCCACGCTGCGCGATTACCACTGGCATCCGCAACCTGGAAAACCGGATGCTGCAACGCTTCATCAGTCAATTGCAGATGAAATGGGCGATCCAGCCCCACCACGCCGCGGCTGGAGGCGAACACCACTGGCAGCAACTGTTCCAGCCGGGTCCCCTGCCACGACGAGTCGAATGTCGCGGCGCCACCGATCATCATGACGCCGCCACCCAGCTCGCTGCAGAACCGCGCCAATACTTCCTGTTGCGCCGGGGTCAAATCGGAGGGCCGCAGATTCGATAACACCACCACGCGAAACGGCGCCATTTCCTCGAGCGTGGATGGAAACCCGCCGAGTAATTCGCCCGCGCTCTCAACATTTTGGCGGAAGACCGAATGGGCCGACGTGCGGATCAGCCCCGTCAATTTCACCATCGGATCGCCGTGCAATGCCAGGTTGATGAATTTGTAGTCCCACGTCAACGCGCCCTGCACGTAGAGTACGCGCAATTCCTTCTCGTTCGTGATCCGCACGGTGGTCGTAGCCAGCGTTTCGACACAGGTCAACCCGTGCGCCACCGGTGGCATCAGTTGCACCGCGTACTGGTGCGTGCCTTCGGCCTCCTCGGTTAGGGGAAAGTTTTCCACCCAGGAGCGCGAGCCTTTGCCCGCGGTGATCGTCTTGTGTTTCAGCAGTTGCCCATCCCGCATCAAGAGCAGGTCAAACGCAGGCAGGTCTTCGGCGTTCACCACCTCCAGCCGCGCTCCGATGTTGAATTGCTGGCGGGGTGGTGCCGTCGGCGGGCCCTCGGCTTGGCGCAGCGTCAGCGTTTGCACACCCGTGTCGCTTCCAAATCCGATGCCGATGAAGGGCGTGTGCGCGTCGACCAATGCCGCCACCGCTCGCGAGTTCTCCGAAGGTTCGTTCGCGGCGCCATCGGTCAACGCGATGATCGCCAGCGGCGGCTGGGCGCTGGCCGACAACGCGCGCGTGATCGCCCGCGCCAGGTTGGTCCGTCGTCCGTCCGGTTTGGCCGCCACCAACTGTGCGCCGTCGGCCGCCTGGACGTCTTCCGCAAACAACAGCACATCCGTCTGCCAGCCGGCGGCTTTCAACGCGGGCAAGACCTGCTCCCGCGCCAATTTCACCGCGCGTGCGTAACGTGTTTGATGGTCCTCCTCCAGCGACATGCTCTCGCTGTGGTCCATCAGCAGCACTACCGAATTCTTGTTCGGGGCTTCTACTTCGTGTGATACCCACGTGGGACGACCCGCCAGAAACGCGAGGATCAGCAGCGTCACACTACGCAAACCAGTGAGGGCCGCGACGCGCCACCAACCCAAACCGTCCCGTCGTAGCGACCATGCCATCGTCACCAAAAGCGCGCCGGCGATTGGCAACCCAATCTGCCAACCGAGCGGAAAGCCAAAGACGAGGTGTGCGGTCATTGTTCGGAGAGTTTCTGGAAATACTTCTCGATGCGACCGCGGTAGGCGGGCGGCAGATTGGCGGGATCAATGTGGGTGACTGCTGGTTCCTTTGGTTTGTTGCCATGCGCATCATCCACTTCAACGGAAAAGTCGCGAATTTCGTCCATCAACTTCTTGAGCACCAGCGGATCGAGCTTCATGTTCTTGTTCTTCAAATCTTCATCGAGCAGCAAGAGGAGTTTGTCGGTGTGTTCGTTGTGCCCCTCCAGGCCAACGATGCCATCGCTGAGGTTCTTCTGTGCCTCATTGCGCAATTTGGCTTCGTCCGGGGGAAGAAGCGCATGATTCCCGTTCAATTGGGCGAGCAGACTCTGCAACTGGTCCAGTCCGCGCTCCAACGCGTTCTCACTGTCTTCCCGCGGTGAAGCGGTCTTGCCCTTCACGGCCGACGGCTGGCTGTTCTCAAACGCCTTGCTAACATTGGCGAGTCCGCCCTTCGCGTTGCCCGCTGCCTGCTTGGAAGCCTCCGCACCTTGCGCTTTAGTCAGGGCATCCAGTAGCGAGTCCAGCCCCTGCTTGTGTTGGTCACTAAGCGAATCGCGCAGCGGCGGCCCGAACGCGTCGCGCGTCGGTGGCTGTTCGGAGAAACGTTTCAGTTGGCCGGTGGTTCCCTTGGCATCGGTTGCAAGCTGCTGTAGCTGCTCGGGCGTGAGCGCCGCGGGATTTGTTTCAAGCTGGCCCAACTGCCCGATTTGCCCATCGAGGAGTTGCTTCAATTTGTACGCATCGGTAAGCGAGTGTCCCAAGGAGTCGTCCTTCAACGCCTGTTGAAGTTTGTCCAGGTTGTCCGCGGCGGTGGCGGTGGCGCGGCGCGCACTCCAGTCATTCTTTCGCAAGGTCTCTTCCGCGCTCTTCATGGCCTGTTGCGCCTGCGTCATCTCGTTCGTGACAGCCTCAAACGGCTGGGGATGTTGCTGTTGAAACTCCTCGAGCTTCTTGAGCAATTCTTCCTGTTGATCCGCAAGCTTGGTCTGGTCGGCCCTTGGCGATTTCGCGATGCGCTGGGCGAGACTTTGCTCGGATTGGAACGTAGATTGCACAAGATCCTGCGCGGCCTGGGTTTCATTGCGAAATTCCTCGATCTGCTTGAGTTTGCCGGCCGACCCGGCGATCGGTGTGTCCTCGCCTTCCTTCGGTGGGCTGAAGGCATCCGGATGATCGTTGACGAATTTCTGGAACTGCTTGCGAGTGGCCACCAATTCGGTCAACGCCGTCCGCTCCTGCGACTCACCGTCGGGTAATTGGTCCAACTGTAGGCTACCCCCCGCGCGTTTCAGCCAGGTCTCCGCCTGCGCGAGGTGATTGAGGACCTCGCCGATGGGCTGGTTCTCCAACTCGCTGCTGATGCGGGCATAGACATGACGCGACGCATCGGCCAGGTCCGTTTCGGCGGATGCGAGTTTGCTGCCGTCCTGGGGATCGCGCGTGGATGCCTGCCCGTAGCGGTGCGTTTCGCGGATGATGTGCTGCTGCTGATCGATCAATCCCGTCAGTTCCTCAAGTAACTGATACGACTTGCCGCCTTCACCACCCGGCATCTTGAGGAGGTCTTCGCGAAACGGGCGCACCTCGAGGAAGTAAACATCCGACGCATAGGAACTGCTCTCGGCCGTTGCCGCTTTTGCGTAGTACGTAAGCACATCCCAGTCGGCGAGCTTGAATTCGTCCAAATACAATACCGGCTGGTACACGGCGTAGCGCGGCTCCGTGGGATGCGGCAGGGAATGCGGCTGCTCCGTGTCGCCATTGAGCGCACTCCGCCATTCGACGTTGCTCAGAAGCTGATCGCTGGCGACTTCGATCAATAACGGGATCGCATCTACCTTGGTCACGCGCAGGTCGTGTCCCGGCTCGTTGATGCGCACCTCACCCCAGTTCCGTTTTTGCTCCGCCGTGTTTTCCGGTGGCAGGGCCAGGTCAGGTTTGGGTTTTACCGTTTCAGCCAGCGCCGCTGGCTCATCGGATTGCAGGCGCGACCAGGGGGCAAAGTGTTTGTAGAATTCCAGGGTCGCGCCGAACAGCAACGCAAACGCCAGAAGGTGGGCCAGCGGACGCCGCGGGGAGAGAGGCGACCGCAGCGGGCAAGAATTACCGACTGGACGAGCCGTTCATTGTGCTGGCCACACAGAACCCCATTGAACAAGAAGGCACGTATCCGCTGCCGGAGGCGCAGCTCGACCGATTTTTATTCCAGGTGCTCATCGATTATCCTTCGCTCGACGAAGAGCGACTCGTCGTCAGCCAACATTCATTTGAACCGTTGCGCGATCTCCAGCCGATTCTCACCCGGGCCGAGGTCTTGCAGTTTCG
>Ga0206960_1079_pt1 | contig 25257 bp, 23 predicted proteins | sample Alteio_BWOrgHeat_29_FD_153255 | JGI IMG/M metagenome (GOLD analysis project Ga0206960, IMG submission 153255) | Enriched cells from forest soil in Barre Woods Harvard Forest LTER site, Petersham, Massachusetts, United States -... | ecosystem: Environmental > Terrestrial > Soil > Temperate forest >... | reverse complement strand
GCCTTCTTGAACAGACGCTGTCGGTCGTTCGTGCACACCTAGAGCACGCAAAGGCTGTTCAATCTCGCTTGAACACGAACACCGCGAGCCGCTGCTTTGCGCATCGCTGTGTCGAGGGTCGTCCATTTTGCTAAGGAGTCAATTCCACTGACATTCGCTTTTGTGGAGTACTGATACATTTGAATGCGCAATGACTTTTGAGCGCCATCCATCAATGCAACGATCGCAGGCAAAGTGTCGTTCACGCCTGGAGGATTTTTAACCAAAGGTGAAGCGACGACGCCGATGGAGTCTTCTCCAGCAGCAAACAAAGCAGACGGTGCTTGAGGCGCCAAAGGCACACCAGCGGCCCAGTCGGTTTCAAAAATCGATTCGAGTGGAGCACCGATCTTTGCGTCAGTAATGTGCAAGCCCACTTCGTGAATATGTGTGAGTGCCAGCCAGTCAAAGTTAGCACTGCCGACATAGGCTTCTGTTTGATCGACGACAAAGTATTTAGCGTGCTGAATGCCACCGGTCGAAGAGAAATCAATCGTTTTGACTTGAATGCCAGGAGTCTGGTTAAGACTCCTCGGAACATCTGGATACGTTACAAAAAACTTTGAATCGACAATGAATCGAACCTTGACCCCACGTGCAGCCGCAGCAGTAATGGCATTGAGCACGGGCTCTAAGGATTCACCTGCTTTGTTGTTGATATAGAATTGTTCGATATCGATTGTTTTTTTAGCTCCGGTAATCATTTCGAGCCACACTTGTTGTGTGGTTTTGATTCCAGGCACTGCAAGAGTGGTTTCGATCGGAGTACTCTCTACCGCTTCTACTGTTGCACTTAAAGATGGTGTGTTTAGGTCATTCGCTTGCGCGAGCACGCTGAGACCCAGGCTGAAAGCCAAGACGTAAATCGACCCATAGTTCTTATTTGATTTCTGTTTCATAATTCCCCCCCGGTAATTTAAACAGACAGACGCGTGCAACATACAAGGGTGCTAGGGACGGGTCAATGCGAAGCACATGGGGCTATGCAGCATGCGTCTCTCTATAGGCTTTATATCTGTTTGAGTGTATTTGAATGCCTGGCTATCTGTGTTAAGAGAGTTGGGTGGTTGCATTACATTCTTCTTTTCCGCCCGCTCAGGGTCTTTATGACCCGACTCAAGAAAAAGACGCCTGTGGTATCGGCCTTGTCGCACAGATTCGAGGCATTCCATCGCACAGCCTTATATTAGACGCACTGACGATTTTGAAGAATCTCGAGCACAGAGGGGCTGAGGGAGCTGATTCGAAGACAGGTGATGGCACGGGTCTTCTTGTTCAAATTCCGCATCGTTTTTTAAAAGCAGCCACTCAGAAATTAAAGATCAATCTAGGAGAAGCGGGCTCGTACGGAGTCGGAATGGTTTTTCTACCTCCCGACGAAAAGCAGAGAAAAGAAATCGAACAGTGGATCGAGCGAATCACGAGTGAAGAGTCAGCTCGGTTTCTGGGTTGGCGAACGGTTCCGGTTCAGAGCAGTGTGAGCGGTCCCTCAGCACGCGCGACGGAGCCCGTCATCCGACAGTTCTTCGTTGAATCCACTCAGGGCGCTCGAGGTCTCGAACTCGAACGTTTATTGTATGTGATTCGTCGTCGCATTGAAAAAGTAGCGCGTTCGAATTCTTATTTTGCTATTCCGAGTTTCTCTTCGAGCACTTTAGTCTATAAAGGGCTTTTACTTCCGGATCAGCTTCAAAACTACTACACCGATTTGAGCGACCCTGCGTTTGAGAGTGCGATTGCAATGGTGCACGCTCGATTTAGCACAAATACTTTTCCGTCTTGGATTCTGGCTCATCCCTATCGCTACCTTTGCCACAATGGCGAGATCAATACTCTGAAGGGCAATCTGAATTGGATGAAAGCCCGTGAAGGCAATCTTGTTTCGCAGGTTTGGGGCGAGAAGATGACAGACCTTTTACCTGTCGTCGCTGAGGGGCAGAGTGATTCGGCCTGTTTAGATAACTTGCTCGAGTTCTTGATTTTGAGTGGGCGTTCATTGCCTCACGCAATGATGATGCTGATTCCTGAGCCTTGGTCGGGTAACCCTTCAATGGATATCGATCGTCGAGGCTTTTATGAATACCACGCCGCCATCATGGAGCCTTGGGACGGCCCCGCAGCTGTTTTGTTTACCGACGGAAAAAGCGTGGGTGCTACGCTCGATCGAAATGGATTGCGACCCGGCCGCTATTTGATCACGACCGATGATCGCGTGATTCTTTCTTCTGAAGCGGGCGTTTTACCGATGAAGCCTTCTCTCATTCGAAAGAAAGGGCGCTTAGAGCCCGGAAAAATGTTTTTCATCGATACGTTGCAGGGCCGTGTGATTGAAGATGAAGAATTAAAAGCTGAAATCAGTCATCAGAGGCCGTACCGATCGTGGGTTGCTCAGCATCAGATCGCTTTAGATGAATTGCCTGACCCGACCAATGTCGCGCAGCCGACTCATCGCAGACTCACTCAGCGGCAGCGTGTTTTTGGTTACACTGAAGAAGACCTGAAGTTTATTTTGGCGCCGATGGCGATTCAGGGTGAAGAGCCGACTTCATCAATGGGTAAAGATACGCCCTTAGCAGTGCTTTCTCAGAGACCTCAGCTTCTCTTTCATTATTTCAGACAACTTTTTGCACAGGTGACGAATCCACCGATTGATCCGATTCGTGAGCACCTGATTATGTCGCTTGCGACGTCGATCGGCCCCAAAGCGAACCTTCTCGGCGAGGCTCCCGAAGCGTGTCGCAGAATTCGAATCAAGCAGCCGATTTTGACGAATGTGGACCTTCAGAAAATTCGAGAAATTCCAGGACCAAACTTTAAAAGCAAAACCCTTTCATTGCTCTGCCCTGTCGCTGAGGGGGCACAGGCTTTCGATTCTCATATTCAACGGCTTTGTTCAGAGGCTTCAGCTGCCGTGCGCGAAGGGTATAAAATTTTGATTCTGAGTGATCGCCTCACCAGTCGCGATCTCGCACCGATTCCGAGCTTGTTGGCGGTTGCTGCCGTTCACAAACATTTAATAGATGAGTGCACGCGCCCTGAAGTGGGGCTCATCGTTGAGACAGGCGAGGCGCGTGAGGTTCATCACTTCGCCTGCCTTCTCGGGTATGGCGCGGGTTCTGTGAATCCGTATTTGGCATTTGAGAGCCTGACAGATCTTGCGAATAACGGGCATCTTCCAGAAGGCCTTGACGCCGTAACAGCCCATCAAAAGTACATCAAGGGTGTGGGCAAGGGGCTGCTTAAAATCTTTTCGAAGATGGGCATTTCAACGCTGCAATCTTATTATGGTGCGCAGATTTTCGAGGCCATTGGGCTTGGGTCTGAACTCATCGAAAAATACTTTTCAGGTACGGCTTCGCGTATTGGCGGGCTGACGATTGAACAGCTCGGCACTGAGACGTTAAAGCGTCATGCTTTGGCCTACACTCCAGAAAAGCTGACCACTCTTGAGATCGGTGGTGATATTCACTACCGCATTCAGGGCGAGTCACACCAATGGAATCCCGAAACCATCTTGGCGCTGCAGCACTCCACACGTACGGGCAATGCTAAAACATTTGCCGAGTTTTCTGCTCTGGCCGATCCCGATCCAAACCAGATTGGGCCGACCCTCAGAAGCCTGTTAGAGTTTGAATTTGCGGCTAAGCCCGTTTTACTTGAAGAAGTTGAACCTGCGAAAGAAATTTTGAAGCGCTTTACCTCTGGAGCTATGTCTCTCGGCGCTATCAGTAGAGAAGCGCACGAAACTTTAGCCATTGCGATGAATCAAATCGGCGGCAAGAGCAACACGGGCGAAGGGGGCGAAGATCCTGTGCGGTTTAACTCGCCTTCGAACTCTGCGATCAAGCAAATTGCCTCCGCACGTTTCGGTGTCACGACCGAATACCTTCTCAGCGCCCAAGAAATTCAAATCAAAATGGCTCAAGGAGCAAAACCCGGTGAAGGCGGCCAGCTTCCAGGCCACAAGGTGGATGATTATATTGCGAAGCTCAGACATTCCACACCGGGTGTTCAACTGATTTCACCGCCTCCTCACCACGACATTTATTCAATTGAAGACTTAAAACAGCTGATTTTCGACCTAAAAAATGTGAACCCCCTTGCCAGTGTCTCTGTGAAACTCGTTTCAGAAGTGGGAGTGGGTACAGTTGCTGCGGGTGTTGCAAAGGCAGGGGCCGATAAAATTCTCATTAGTGGAGACTCTGGGGGCACGGGTGCTTCACCGCTTTCGTCGATTCAGCACGCAGGTCTACCTTGGGAATTGGGCCTTGCTGAAACTCAACAAACCCTGATGCTGAACGGTCTTCGAAGTCGAGTGCGAGTTGAAACCGATGGCCAACTCAAAACAGGCCGTGATGTCGCGATTGCGGCGTTGCTGGGTGCCGAAGAATTTGGTTTTGCTACAGCGCCCCTGATTGTTGAAGGCTGCATCATGATGCGCAAGTGCCACCTTAATACATGCCCGGTCGGTGTAGCGACTCAAGACCCCATTTTACGTAAAAAGTTTTCAGGTAAATCCGAACACCTTGTGAATTACTTTTTCTTTGTCGCTGAAGAGCTGCGAGTACTGATGTCACGTCTAGGTTTTCGCACAGTGGAGGAGATGGTGGGTCGTACCGACCGGCTCAAAGTACGATCGCTCGAAAGCCATTGGAAAGCCAAGCACCTAGATCTTTCACCTCTGCTTTACAAACCGAAGGCTTCTTCAAATTCGAAGAACACAAAAAAGAGCTCGGAACTCGATCAGATTCTAGATCAGAAACTCTGGTCTGCCTGTCAAGCAGCGCTCGAGCGAAAAGAAAGCTTCAAAGCCGAGTTTGAAGTGACCAACACTGATCGCAGTGTGGGCGCTTTTCTTTCTGGGCAGGTTTTGAAAAAATTTGGTGGTGCTGCGCGTGCTCCAGTTGAAATGCGTTTTAAAGGATCCGCCGGTCAATCATTCGGAGCCTTTTTAGTGAAGGGCATTTCTCTTGAGCTTGAAGGCGAAGGTAACGATTATGTGGGCAAAGGGCTTTCGGGCGGGCGAGTTTCTGTTCTGCCCCCTGAGAATGCAGCGTTCAGTGCAGAATCATCAATATTAGTCGGTAACACGTGCTTATATGGAGCGACCTCAGGTGAGCTGTACATTGCAGGCCTTGCCGGCGAGCGTTTTGCCGTTCGCAACTCAGGCGCCACCACCGTGGTTGAAGGAGTAGGCGATCACGGCTGCGAATACATGACAGGCGGTCGAGTGGTGGTTTTAGGTCCCACAGGTAGAAATTTTGCTGCTGGAATGTCGGGTGGCATTGCTTACGTTTTGGATGAAGATACTCGTCTCTCTTCACGATGCAACTTAGGAATGGTTGAACTCGAAGAACTTGAAGACGAAGACCAGAAAGAGCTTTTGGAGTTGGTGCGTGAACACGCGCGCAGTACAAAAAGTCGTAAAGCGCAGGCGCTTCTCGATTCTTGGCCAAAATCAGTGGCTCGCTTCAAAAAAGTGATGCCGACGGATTACAAACGTATTTTAGCTGCTCGGGGGGAAAGCGCTCATGTCTGACCCCAAGGGCTTTTTAAAGTCAAAACGCACAGAACCCCAGAAACGTAAACCCAGTGAGCGCGTTCAAGATTGGCGAGAATTCACGCTGCCTGTTTCTGACTTGGGCCTCAAAGAGCAAGCCACTCGGTGCATGGATTGCGGTGTTCCTTTTTGCCAGAGTGGTACGGGCTGCCCTGTTGAAAATCTGATTCCCGATTGGAACGATTGGATCAGTCAGGGGCGCTGGCGAGAGGCTCTTGAATCGCTTCATTCGACGAATAATTTTCCGGAATTTACGGGCAAGCTCTGCCCGGCACCTTGTGAATCAGCGTGCGTATTGGGCATTAGCGATGATCCTGTTACGATTCGCTCGATTGAATCTTCGATCATCGATCGAGGATTTGAATCAGGGTGGGTGAAGCCACTGGTGCCTACGGTGCGCTCGAATAAAAAAGTTGCGATCGTGGGCTCTGGCCCTGCAGGGCTTGCGGCCGCTCAACAACTCGCGCGTGCGGGGCATTCGGTCACTGTATTTGAAAAAGCCGATCGTATCGGCGGGTTGTTGCGATACGGGATTCCAGATTTTAAAATGGAAAAAACCGTTCTCGATCGTCGCCTGTGGCAGCTCGAAGCTGAAGGTGTGGCGTTTCGCACGGGTGTTTGTATCGGCTCTGATCTCTCATTTTCAGAACTTCAGAAAACCCACCATGCCGTTTGTTTGACGATTGGCGCTGAAGGCCCGAGAGATTTGAATGTTTCGGGCCGTGATTTAGGTGGAATCCATTTTGCGATGGATTATCTCATTCAACAAAATCGAACCGTTTCAGGATTACCTGTGGCCGGCGAAAAAATCACCGCTCAAGGCAAGAAGGTCGCGATTCTAGGTGGTGGAGATACGGGTTCAGACTGTCTCGGCACAGCTCATCGGCAGGGCTGCCTTGAAGTGTTTCAATTTGAGATTCTTTCTCGGCCACCCGATGCGCGAGCAACGAGTACTCCTTGGCCTCTTTGGCCGATGAAACTACGTAGCTCACATGCGCACGAAGAAGGTGGAGAGCGACGTTGGAGTGTAGCAACAACCGGCTTTCGCGGGTCAAACGGTCGAGTCACACACCTTCAGTTAATCGAAGTCGAAACGGGAACTAAAACCGAGCTTGCTGTAGACCTCGTGATTCTTGCCATGGGTTTTACGACGCCGACTCTGGGTGGAATCAACGCAGAAAAAAATCTGAAAACCGATGCACGTGGAAACATCGTCGTAGACGCTCGTTATCAGACGAGTGTTCCGGGTGTTTTTGCTGCAGGGGATGCAAAGCGAGGGGCTTCACTGATTGTTTGGGCGATTGCTGAAGGCAGAAAAATGGCCGACGCTGTTCAAGCTCATTTACAGAACAGCATTTAATTAGTGAAAAAATGACGATTTATTCCCATTCTTTGAGGCGAGTTTCTGAATCAGTAGATAGGTGCTCACGCCCGCAGTTGCTGCTACAGCAATAGATAATGCGAGTGGTTTCCAGTTTCTTTTAATAAACTTTACCGCTTCTTTAGGCATCGTTTGAGACAAGTTTTCAATTAAGTCATTTGCTTCTTTGGATGCATAGGCTGTGAGTGAAACAAGAACATCGCGAAGTTCGCTTTGAATTGATTCATTGATATTGGAGTGGCTGTTTGACGGTGCCGTGTCGAGTGAGTTATTTTTTTGCATAAAATTGAATTTCCTTTTTAAGTGATTTTGGGTTTAGGTTTTGCGTGGAAATGTTACTGCACGAATAAAGCCAGCGATGAGCAGAAAAACAATCGAGCCACAGGTAGAGGTTAAGACGGCTGCCGTTAGGCTTCCATTTTGAAATCCAGTATTTGAGAAAAAGAAGTTGCCTACAAAAGCACCAACGATACCGATAATGATATCACCAATGACCCCAAAACCGTGGCCGGTGACTATTTTTCCAGCCAAAAATCCAGAGAATAAACCAACGATTAAAATTCCTAAAATACTCATAATTTTTCCTTAAACCTCTGTATTTGATTCAACTGGGCCACCCTCAGAAGTCATGGCGTTAGATTGAGCGGCTTCGTTCTGAATTTGTTTTTTTGACTGCGAAAGGGGTTTGAACTTTTTATTGGCCTTGTCAAAGGCTTGAACTTCTTCTTCACCAAATTTACTCCATGTGATTTTGACCTTCTTCGCGGTGTTCGACTTGCTGCTTTGAGTGGTGTGATCATTCATGGTTTTAAATTCTCCCTATTGTTTTTGTGTGAATGACTAAAATTACATAGATAGAGTAGAGCAACATGTGCGCCAAATGAGAATGACTGAACAAATTCAGAGTCTTAACGAAATTTGTAGCTCAGCGATCTATGTGATTTAGGGGTGATTTAGGAATGATTTGGGGCATTTTCTCAACGCGACCCGTTGGTAGTACATTATCCCATAGATTAGAGGGACGAGGCAAACTATAAATGTCACATCTATAATGAATGTAAAGATTGTCGCAACTCAGAGACCCCCTAAAATATGACCCCATTTATAAGAAAAGTTGAAGGGTATCTGGATCCAGCGATTCAGCCCATCGGTTTTCTGAAAACGAGCCTTGTTGATAAGCGCCTGTCGGTTATTCTTCCTGTTTTACATCCCCGCCTCACACTCGAACACCAACTGAATGAAATTCGTTCAATGGGTAAAATGAGTGGCAGGAGTCAAAAAATTAAAGAGATTTTTGTATTGATTGAGAAAGTAGCAAAATCTACCGCAAATGTTTTATTGATGGGCGAAAGCGGTACAGGCAAAGAAATGGTTGCCGTCGCTATTCATGAAAAAAGTTCAAGAAATAATAAGCATTTTGTAGCGATCAATTGTTCGGCCATTCCCGCGCAACTGCTTGAGTCAGAACTTTTTGGTCACAAAAGAGGTTCTTTTACGGGCGCTCAAGAGGCCAGGCGTGGCTTATTTGAAGAAGCAAACGGTGGCACCATTTTTCTTGATGAGATCGGCGATATGCCTTTTGAGCTTCAGTCGAAACTGCTTCGTGTGATTCAAGAAAGAGAAGTGACACCCGTAGGCGAGAGTAAATCTAGGCCCGTTGACATACGAATCATTGCGGCCACTCATAAAAATCTTGAAAAATTAGTAAAAGAAGGCCTATTTCGCGAAGATTTGTTTTATCGGCTTTCGGTTGTTCCGATACGACTGCCAGCCCTTCGTGATCGAAAAGAAGATATTCTTCTTCTGGCCGAACACTTTTTACAGAAGTACTGTACGCGAGCAGGTGTAGGACTCAAACATTTCACCTCAGCAGCGATCGCAAAGCTACTTGAGCAGAGTTGGCCTGGAAATGTACGCGAGCTTGAAAATAGTATCGAGCGTGCTGTGGTTTTATCAGACAATGACTATATCGGTGAGAGTGAGATTCAAGATGCACAAATACTTGAAAGTCAAAACGAGACGGTAGGTGTTTTTTCTAAACTGATGACGCTAGAAGAAGTTGAAAAATGTTATATTCTTTATGTTTTGGCGCATACCAGTTCACAAAAAGATAAGGCCGCAAAGATTTTGGGTATCAACCGAAAGACACTTTACAGACGTGAGCTAGACTTTGGGCTTGTTGATCCCTCAAAGGTAGAAGAAGAACTTTTGAATTAATGCTTAATACTCAGCTTAGTGGATTGGTCGCAGATTTCTTTAAATGAGACTGCAAGGGCCTTGATAAGAGGATCGTTTTTACTTTGAGTATGACAAGAGAGCCAGACTCGATAGTTCCAGTAGCCGTCTTTGGGGCCAATAATACGAATCGCTTTTTCGCGAATTTCTCGAGCCACATAGATGAGCGGAAGAAAGGCGAGCCCGACTTCGTCAATCACTGATCGAACGAGAGAGGCGATCACGTCGCTTTCAAATGCAATTCGGCCTTTGAGTTGATTGACTTCAAAAAACTGATCAATCTCTGCTCGAAGTTTAAACCCTGTAGAAGGCATGAGCCACTGGGCGCCTTCGCCGCCAATGATCTCTTTGACAGCCGCCGCTGCATTTAAATTCTTTTTATTAGAGCGCATCTTCCAGCGATTTGAACAAGTCAGAACAACGGGTACTTCTGCACGCTCTAAATTTCTGAGCTCAGGGTCGATCATGGATTGCTGAGTGACCAAAGCATCTAACTCACGAAATCTTAAACGTTCGGTGAGTTGCTCGTGATTGCCTGAAACAACGGTTACTTTTGGCCTCTGGGCCAGACCGTGTTTTTTTAGAAAAAGACTGACGACTTCAACAACAAAGGGTCGATCGACTTCGTCTGAAACGCCAATATTAATTCTACGCGCAGAAGAGGGAACCTGCTCCGAAAGGAGTTCGCCCATGGCTTCTGAGATTTCAAACATCTGACGGCAAAACCCAAAAATAACTGAGCCTGCGGGAGTGAGTTCATTGTTTCGACCGACGCGATGAAAAAGTCGGATGTTGAGTGTGCGTTCGAGAACTTTGAGCTGACTGCTGAGTGAGGGCTGGCTAATTCGTAAATGCTTGGCCGCTGCATTGACGCCTCCTGATTTCGCAGTGATGTAGAAGTAGTAAAGGTGGTTGAAGTTGTACATATAGTTTAAACCTATATGTTCTATAGCATTTATATATTTTTTTTATCTGATTATTAATGCCATTCTAGAAGATAGTTCAAACCATAGAAAGCAATGAGGGCAGTATGATCACGTCAATAGGCTGGATTTTAGATTCTCGCGCTAAATTTGTATTTATACCTGATCAAGAAGGATCTGATCAAATTCCTGATTATGGGCTTTATTGGGGAATACTGAGAGAAAATGTAATCACTTCAGTTGCTGCCTCAGCCAAGATTGAGTCTAAATTGAAGAAAGATAAGATCTAATCGACTTTCATCTAGAACCTCACTCGGTAGTAGTTGAGAGGGTTCTCGTGAATTCACAGTCTAGGGACCGTGCCTACTACGGTGCATACACGCACGAGAGTTCGGTCCTTGGACTGCGGTTCAGAATTTAAGAATGTTTGGTATCTACACGAAACATGAGTCGTGTAGCTGTCTCGACGGTTAGAAGACACGGAAGCGTCTGATCGCAAAAAAAATGATCTCATGAAATCACACAACAGGAGCACACACATGAATACACAACAAATGAATACAGAAATGGTCAAAAAGAATTGGATCGAACTTAAGGGCAAAATTAAGTCAAAATGGAGCAAGTTCAATGACGAAGAAGTCGATAGCGTAAAAAGCGATCTGACTCAGCTCTCAGGCAAGATTCAAAAAGTCTATGGCATTGCCAAAGACGTAGCCGATCGTCAGTTTGATGAGTTCAAAACCTCAGTTAAATCGTTGATCGATGATGCGCCAAAGTCTGCAGTGGCTAGTCCAGTCGCAGCAGCTCCAGCACATGCTAATGGCAACATTGCAGCTGCTAGTAGTTCAGCTGAAAAGCCAGCTGCCCCTGCGCAGTCAGGCAAAGACGACATTAATACCGTGAAAGACAGTAAGGCTGTCTAAAAGATAATTTGAGTCACCCGGTTAGATAGACGGCTGAATTAAAGAGAGTGCAGTTGCTCTTTCTTTAATTCAGCCGTCATCGTTTTGATCTATAAAGTCCTTTAAACACATGTTGTTAATCTAAAAACAACGCTTTGTTGTCGAAAATGTTGCGCGATGTATCATGCTACGTTAAGTCCAACGCATGGAAACGGCGTATTACCGAAAGGTGATTCACGAAGAACTGGCCCGACGGTGTGCGAGAAACCCAAAGTACTCGCTCCGGGCATTTGCGAGAGTCTTAGGGATGGATGCTGCGGCTCTCTCTCGAATTCTTGCCGACAAGAAAGTTCCATCTAAAAAAGCTTCAGACAAAATTATCGAAACCTTGGGGATGACCCCTGCCGAACGCGCGAAGTTTTTGGCCTCGCTGACAGCGCGGCAAAAGAGCCGAAAGCTTGAAAGGCTCAATCAGTTTCTGACAACGAATGCGTTGAATACAGAGCCTCGAAAAGAACTCAGTGCTGAAATTTTTCAGGTGATCGCCGACTGGTATCATTATGCGATTTTAGAAATCACCTTTCAGTCTGATTTTAAAGCCGACCCGAAATGGATCTCAAAAAAATTAGAAATTTCTTATGCCGAAGCCCAGCTTGCGATGAACCGGCTTTTGGAGTTGGGTTTCTTAGTTAAAAATGAAGACGGAAAGATCATTAAATCAGACGTGAAGATCACAATGACCGACACGCAGACGAGCAATGCGGCTCTTCAACGCCGAAACAAACAAGTTTTAAACAAAGCGATCGAAGCCATCGATAAGTACCCTGTACAAAAGCGAAGCGCGAGCACCATGACGATGGCCATTGATCCTGAAAAAATTCCGGCAGCTAAGAAAATGATCCAGAAATTTAATCGAGAACTGTGTGAGTTTTTAGAGTCTGGAAATCGAAAACAAGTCTATGAACTCACGACCAATCTGTTTCCACTTTCAAATGAAGGAGATATCTAAAATGAAATCGTTAAGGCTGTCTATTCTCTCTTGCCTGTTATTCGTTACAGTAAATGCGAGTTTTGCAGGGAGTGAAACCCACTCGGGTCAAGGCCGAAAAGACAAAAAAAGTGGCCGTATCGTTCTTTCAGATTTCGGCGGGCCCAAAGTAAAGTTAGTTGCCGATAACAAGGCTTGGGCTGAAACCATTCCAGATTTGATGCCTCTTTTGAAAGAGATTGCGGAGGCTTCGCCTGATATTGGAATTGAATTATATGAGCAGTTATTTGCTGTTAAAATCTTTACCACACCCGATCCGCTTGTGCTTGCTCCCGTACAAGACAATTCTTACATTGAAGAAGATCAATCAGAGATGCCGGATACTCAAATCGGTTATCGTGATGGAGATGATATTCTTTTTCAAGATGAGGCGCTCAAGGATCACCCAGAAGACAAGGGTAAGCCCGATTATTATCCACCTTCTTACAATGTGATTCATGAATTACTTCATGGATTGATTCCCGGCGGGCGACAGATTCATCAATTGAAGGTCGGTGCTTTTAATGATTTTCTTAAACAGAACCGAGGTCATTTCACTGAAGATCTCATTCTTGATGCCGCTCGCACGGCAGATGTCACAAAGAGCTGGCGATTTTCAGGTGAGTTTGATCGTGTCGCGTTTAAAATTTTGATTGATGAAACTGGAGACTTTAAAGCGCGCTGCTATCTTTTGATGAGTGATTGGTACGACATTCCAGGCTCTTCGAACAAGTTTCCGCTTGAAGGAGTTGAGAATTCTCGAAGCGTGTTGCAAAGGCTTGGATATGGTTCATGTGCAAAAGTGATGGAAGGGAAGAGTCCGCTTGACTATTATCTCGGTCGTCATTCAGAGCTTCAGGCGTTGGAGGCGCAATGGCACTCTGAAGCTACAAGTTGGATTTATGGAATGAATCTGGATTTTAAAGTCAGCCACGACATTCGAGATATCGTTAAAGACCAATGCTTGCAGTATGCATCAGATAAGCTGAAAGCAGATATTGATAACACAATCGATATCGCACAAAAACTTGTCGACGCATTTAAAAAAATAGAATCTGAGGATGAGTCGACTGATCCTGCCCAGGCTCTCTTGGATCGGTTAATCAAAGCTGACCATGCTTCTCATGTGAGTTCTGATGAATATGTGGGTAGATTGAAGGCAGCACAAGGGACTTTGAGTACCTGGAAAACCAATCGAGAACAGTGTGAAAGAGCGTTTCCAAAGTTATTCGCTGGTGCTGAAAAAGGGCAGAAAAAATACGAGTCCTCTTTTTCAAAAAAGCACTGAGAAGGGCGCAGAGGAATGTTTGCACCTGTGTCTCACGCGACATGTTCTGAAACTAGTCGCATGATTAGTAGATAAAATAGACAAACCGCTGGCGGCGCTTTTAAGGCCTGCTGGCGGTTTCTTTTTGTGGCACATCGGTTGCAACTCTACTTAAACATGATGCAAAAAAACTTTGAAATGGCAGTTCAGCAACAAGTTAAACGTTTCGTTCGCCTGGTTCGTGGGTGGCACTTAGCCGACCACTTGCCGTCATTTAAAGAATGGCGTAAGTCAGGCCGAAAGCTCATCGCGGGTCGTAAGACAGCGAAGGGCCGTATCCGAAAATCTAAATAGGTAGTTTGTAGTCAGTCTGCAGTTATCTTCTCGCTTCATAGAGAGAAAACTGCAGGCTAACAGTAGCTTGATAGCTATTATTTTTTAGATTTTTAGGATCGATTACCGCAACGCCTTCGGCGTTCAACGCAAAACCATGAAATAGAGATGTGCTCACACCTGCACCAATATAAGGACGGCAATACAATGGGCCAGTCGTTGTCGTGGTTGCTCCGTTCTGTGTTTCGCTGTGCTTGGTACGAGAAGCTTCACCACCGAATCGGCCCATCACAGAAATCAGATCATTCTTTGTAAGACTATGCGTCGAGCGAACGCCAAGCTTCACTCGGTCTGTCGTGTCTTCCACACTCAATGTCGGCAGCACAAAATCTTCGCGACTCGTTGAGCGAGTGCCTTCAACCTCACCTGATAAAACTCGGTAACCCCCAGTGACTCGCGCACCATACATCAGACTCAAGTGGGTGTGGGGTGTGGGAACATTTTTTTCATCGAGCTCAAAACCCACAAGCGGCTGAACAGTATAGGTGAGCCCTGATATGGCGGCGTGAGCTGATTTTGCCCCAAGTAGAAGAATTGAAAAGACCAGAAGTAGAGGTGTTTTCATAAACACAGTTTATCAGAATTGCTACAGAGGTAACTTTTTTATCACCTTGCGGCGGAATTTTGACAGTAATTGAACGCGGAGCGTTTCATGAATGAATTTGCTGAAGATCTAGCGCTTTTCGACCTGAAACCAGAGAGCGAGGTACAGAGCGTTAGATTTTTTTGTAGTACCGAAATTTGCACTTTTTAAACAGGTTGGTACTCTTACCCCATGAAAAATAAAACAACCCACTGGATGGGTTTTTTGATGGGGGTTCTAGGATTAACGGCTGCAGCAGCTTCGGCTAGTGCGCCCAAGCTGGTTGATCTTCAAACAGTTCAACAATCAATCGCCCAACAGCACGCCGCTTGGCAGGCAAAAGAATCTTGGGTGAGCCGTCTTTCTAAAGAAGAACTGACTCGAATGCTCGGTGTGAAAAATCGTAAACCCGGAAGACTTGATTTCGAGTCGCGCGGAATGAAAGCGACAGCCACAAGTGGTGTCGACTGGCGCAACAACAACGGCATCAACTGGCTAGGCCCAGTCATGAATCAGGGCAATTGCGGTAGCTGCGTCGCTTTCGCGAATGTCGCCACACTTGAAGCACAAACTTCGATCACTTCTGGAATGCCTTGGTTGCATCCCTCATTCTCACCTCAGAATCTTTTTGCCTGCGGTGGCGGTGGTTGCGATTCAGGCTGGATGAATGACAGTGCAGCAAGCTTTCTGCAGCAGTCAGGTGTAACCGACGAAGCTTGCGCTCCATATACTTCAGGCTCGACAGGCGTAGATGTCGATTGCTCTGTGAAATGTAGCGATGCAGACGCGCGCACAACAAGAATTGTGAATTCAACGACTCCTTCAAGCGGCGGAGGCAGTGTCGATGCAGTGAAAGCAGCATTGAAAAAGGGCCCATTGGTCACCGATTTCGATGTCTATGCTGATTTCATCACTTACAGTGGCGGCATTTACAAACACGTAACTGGCGACAATGTCGGTGGTCATGCGGTTAGCATCGTCGGCTATGACGATACAAAACGTGCATGGCTGATTCGCAACAGCTGGGGTCAAGAGTGGGGTGATAACGGTTTTGCTTGGATTAGCTGGGATGACATCTCAGGCATCGGCGCAAATACTTGGTCATTCGATGTTCCGACCTCGCAGGGTTATCTTTCTGTGAGTGCACCCGCTGATTTGGAATACATCTCAGGCCAGTATCAGTTGACTGCTCAGAGCCAAGGCACGAAGAGTTCAGACATTCAGTTTCACATCACCGACTCGAGTGGCCGAGATATCAAGAGCGTTTCTTGTGCAAATCAGGCAGCTCAAGGCTGTGCAGCAGCGTTAGATACGACACAGCTTAAAGAAGGTCACTATGAAATCTACGCTGCGAGCGCTTCTTTGCCTTCGCTCAAGTCTCAGGTTCGTGAGTTCTATGTTCTCAACAGTGAGCCTAAGATGAACTTGTCATTTACACCGGTAGCGGGCGTAGACCTGTCGAAACCGTTGAATGGTCGACCTGAGTTCAACATCACAGCTGACTTCTCACCTGTGCCGATTCAGCACGTAGAATTTCGAGTGATTGATTCGAGCGGTAAGATTGCATCTGTGAAGACCAATGACTATGTTCTTAGTCAGATGCGAATGGGCTGGAGAACGGTGACCGTATCAAATGGCTCGTACAAGATTCTGTTTCACGGTGAAACACACTATAACGGCAAGCTCTATACAGTGGATTCGCCGAGTGTGAACATCACTGTTCAGAATTAATAGTTCAGAATAGAATTAGCCGACTGTTACGCCTTTGAGGAGCGTGCGTTTGAATTTGAGGCCCCAGCGTGCGGCCCAGAGTTCTTCAACGTCTTTGAACGAGATTTTTTCAATCTTGTCATTGGAGCGCATGATGCTCCAATGGACGTCTGTATCTGCATAGCTTTTGTTGCTACTGCCATCGACAATCACAGCACCAGCAAAGTCATGCAGATTGATTCGTTCTGGATCACGACGGCCCCAGATCAGTCCAAGCGTATCGTTTGTGAAATCGACCAGAGCGTTTCCACAAGGGATATGGGCACCTCGAGTGCCATACTTCAGATAATATAAAAGAAGTTCACTTTGAGTCGTCTCGATACCTATGGTTTCTCGAAAGGTCTCTGGAGCTAGATGCCCCAAAAGTCGAACGGCTTTGATGACAGGCTCACAAGTTTTTGAAAGCTTTTCAGGAGGCAGTGCACTCTTACCATTGGCGAAAGCGATAGCATCGGCAGGTGGCATCTGGTTCTTTGAGACCGCATCCGTGAGCTTTGTAATCATTTCACGTTGGGCCTGCGATTCGCGTAATACGCGTTCTGTCGGTGACTCTTCGTCAGACGTACCTTTGAGAATTTTTTGTTCTGCCTCAGCGAGTGTGCGGGCGATCCATTCGAGTGAGAGTTGTTGTATCAAAGGGCTCTTAAGAGCGTCGCTCCATTCAAGTGCAGTGCTCGGGTCGGGTGCTTGTACATCAGTACTTATCATGAATTCTCGAAATCTTCTTTTGATTGCATGGATTCTGTTTTTTTTATTTCCGAGAGCATGCAGGTATTCACCTTCAGTCATTTTCGAATAAGGCTCAGCCCATTCTTTAAGATCCATCAACAAAGAATGATCGACTGCATGGCAGACTGAAAAAGATCCTAGAATAATCGATAAAAAAATGAACTTAAGGGCGAAAGGCTTGAACATCATGACGGGCCATTATTATCATGACGGTACCGATATTATCTAGATATTATTTAATTAAAAAGTGTCATTAAATCTTTTAATTACATAGGCTTGTGACTGAATAGACGCTGATACTCTAGTTGTTCACTCGTCTTTTGTAACTCCTACATGTTTCTTTGTCAGATTCGCAATTTTCAATCGTGTGAAGGTTCTAATCATCGCCTGCGCTTCAGAAACTATTGGAACAGGTTTTGCTATCGCTAATAAGAAAGTGGGGTGGACCCATTCATAAAAGCGAAAGGAAATCCAAATGCTTTCAAATCATAAAAATCGTAAAAGCAGAAAAAAATATAACCTCATTGACTATGCAGAGTTCAATCGTTTTTCAACTCAATCGGGGGTCGCCAATCCAGCTCAAGATAGTCCAGGTGATACGGCGGATGATGAAATAATAGAAACAGTTCTCGGTCAGACTTATGATCCGGAGGGTTATACTGTTGAATCGTACGATGGTTACGACGGTTTTGATGAAGAGCAAGAAGAGGAAGATGACTCGAGTGTTATTTCGTCGAGTCGACCCGATCCAATCAGAGATTTAGATAAATCCTCATCAACACATTGAGGGGTTCATATGAAAGCTTCAACTTGGTTTGTTTTTGCGAACCGAACAGACGCAGCATTTTATGCGGATGGGTCAGATCATGAGTTTCATTTTTTGAGTCGTTTTTCGAATCCAAAGGGAAACCGTCTTGAAAGTGAACTTGATTCAGACCGGTCAGGAAGTAGTTTCTCAGGTTCAAATGGCGGGGTTTTTCGTCATGCTTTGGATCGACACCATCACCGCCATCAGGTTGTGGCTCAGCGTTTTGCTGGGCGCATTGCTAGAACACTAGAAGGAGAAGGTTTGAAAAATAACTTTTCAAAATTAGTGCTCGTGGCTGAGCCGCGATTTATGGGTTTGTTGAGAAAAGCATTACCTGGAACGGTGAAGAAAAAAGTGATCTGTGAAGTGAAGCGCGAATATAAAAAGAATTCAAATGCCGAGCTTCGAGACCAGGTCCTTCGAGCGATTGCATAACTTTTAAGCAGGTTTGGGTGCCAAATCACGATGCCTATGGCTTAAAACAACAGTGCGTCCCTCGAGCTTTGCATCGGCTTCAAGCTGAACGCGGTAACCGTTTGCGGCTTCAACCTCTTGTACGCCGTCGACATGCATGCGCTTGGCTTTGAATTCGGGAATCAGCTTGGCTTTCACCCGAGCCTCATCGAAGTTTTCAGCAGCGACGAAAAAATTAACGTGTGATTCGTAGAGGGCATCACACAAGTCAGCATCATAAAACCCGCAGTGAATCAGATAGAGTTTCATGAAAGGGGGTATACCGGATCAATATGCGGCTGACTAGAGATGACGCACTTGATCATCATAAAATATTTTACACAAGCACGGACCCTTGAGACACTTCCCCAAAGAAAAGAGCGCAAGTATGCGCGATTAAAAGGAGATCAATTCATGAGCACTAAAAGATTTTGGTGGTCTGTAGCAGCTGTATGGTTGGTGATGTGGGTAACTGATTGGCTTCTCCATGGTATTTGGATGGCGCCGATCTATCAACAAACTGCACAGTTTTGGCGTTCACCTGAAGAGATGAAAAAACTGATGCCCTTTATGTGGTTTGGTCAGTTTATTTTTTCTTGGGCTTTTGTCTGGATTTACTCGAAAGGCATCAGCAAAGACAATCAATGGGTTCAAGCGTTTCGATACGCTATGGCCATTCTTTTGGTTGCGAAAGTGCCTGGGCAGCTTGTGATGTGGGCAACGACGCCGTATCCATCAGAGCTCGTGATTCGCTGGTTCTTCATTGCATTCGTACAAGCCTTTGCGGCTTCGTTTGTTTTGACATGGACCTTCAAGCCTCACGCAAGTTGGCAAGCGAGCCACACGCACTGAGTAGTTGATGGTTCTGTAGTTTGAGAAGCCAGGGGGCATTGCCCTCTGGCTTTTTATTTTTACAGTGCATAATCTTAAAATCCCTGAGAAATATGCACCATGGCTGCATTAGGGCTTCAAAAACAGCTTCAGAGGCTGACTTGGGTTTTGCCTCAGGTTGAACTCGTGCGCTTTATCGATGTGGGATTCAGCCCACCGTGGCTTTCTCCAGAGGAGCTGTCTCAGCGCCCTGTTCTTTGCATCGGTTCGAAAGCTCGAACCATTGGCGACACGCTCATGCTTTCGTCGTTGCCTAGAAAACTGAAAGAAAAATATCCGAACTTAAAAATCACCACGTATCCGAGAGGTTTCAATCGGTATGTTTTTGCTCAGAATCCTTATGTCGATCACGTGAGCTATTTGCCTGGGGTCGTTTACGGAGATGACAGCAACTTTGGAGAAGGGCAACTGCTGCAACTTAAAGAACAGTACTTTGGACTAGAGGTATCGTCAGACCCAAAACCAGATATTTATTTAAACGAAGTAGAGCAGACACAAGTTCGAAAACTTCGAGCCTATCGTTCTAAACCAGTGTGTGTGATTCATCCCTGGGGACATACTTGGAAAAAAGTGTTGGACGAACACCTTTGGGATTCACTTGTGAGCCGTTGGAGAAACCGAGTCGACTTTTGGCAAGTCGGAATCGAAGGCCACAGAGCGATAGTCGGGTGTACGCGAGTGCTTTTGAATGCTCGGGGTTATTCAACGTGTCGATCGATGTTTGAAACATTGGCAGCAAGTGACTTTTTTATCGGAATCAATTCAGGCCCGATGCACGCAGCACGAGCTTTTGAAAAACCGTCGTTGATTCTGATCGAAGAAGGAAAGCCTGAACAACTCTTTAAGCGTCGAAAAAGTGCTCCTTATTATTTGTATGATAACTTTAGGCAGGCCTTTCTCTACGAGAAAAATGAGCACCTCAATGTTCCTGACTATTCAGCAGAAGTGCTTGGCGCCCAGGTCGATACTTTTATTGAATCCCAAATTTCTTGAAAAAGTGAGATTTGACGATTTGTGCGAGTGCTCCGTAGGCGAGTAAAATCGCGACCAACCAGACAAAGTAATTCATCGGAAGAGGAACAAACCCTAACTTCGGCGCAAATGGGGTGAACGGAATAGCGAGTCCGACGGCCATAATCGTCAGCGTAGTGAAGACCAGCGGTGCCGCCGCACGACTTTGAATAAACGGCAGCTTTGCTGTCCGTACCATGTGAACAATCAAAGTTTGAGATAGAAGTCCTTCGACGAACCAGCCAGTTTGAAAGAGGCTCTGTTTTTCAGGCGTATTCGCTTTAAAGACAAACCACATGATCCCGAAAGTGACATAATCAAAAATCGAACTCACGGGCCCGAGGTAGAGCATAAATCGGCGAATGTCGTTAATCTCCCAGCGACGTGGTTTTTCAACATACTCGTCATCGACTCGGTCGAGGGGAATTGCAGTTTGTGACAGATCATAAAGAAGATTCTGAATCAAAAGCTGAATCGGTAGCATGGGCAGAAAAGGCAAAATTAAACTCGAGCCCACAACGCTAAAAACATTACCGAAGTTAGAGCTTGAGCCCATGCGGATGTATTTGATGATGTTGCCGAAGACTTTTCGGCCTTCTGTGACACCTGATTCAAGTACCATCAGACTTTTTTCGAGCAAGATAATGTCGGCTGACTCTTTGGCGATATCCACAGCGTTATCAACTGAAATACCCACATCAGCTGCTTTTAGGGCGGGAGAATCGTTGATCCCATCACCCATGAACCCCACAACATGCCCTTTTTGATGGAGAACTTTGATGATGCGTTCTTTTTGGGCGGGTGAAAGTTTTGCAAAAATAGAGACCGTGTCGGTTTTATCGCCCAACTCTTTATCTGAAAGCTTTTCGAGATCAGAGCCTAGTAAAATAACATCGTGAGGAATGCCGACTTGTGAAGCCACTTTTCGAGTGACGATTTCGTTGTCGCCCGTGAGAACTTTGATTTGAATGCCCTTGTTTCTAAGGGCTTCGATCGAGGCGGCCGCCGTTTCTTTGGGTGGGTCGAGAAACGCAATAAAGCCGAGAAGAACGAGGTCGCTCTCATCGCGAACCGAGTATTGAGATTGACCGGGCGGTAAAATTTTATAAGCGACGGCGATCACACGCAGGCCGTCTTCATTGAGTTCTCTCGCAATGCGATGTGAAGTTTGTGCCACTTGATCACTGAGAGGCTGAATTTTGTCTTGCAGTTCGATTTGATTGCAAACTTTGTAAATTTCTTCTAAGGCGCCCTTGCAAATCAAGATGTGCTTTTGATCTTCTTCAGAAACGATCACCGACATGCGTCGTCGTGAGAAATCGAAAGGAATTTCATCGATTTTTTTGTATTTCGTTTCGATTTGCAGTGCCTTTTGAATTTCGACGTGTTTCAGAACGGCGATATCGAGCAGGTTTTTCAATCCCGTTTGATGGAAGCTATTGAGAAAAGCGAAAGTCAGCACGCGGTCTTCTTCAGCTCCGGTGGCATCGACATATTTTTCGAGCACGACTTTATCTTGAGTGAGGGTGCCGGTTTTATCCGTGCACAGAATATTCATGGCGCCGAAGTTTTGAATCGAGTTCAGTCGTTTGACGATGACCTTCTTTTTCGACATCGCGAGGGCGCCCTTGGCCAAGTTGACCGTCACGATCATGGGCAGCATTTCGGGGGTGAGGCCAACCGCTACAGCAATGGCAAACATAAAGGCTTCGGTCCAGTCATGCTTGCTGATTCCGTTGATGAGAAAAACAATCGGGACCATGACCAGCATGAAACGAATCATGAGCCAGGTAAAACTATTGATGCCTTTTTCGAAACTTGTGGTTTCTCTTCGGCCCGTAATGGTTTTTGCGATTGAGCCGAAGTAACTTTCGCTACCCGTTTTGAGAACGATGCCCGTACCGACGCCGCTGATGACGTTGCTGCCTGCAAAACAAATATTGCGAAGCTCTAGAAGGGTTTTCTTGAGTTCTCGAGGTTCTGCGATTGAGTCTTTTTCAACCGGTATGGATTCACCTGTCAGGGGGGCCTGGCTGATAAAAAGGTCGCGGCTATTTAAGAGACGCACATCGACCGGAACCAAGTCGCCTGCTGAGAGTAGAATTAAATCGCCGGGCACGAGTGTCTCAATCGGAACTTCAATTTTAGTGCCACGCAGAGCAGTTGCCGTGGTTCGCACCATGGCTTTGAGTTTTTCAGCAGCTTGGTTTGATTTTCGCTCTTGAAACAAGGTTAAAAACACGCTGATAAAGGCCATGACCCCAATGATGCCGCCGCCAGTGGGGTCTCCCGTTAGAAATGAAATGATGCAAATAGTGATGAGTAGAACCACTACGGGGTTCAGGCAGGTCTTGAGGAGGTGCGTGACCAAAGAATCTTTGTCTGAGACGACGATCTCATTACGGCCATAGAGTTGAAGGCGGTGCTGAACTTGGTCTTCATTGAGCCCTTCGCCTACGTGAAAGCTCTTTCGAATGCGTTCAGCTTCTTTTTTTGCGATGCTGAAGTAGAGTAGGGAGGCGTTAAATGAATCATCTTGGTCACGACGTTGTCGTAACCAAGGTAAGAAGTGAAAGAGTGATTTTGGCAATCGGTCTTGAAACTGCATGGCTCTGCCCTCTAACTTCGGCCTCTTGCTTAATGCAGAACTACCCTTGCTCTAGCTTTGATTCAAGCTTTGTTTCAAAAACTCAATTGGCTGGCTGTTTGAGTGGTTAAAATGGCCGCATAGTTCCAACTCAAATCAATGGCTGAAGTCATATGACCCGTGTTTCGGTCGATTTGCTCAGATAGAGAACCATTGGGGTCAGCATGGAGCATCACTCTCAAGATGAATTGCTCGGCCTTTTCTCGATAGAGGTTGGCCTGAAGTATTTGGCCCTTGATGCGGGTTTCGTGGTCTAATTTGTAATAGGCTTCAGCCATGGCCAATGTGGTTAGAACCCAAGGGTTTCCACCATTAAAGTCGGTGCCCGCATAGCGATCTTCAGGATAGCGCCCAATAGCGACTCCAGGAAAGCCCACCACATGGTTGATGGGGTAGAGCACATGAAAGCTGTTTTCGAGTTTTTCCATCGTGCTGATGATACGGGGGTCTGAAAACGAGAAAAAATTATCGTCGTTATAGCCATGGAGCAGAGCCAGAATTACCGCGATATCCAGGCCACTGGTCTTATACATGGGCCCTTCGATGGGATTCAAAGTCGCTCGAACAATCTGTTGTGAGGGGTCCCAAAAGGCTTGCAGACTCTGCTCAATCAATGTGGCTTGGGCTCGGTACCACTGAGCAGCACCCGAGTCGTTGAGGCGGTCAGCAAGCAGAGCCCCTTGAAGTAGCGCCTTTCTTTGCACCATGCGGGTAAAGAAGTGATCGCCTTTTACTTCTTCCCAGAGGTCATAACTGGCTTCTTGCCAGTGATGAGAGACGAATTCGAGATCCGATTTAATGATGGAATGGGTTGGAATGCTTCCGTCATAAAAAAGTGAACGAACGGTGCTTTCTTCACCCTGTGCAAGTAAGAGATTCGAATATCGAATCAGCGTGAGTGCACGAAGAGCGGGGCCGTCGTTTTGAGGTCGACCCCATTCACCATTGAAAGCGCTCCCGTCCATATTAAATTTAGGCTCACCCATGCCTGCACGTGTGAGGGTCGTTTGGTTTCCTCGAGAGAAAGCAGTGTATTGATCTAAGGCCTGTCGATAGCGGTTGCGTGAGTCATCATTTGTAGCCGTTTGATAAAGGGTAACGACGGTATCCATGACAAGAGCCGCATCGCGAATCCAGTGAAAATAATAGTTCGGGGCCGTACGCGAAGGCGAAGCCACGACGGTGCCTGGTGCTGATCCAGCGGGTGATATGTTATTGAACATTTTGAAGAGCGCGATTTTTTGTTCCGCTTGCAACCAGGTTGAAGCAGAAGTTGGGTCTGAATGGGCATTTGTCGCGAGCAGTAAGCTCGACAAACTCAGACAAACCGCAAGGCTACACCGACGTAAGATCTGTTGAATCATGATGCTCCCCCCTGGAGTAACGCCGCCCAATCTAAAACGGTTTTATTGAGACACCAAGCTTTAAAACATTGAAATTGCTCACTATTTTAAGTGCGCTGCGTCAATAATTAAAAACTTTTCATCGCGTTTTAATCAGCATTTGAAGACGCTTTGTTAAGTTCAGATCTTGAAGGATGGAGCAACACTCGGGGGAGGGAGCAGGTCCCTCCTCCGGGTTTTAAAAAGTGGGAACAACTAAAATGAGAGACTTGCTGCAAATCCTTTATCTTTTCGTAGTCACCGTCGTTTTGGTGTTCGAAGCCTTTTTTTCTGCTTCTGGCCTGGCGAGGGCTGGGAGCCTTTCTCCACGGGATTTCCACACATCTCCCCTAAAGGGCTCCGTGACCGCTTTGCCTCAAGGTCACGGAGCCCTACCCCCCGAGCTAAAAAGGAGGTAAGGTTTCGACGTTATGCGAATTTTAGTCGTTGAAGATCAGAAGAAGGTAGGTGGGTTCATCAAGAAGGGTCTAGGTGAACAGGGCTATGCCGTAGACCTCGCTGAGACCGGTTCGGCAGGAGAAGTGCTTGCCGGTGAAAGTGAATACGACCTCGTCATTCTCGATATCATGCTGCCGGATCAAAATGGCTTTGATACCGCCCGGCATTTGCGAAAAGACGGGTATGGGGGTCCAATCCTCATGCTCTCGGCCCTTTCAGGCACTAGAGATAAAGTGAATGGCCTGGATTCAGGCGCTGACGATTACCTCACCAAGCCCTTCGAGCTCGACGAACTTTCTGCGCGTGTTCGTGCTTTATTGAGACGGCACCAAAAGGGTGTCGAATCGGTGCTGCGCTATGCAGACTTAGAAATGAATCTTTTGACGCGCGAAGTGAAGCGCGGAGGCACGGTCTTGCAGCTCACCGCTAAAGAATTTTCTCTTTTAGAGTATTTTTTAAGAAGTCCGGATCGACCCCTCTCACGCACCTCGATCAGCGAACACGTCTGGGACGTGCATTTTGACAGTTCCAGTAACGTGATTGATGTATACGTCAATATGCTGCGAAAAAAGGTGGATCAGCCGTTTACTGCTAAGCTGATTCATACGGTGATCGGGGTCGGTTATGTTCTCAGAAAAGAATAAAATCTGGTACCGCTGGGGTATACGACCCAGACTTGTGGCTTTGTTCGTTTTTATTCTAGCCCTCACTCTCATTGGTTTTACGATCGCTCTCTATAAGGTCTTTCAACAAAATCACCAACGTGAATTCGACGTTGCTCTTCTGAATTACACGGT
>Ga0206960_1078_pt1 | contig 25615 bp, 28 predicted proteins | sample Alteio_BWOrgHeat_29_FD_153255 | JGI IMG/M metagenome (GOLD analysis project Ga0206960, IMG submission 153255) | Enriched cells from forest soil in Barre Woods Harvard Forest LTER site, Petersham, Massachusetts, United States -... | ecosystem: Environmental > Terrestrial > Soil > Temperate forest >... | reverse complement strand
TGTCCCTTGCCCAGAATTCCCTCCGGCTTGAACAGCAGGATGACAATCAGGATCAGGAAGGCGATGGCGTCGCGATAGGTCGAGGAACCGTAGCCCGCCACGAAGGTTTCCGCCAGGCCCAGGATGAGACCGCCGAGCACGGCGCCGTAAATGTTGCCGATGCCCCCGAGCACGGCGGCCACAAAGGCCTTGAGGCCGGTCATCACGCCCATGAGCGGATCGATGCTGGGTTCGTTTAAGGACACCAGAATCCCGCCGGCCGCCGCCAGCGCTGAACCCAGCGCGAAGGTCAGGCTGATGATGGCGTTGGTATTGATGCCCATGAGCTTCGCGGCCTCGAGGTTGAAGGACACGGCGCGCATCGCCTTGCCGCGCTTGGAGTAGACAATGAAAAAATTCAGGCACACCATCAACAGAAGCGCCACCCCGAAGACCATCACCTGCTGGTTGGTGAGGGACAGGCTTCCGAGCGCGATCTGTTTTTCCGGGATGAGCTGCGGGAAAAATTTGGGATCCGCCCCGAAGACAAGCTGCGCGAGGTTTTCCAGGAACAGCGACACGCCGATGGCGATGATGAGCGAGGTCAGCCGGGAGGCCTTGCGCACGGGACGGTAGGCCAGCCGCTCAATGAGCATTCCCACCAGGGCGCAGGCCAGCATGGAGGTGAGCAGAATCGCCAGGGCCTCCAAAAGGCTTCCGCCCATGCGGCCATGCGACAGCCGGCTGGCATAGTAGCCGAAGAAAGCGCCCAGCATGTACACGTCGCCGTGTGCGAAGTTGATGAGGCGCATGACGCCATAGACCATGGTGTAGCCAAGGGCTACAAGGGCATAGATGCTGCCAAGGGAAATGCCGTTCAGGATTTGCTGGAGAAAGGCGTGCAAGGGATTTACGGCGCGACCGTCTCCCTGAAGGCGAACTTCCCGTCCTTGATCTCGAGCACCACGGCGGGCTTTACCGCGTCGCGGTTGGAGTCCAGCGTAATCGCGCCCGTCACCCCGGCAAAGTTGCTCGTCGTGGCCAGGGCCATGCGGATGGAATCGGAGTTGTCCGAGCCCGCGCGGCGAATGGCGTCGACGAGAACCTTGGCCACGTCATAGCCCAGGGCCGACATGGCGTCCGGCGTTTCGCCGTTGTACTTCGTCTTGAAGGAGGTCACGAAGGCCTGAATGGCGGGTGAGGGATCGTCCACCGAATAATGGTTGGAGAAGAAGCAGCCGTTTAATGCCTCTCCGCCGATTTCCCAGAGCTTCTCGCTGTCCCAGCCATCTCCGCCCATGAGGGGAACGGAAATTCCCAGGGTGCGGGCCTGCCGCGCAATGAGGCCGACCTCGGTATAATAGCCGGGAACAAACACCGCCTCCGGGTTTTTGCTTTTGATGCTGGTGAGCTGCGCGCTGAAATCCTTGTCGTTCTGGCTGTAGCTCTCATCCGAGGTGATTTCCCCGCCCATCGCCACGAAGCTTTGCTTGAAGAAATTCGCCAGCCCCATGGAATAGTCGCTGTTGATGTCGCGCAGGATGGCGACCTTTTTCACCTTCAGGGAGTTGAACGCGAACTTGGCCATCACCTGTCCCTGGAAGGGATCGATGAAGCAGATGCGAAAGATGTAGTTGCCGACCTGGGTCACCTTGGGGTTGGTGGAGGCGGGCGTCACCATGGGAATGCCGCTTTGCTGGCACACCGGCGCGGCGGCCAGGCTGTTGGAGGAGGCCACTTCTCCGAGAATCGCGGACACGCGGTCCTTGTTGATGAGCTTGGTGACCACGGTCTGCGCTTCTTCGGGATTGCCCTGATCGTCCTCGGAGACAACCTTGACTTGGCGGCCCAAAACGCCGCCCGCGGCGTTGATCTCCTCCACGGCCATGGCGATGCCCTTGTCCGTGCTCTGGCCGAAGGTGGCGGTCGCGCCCGTCATGGCTCCGAACTCGCCGATGAGGATTTCCGAGGAACCGGGTGGGGATTTCTTGTTGCAGCCGCTCAGGGTGGCCATGGCTGCCGCCAAAAGTGCCGTCGTCCAAAGTCCCTTAGAAATCCGCATGAAAGCTCCCGGTGGGTGACTGATGTGGGCTGTTCTCGGGCTCAAAAATAGAAAGGGCTTAATGCATCAAACGGCTTCAAGCGCCCTTTGGCTCCGGGCCCTTCAGAATGACGACGGTTCCCGCGATGAAATCGTGAAGGGCTTTGCGCCTGGGTGTGAAAAGACAGGTCATGAAGCTCAGGTAATACCAGAAGGTTTCCAGCACGTTTACCGACTGATAAGGGCCGATCTGGAACAGCTTGGCGAAGTCCACCACGTTCGTGATGTTGTAATTGTTTTTCATGGACAGGAACAGGTTGAGGCAGAGAATCGCCAGGGCCCCCTGCAGGACGCCCTCCACGGAAATTCTTTTAAGGGCGGTGAAGAAATCGATTTTGGAATAATCCTCGTTCACGACCTTCATCTTGAACGCCATCTTTCCAAGCGTGGCCCCGTACCTGGAATGAAAAAATGCCTGGTAGGCCACATACAGCAACTGGTAGAGTGGAAAGAGCACGACGGCGAACTTCCAGGAACGGCTGCTCAATAACACTACTAGAATTCCAATGGGAAAAAGTATAATCCAGTCAAAAAATGCCGCGGCCAACCTCATCCATGGGCTGGCGATTCGGGGCGCGTCGGAAGTTTTATTCTCAAGGTTCATGAAGCGTTCATTCCTGATTTTGTTGAGTTGCAATCACTCCGCAATGGCTTCCAAGGCGTAAAAACAGCAACTCTATTGTTTTGTTTGTTCAATAATAGAACAGCTCAAAATAGAATGTGAAGATGTTTGTGGATATGGGTATCTTATTTCCGCACTTCAAGGAGTTTCATTCATGCTTCGATCGAATCGCGTTCTCACAGTTTTGCTTGCGTTCTCCGTCTTGAGCCTCTCGGGCTGCGGCTACAACCGGTTCCAGCAGCTCGACGAGGATGTCAAGGCCCAGTGGGCCGAAGTGGTGAACCAGTATCAGCGCCGCGCCGACCTGACCCCGAACTTGGTGCAGGTGGTGAAGGGCTATGCGGCCCATGAGACGCAGGTGTTTGAGGACGTCGCCGCAGCGAGGGCCCGGGTCGGATCGATTCAGGCCACTCCCGAACTGGTGAACGATCCAGTGGCCTTCAACAAGTTCCTCGCGGCCCAGAACCAGATGACGGGGGCCCTGTCCCATCTTTTGGCCGTCTCCGAGAATTATCCGGACCTCAAGGCCGACGGACTCTTCCGCGACCTGCAGGCGCAGCTCGAGGGCACGGAAAACCGCATCACCGTGGCGCGCGGTCGCTACATCGAGAGCGTGCAGGAGTACAATGTGCTGGTGCGCTCGTTTCCCACCAACCTGACCGCCAAGATGTTCCACTACCCGCTCAAGGCCAATTTCACGGTGCAGAACGAGGATCAGATTTCCACCGCCCCCAAGGTGGATTTTGACAACACTCCCGCGACAGGCACCAAGTGATCCGAGGCGGCGCACGCGCGCTGCTGCTTCTGGCGGGGCTCCTCATCGGCCGCGCCGCGGCGGTGGATTTGGTTCCCGTGCCGCCCCTGACGGGACGCGTTGTGGATCTGACCAGCACGCTGTCCGATCAGGACAAGCAGCAGATTGAATCCATGCTGGCCGACGTGGAGGCCAAAAAGGGAAGCCAGATAGCCGTCCTCATCGTGCCCACCACCCATCCCGAAGCCATCGAGCAGTATTCCCTGCGCGTGGCGGAAGCCTGGAAAATTGGACGCAAGAAAACCGACGACGGTTTTTTGTTCCTGATTGCCAAGGACGATCATGCCATGCGCTTCGAGGTCGGGTATGGGCTCGAGGGCGCACTCCCCGATGCCTCGTGCAAGCGCATTCTTGATGACATCGTAACCCCCCCGTTTTCGCAATGGTGATTTTGCAGGTGGCATCACCGCAGGGCTGGCTATCGCCATCAATGTTATTGAGGGCGAACCCTTGCCTCCGCCCGATTCAACGCAGCAAGCGCAAGGGGGCGCCGGTGGGGAAAGACACATTCCCTTGCAATTCCTCCTCCTCGTGGCATTTTTTGGAGTGATTATTTGCCGCTCGGTGTTCGGACGCATCTTCGGCAGCATCTTCGGAGGTGCTCTGGTCGGCGCCCTGGTGTGGTTTACGCTCGGCTCGTTGCTCCTGAGTTTGGTTTTGGGCGTCGTGGTTTTCCTTTTCGCCTTGATTGGGCTCGCCAGCGGTTTTCCAGGAACGTTTCTGGGAGGCGGTTTTTACGGGGGCGGCTTTGGTGGCGGAGGAGGTTTCGGCGGCGGCGGATTTGGCGGTGGTGGCGGTTCTTTTGGAGGCGGCGGCGCCTCGGGAAGCTGGTAGGAGCTCAAGATGAACTGGGACATCAAACGCTGGCTGCGCCATGAACTCACAAGTAAGAGGACCGTGCATCGGGCTCTGCCGGCAGAATCCTTAAAGAACCTGACACAGGCCATTGCCGAAAGCGAAAAGCGCCACGGCGGAGAAATTCGCCTGGCCGTGGAAGCCAAAATCCATGCGCAGCTTCCCTGGCATCACCTCTCTGCGCAGGCCCGTGCCCTGCAGGTTTTTTCACACCTCCGCGTCTGGGACACCGAGAACAACAACGGCGTGCTCATCTATTTGCTGTTCGCGGACAGGCATGTTCAGATCATCGCCGACCGGGCCATAGATCGCAGAGTGGGCGGCGAAGAGTGGTCGCGCATTTGCCGACTGATGGAAACCTTGTTCAGTCAGGGTGAATTTGAAGAGGGACTCCGCCTCGGCATCGTCGAAATCACCCGGCACATGGAAGCGCATTTTCCGCACCGCGACAGCGATGTCAATGAGCTGCCCGACGAACCGGTGATTCTGTAGTCCCCGGTCTTCCGATTTTTAGAACGCCACTTTGTTCGTAGGGATGTTTTAAACATCCCCAGGTGGATATATTCGTTCCCATGAAATTCATTACAGGTCCTCTTCTTTTTGCACTGCTCGCCGCCGTGGGAAACTCGCTCTACGTCTATAGCCAGCGGAAAACCGCGGTGGGCGCGAATCCGTTTTTGTTCAGCAGTCTGTTTTTGACAGTGTGCGTGGCCCTTTGTTGGGCGTCTTATTTCGCGATGGCACCAGAGGATCCTGGCCCCTAGTTAGGTCAAACCTGGGGTGGATTCTGCTCGCGGGTATTGGGATCTACGCCCTCTATATCGGATTTTACGTGCTGTATTCCCGCTACGGGGCTTCTTATTACACCGTTTATGCGGTGGCGTCCATCTTGACGACTTCCGTTTTCTTGGGATGCTTCCTGCTGAAGGAAAAGTTCAACATTTATACCGGGTTAAGCGTGCTCTGCGCGCTAGCTTCGATTTCGTTTTTTGCGCTGGGCACCCGGAAGTAATTACTTCCCGGCGCTTGGGCCGCAAATACCGTCAGCTTTTTAGGGCAGTTGCAGCCCGAGAAGCCCTTGCTGCATGGTGATGAGTTCCTTGCAGCCTTTTTCAGCCAGACCCAGCAGCGAATCGAGTTGTGCCCGCGAAAAAACCGACTCCTCGCCCGTGCCTTGAATTTCCACGAAGTCACCGGTATCCGTCATCACCACATTCATGTCCACGTCGGCTTCGCTGTCCTCGGTGTAGCAGAGATCCAAAAGCGGCCGCGAATCCATGAGCCCGACGCTGACCGCCGCCATGAAGTTCTTGAGCACCTGTCCCTGCGGAAAGGACTGGGGTAGCGCGGCCTTCATGCGCTGCAGCGCGCGTGCCATCGCGAGGAATCCTCCCACCACGGAAGCCGTGCGCGTGCCGCCGTCCGCCTCGAGAACATCGCAGTCGATGATAAGGTGGCGCTCACCCAGGTTTTCCAGGTTGCAGACGCCGCGCAGCGAGCGACCGATCAGGCGCTGGATTTCCTGGGTGCGTCCCGAGGCTCCGGTGCGTTCGCGCTTCACGCGCTGGGAGGTGCTGCGCGGAAGCAGGTTGTATTCCGCCGTGACCCAGCCCTTGCCTTTGCCCTTGAGCCAGCGCGGGATGTCCTCGTCCAGCGTGGCGCAGCACAGGATGCGCGTGCGGCCTATTTCCACGAAGAAAGAAGCCTCAGCCGAGGACACGAAATCCTCGGTGACCTTGATGGGGCGCAATTCATCGGCGGCGCGACCGTCACTGCGGGCGGGTAGGGTGCTGGACATGAAAATCCTTTCAGGAGATTTTTTGGGACGTTTAAGATTTTCGGGAAGCCCGCTTCGCGGCGGCCTTGGGTAAGACGGCGCGGGGATAACTTCCGAGGATGCGGAGATCGTGCGTCAGGGCGAGCAGTTCTTTGAGCGCAGCCTTCACCTTAGGCTCGCCAGCTCCGCCGGCAAAGTCGAGATAGAAGCGGTACTCAAAGGGAGACGCGGGATTGGGACGTGATTCGATTTTATGCAGGTCGATTTTGCGTGCGGCAAAAACGCCGAGAATGCGGAACAGGGATCCCGCCTCGTTTTTCGCACCGAATGCAATGCTGGTTTTGAAAGGATGTTTTCCCCGCTGCTTCAGGGGAGAAAGCGGAGTCCGTGCGATGGCCAGAAAGCGCGTGAAATTTCCCGCCTCGTTCTGCACGCCACGCTTGAGCGCCTTGAGGCCGTAGAGCCTGCCCGCGTATTCGCTGGCCAGCGCCGCCACGCCCCGGGGTTTTTCCTCGAGGAGGGAGCGGGCCGCGCCCGCCGTGTCGAACCATACCACGGGCTTGATGTTGCGATGCTTGGCAAAGAAATGGCTGCATTGGGCCAATGCCTGGGGATGAGATCGGACCTCGCGGATGTCGGAGAATTTTGTTCCGGGAAGGGCCAAGAGAGCGTGCTCCACGCGCAGGTAGGTTTCACCCACAACATGCAGTCGGTGCTCCAGCAGGAGGTCGTAATTCTGGTGGATGCTGCCCGCGAGGGAGTTTTCGATGGGCAGGACGCCGCGGTCTGTCTGCTTTCCATCCACGGCTTCAAAGACGTTTTCGAAGGTCTCGCAGGCAACGGTTTTGGCGCCCGCGCCGAACAATCCTCGGCTCGCAAGCTCACTGTAGGCGCCCGGCACGCCTTGAAACGCGATCTTCATGCGCTAATTGTAGTCAAGTGCGGGTGCCGCTGCGCTCATTACAGTACCCGCTTCGCTCCGGCAAAATGGGCAGCGAAGTAGGGTGCATCCAGACGCGTGTAGTTGACGCCCACGCCGCTTTGGGAATGGATGAAATAACCGTTTCCCATATAGAGACCGGCATGATCGATGAAGAGAAGACCCTTGAAGAACAAAATATCCCCGGGCTTGAGGTCGCTTTTGGCGATGTCGCGTCCATAGCTGGACATGGCGGAAGCGTTGTGGGGGAGTTGGACACCTTCGGCTTCGTTATAGACCTGCCTCACGAAACCCGAACAATCCATGCCGTCGCGGCTCTGGCCTCCAAAGAGGTAGGGAACGCCGAGGTAGGATTCCGCCACTTCGCGCAGCTTCGAACTGGGGAGTCCGGCAGGCGGCGTGATGGTGTAATTCCGACCGGGTGAGGAAATCCAGCGGCCGAGGTCGCGCGAGTAATAGGGTCGCGGCCCTATCGGGGCGCAGGCCGCCAATAGAAAGACGGAAAGAAAGACGGGAACATAAAGAGAGGGGCGATTTAAAAAGCGATGTGCGGCGGCGCGTGGCATGCGGCCTTATGCCGCAGCCATTCCCGCGAGCTTTTCAGCCGCGGCGGCGACTTGGAAGAGTTCCTGTTCGGCAAAGGGGCGTCCGATCAGCTGTAGTCCGGCGGGAAGCCCGCTTACTTTGCCCACGGGCAAGGACAAACCCGGCAATCCCGCCAGGTTCACCGCCACGGTGTAAATGTCCTGCAGGTACATGGCCATGGGATCCTGAAAGACCTTCCCCACCTTTGGGGTGGGAGTGGCCAAGGTCGGCATGGCGATGACGTCGCACTGCGTGAACGCCTTCGCGTAGTCGTCGGTGATGACGCGGCGGACCTTCTGCGCCTGCATGTAGTATGCGTCGTAAAATCCCGAGGAAAGCACGTAGGTTCCTAGCAGGATGCGCTTCTTCACCTCGGGACCGAACCCCTCGGAACGCGTCTTGGCGTAGAGTTCGTAAAGGTTTTTGGGAGCCTCGGTGCGCATGGTGTAGCGCACACCGTCGTAGCGGGCCAGGTTGGCGGACGCCTCGGCCGTCGCGATGACGTAGTAGGTCGCCACGGCATACTTCAGGCTGGGGAGACTCACCTCCACAATTTTCGCCCCCCCGCGTTCACAGGCCGCGAGCGCGGCGCGGATGACGGATTCCACTTCCGAGTGGAGGCCCTCTCCAAAGCATTCCTTCGGAATGCCGATGGTTTTTCCCATGAGCCCCTCGCTAAGCTTGGCGGTGAAATCCGGAACGACCTGGGTTGAAGAGGTGTTGTCGCGCAGATCATGGCCGCAAATGGCATTGAGCACCAGCGCCGCATCCTCCACCGTGTTGGCAAAGGGGCCGATTTGATCCAGCGAGGAAGCATAGGCCACCAGTCCATAGCGCGACACGCGTCCGTAGGTGGGCTTCATGCCCACCACGCCGCAGCAGGCTGCCGGCTGGCGAATCGATCCGCCGGTGTCTGAACCCAGCGACACCGCCACGGTTCCCGAGGCCACGGCCACGGCAGAGCCGCCCGAGGATCCGCCGGGAATCACCGAGGGGTCGACCGGATTGACAGGTGCACCGAAGGCGCTGGTTTCCGAAGTGGAGCCCATCGCGAATTCATCGAGGTTGGTTTTGCCCACGGGAATGGCGCCGGCGCTGAGCAGCTTTTCAATGACGGCGGCATCGTAGGGGGACTGGAAGTTTTCCAGCATGCGCGAGGCGCAGGTGGTCTTGCCCGACGAGACAACGATGTTGTCCTTGATGGCGATGGGCACTCCGGCTAGGGGACCGAGCTTCTCGCCCTTTCCGCGCCGAACGTCCAAGTCCCGCGCTTTTTCCAGCGCGTATTCCGGAAGAACCGAGAGATAGGCTTTAAGGTGACCGGCTTTGCCGATTCGGTCCAGAGCAGACTGAACCAAGGATTCCGCCGAGGTCTCGCCGCTGCGGACCCCGGAAACTTGTTGCGCGAGAGTAGTCATGAAGATTTAAGGAAAAGTAATTCCTCGGGTCTCTCCGCAAGCTTCTGAGAGGCCCGTTAGTTCTTCCACCACTTCATGACGTAGAAGGAAAGCCCCATGCCAAGCAGGCTGCACACGTTGAACTTGAACCCGAGTCCGAGCCTCACCTTGATGAGGTACAGGTTCACGGCCCAGCCGTTTTGGTTGTAGCCGAGATCGACATCGAAGGAGCGCACGAAAAAATTGCGGATGGGATTGTCGAAGCTTCCGCCGCTCATCTCCCCGAGCTTGCCCAGGATATACCCCAGCGACTCTCCCAGGATTCCGCCGGCGATGAGGCCGAGAATCAGGAAGAGGATGACGTAGCCAAAGGTTCTATTGCGTTCCATGATGAAAATTCCGTTCGTTTAAAAGTGCCCGCTCGCAAGCATCCATTGCGCGCCGCCTCAAAAGTAGCGACAAGATAATGTTCCAAGGAAAAATCCTGAATGCCGGTTTTCCTCAGGCCTCTGCGTTCAGGTATCCGTCGGGATAGGACACCTTTTCCAGGCATAGGCCCTGCGGGGGAGCCCACATCCGCGACTCCCGGAAGGTTCCCCCAAGAATCGCATCCACGAGACCGGGGGGATGCACTCCCCGCGCCACGTCAAAGCAGGCGCCCACCAAAGACCGGACCATCTTGTGCAGGAACCGGTCCGCCTCCACGCGCAGATGGAGGAAGGATCCCTCCTGCTTTAGGGAGGTATTCAGAACCTCGCACATAGTGGTTTTTCCGTCGTCTCTTGGGAGGGAAAAATTCACAAAGTCGTGTTTTCCGACGGTTTTCTGCAGTTCAGCCTCAAACCGCTCCAAATCCATGGAAAAACCTGGATACCAGCTGACCTCCCGAAAAAGCGCCACGGGCCGAAGCGCGATGCGGTATAGGTAGCGGCGTGAAAGCGCGTGATAGCGCGCATGGAATTCCGCATCGCAGGCCTCCAGATTCCGTACCTGAATATAGGGGCGGGTCAGCGCGCGGAGCGCCCGCTCCAATTTCCCCGGGTTAAGCTCCCCGTCAAAGTCGAAATGGGCCACCTGTCCCACGGCGTGAACGCCGGCATCGGTGCGCCCTGCGCCGTGAACCCGCACGGGCTGGCGCAACACGGTTTCCAGCGCCTTCTCCAGCTCGCCCTGCACGGAGGGCCCGTTCTTTTGCAGCTGCCAGCCAGCAAAGGGCGCGCCGAAATATTCCACTGCGAAACGAAACCGGGACATGGGCTGGAAATGTGCTAAAGGTGGGGGTTGCGCGCATGTTTGGGAAGCCGGCCCTTTGTACCTTATGCCTTCAATTCCATTCATTAACGCAAATCAAAGATGATCTCGCCGGTACTCCGTCCTTTCCGCGCCGCCAGCCTATTGTCGGTCCTGGGATTTTTGTGGCTGGGGGGAATGGCACAGGCCCAGCTTCCGCACCCCCTTTTCAAGGCCGCAGCCGGTGGTTCGGGAACTCCGGACACCCTCGAAGTTTTCGTGCTCTACGTCCAATTCCTTCCCGAAGCGACCGCTGTGGGCGGAGTAGGCGATGAGTCCTCTACCACGGGTGTGGGCACCTTTGGTTCCGATACAACCAAGTCCTACAAGCTGGATCCCGGTGGCGTGGCTCTCCGGAAAAACACGGCGTATCTCGAAAAGCATTTCGAGTTCGCCGAGAACTATTTCAACAAGGCCTCCAACGGAGCCGTGGTGATCGTCCCACGCTTTTTCCCGGTGCCCGACGGGAGTGGAAACGTCCAACCCGTCACCTTGACGCAACATATGAAGGCCTATAATCCGGCGCTGCAGGACAAAAGCCAAAAGCAGAAAACCGCTGACTTCGAGACGGAGCAGGCACAGTCGCTGATGACCTTCGTCAGCGAAACGGCCTCCGACTTCGATTCCATCGCCGACTCGGCCGCGAACCCGTTCAAAATCGCCTTTTCCGAACCGGTCTCGCCGCACCACTACCACGCCTTTCTGCTTTTCCACGCGGGTGCTTCGCGGCTGGTGGACGGCGGCACCTTGGGACCTGCGGGTGCCAACACTCCCAACGACTTTCTGGATTTCTTCGTCACGCCGCCGGATTTTCAGTACCTGTCCACCGCCTACAGCTTAAATGCGGCGGGCAAGCCTTCTCCCTACCGCATCGATTCGCTCGGCGTGGTGGTAGATTCGGGCAAGGACACCGTAAACCAGTTCATGATGCTCTCCGAGCAGGCCAGCCAGGACGGAACCAACTGGGGCATCAACGGCATTCTGGTAAACCAGCTGGCGCGGCAGATGGGCATGCCGGACCTCTTCGACGTGGTGCAGGGTATTTCCCAGGTCGGCTACTACGACGTAATGGACTTTGCGGGCTACAACACCCAGAACGGATTTTTGCCCGTGTTTCCCTCCGCCTGGACCCGCTCGTACATGGGGTGGGACGCGCCGGTCAACGTCGCGCATGGCGCCGGACCTTTTTCGCAGACGACTTTGTTTGCTGCCGATGAACCCGGAGCGGGACGCACCCGCACGTTGAGCGTTCCGCTGAATGAGCGCGAATATCTGCTGGTGGAGAACCGCCAGCGCTCCGCGCGCGACAGCACGGTGGAGATTTATTACTCCCCCCTTGGAAGCAATGGCTTCACCTTCGGCAGCACAGACTCCGTGAAGGTACCCTACAACTACCTCGATTCGATCTTTCTGGACTCGGTGGGAGGGAAGCCAAACCCTTACAAGCCCAGCGGCATCATCACCGGCGCCAGCCACTACGATGTCGGTCTTCCGGGCAGCGGCCTCTTGGTGTGGCACGTGAATGAGTGGTTCCTGGAAGCTTTCCTTCGCGACGGCTTCGTGAATGCTTTTCTCGGCGACACCTTGGGCAGCCAGTACCGCGGGCTGGAACTGGTTGAAGCGGACGGCATTCCGGCAATCGGAAAACAATTCACCGACGCCTTGGGACAGCCCACCTTTGACTACGGAACTCCGGATGATGTGCTGCCGCATATTTTCCGGCAGCGAAAGAGCCTGACTGACACCACTTGGGCCGCGCCTGATACCCTTTCCACCATCGGCTCCTACGGCTTTGCGAACACCAATTCCTGGAACGATGGCCGCACCGGCATCAAGCTCGTGGCGCCGCTGCCCGCCCAGCCTCTCTATACACACTCCATCAGCGGGTTCACCGGGGATTCGGTGTGGACGTTGCGGGACTCGGCTTTGGCACTGCAGGTGTGGTGGCCCAATGACAGCACCATCGCCCAGCCAACGGGTTCGGTCTGGCCGGCGCGCACGGAACTCTCCGGGAGTGCCGAGGCAGTGAACATCCTGCATGCGCCTGGCGCCAGCGCTCCCTACGTCGTGAGCGCGTCCGACACAGGCATGCTGCAAACCTATGGCGCGAATGGAAAGCTGGCCCTGGCCGCGCGCGATACTGCCAGCGACTCGGCGCACTACGACAGCGTGATGACGTTGTTGCAGTCGGGCAACACCCGTCCCCAGAATTCCGCGCCCGTGAATTCCATCGTTGATCCGGCGGGCGCACCCCTCGGCGTGTGCGTCGCGAACGACACCGTGATGGCGGTCCTTACCCGCAAGGCCCTGAGGCTTATTCACCCCAATGCGGATTCGCTCGGCGATTCCCTGGCGCGCTCCGGAGGCCTGGCGATTTCCATCCCCGTGCGCGGTGCAGTGGGACCGATGGCGTGGAACAACAAGGTGTTCGTGGTGGACAGCCAGGGCGTCCTGCGCTGGTATGGCCTCAATGGGACACCCGCCGACAGCGTGGTCCTTCCGGCGCAAACACCCGGACAACCCTATCAGGCGATGGCGGGACTGAACTTTGGAACTTCACAAGATCCGCAAGTGGTGGTGGTGGGACCCAGGGGCTCGGCCATTCGCGTCGATTTAACGGCGCACCAGGCCATCGACATGCATCCGGCCTGGACCTCCGCTGCCTGGAAGGATTCAGTCTCCGCCGATGAAATCTTCAGCGTGGTCACCTCGGATTTTGACCGGGACAGCATGGAGGATGTGTTCCTGCTGGGATCCAAGGGGGCGGCGCTCTTATTCCACACACGCACCGACAAGCAGGGAGTGGCCTTTGCCGGTTATCCCCAGCGCTTTCCCCGCAGCGTGCAATTGCTTGACGTGGCCGGTCATACCCACAGCACCGAAGACAGATCCTCTCCGGCTCTTGCAGATCTTAATCGCGACGGCCATCCCGATATTTTGTTCAGCGGATCGAACGCGGTGTTCGCCGTCGACTGGCATGGAGCATGGCTGCCGGGGTGGCCCTTCCTTCCGCAGAAACACCAGGCCGTGGGACTCACTTATGGGAGCAGCCTCTTCCCGCAAACCGTCATCGGCTCGACGCCGCTCGTGCTTTCCCTGCGGCAGCGCACGGCAGTCCTTCTGGGATCACCGGATGGCCTCATCTATGCCATCGACAGCGCCGGCAACAGTCTGAACTACAGTTCCTTCAACTCCACCCAGTCCTCAAGCACCGGCGTCTTGATGACCAACCGCTCTGACTGGCCCTTGAGCGCGGGCGGGCTTTCCATCGACTCGACCTTGCCGCCCTATATCAACTTGACTTTGGCGAAACTGGACAGCTCCGGCGATCTGGATCTCTTGGCGCAAACGGCTTCGGGCAGCTTGAACGTCTGGTCGCTGCAGGAATCCCAGGCGCTCGCGGGGCAGAACTGGCTGATGCCCGGCGGTGACGAGGGTCGCTCCTTCCACTTCACCGAGTCGACGCTGGAGGCCGCAGAGGTTTCCGGACCCGTCGACGACATTCAGGAATTCCATCTTTTCCCCAGTCCTGTGCGCACCGTCAACTGCAGCCAGGGTCCCGCGAGCTGCGGGCAGGCCACCGTGCATTTGAAGCTCGGGGCCGCGGCGTCCTCCGCGCGCATCCGCGTGTTCAGCCTGGTGGGTCTGCCGGTCATGGACATGTCCTTCACCAATTTGACACAGGGTCTGCAGCCCTTTGAGCATGTGCTCGACATGAGCCGCTTTGGGCCGGACATGTACTCGGTCCTGTGCGAGGTGTGGTTCCCTGACGGGAAGAAAGCCTCGAAGTGGACGCGCGTCGGCGTGGTGCGGTAACCCTTTAAAATCCCTCAAACCCTTCAAGACCTAAGACGCTTGAATATTAAAACGGAGCGAAGATGAAAGTTGAGAACCAGAAAGTCATCGGCATCGAGTACACCCTGAAGAATCCCGCAGGTGAAGTGCTCGATTCCAACGCGGGCGAGGATGTCCTGTATTTCATCCAGGGCCTCGGAAACATCGTGCCGGGGCTGGAAAAAGCCATGCTCGGAAAATCCGTGGGCGATTCTTTCGAGGTCGAGGTGAAGGCTGTCGACGGCTACGGCATGCACGACGAGAACCTCATCCGCCGGGTCCCCAAGTCCAAGCTAAAGGGCATGAGCGACATCAAGGTGGGTTCGATGCTGCAGGCCCGCGGTCCCGACGGTGAGCAGATTTTCACGGTGACCGAAGTGACGGACGCCGACATCAAGCTTGACGGAAACCATCCCATGGCGGGCCAGGACTTGTTTTTCACCATCCGCGTCGCCGAGATTCGCGATCCTACCGCGGAAGAACTGGCGCATGGCCACGTGCATGGCCCCGGCGATCACCATCACCATTGATCCTATTTGTTTATCAAATGATTTCTTAGAATCGACGTTCTACCTAGAGCGTTCCGATTTGTTTCCAATATTGTTTCCAAACTAAATGGTAGATGCGAAGCCTGCCCAAGCTTAAGGCTTTTTTTGGATTCAATCAACACTCCCACAATGGCATAGTTTAGCATTGGCTGACCATTGAATTCCTCCAATTGGAAACTAAATCCACATGCGGGGGATGTATTTGTGCCCACCGTGTAACTGCCAGCTAAGTCAAATAGCCCAATATTTTGCGCATATCGGCCCTTCCCTCCTAAGGAAATATTCGACTCTGCTGGCAACTTTATTGAGTCTAAAGAATAGGTCTGCCCAGCTACAGAAAGGCTCCCAATGATGGAAGAGTCCGAAGCTAAATGATGTGCGAAGAACCATTTTGGTCTCGACCAGTATTCCGGAACATATGCCGAGTCAAACCATGATTCATCATACCAATCATTGAATTGGGAAGAAAATCCGGAATAAACTCCAATACTGTCTGAGGAACTAAACAAAACACCAGTGTCCACAATGATGGTGTCAATGTCGGTGCCCGCGCTATGATATTCATCACTAGAATGATTGCGATCGTAAATAGAGTCGCGAATTTGGATATCAAAAAGGGATTTCCCCGGTTCCTGACGGACAACCTGAATCGTCCTAGTCAGGCTGTCATTTCTGGGCCCATAGTATAGCGATCTACAGGTGTAAGAACCCGTGTATTTCCATATATCCCCCGTTTGCAAAGGCGCAAAGTCCCCAGTAGATGCCGCATATGCGATCTGAGCAAAGACCATTAAACACAACGTAAGGCATGCCTTGGCTAAGGGTTTACTTGTATTCATTTGTATCTAAGGTAATGAGCCAAATTCAGTTTTGGCCCTGGTTTTCACGGCTTAGATCCGCAAAATTGGGCCATTTTGATGATCTACCCTTCATTGCCATTGCTTTTTGATCCCTTGCTATTAATCTCGATTGCTTGGGAGATTTTCTGATGACGCATCTGTACCATGAAATTTGAAAAGCAGGGGAAAAACTTCCAGCTTGCCAAAGCAAAAGAAAACCTCTCGGATTAACTTGTCAGACGAAAGCCTTTTAAAAATATGAGAAACGGAATGGGTGCCATTCAATTCAAGAGGGTGCAAGGCGGGGATGACGCTTCCATTCGGCAAATCGTCGCATGGTATTTCCGCGAATGGGAGGTAAATCCGGAGAACACGATCAAAAGGCTTTCCGGTTTCCCGAGCAGCGGCTTTCCCTTTCACTTGATGATGTCCGTGAATAACGCGCCCGTCGCCACGGGCGGTCTTTATGAACATGTCGGACTGCTCGACATCGCGCCCCGCTTCAGGATTTACGGTCCCTGGCTGGCCCTGGTGTTCACGACTCCGGAAAACCGGAGAAAGGGATACGGCACATTACTGTGCGAAGAGATCCAAAACCGGGCCCGGGAGCTTGGACTCAAAGAAATGTTTCTTTTCACCCACACCGCAGAATCGCTTTACACGCGCATGGGTTGGGATTTGGTTGAAAGGGTGCACGTCAAGGACAGGAACGTGGCCGTGATGAAAAAAGATCTGTAATCGAATGCGGGGGTTCTACCATGTCCTCTAAAAATCTTGAGCCGCCTTCCGTCTGCCCCAACTGTGGAGAAAACGTGCCCCGCAAAGCGCTTGCCTGTCCGGAGTGCGGAGCGGATTACGACACGGGGTGGAAAGAGTATGCGGAAGACGCGGACTGGGGGTCACCGGAAGATTCCTTTGACTACGAGGAGTCCTTCAAAAAGGAATTCGGCAAACAGGTCATTCCCACGCACGTCAGGCCCATTTGGTGGATCACGGGCATTATCCTGCTGCTTCTTGTAGTTGTGGGACTCATCCGCGCTTTGATCTGAAACACCAAGACACGTTGCGCCGACGCAGCGGCATTTTATCTTTGTCCCCATGTCCAGCAACCTTTTTCGCCTTGCCGTCGTGCAATGCCGGGGCAACGCCCTGCTTCCCGACAGGTTTGCCCGCCTCAAGGAATTGATCCGCGAGGCCGCCCAGGGCGGCGGCCAGACCGTGCTATTGCCCGAACTCGTCTTTCACGATTATTTCTGCATCGAGGAAAATATCCGGCATTTCGACCTGGCGCACGGCTTGGATGCCGGCCCTGTCCAGGAATTGCAGGCGCTTTCCAAGGAGCTCAAAATCTCCCTGGTGCTTCCGTTTTTCGAGAAGCGCGCGGCGGGAGTCTATTACAACTCGGCGGCGGTGTTCGACGCGGACGGTTCCCTTGCGGGCTTGTACCGCAAGATGCACATCCCCCACGATCCCGGATTCAACGAGAAGTATTACTTCGCGCCCGGCGACCTCGGATTTAAATCGATTGCAACGAAGCACGGCAAGCTGGGCGTGCTTATCTGCTGGGATCAGTGGTTCCCCGAGGGAGCCCGGCTCACGGCTTTGCAGGGCTCCGACGCGCTTCTCTATCCCACGGCCATCGGCTGGGATGACGCGGAGTCGGGACAGCTTTCAACAGAAGATGCCAAGGCCCTGGAAGCGCGGCACCTCGACGCCTGGATTACCGTCCAGCGCAGCCACGCCATCACTAACGGCATTTACGTTGCAGCCGCCAACCGCGTGGGCCGCGAGGGGCACCTGCGTTTTTGGGGCAACTCCTTTATCGCGGGTCCCGGCGGCGAGATTCTCGCGCGCCTGGGGTCGGAAGAAGAAGGCGTGATTTTAGCGGACATCGACCCGGAGCGCGTGGAGATGGAGCACCGCGTTTGGCCCTTCCTGCGCGACCGTCGCATCGACGCGTATCAGGGAATTTTGCACCGCAGTGGAGACTAAGTTCTCGCTTCCCGCCGAATGGGAAGCCCAGCGCGCGATTTGGTTCACCTGGCCGCAGAACGCGGAAACCTGGACTCCCGTTTGGTCTGAGGCTGAAGCCACCTATGAGAAGGTGATTCGCGAGGCACTGCGTTTTCAGAACGTGTCGCTGCTTGTTTCCACCTCCGTGTTACGAGACAAACTTTTAGAGCGCTTTGCGCCCATTCAGGCAGAAGCCAAACATTCACTGGAAATTTTGATCTGCCCCACCAACGACAGCTGGATCCGCGACTACGGAGGAATGACCGTGCGCGCGACCGATTCGGCTGGCAACATCGAACCGTCCCTGCTTGGCTTTGAGTTCAACTCTTGGGGAGGCAAATATCCTCCCTGGAATTTGGACAATGCCGTGCCGAATTTTATGGCCAAGCATCGGGGCTACGAACTTATGGAAATCCCATTTGTGCTCGAGGGAGGATCCATCGACGTGAACGGGGAAGGGCTGCTGCTCACCACCCGGTCCTGCCTCCTCAATCCCAACCGCAACCCCAAGCTCTCGCAGGCCAAGATTGAGGAAACGCTTTCCCGTTATCTCGGCCTGAGTGAAATCCTGTGGCTGGAATCCGGCATCGACGGGGATGATACGGACGGGCACATCGATGACCTCGCGCGCTTTGCAAATCCGCGCACGGTGTTCTGCGCAGTGGAAGCCAATGCCGCCGATGAGAATTACGCGGCCCTGCGTCGCAATGCCGCGGAGCTGGAAAAATATGCCGCGCGGCTGGGGCTTGAAGTGGTGGAGGTTCCCATGCCGGACAGGCAGATCAAGGCGGGGCTGCGCACGCCCGCTACGTATATGAATTTCCTGATCCTGAACAATGCCGTGCTGGTCCCCGTGTTCCGGGATGTTCGCGATGAGCATACCTTGACGTTATTTGAACAGTATTTTCCTGGACGCGAAATTGTTCCCATCGATTGCCGGGCGCTGGTATACGGTCAGGGCGCCATCCATTGCAGCTCGATGCAGGAAGCGACCGTAACAGCCGAGGGTAATAGAGACGCTCTTTGGGCTCAGGAGTCCGAGTCGAGAATCGATGCCTACGATATCGGAAAGATTCGTGCGAATCCTATTGGGAGCATCCTTAAGAAAGTTCCCCACTGATGCGAGCAATAGTTTCGATGATAGCTTCAAAGGAACGCGCCGGTTACATACTTGGATTTTTATTTCAATGTCCCTGCCTCTAAACGACCGCGGAACCGCCTCCCGAAATGCCGCCTGGCGCATTCTACTCGAGCAGGAATCAACGGGCATTTTCCTAAAAGATCTGTTCGCCTCACGCCTGAAGGGGTTTGCCCGCGACGATGCGGATCTCATCCGAACGATTTGCCTGGGCATCACGCGCTGGAAGCGGCTCATCGACTACAATCTGGATCTGCAGGCGCAGCACGGCATCCGGGATCCGGAATTGCGGATGCTTCTCCGAGTGGGCGTCTACCAAATCCTCTTCCTGACCGGCATTCCGGCATTTGCCGCGGTTAACACCGCCGTGGAAATCGCCAAGCGTGAATTCGGAAAATCGGAGGCGGGTTTCGCCAACGCTGTGCTCAAGGCCCTGGCCCGCCATGGTCTGCGCCATCATCCGGGCCGAGACCTCAAGGCCCTGGCCATAAACAAATCCCATCCGGATTGGCTGGTGGAGCGCTGGGCGCGCGCGCTCACTCCGGAAGCCCTTGAAGCGGCGCTGTCCCGCAATAACGAGGAAGCGCCGCTTTGGATCCGCATTAATCCGCGCAAGACGAATGTCGCGGTTCTCTCGGAAACTCTGCGCAGTGAAGGCGTGGAATTGGAGTCCCTTGAACTCCCTTCGCAGCCCGATCTTTTCATCCAGGTGCTCGAGGGTGCGAACCTGGCTTTGCGCAGTTCAGCTTTTGCGGAAGGGCATTTTGCCTTTCAGGATCCCGTGTCGTACTGGGTGGCAGACTTGCTCGATTGGCATGTTGGCAAAAGTGTTTTGGACGCATGCTCTGCACCCGGCGGGAAATCGGCATTGGTTTTGGAAATGGCCGCCTCGCGGGGAGAAGAGGTTGCAAACGCGCGTATTGTCAGCGGAGATTTGTTCTTCTCACGTCTGCGGCGCATCCGCGATGCGCGCGAACGGCTGGGGCACAGGGAACTCATGCCGGTCTGCGCGGACTTGCGGACGGCCCCGTTTCGAAAGTTGTTCGATCGAATTTTGATTGACGCGCCCTGTAGCAATCTTGGCGTGCTGCGCCGCCGACCAGAGGCGCGCTGGAACCTTACTTCCGAAAGGATCTCTGCCCTTGCGGAAAAGCAGAAGGAACTGCTGGAAAAATCAGCCACACTGCTCGCGCCGGGTGGCAGGCTGGTCTATGCCACCTGCAGTTCCGAGGCCGAAGAAACCGTGGATGTTGTGGAAGATTTCCTGTCGCGTCATCCGGAGTTTAAGCTCGCGGACGCCGGAGGAAAAGTTCCGGCGGCGCTCCTCAAGCACGGCTGCCTCTGGGTTTATCCCGGAGAATCTGAATATGACGGCTTCTTCGCTGCCGCGCTGATTCGAATGGGTTAAAGACTTGGCACCCCTTAAATAGGGGTATTATATTGCACTTTTTGTTGGTTTACCCTCTTAAAGTGCCCATTTTCATCATACTTTTTTAAAAAGTGCATTAAATTGACCTTTTGATATAAGATGATATATTGATCTTGATTAAACACATGGTAAGTGCTCTATAATGCACTTAAGGGCTTAATATGGAATCTTTAAAGAACCTTGGCGATGAGGTGAAGAAGAGAAGAAAGTCTCTGCACATAACCCAGGGGACACTTGCTCAACTGTCTGGAACTTCTTTGAGGAGCCTCAAGGATTTGGAAAATGGTTTCGGAAACCCCACCTGGAACCAAATGGAAAAAATCCTCAAGGTATTGGGGTGGGAATTTGTCCTGCGGAATGTGAACCATGAAAAGTCGAAGAGCGAAAATCTTTAACAACGGAGAACTGGCCGGGTTTCTGGTGGAGGACGGGGAAGGCTATACCTTCACCTATGAAAACGGGTATTTGCAAAATGCCGCCAGGATGCCCATTAGTTTGACCCTTCCCAAGGAAGAGAAAGAGTTTCACTCTAAAAATTTGTTCCCATTTTTCTTTGGGCTGCTGGCCGAAGGGGAGAACAAAGAAATACAGTGCAGGATGCTCAAAATCGATGAGCAGGATCATTTCACGCGACTTTTAAAAACGGCCCATACCGAGACCATAGGCGCCATCACGGTGCAGGAAGAACATGTCGACCGCTAATTGTCCGGGATGCCTTAAGCCCATGCAAGAGGGCTTCTGCAGCGTTTGCCTGAAAAAGCTTTTTGACGGAGTCCGGGTGAGCCCTGTGCTGCCCTTCTCCAAACCCGAGTATAACCGCATTCACAGGGAACAGGGAAGCAGAATTTCCATCTCGGGAATGCAGACCAAGCACTCCCTTAAACGGGTGGGAAAGAGACTGGAGCTTACCGAGCAGGACGGCGAATTCATCTTAAAGCCCATCCCCAACGGAAACATGGAAAGAGCCGGCGAAGCCCCGGCCAACGAGCACGTCAGCATGCAAATCGCAGCTCAGGTCTTCAAAATTAATACGGCCGTGAATGCGCTCGTTTTCTTTGAGGACGGCGAACCCGCCTATCTGACAAAAAGATTTGATCGCACCCCGGATGGAAAGCTTTTGCAGGAGGATTTTTGCCAGCTGGCGGGCCGGAGCGAAGATTCCCACGGGAAGAACTACAAGTACGACTACAGCTATGAGGGCATTGCGGAAATAATGAAAAGGCACATTGCCCCCTACGCTGTGGAATCCGAAAAATTATTCAAGCTCATCGTTTTCAATTATCTCATCCACAACGGCGACGCGCATTTGAAAAACTTTTCCGTCCTGCGTGACGGGGCCAATGACTTTTACCGGCTATCTCCAGCCTATGACTTGATGAACACGCGCCTTCATGTTTCGGAGGAGTCTGACACGGCACTGGATCTTTTCAAGGACGATTTTTCCACGGAAAGCCATGACGCAAACGCCTATTATGCCAAGGATGACTTCCTCAGCCTCGGACTTCGCATGGGCATGATTCGAGAACGCGTTTTGGAGGTCCTAAATTTTTCGGAGTCCAGGGTTGAGGATGTTGTAAGCCTGATAAACCGGTCTTATCTCTCGGCCGATACGCGCGAATTGTACGTGACTCACATTCGGGACAGAGTTAAAAGGCTGCAGTACTCTTTTAAGAGTTAAACCCTTTTGATTTTCAAACCCTTCCACGGATTGACCTCAGAACATTCGCCTATTTTGCACTTTTAAAGCATGTCTTCAACTGAAGTGATCTTCCAGGATTTGCGCACCCTAGTCATTAAGGTGGGAACGCGTGTTCTCTGCGATGATGACAATGCCTTGAGTGAGGTGCGCCTCGCGCATCTGGCCTCTGGAATCAGCGCCCTGCACGATAAAGGCTATTCCGTCGTGCTTGTGACCTCGGGAGCGGTTGGGGTGGGCATGGGGGTTCTGGGATATTCCCTTCGGCCCAAAGATCCCGCTGAAAAACAGGCCTGCGCCGCCATCGGCCAAATCCGGCTCATGCAGAGCTATGCCGATCAGTTTCACTCCCATGGAAAAACCGTCGCGCAAATCCTTTTGACCGGGGATGACTTCCGCGATTCGCGGCGCTTCAACAGCGTGCGCCAAACCGTGCGCACTTTGCTCGGCAAGGGCGTCATTCCCATCGTCAACGAAAACGACACCGTGACCACCGAGGAAATCAAGGTGGGAGACAACGACAAGCTTTCCGCCGACGTGGCGCAGTTCCTGGAAGCGGATCTTCTGGTCATCCTCTCGGATGAACGCGGACTCTACGACAAAAATCCCAAGTCCCATGCCGATGCCCGGCGCATCGAGGTGGTCGATCGCATCACCCCGGAAATCCTGCGTCTGGCCGAAGAGAAGCCCGGCTCCAAGGTGAGCGTGGGCGGCATGAAAGCCAAGCTCACCGCCATCCGTCAGGCCACCGAAGCGGGAACACCCGCGGTGCTGGCGCGCGGCGATGGGGCAAACCTGGTTGACTTGGTGATGGGTAAGGGTGAAGGGACGCTGTTTCTTCCCCGCAAGCGCATCGACGGCAAGCGCCGCTGGCTGGCGTTCGTGTCCAAGGCCAAGGGGCAGCTGCTGCTGGACGCCGGTGCGGTTCGCGCCATGCAAACCCGGCCGAGCAGCGTGTTGCCAGCCGGTGTGAAAAAGGTTCGCGGGAACTTTGAACCGGGTGACTTCGTTGAAATCTGCACCCTGGAAGGGGATGTGATTGGCCGCGGTCGTGCCGCATATTCGTCGGCCGAAGTGGAGAAGATCAAAGGGCAAAAAAGCGCTGGAATTGCGGAAATTCTGGGGCGCAAAGGGCCTGGCGAGATCATCCACCGCGATCGCTTGGTAGTTTACTGATTTCTGAAGAAATTATTCTCGGATTTTTCGACTTTGGCCTATGCCCAAATTTCTAGTCTAAAATGGGTGTTGTTTTCGGTTAGGGGTTCCCATGATTGCTCGCAAACAGGTTGAAGCAAAAAAGATTGAATGGGAAAAGGCCTTGTTGGCTGTTTCCGCAGTTGGTCATATGATGCAAATCGCCGACCGAAAAAAGCTCGCCGATGTCTTGAATTTGACTCAGCGTCAAGTCGATGATTTGCTCCTTAATGAGGCTGTTCTCAAAGAACAGTTTGAAAGACTGCGCGGAGAGTACGAGTCCTTAAGAGCCAAAGCACGTCAGCTTGAGGACTTAAATGTTGACCTGAATAGGCGCATCCGCGAGTTGGAACAAGGCCTGACAGTCAAACATGGGAAGCCCAAATGATCCCCTCTGAAAGTTCCGTTCGAGAAGAAATTAAGCGTTTGGATGATGCGTTTGATGCCCTGTTTGTGGAAAAACGAGAGGCCGAAGGGAAGCGCATCCGATTAAAAGCCTTGCTGCTTCCCACTCGGAGCATTAAATGGACTCGAGAAGAGGCGAATGCCAGGTAAGATTTTTCTCGACACGAACATCTTGCTCTACGCTTATTCGTCCGAGGATCCCCTGAAAAGGGAGGTTTGCGAAATTTGGCTAGCTCGGAAGAATCTCTACGTGAGTGTCGCGGTTTTAAACGAATTTTGCAACATCTTGCGCAGAAAATATCATCGCCGAGGTTCTGAAATCGAGGCATCCCTAAACGAGCTTATGCAATACGTTGACGTGCTGGATGTTGGGGCAAGGGATATCCGGGATGCGATTTATATCGGAGAACGTAATGGTTTAGGCCATTTTGATGCTTTGCATCTTGCATGTGCATCTCGTCATAGATGCGATATTTTTGTCACGGAAGACAAGGCTCTACAGGGCTTTAGTCAAGGGGGTTTAAGCGTACTTAACCCTTTTGCCGCATAATTAAGTTTCCCCTATGGACATTTCTGCCTATGCCCGCGAATTGGGTGAAAACGCCAAGGCCGCCTCACGGGTTTTGCGCTCCACGCCCCGCAAACAGCGCGATGCGGCCTTGACCGCCCTAGCGAAAGCCATTCGCCAGGATTCCAAGGTTATCCTTGCGGCCAATGCCAGGGATGTCGAGGAGGGAAAAGCCCAGGGGCTTTCTTCCGCCATGCTGGACAGACTTCTCCTGAATCCCGCCCGGCTTGAATCCGTTGCGGCCAGCGTGGAGGACATTGTCAAGCTGCCGGATCCCGTGGGGCGCTCGCTCGGAAAGCGCGTTCGCAAGGACGGCCTCAAGATTTCCCGCATCTCGGTGCCCATCGGCGTGGTGCTCTTCATCTATGAATCCCGCCCCAACGTCACCATCGACGGGGCGGCCCTGTGTCTTAAGAGCGGCAACGCCGTGATTCTGCGGGGCGGCAAGGAATCCGCCCGCAGCAACACCGCGTTTGCGGAATGCGTGCGCAAGGCCCTGCGCGCCGCGAAACTGCCCGAAGCCTCGGCGCAGGTGGTGAACACGCCGGAGCGCTCTTTGCTCGATCTTCTCCTGAAGGATGAGGCGCACCTCGATCTGGTGATCCCCCGCGGCGGTGAAAGCCTTATTCGCGCGGTGGTGGAGAAGGCCCGCATCCCCGTGGTCAAGCACTACAAGGGATTGTGCCACATTTACGTGGACAAGAGTGCCGACGTGAAGGCGGCTCTGGCCATCGTGGTGAATGCCAAGGCGCAGCGCCCCGGTGTGTGCAACGCCATGGAGACGCTGCTGCTCGACAGTCATTTGAAGCCCCAGGTCGGCAAGGCGCTCATCAACGCCCTGCTGGAAAGAGGCGTGGAGTTTTACGGCGACGCGGATTCGCAGCGGTTATCTCCGGCCGTGAAGCCCGCGACCGAGGAGAGCTACAGCACCGAATACCTTGACCTGAAATGCTCGGTCAAGGTGGTGAACGGCGTGGAGGGCGCGATGGCTCACATTGCGCACTATGGCACGGGTCACACCGATTCGGTGCTCGCCAAGTCACCCAAGGTGCAGAAAGCTTTTAAAGCGGGAGTGGAAAGCGCCTCGGTGATGGTGAACGCTTCCACCCGGTTTGCGGATGGAGCAGAATACGGGCTCGGTGCCGAAGTGGGCATCAGCACGGACCGGCTGCATGCGCGCGGTCCCATGGGCCTTGAGAGTCTTACGACCTATCAGTGGGTGGTGGAAGGCAAGGGCCATGTCCGCAAGTAAGGTGCTGAATACACAGGAACTCTTGAAGGACGTGAAGTTCGACGAGAAAGGTCTTGTCACGGCCGTGGCCGTGGATGAGAAGGACGGGGCCGTGCTGATGCTGGCTCACATGAATGCCGAAGCCTTGCGCCTCACCTTGGAAACGGGTTTGATGACCTATTGGTCGCGCTCGCGGAAAAAGCTGTGGGTCAAGGGCGAAACCTCCGGCAACACGCAGCGCTTTGTTTCGGCGCATCTCGACTGCGACGGGGACGCCCTGGTTTTCAAGGTGGAACAGCAAGGCGCGGGAGCGGCATGCCATGAGGGATATCGCAGCTGCTTTTTTCGGAAACTCGAGAA
>Ga0206960_1077_pt1 | contig 25637 bp, 28 predicted proteins | sample Alteio_BWOrgHeat_29_FD_153255 | JGI IMG/M metagenome (GOLD analysis project Ga0206960, IMG submission 153255) | Enriched cells from forest soil in Barre Woods Harvard Forest LTER site, Petersham, Massachusetts, United States -... | ecosystem: Environmental > Terrestrial > Soil > Temperate forest >... | reverse complement strand
GCGATCGATGGGATAGCAACTTCGAAAAAATATCCCACTGAAGCACGCTTCAGACTTTGTGAAAATGGGCCAGGAGATGTACTTTTGCCGATTTCTATTTATCCTGATGGTCAGTTACAGTCTGCCGTCATTCAAAATGAATCATTGAGTTATTTCGGAGCTCATTACATTGAAAGCACTCCGAAGCAGATGCCGTGCTACGCAGTTTCCACTGCAGAAACGGGCGAACTGTCTAAAATAGAAGTCCCAGACGGCATTCGACAGGTCTATATAGATAATGGATTTTATGATTCAGAAAAAACCATTGCCTTGAAAGTTCCATTCGACAAGGTTTCGGTCGCTCTTCGCAGTCAGCAGATCACGTATGGTCTTGATGGACGCTTAGTGTCCGGTCAAGTTTTTGATGTGTCTCCTGAAGACGAAGTGCAGGTTGGAAATCGACTTTTTCTACCGAATCACACCCAGCGTCGAATGACCTTAGGTGAAAACGAATCGATTCATGCCATTGAGTTTAATCCATCTGAAAAATACGAGATCAAAATTGCAGGCCAGAAGATACCTATTCGCAATATTACTTTCACGTTGCAAGGAAAGGTCGCTTCTGTAATTTCAGCCGCTAAAATGGTTCTTTCTTTAGCGGATGGGTCTCAAGCAGAAGTGACTGATGGAGATACTTTAATCCTTAACTCGCAGGAAGAAATCGAACGCGTGTCGAGGTAAAGTATGGATGGCGAAGGATGTGTAAAGACAGGATGTCTGCTTCGGTTATTCTGGATAAAGAAGAAATGGTGGCGCCACCAAGAATCGAACTTGGAACAAAGCTTTAGGAAAGCTCCGTTATATCCATTTAACTATGGCGCCAGTTTAACGAGTTTCTGAATATATTCCGCCACACCTTTTTCAAGCGGTGTGAATGGGGCCATGTAGCCCTGAGTTCTGAGTTTCTGCATCTCCGCTTCAGTGAAGTACTGATAGCGATCTCGAATTTCTACAGGCGTATCGATGAATTCGATTTTTTCGGGTTGTCCCACTGCCTTGAATGTCGCGCGCACAAGATCGAGAAAGGTACGCGCTTGACCTGAACCGAGATTATAAATTCCTCTTTGAATAGGCTTCGTCAAAGCGAAGTCGAGTACTTGAACGACATCTTGAACATACACAAAGTCGCGCTGTTGGTGGCCGTCGGCAATTCCGGCTTTATGACTTTTGAATAGGCGAACCGATCCTTTAGCTCGAATCTGGTCAAATGCGTGTACGACCACACTCGCCATTTTATTTTTATGGCGTTCACCGAAACCATAGACGTTGAAAAACTTGAAGCCCGACCATGCTGGGGGTTTGTGACCCTTTTTCTCTTGTTCAACCGCCCAGAGATCAAACTGAAGCTTAGAGTTGCCGTAGGGGTTCAAAGGCTTGAGTTCAGACATGCAGCTCTCATCATCAGCGTAGCCTTGCTCACCGCCACCGTAAGTCGCCGCACTGCTCGCATAGACATAAGGAACTTTCTGTCGAGTGCAATAGTTCCACAATGTCTGAGAATATTCTGTATTCACTTTTTTCAAGAAAGCTTCATTGAGTTCTGTGGTGTCACTGCAGGCGCCCATATGAACAATGCCGCGCAAAGCAGGTTTTTCTTTTTCAAGCCAATCAAACAGTTTTTCGCAGTCGACGATTTTTCCGAAATCGAGCCCTTTGTGCTCTGCGCGCTCTGAAAAATAAGCAGGGTAATCGACAGAGATGACGGGTATTTTTTTCTGATTGCAGTGTTCAACGTAGCGCGCGCCAATGAATCCTGCGGCTCCTGTGACTAAGATGGGTAAATGGGAACTCATAGTCGCACCGGTTGCATGGGTCTTTGACCCACGGTTTTTAACATGTCGGCTCTAAACTTGAGCCAGGCTTTTTTGACAACAGCATCTACGCGAGCGGCCATCTGTGGAGGTATGGGCATTTGCCGCGTCCAGTGTCTCGCGTCTTCAGCGGCTTGCTCAATAATGCCCAGAAGCTCAGGGCTGTCTTTCGAAGTGACGCACGCGCCGAGATCAATCTTGCTTTCAACCCACCTTCGATAAGGAGGGTAAGTCCAAATATAAAAACTGAGAAGGGCAGGTAGATGCAGTTCTTGCACTGACCAGTCGAGTTCTTGATAAGGTGATCGTGGTGAAGCCAGTCGCCGCTCAGGCTTATGAGGCGGTGGAGGTGGGTTTGCCAAGTTTTCGAACACCGCGATTTGCTCGGGGCTCGGCTCTTTAAAGATGTCTTTGATGTCATCTGAATCTGGAAAGTTTTCGAGCAGGCCCACCAAGACATCTTCGCCTAAAAGCATTGAGAGTGCTTGTAGGGTTTCAGCATGGGCAGAGAGCATGCGGATGAGGAATTCGACAAATCGCATTAGAAACTCAGATATATCGGATTTTAGAGCGCTCGGAAAGAGGGATGAATATTGGGCAGAAGGCCGGGCAAGGGGGTCAAAGTGACCTTTTCGAGGTTCTGAAAGTCTTCAACTATACCGATCCATCGGCCGATCCAGGCTCCTTCGGGGGCTTTTTTTTGCGACCCTTCTACAAAAAGTACAATGGCCTTGGGCCAGAGCAGCTGAGTCAGACTATTATGAAAAGATTCAGCCTCTTCAAGCCGAATCGGGGCCTCTAATTGCCAAAAGTTCCATTTAAGGCTCAGCGCTTCAAGTGAAAGAGCAAGTTCCCAGGCTCGATCATAACGAAGTAATTTCTCTGAGGTGAGATCAGAAGGCAGGCCCGCAGGTAAAGGGGGCGCTGCTTTTTTCGGAGAAGTAGGTGATGTGCCCTTCGGTTTTTTGAGCAGAGCTTCTGGATCGTTTTCAAGTCTGAGTGTTTTGGGTTCAGCGCGCAGTTCGGCCAGACGCTTTTCAAGCGCTTCAATTTCATGAGTACGAGGAGCATTGCCTGTCGTCATGCAGGTTGAACGTTCGGCGTGTAGTTTTCGAGCAAAGTCGCGAAGCAAGGCGAGTCGAAGCAGACAGACTGCCTTGTGCTCTTGCACGGCATTCCACTGAAGAAACCACTGAGGACCGATCATGTAGAGGATCCGGGCTTCTTACTGCTTTGTTTGATGATTCCTGCGCGTGAAAAAGAAGCTCTGGCTTGGGCGCGAGCTCGCAGATTTTTAGAAAAGGCGGCTGGATCTGAAGCGGCAGGTCGACTCATCGGGGGTTGGGTTTGAACCCAGCGAGAGTGAGACAATGCGAAGTCTGGGGTTTTTAGGTTCTGATGCTCGACTTTCGGTGGAGCGACTTTTTGAATTGGCTGTTGAGGTTTTAAACTTTCAGTGACGATGTTTTCAAGTTCACCAAATTTTTCGAGTTCACGCACGGGGCTTTCAGTTCCCAAACCTGCTTCGAAGGTATCCGCTTTTGAAAGAAATTCTTTTACAGAACCTTTCATTGAATGATCCAAACGCGTTCTCCTTTTGTGAGGCGCGAGAGGGCTTTTTGCGCGTCTGAACCAAAATCTGCTTTTGAAACACCGATGGGACCGATTTTTAGATTCGTGAGATTGAGAGCCAATTTCTCAAGAGCTTTGTCCGGGGCACCGGGGCGATGTCCGGGTGAAGAAGTGTGACCGCAACCCACTAAAAATAAATGAAACGTTCGGTCGCGTTTTCGAATCGGCAGGTAAGTGCATTCGCCCGCTTCGCCACTCACTACACCTGCGCGCACGGCTTCAGAAAGTGCGCCTTCGAAGCGCCAATCCATGAGCCCCGCTAAACCTTGAAAGGGGCGTTCGTTGGTATAGCAGGCGACGGCGAGACCGACGAGGTCTCCGCCGAATAGTGCGCGATCAGGATGGTGGTCAGGGGTCGTGGCCATACTCACAGATAGTTTATGCTAAGCAGGGCAGACACTCAACAGGCACTCAAGACGTGGCAGTTTTTGCCGGGTCAGCTTCTTCTTTGACGATGGCATCGAGAATGCCATTGATAAAGGCAGGGGTATCTTCAGTTCCGAACTGCTTGGAAAGCTCAACCGCCTCGTCGATCGTGACATTTGAGGGAATGTCCGGAAAATGACGAGCCTCATATAGTGACATTCTGAGAATATTTCGGTCGACCATGCCCATGCGCGAGACTTTCCAGTGCGCAGCATGGCGTTCGATCACGGGGTCGAGATCGGGTCTTGTTTTTAAGGTGCCGACCACGAGCCCAGCGGCGAATTCACGTAGCTCTTCGGGTACTTTGAAATGATCAAAATGATGCACGAGTTCTTTAAGCAGGGCTTCACCGGTGGGTGCTTCAGCTCCCGAGGCGTGCAGCTCTAAGTCGAAGCGATAGAGAATTTGAAAGGCGACTTCACGGGCGCGGTGGCGTGATTTCACTGATTCACACCTTGATCTGAAGGGTTTTCTTCACCTGAAGCAGCGAACGGAAAAGCGAGATTCGCTTCGTCTTCTTGGTTACCGGCACTTTCTTGAAGCTCAGCCATGAATTCTTCGAGGTCTTTAAAGTCGCGATAAACCGATGCGAAACGTACGTAGGCCACTTTATCGAGTTTGTGTAATTCGACCATGACCATCTGGCCTAAAGCTTTTGAAGGAATTTCTTTTAACCCGAAACTCTGCACGCGTTTTTCAATTCGATTCGCGATGGCATCGAGTTCAGGAGTGGTGACGGGCCGTTTTTGGCAGGCCTTTTGGAGACCCGACATGATTTTTTCACGCAAAAAGTTTTCGCGACGGCCATCTTTTTTGATGATGGCGGGCATGACTTCTTCGACGCGTTCATAGGTCGTGTAACGCCCCCCGCATTTGAAGCATTCGCGTCTACGACGAGTGATATCACCCGTCTGATTTAGTCGGGAATCGATCACTTTCGTTTCTAAGGTTGAACAGAATGGGCATTTCACAACCTGTGGTTTATCTGACAAAACTCGTTCGGGCAAGAGGTAAGCAAAGTGATGGACACTCAAATAAAGAACCTCTAAATTTAGATCTCAACCATTTAAATAACCAAGGAGACGGAAATGAAAGGCATGAGTCGTTTTGCACTCGCGTTGAGTGCGGTTGTTGTGTTTTTAGGTGTATCCCCAGCAAAAGCAGAGGAAGGTCAGTGGAAAAAAAATCACCCTGCTCGCACTAGAGACAATCAGCGTATTCGAAATCAAGAAAATCAAGCCAAAGAAGAATACAAAGAAGGCGAGATTACTAAGGACCAAGAGAGAAAAGATATTAAGACTGACGAGAAAATCAAACGCGAAGAGCGCAGAGATGCTCGTCGCAATAAAAACGGCGGTCACCTGAATGCGACTCAACAAAACAAAATCAAAAATCAGCTAGATCAGAATGAAGCCAATATTAAAGGCCAGCCTGCTCAAGATGCTGGCAGCGCGAATGCCCCAGCTCCAGCAAGCAATGGCACAGCACCGACAACCAACGGTCAGTAAGATTTTTGTTCAACAAGAAGTGCAAAGGGAGATCCGAAAGGGTCTCCCTTTTTTTATTTATTTATAGAGTTAAAAATCGTAGTCGAGAGAGAGGATGCCTAGGTTTTGAAGGGAGCCATTTGACTTGTCGTGTTCGAATCCCAGTCCAACACTCCAATGGTCTCCAATTTCTCGATTCAATGCGAGTTTGAGGCTGTTCCCTGTGGATCCGTCACTGGCGTATTTCGACCAAGTATAACTGGGCGTAAAATTCCAAACATCTAAAAAATAAAATGTTGCCCCGAGTTCAAATGTACTCGAGGGAAAACCCGAGAGTGTTGACCCAAAGTTCGCAGCTCCGATTTGTACTGCACGAGGTGAGTCGAGCAGTGCAAGAAACGCCTTCACATCTTTATTGTACTTATAATGAGTATAAGTCGCTCTCACGCTGACCCATTCAAGCAGCGAGGCAATGACCTCAGGGCTAAATGCAGTTTGAGTGATTCCTTCTGATGTTTTTCGTGTGCCAACGGCTACTTTTTTTGCACCCGTTCGAGCGGTAGTGGCTGATAAATCTTCTGTGTAGGTCGTTGAACTGAATCCAGCCTTTACTTCAATTGAAGGCTGAAAACCTTTTGAAGACTTTTGCGGAGTAGGCTTGGGACTTGCGTCAGGAGTCTTGGGTTGGTCATTTGGTTCTGAGGTGTGCAATTCAAACAGATATCCGGCGAACAGATTGGGCCCAAAGCTATGTAAACTTTCAGCGGGTGTGGTTGAATAAGAGAGGCCACCACCGACTTCCCAGCCATTTTTATATGAAACCCCCGCAGTAAAGTCAGAGGTATTATCTGTGATTTCTGGAGAAGACGAGGTTGCTGATTGGGTTTGCTTTGAAAAAGTGTAACCTACGTTCCAACCGAATTTGCCTTCGCCCGCCTTAGGTGCTTCAACTGGGCTGCCATTATAAGTCAGACCTTCAGAGATCGTGCCTGAACCTGCAGTTGTTACAGAGTCAAGCGACGTTGACGCGAAGGCTGGTGATAGAAATAGAGAAAGAATGATCAACAGAGCGATTTTTTTGAGCATGGCTGATTATAAAACTAAACCAGCCAATCTCGGTATAAATCTTCTTCTAATGGAATACGGATCTCTTCAGCCGATGATGCATCGCTGAATTTTACCGGCGCACCTTCGATCAGAGCGAGTGGGCAGCATTCATCGGCTTCGCCCATGGCATAGACCGCTGAGCAGGCGAGTGCGTCGAGAGTGTTGATGTGTGTGAATTGAAGTTTTCGCCCAAATAAATCAGGCTGACCGACTTTGCTGTCGGTCGCTCGAAATCCCCAATGCGCAAGACCAATGCCGGTGACTCCTCGACGAAGCGGGTGTGTGTGAGAATCGGTGAGAATCACACCCAATTCGTGGAGGTGAAAATGCTCTCGAACGGCTGACCAGAGCTTGCTGGCACTTTCATAGGGGTGCTCGGGGTAAAGAATATAAGATCCATTTTCACTGTTGGATTCATCAATTCCGGCGGAGGGAATCACCAGGCCATGTTTGATGGTGAGAGCTACTCCAAACGGCCCATCGCCTAGAAAGCGATCAGCTTCGAGACGAATCAGTTCGGCCTTGTTGACAGTATTTTTAGGAACGAGGCGGTTTTCTGCAAGACTTACGATTTTAGAAGTGATGGCGATAACGGTGCGCTCTAAGAGAGGCTGCGTTTTCGAACGTACTTCGAGAGCCTGAATCGTGAATGATGCGAGGTCTTGGTTCGGGTAAAAAACAGGCGTGCGAAGAGATTCAACTCGAAACGCTGTCATTCCAAATTACAGTACTCTTGCGTTCAGAACCGCGCCGAGTGCTGTCGAGTCATAGCCACCGTGGTTGGTGGTGAAAACCTGGAAATAAGGGTTCAGCATAATATTCTGTGTGATGTTCCAGATAAAACCAGGCTGAATGTCGGTTTGATAGGTTGAGAAGGTCATCGGGGCATTGTGCACATCGTGATGCCATTCCATTTCATACGAGAGTGAAAGGGATAGCTTCGGCATGAGTTTGTAACTGACATAGGGCTCAGCGTAGAGTTTGTAAGCCTTGTCAACCGTCACGCCTGCATAGTCTTTGGCTTCAGTCCATGCACCCACGCTGAATCTTGAATTTGGAAAAGTATACCGAACGGCTGGAGTGGTCTTAATCGCGTAAGTCATGTTTCGTGCTTGAGAAGCCTGACTGGTTGGTGCTTGGAGGATCAAGTTTGTCGCCAGTACGAATCCATGGTTTGAAATCGTATTGCTTTGAAAAACTTTGATGCCTACGTCACCCAAAATCCAGTCTTCGCCTTTGACTGGAACCATTAAAAACGGAACAACAAAACCTGCACCGATGGCAGGAGTGATCATGTAGGCAGCCGTTGCTTCACTGTCGAGATTCACTAAACCTGTTTTTGAAATCACTCCATTGCGGTCTGCTGCGCGTGCTGAGCCGACGTCGTTTAGAGGGGCGCCATGATAGGTTGTAAAATAGTTCAAGTAGAGGTTGTTTAAGATTTCGGGAGCGACAGTGCTTTGAGACGCGCTCGATTGACCGCTCACCGCAGAGGTTGAAGATTCTTGTGACCATCCAGAGATAGGTACTAAAAAACCGCTTAAAGCCCCAATGATAAGAACCCCAGAAACAAGCCCCGAGTGACGCATTTATTGAACTCCTTAAATATAAAATTAATGGATATCTAACCCGCAGATTCTGTACATTTTCGATCAAATACTGTCAAGCAAAACGCAAAAAACGTTTACGTCGATTTGGGGGGGTTAGGCTTCTTTGGAAAGGACTATCGAAAATTAGTCGACTCGTCTCATGCGAACCGGGAAGTCCACATTGTCTTTGAGCCAATTCGTGAATTGAATCTTAGGCTCTTTCCACATCGTCATGACGACGGCGTCTTGGGTCCAGACTTTGACCCTTTGGCGTTTAATCTTGCTCTGCCAGTCATGAGCGATCGTTGCATTCGTATAAAGCAATCGAACAGTGATGTTTCTCGACAGAAGCTCTAAGGGCTTCAGGTTAATGCGAGAGACATCGTGTTTGTTCTCTTTGCCTGGAAAGTCGGGAATGCCATCGCTGAGCAAAACAATTGAAAGAGGGCGCAAAATGAGCCCCTTGTTTTTGACGGTGTTCTCGACTTGTTCAAAGAACGAATTGAAATCGGTGTATGCATCTTCATGCGTCTTCGGAAAAATTTCTTGAAGCTTCGCTTTGATTTCTGCCACTGATTTATGTTCAAAGGCTTGAATCGGGTAGAAAGTTTTGGGTTCATTGCGTTTCATTCCGCCCAGAGACCCAATGAAAAGCACTCGAGGCTGATCGAGATCGTCTTTTCCTTCAAGGTGGTCGTGAATATACTGACTCAAGAAGTTCAACGAATCATCGAAGTACGGACTCTTGAGAAAAGAGCCACTCACATCGACACCGATAAACATCGAAAGTCGTGGTGGATCTTTTTCTTCGGCGATACTGGCGGTAGAAACCAATAGAAGACCCAAAAGACTGAGGCAAAGCATGGTTTTCTTCATATGCTTACGCCGATCGTTTTAGGCCATCATGAACATCTTTGAGCTTCGGCTTGAAGTTTGAAACGGTCCTCAAATCATTGAGCGGAATATCAAACAGATGCTGCGCCGTCATGAGCAGCACCACAAAGTTGATGCTCGCTGCTAAGATCTGCAGTGGCGGAAGCAGAAGCGATCCGGCAATCGCGTCTCCGCGATCTTGAATCCAATCAAATTCTTTCTTCATTTGTTCGAGTGAGCGAAGTTTAAACGGCGCTTGCTCTTTAATTGGGGTGACTCGCCCTTTTTCAAAGCCACCCTGGTATCCACGGCCTTGAATGACGGCCATGATGACCGGTGTACCGTGTGAGGCGAACAAGAACCACGACAAGCTTCGAATGCCGAGCCAGGTGACTCCGGCGATGGCGAGAGTACCCGTGACACCGAGTTCGAACCCAGCAGAGTGTTGGGCAAACCAAGGCACTAAGGCATCGACGAATTCTCGGTACAAAAACACGACTTCAACGAACATCGCGACCAATTCAACGACACCGATCTTAATGATGCTTGGAACGTTCTTAGTTCTAAACGAGTCGGTCAGCGTCAATAAAACAGAGTAACTGCCGAGCACGATGAAGAACATGAACAAGAAGAGTGGCGCTCGAATAAATTTTTCAGAAAGTTGTTGGCCGATCATATTCGACAAGGTGTCGACGACGAGAGGTGAGGTTACGAACGTAAAGATCGTAGCTTCAAGCAAGGTCCAACCGAGGGTGAGGGTTACGGCAATCCACGGAATGCCGGCACCAAATGCGTTTTGGCCCACTTTTTTGATGAGTTGAAATGGATAGAGGCAGATGTCGGCGAAGAAAAGCAGAGTGCCGAGCACCATCAGGCGCCCAAATGAAAACACGCTCGTGACGAGAAACATCGAGAACTTCAAAATTCCAGACCAGAAGGCGAGCACGGCTTTGCCGAGGTCCCACCAGGTCATGAGCAGTGAGGTCGCAAATTCAACGCGTTTGTGTCTGACGATGAGAGTGAGAATGCTGATGCCGCTGACCCAACAGCCGACCAAGAAGGCAGCCACGGGCAAGAGAATAAAGACTCTCTTGGCGACAGCGATCCAGAAACTGTCATGAGCTCCCCAGGCGAAGCTTATAAAAGCATCCTGAAAGAACATTGGAAAAAACAAAACAGATAAGGCGAGTTTCCACGCACCAGAATTGTTATTAAACATGATTTCCCCCAAAATCCCTAAAGTAAGGCTATGTAAAAATTGTGACGCAAAGAGCCATGGTTCGCAACTGTATTAATTGCGATGGAGAATCAAGGGGTTAAGAGAATCAGGTTCCGTATACCGGAAACTTACCGCACAGCTCACGCACTTGTGATTTGACGGCCTCAAGCTTGCCCGCATCGCCGCGGCTTTCGAGCACTTGGATAATCCACTTTGCGACTTGTTTCATTTCTGAGCGGCCCAAGCCCCGCGTGGTGACGGCGGGTGTGCCGATGCGAATACCACTCGTGACAAATGGGCTGCGTTTCTCATTTGGAACAGTATTTTTGTTCACAGTGATCGAAGCTTGATCAAGCCAGGTTTCGGCGTCTTTGCCAGTGATGGTGCCGTCTGCAAACGTCGAGAGATCGGCCAACACCAGATGATTGTCAGTACCGCCGGTGACAAGTTTTAGGCCGAGGGCCTGTAGTTCGTCGGCCAGTGCTTTTGAGTTTTCTACGATGTTTTTTTGGTAGGTTTTAAACTCAGGGGTGAGCGCTTCACCGAACGCCACTGCTTTCGCAGCGATGACGTGCATGAGTGGGCCGCCTTGAATGCCCGGAAAAATCAGAGAGTTCACCGCTTTGATTTTATCAGCACTCGAGAGAATGAGGCCGCCGCGTGGACCGCGCAATGTTTTGTGTGTGGTTGAAGTCACATAGGTTGCGTGACCCACTGGAGTCGGGTGTAAGCCCGCAGCCACCAAGCCCGCAATATGGGCCATGTCGACAACCAGTTCAGCACCCACTTCACGAGCGATTTGCCCGAAGATCGCAAAATCAATGATGCGAGGGTAAGCACTTGCGCCTGCGACGATCACTTTAGGTTTTTCGCTGATGGCCTGATCGCGAATCGCGTCGTAGTCCAGTCGATGGGTTTCAGGATTCAATCCATACGAAGTGACTTTAAATAATTTACCGCTGAAATTAACCGGGCTGCCGTGAGTCAGGTGACCACCATGAGACAAGCTCATGCCGAGCAATTTGTCGCCCGGATTCATAAGCGTCATGAACACCGCCATATTCGCTTGTGAACCCGCATGAGGTTGAACATTGGCTGCCTCGCAGCTAAACAACTTGCATATTCGTTCAATCGCCAACTTCTCAGCTTCGTCTACATATTCGCAGCCGCCGTAGTAACGTTTACCGGGATAACCTTCAGCGTATTTATTGGTGAGAATCGAACCTTGAGCTTCAAGCACTGCGCGGCTGACGTAATTTTCCGAGGCAATGAGTTCTAAACCCGTTTCTTGTCGCTTCGCTTCTTGAGCGATGAATCCGGCAATAGAGGGATCAGCAGTTTTGAGATCTTTAGTAAAACCAGGGTAAGCAGAAGTGGCCAAAGTGATGCCCTTTCTTTATTTATTTTTACCGTCTAATGCGTTTAATTTCTTCACGCGGTTTGTATGTCGCGCTTCGGTGCTAGGCTCAGATTGAAGCCATGCACGCACGATTTCAGCTGCATAAGGGCACGCTAAGAAACGTGCACCCAAGCAAAGTACATTCGCATCATTGTGTTCGCGCGCAAGAGCAGCAGAAATCGGATTTTCAACCAGAGCAGCGCGCACACCTGGAACTTTATTCGCAGCAATCGACATGCCGATGCCGCTTCCGCAAATTAAGACGCCGAGGCGTTTTTCGTGTGAGACGCGAATGCTGAGCAGCTCGGCGAAGTCTGGATAATCCACAGAGGGTGAAGTCGTTTTAGGTCCGAGGTCTTCCCACTTTACTTCGTGAAGGTTTTTGATGAGTGCCGCTTTCAGTTCCACACCCGCGTGGTCTGAGGCGATGAGAATCGGTTCATTGGGTTCTTTAATCGGCCCCATTTTCAGACCCTCCCGACCAGCAGACTTGCGTTCGTTCCCCCGAAGCCAAAACTATTTGAAAGTGCGTAATCGATTTTCTTGTTTTGGGCGCGATTGGCAGTGAAATCCATACCGAGTTCAGCGCAGCCTGGATCCAGATTCTCTAAATTAATCGTCGGCGGAATGATGCTATCTTTGATTGCCAAGATACAAAACAAGGCTTCAGTGGCACCCGCAGCACCGAGGAGGTGACCGGTCATCGATTTAGTGGAACTGACATTCAGTTTTTTACGGTACTCACCAAAGAGGCGCCCAATCGCTCGAGCTTCTTCAGTATCGCCTGCTGGGGTTGATGTACCGTGCGCATTGACATAGCCAATTTTTTCGATGGGCACGCCTGAGTTCACGACGGCCATCTGCATGGCCCGAAAACCGCCCGCACCTTCTGGGGCAGGCGTCGTCATGTGATAAGCATCGCCGCTCAATCCATAACCTAAGATTTCACCGTAAATTTTAGCTCCGCGTTTTTTAGCGTGCTCGTACTCTTCGAGCACAAGAACCGTAGAACCTTCACCCATGACGAAGCCGTCGCGGTCGCGGTCGAAAGGTCGAGAAGCTTGTGTGGGTGAATCATTTCGGGTCGACAGAGCTTTCATTGCGGCGAATCCGCCGATGCCGAGCGGTGAAATCACGCACTCTGCACCACCCGCAAACATGATGTCGGCGTCACCGCGCTTAATGAGATGCATCGATTCACCAATCGAATGCGCACTCGAAGAGCACGCAGTGACCGAACAGAGATTGGGGCCCTGTAGGTTCAATAAAATGCTGAGCTGGCCTGAAGACATGTTGGCGATGATTTGTGGAATCAGAAACGGAGTGACTCGGCGATAACCTTTATTGACGAGGTCTAAGTGAATTTCTTCGATCTCAGGTAACCCGCCCATGCCTGCACCAATGTTGATTCCGATGCGTTCAGGTGAAATTTTAGACCGTGAGGCATCAAGACCCGAATCTGCATAGGCTTCAAGACCTGCCCCTAAGGCCAGGTGAATGAAGCGCCCCATCTTGCGGGCTTCTTTTGGGTTAGCAGGTTGTGTGATCGTCAGATCAGGAGCGGGTTTCAGCGGAGTAGCGAGAGGCTTCGTGACATCGTAGCCTTTGACTTCTGCAGCGATCGTGACCGGACAATCTTTTGTATCGAAAAGACTGATCGATCCCACCCCAGACTTACCCTCGACACAATTCTTCCAGGTTTCTTTGGCCGTAAGACCGAGAGGAGTGACGGCACCAATTCCGGTAACCACCACGCGCCTTGAAGAAGAAGACGAGGGGAAAGCCATAGTTTTTAAGAACCGGTTTTAGTGGTTCGCTTTGCTTTGAATGTACTTTACGACATCGCCGACGGTCTTAATCTTCTCAGCATCTTCATCGGGGATATCGAGGTCGAATTCCTCTTCCATCGTCATAACGAGTTCGACGATGTCGAGGCTGTCGGCTCCGAGATCTTCGATGAACGAAGCAGTCTGAGTGACCTTTTCAGCTTCTACTGCAAGCTGGTCGCAAATAATGGTTTTGACTCTTTCTTCGAGTGTAGCGCTCATTTATTTTCCTTCTCCTTACAGGAGGGTTACATGTACATTCCGCCATTGATTCCAATGACTTGGCCGGTGATGTATCGACTTTGGTTCATGGCTAAAAAAGCCACCAAGGCCGCTACATCCTCTGGGGTTCCTAAACACCCGAGCGGGATGGTGCGCAGAATCGCCTCTTTTTGGGCTTCAGTCAAGGAATCTGTCATATCAGTCGTGATAAAACCGGGGGTTACGACGTTGACCCGAACTGACCGGTTTCCTAGTTCTTTCGCGACACTCTTTGAGAAGCCAATTAAACCCGCTTTTGCAGCGGCATAGGCCGCTTGACCTGAATTACCCATTTCACCAATCACCGAAGCGATTTGAATAATGCTGCCCGTTCGGGCGCGCATCATGATCTTTGAAGCCTCTCGCGAACAGTAAATAGCACCCTTGAGATCCACAGAAATGATTTTGTCTAAGTCTTCGTCTTTGAGGCGAATCAAAAGGGAATCAATCGTGATCCCTGCATTGTTGACGAGCACATCGAGGCGTCCGTGAGTTTTACCAATGGCTGCAATTTTTTCTTCGACGAGTGCAGAATCGGCCACATTGAATCCGCAGAGTTCGCCGTGACCGCCTGCAGCGGTGATTTCATTCAGCACGGCTTTTGCTTGGGCTTCGTTCGAAGCGAAGTTCAATACGACGTGAAAACCGTCTTTGGCTAACTGCCTAGCAACGGCTGCTCCAATGCCTCGAGATGCGCCGGTGATCAGGGCGACAGGTCGGTTTTGAGAGGGCATGCTATTTGAGCTCCTTCAATGAAACGGAATCACCGATCGAGACAGTCTCAAACGGTTTGCCTGCTGATTATGCAATACGCTTACACAAACCTTGTAGCACTTTTCCGGGTCCAAATTCTACTGCCTGAGTGAAGTCTGCATTTAGAAGTGTTTCCACTGATTGTTTCCAGAGTACCGGATGGTCAATTTGATCGATCAAAAGTTCGAGTACCACACCCGGTTCTTGGCTTAAGCGCGCGGTGCGATTGGGAACATAAGGGCAGAGTAGAGATTTAGGCTTTTCACTGGGCGAAGCCCCAGAAAACAGCTCGGCCATGCGAGCACGTGCAGGGGCCATGAGTTTGCAATGAAACGGGGCACTCACGGCGAGTGGAATGGCTTTTCCACCGGGATAAGCACCTGACGCAATTAAAGCAAGAGCGGTGTCGACGCCATCGGCAGAACCTGCGATCACGATTTGACCCGGAGCATTGAAATTCGCAGGCTCAACGAGGGCTTCAACCGTGAGATCTGAAGACTCTGAACTGCGTTTGGCTTTCGCTTCACGAGAGGCTTGTTCGCAGAGGGTTTGAACGGCAGCATCTTCCATTCCGAGAAGTGCAGCCATCTTGCCTTCGCCTGCAGGCACTGCTTTTTGCATGGCGATGCCCCGTTCGCGAACCCAGCGAACAGCAGTCGCTAGAGTGATTGAGCCTGCTGCAACCAGAGCCGAGTATTCACCCAAAGAATGACCAGCGACTGCTTTAGGAGTAAATCCTGTTTCTTTTTGAGCGACCCGAAAAGCAGTGACGGCTGCAGTAACCAAGCAGGGCTGTGTGTTTTCGGTCAGCGTGAGATCGCTTTCAGGCCCATCAAAGCAGAGTTTTTTGAGGTCGATCTTAATGGCATCGCTCGCTTCTTCGAAGGTTTCACGTGCGACTTGGAAGTTCTGAAAAAGGTCTTTGCCCATTCCGACATGTTGAGAACCTTGACCTGGAAAAAGCGCGATTTTCATATCCGTCTCTTTCCCTTAAAAACGCACCAAATTGGCTGCTGCGGTGAAGCCCGCGCCGAAGCCGTCAAGCATCAGGAGCTGACCTTTTTTCACACGACTGCTTCGTATGCCTTCATCCAACAAAGTTGGAATCGTGGCAGCCGAGGAGTTTCCGAAGCGTTCAATATTGAGTAGCATTTTTTCAATCGGGAACTCGAGGCGCTCAGCCATCGAATCAATGATTCGCATATTGGCTTGATGGGCCACAAGCCAGTCGATGTCTTTTAACTGAAATCCGGCTTCTTCAGCAACTTCAACGGCCAGATCACACATCACTTTGACCGCATATTTGAAGACTTCGCGGCCTTGCATCGTGACTTTGGTTTCACCGTAGGGGATTTCAAGCAGCGCCCCATGGCGGCCATCGGCCCAGAGTTTCGAATGAAGAACGCGACGAGGATTTTGTGCATCCGTTTGCTGAACAACGATTGCACCTGCTGCATCACCGAAAAGAATACAAGAGCCGCGGTCTTTCCAGTTGGTGATTGAGCTCATGACTTCAGATCCGATCACGAGACCGCGTTTGGCCTGGCCCGAACGAATAAAGGCATCAGCCATTGCGAGAGCGTAAGTAAAGCCCGCGCAGGCTGCTGTTAAGTCACAGGCCCACGCTTGAGTTGCACCGATCTTGGCTTGAACGAGGCAAGCCGTTGAAGGTACGAGTTGATCAGGCGAACTGGTGCCTAAAATAATGAAATCAATTTCTGTAGGTTTTAAACCGGCCATTTCGAGTGCCTGGATGGCTGCCCGAGCGGCGAGTGAAGAGTTGCGTTCATCGGGATTATTTGGATCTGAAATTCGACGTTCTTTGATTCCCGTGCGTTTTAAGATCCATTCATCGTTGGTTTCAACCCCATCGCGTGCGAGCTGTTCAACAAGGTCTTGATTGGTGAGGATGCGTTCAGGAAATGCAGCACCTGTGCCTATGATTTGCGTTCCGTACAAAACCCTAGAATCAACAGCCGCGCTCATGAAGAAGCCTTAGACGGTTTTGTTTTGAAGTCTTTCAAAGCTGCAAGCGGAGTTGTTTTTACAATTTTATCGCAAGCGCAGCGGCCCTTATTGAGATCGGCTCCGCAGTTTGAGCAAATGCCTTTGCAATCGGCTTTGCAAAGAGGTTGCACAGGTAGTGCAAGCTGAAGCTGTTCGTAAAGCACTTCAGAAAGATCGACGTACTCTTGTTTGAGGAGTGTGATGTCCACATCCGAATCGCTCGAGTCGTGCTCGTGCCGGGCTTTGCCACCTTTATCAAGACCGGCTAGCACAGGGTCTTTTGTGAAAAACATTCTGAAGTCTGGATGCAAGGTTTCTAAGTAAGGGGTAGCACAGCGGCTGCAAATGAGTTTAACCGGGGCATCGACTTGGCCTTGAACGATCACCACATCGTCAACTTTGGTTAGGTTGAAGTCTGCTTGAGTGCCTGCGCGCGCCTTTTTATCTTCGGCTTTCGGTGGAGGGCTCAAAATAGAACCTTGTTCGTCTAAACTTGAGACGACTTGGACCATCCACGGCTCTGAGCCGTTGAAATGGAGTTCCTTATCTTCTTCTGAAATTTCATGGAGATAAACACGCATAGATTCGGCCCGGAAGCGTTATTCGAGGCGATGCGAGATTAGCCGGCTCAGGTATTTGAGTCAACGTTAAAACTTTTCGATTGATTCCGACTTCAAGCCATGCGAGCCCCAATGCACGAGTTTATGGCTAAAAAATCAGTAAAAAAGGGAGCCTCTCTTAAAAAGAAGGCTACCGTTTCAAAACCAGTTCAGAAGAAGGCATCAGCAAAACCGGCAGCTCGGACGGCTAAAGCATCTGCTCAGCCCTCTGCTCAATCAAAATCGAGTAAGCCGACTCCAGCAGCCATAAAGGCGGCCGATAAGGCCGGTGCTTCTGTCGCTTCTGTGAAATCAGATTTGAAGCAGGCGAAAGTGGTTCCAGCTGCGGCCTCTGTATACAAACCCTATGTGCCCCCTGTTTTCACGAACTGCCGTGAACCCAATTGCGAGCTTGATCCGAGTATCGGCGGATTCTGTCGCATGCACTACATTGCGAATTGGAAACGCATTAAACGCAAAGAATTGATTCTCAAGGAAGACAAGCTCAATCAGTACATTGAAGAGCTTGTGAATAAATATCCTGAAAAATATATCGAAGCGATTCGTCTTGATCTCATGCAAGACAAAGAATTTACCAAAGTCGTTTCTGATCTTGAGCTTTCAGACACGGTTGAAGAAGGTGAAGAGGCCGAGACGATTGATTCTCTGCTCGACAATGTTCGCCGAGATATCGATGTCGGGGGTTCAGGTGGTGAGCCTTCAGATGAAGGCGAAGATTTCTGAAATCGTTCTAAAGCCACCTAAAATCACTTAAAATCATTGGTAAAATTGACTATTTGCTTTACTCCCTCTTCAGTTATAACAACATGCGTTATTCGGTGATTCACCGGGAGAGAGGTCAGTCTCTTGATAAAGTGTGTGTGGAAAGATTCGGGAGTTTTACTCCTATTCTTCATTTGCAGCAGTGTAGCTCAAGCTGCCTCGGGTACCGGACTCGGGTTCACCGGACAGGGCTATGATCCAACGGATGACCTCATCGGAGCCTTTGGAGCTCAATGTCGGTCCATTGATCAGTACACGATGCAAGCCCTCTCTCAGTCGACTGCGCTCATGAACATCGTCGAGTCGATGAAAAATGACACAAGCTGCGATTCGATCCGTACAGCTCTGATGAATTCTCAAAATGCCGGTCAACAAGTTGCCAGCCTGCTGGCTCCTAAAGTCGCGAGCGACACGAGTGCCGAGACGGATCGTCAGCTCGGTCAGCTGCTTGCGGCCTATCAGGCGGAAACAGACACCACTCTGAAATCAGATATGGCTACTAACCTAGCCTCGCTCCAGGTTCAGTCCATCATGTTGAAAGGAGGGGCTGAGTCTCAACGCCGTCAGCTTCTTTATTCTGGAATGGGCCAGCTTGCGACTTACAACGACAACCTCTTTAGCGCGCTCAATGCGGGCACCGAGTGTCTGCAAAAAAGACCTGGACTGGTTTTACAAATCGCCGCTCAGGCGCTCTCAATGAGTTCGAACTTCGTGTCGATGCCTTTGAGTCCCGCAGTACTCGGCGCAGGCCTCATCATCGACCACCTCGTCACCTATTTAAAAAATTATAAATTTCAAAAAGTGCTCACGCATATCAATAATGCTCGGATTGGAATCGCCGTAGGCTGCGCCATGGAAAGCATTGCTTCGACTTACTGCGAGGCTCGAGATGCTGAAAATCTCATTTCATCTTACAGGCCGATCAAAGGAACAGACCCCTTGGCCACCGCAGATTGGGCAGGTTACCGAATTTTGAATCGAGACATGGGTCAATTCACAAGCTGGGTTGAAAGAATAGCCGCGGGCTCTCCAGCCACGAACACAGCCCAGACAGATGCCAAGTCTCAAGGAGACCTGCTGGATGCAGGCCTGAGAATCGCAAAACAGAGATTGCCCTCTGTTGTTCAGACCGGAAAAGTAAAATTAGCCAATCTTACGTCTACGGATCCAACTCAACTCAAAGCCCTTCAAATTATTGTTCTACGAGGAGTGATTAAAGACTTGATCAGTGGAATCAGTGCGTTTGTTTTGAGCTCTAATTCGAGCTACTCATCGTCATCATCAAGCGGTTTGATCTCTTTCAGCCCGTTTTACAATCTTTTCCTCTTCGATCTCGTCTGTGGTCCTCAAACCTATCTTTACGAAGGAACGCTTGTGGCGCAGCCCGCTGCGCTGATTCAGCAAGGTTCTTGCAGTAAAACGTATCTCGACACCGAAGTTCCCGCGATTAAGGATATTGAAGCGCGTGTGAAAAACCTCTTGGTTCAAGCGAGTGCCAGCGTTGCTTCTGAAGTTCGCCTGTATCGCGAAAATGATCCTTTTGATGTTCTTGCAAAATCAGAACTGGAAGGGCCTGCTTTGGGTTCTGCCCAAACGATCATCCAGAGAATGTTGGATTATCTCAACGGATTAGAAGGTCAGTACCCCAATCTGATTCCACCCGATACTCACGATATGATTGAAGACACCAAAACCCGTTTGGGCAACTCTAGCGTGAAGTTAGCCAAAGTTGGATTGCAAGAGGGAGGGAAACAAGATCTCGTGGCTGCGATTCGCGATCAGCTCGCTCCTGAGCAAGACGAATTTTACATTGCGAATCGGTTCCGAGACGTTGTGAATTGGGAATTGTCTCAAAAAGTAAAAAATGGAACGTTAGAATCCGTGATTTCAAATATCATTCAACTCTCCACAAGCGATCAAGTGGGAGCGCTTGATACTACGGGTTCAGTCGATCTAGACCACATGCAACAGACAGATATTCCAACGGCGCAGTCTTTAACGATCGGAAATCTAGAATCCGTTGATGCCATCTTTGGTGGAACCCTGAATGATCATTTCGAAAGTCTTGAGAAAGAATTCAAAAAGCTCAATGCGGCTTCTCTTTCTCGGTCTATCACTCTTCTCTGTATGCAAGCCACCGTCTTGCCAGATGGGCTGAAATCTAAGATGGCGCTCGCGCGTTACTGTCAAGGGCGCAAAATGGTTTCGAATATCACCGCCCCGAGAAGCCAAGCCAGGTTAGCGAATGGGCCTCCGATTGAGCTTAGTTTTGATGACGTGATGTCGAAGCCGTTCGATGAACGCGTTTGCAAATATTACGACTTTCAGCGTAAATCTCGACTGGCGAGTTTAAAGAAATAACTCAGCATCAAACGTTCAGTTATTTAGCTCCATGAGCCTGGTGACGCTGACTTTCCCCATCGCTGGGTTGAAATGAATTAGATGCGGGTTGTCTTTGATCGTTACTATTTGCTCTAGGCTGAGAAGCATCGCAGGCAGTTCTTGCAGTTTGAAACGCTTGCACATCTGTGTCCACAAGAGCCGTATTCGATACTCTGTCTTTTTGCAATTGTATGTAAAGTTGCGCGACTTGGGTACAAGCGGCACTGACTGCTCGAGGAGCAGGTGTTGGAACGCAAGCTTTGTTGTATGCCGTTTCGTCCTGCTGTATTTTAGCACCTATAGCTTTATACTGAGCATCTATAGGTTGATATTTTGCTGCATTATTTTTATAAAAATTATTCAAGCAATCGAGGTATTTTTTTCCGATTGCAGCGTCTTGGCTCGGTGTTGTGCATAGAAAACTTCCACCGGGGCTATTCACTGTCCCTGGTTTGCCGTTGCACCACTGGTCGCCTGCTTGTCCTAGAACGACTGTGTTTGTAGGTGGGCAGGCTGCATTTTCAGCATCTCCGAATCCAGGTGGAAGCGCTTTGTACTGGGCATAATCGGCGGTCCAGCTGTCAAAGGCAGTTTTTCCGGCGACTGGGTCTATTGTACAGGTAGACGGAAATTGAGCCGGTGGTGCAAGATCTCTAGCAGAATGACCCGCATGTGCCTGATCAGCAAGCATACAAAACACAATAACATTCAAAAAAATTATTTTATTCATTTTCCAATCCCCTTAAAAACCCCGTAATCAAACCTTATATAGAGTGTAGCGTCGTGAGAGGGGATGTGTAATGTGTCAAAAATGACTGAGTTAAGTCATTGAATTTAATTCAAATGCTTAATGTCTTGTGGGGTCTGGTTTTCCTCGAGTGCTTTTTGAGCCCAATCTTTCTGAAAGAAAATCTTCTTCTTCTTCCTCTTCTTCAAATTCTTCGAGCGCTCGGTCGGGGTCATTTTTTTCGAGCCATTCTTCGGTCATTTTTTCGAGATTGGGGTTTGTTTTGTCGACGACCAAATAGATCTCTCGTTTGTTGACGACCATCGGAGTCCACACAAAAGGGATACTTTCGAAAGCAGACAAGGGCTGATCGACAATTTCAGCGAGTTTGCTTAAATCTTCAGACGGAAGGATTTCTGAAAATAATGAGGCGAGCGCATCGACACAAGCCGCCATTAAATCTTCAGCAGTCGGCTGACTCGCAGTCGGGTCAAAATCGCAGCTCGCATGTGCTGTAGTTGCTGAAAGCAATCCATCTTCAATGAGTGAAACCGATAAGAGAATTTCATCAGGATAGATGGAACCTGAAGCTGTGAAATGGTTTTTCTTTCCAATTTTTTTGAGTTCAGCCAGAACTTCAGAAAAGTGAGTCGAAAAGACTTCGTTTACCATTTTCAGATAATCAACAGGCAGAGGAACCGCTTTGGTGAGTGCATTTGTTCCGCCACGTTTTGGAGTTTTTCGTCTTTCCATAATTAAATAATTCCTTGGGGCAGTTGGTCCAGGCGAGGTGGAAGGTCTTTGAGCTGAATAGAAAGCTCAAGGGTTTTCTTCCCGCGCTGAAGAGTAAGATTTGTTTTATCACCGGGTTTAAGTTTGGCAAGTTCGCGTTCAAGATCGAGGGGCTCAGGCGTAGATGAGCTAGCTATTTTGACGATAATATCGCCCCGGTGAATGCCTGCTTCATCGGCCGGGCCGTTTTCTACGAGATTGTAAATGAGAATACCGTCTTTACGACCGAGTCCGTAATAATCGGCAAGCGCTGGAGTGATCCTTTCGCCCACGATGCCTAACCACGGTCGTGGAACGCGGCCATACTTCTTTAAATCAGGCAGAATTTTTTTCGCTTCATTAATCGGTATTGCAAATCCAAGCCCACTGCTTTGGCCAGTGCGAGAAAAAATAGCGCTATTGATGCCAATCACTTCGCCCGCTAAATTAAATAAGGGCCCACCGCTATTGCCAGGGTTAATCGAAGCATCCGTTTGTAAGAAATTATCAAAAGGGCCGATGCCGATGGTACGGTGTTGAGCACTAATAATTCCGCGTGTGACAGTATTCTGAAGACCAAACGGATTACCGATCGCGATGACGGTTTGTGCGATTCGTACTTTGTCTGAGTCACCCAATTCAAGTGGCTGTATTTTTGCCGGCACATGGCGATCTTTGTCGCGAATTTGCAAGAGCGCGATATCCATCTTTGGGTCTTTACCGACAATGCGTGCCCGGTAGTCGTGTTTATCAGCTAGGGTCACAATCACTTCATCGGCTTCAGCAACGACATGATTGTTTGTGAGCACAAAGCCGTCTTTATCAATGAGAAAGCCAGAGCCTCGAGCGGTTGTCTTGCGTTCCTGAGGGAGACCCCACATTTGTAAAAACTGCTCCATGCCCATGACGTTTTCGCTGATGACTTGAACGGAACTGATATTGACGACGCCTGGACCGATGCGTTCAACCAGGTCTGGAAGTGGGTCAGGTGGAAACGTAAGCGGCGGAAGCGCAGAAATCGTGAGCGTGGCAACAGTGGCTACTGTTGCCCCTAAGATGAAAGAGTATCCGCGTGAGAGGCGCATGAATCAGAACTTAGCGAAAACCGGGGTTGGGCGCAAGTGCGGAGAGTTTGGCAGAGCGCGGCTCCGCGACATAAAAAAGACTTAACTTCCATACGGAAATTGAGTCTCAACCACCACCGGAGCAATCTCACTGGGCTCAGGTTTCTCGATTTTCCAGCTGCCCGAGACGCGCTTGAGTTGAAACACCACTTGATACGGATTGCGGTACGGCGGGTAACGCGTACCGAATGCATCGCCGATACCAATCAGATCATAAGTGACTTCGACTTCAGCCGAATCTGATTTCACTTGTTTCGCTTTGATCTCGTAAGTTTTAGCGATGTAGAAAGAATCTTTTTGCGGGGCCTGCTTCCATAACGTGAAGGCTTGACGTTCAATGTCCAGTAACCCAGACCAGACGAATCCCGAGGCATCACGACCACAGTAATAGCGTACGACGTCTTCGGGGTGAGCAAAGGTGTTTCGCATTTGAAGTGGCTCGTGTGGGCTTGCTGCATGGGCTTGAGGTAAAAGAGCTAAAAAGCTCATGAGTAGATGAAGGATCATCGGGTGTACCTCTTCGCAGCGCCAGACTTGGAATGGTCACGGTAAGAGCAAACCTCATTAGAATTTGATTTCAGTCTCAGGCCCATGAGCCCTGCTTTGGTATAACGTTTCGGCGCGTCAAGAGGGTAGGCAGAAAGCGCAAAATCACGTTCGATAATGGTGCCTGCTGTTTGTGAAGCATCGATGACTCGCGCCACTTTTGTTTTGGCATTGTAGTCACGTACAATAAACACATGCCCAATCGGCAGCCACGGCAGTCGAAAAATTAAAAGATCACCGATGGCGAGCGGTTGGTCTTTATAAAGATTGACCGGAATAAAAGCTTTCGCAGCTTGCGAAACGATTTTTTGTCGGCCGGGCTTCATCGTCGGAGGCTTCGGAATTTTACCATCAACGAGTAGGTACCACATGGCTGCAAAATCAAGCGTGGTGAAGCGTGTAAGTTGCAATCCGCCGGGTAGAAGTGAATTGACGAATGAAGAGCAATCCGCACCTGTCTTGCCTGCACCGAAGACATAGCCATTATGGGGTACGATCACTGTTTGTGTTCCATCTGATTCTTTGAGCTTGAGAGGTTCGGCCAGTTTGAGTTCACTGAGCGCTTCTCGCCGCTGACTGGGGGTGAGGCCATTCAACATTACGATGCGGTTGATCATCTCATCTTGCGGACTGATGGGTCGCATCTGATTCGTTTCAGGATCGTAGTTTGAGAAAACCTGCGCGAGTGAAGGTGTTTGTGCCAGGCCATTTTTACTGGTGAGACCCGCGCTTGCGGCTTGAAGTGTCGCAGGGTTTTGCATTTCATCTTGAAGTGCTTGTTTTGAAATTTTGATTTTATCGAGAGCGTTTTGATACGCCAACGCAAAGCGGCCGTAATCGCCCGATGAAGCGGGGTCGCGAGCAGCACTGAGTGCACTCAAGTCATGTTCGACTCCTTTTTCAGCGCGAGCCAAGGCTTGTTGAATTTGCTGCGGCTGCATCGAATCGTAATATCGATTGAGGGTATTGTCGTCTGAGTGAATGGCTTGTTGTATAGCTTCTTTGCGTTGCAAAGCGGCGTCGACTAGTTCAAGGCGCGCGGTGTCTTGTACTGTTTGATAGGTGTTGTTGATAAACGTCGAATCGTTTGTTGTCGGCTCATGTTCAGGAAGAGCAGGGCCCGGACCAGCGCCTGTACCTGTATCTGGTTTTGCTGGAGGTGTGTCTGGGTTTGTAGGTGGAGTATCGGGTTTTGTTGGAACATCAGGTTTTACAGGGTCAGTTGGTGCTGGTGGACTAGAAGGCTGAATAGGTTCTGGAGTTGCCGGGCAGTACTGCATGAGTGTTCCGCCGCTACAGTTTTTGGAGGAGGAGCAGCCAGCAGTATTTGAAACCGACTGTAAGGCTTTGTTGTCTTTTGCTTCTACTGAAGAAAAAGATACGAGATCTCCATTCGCATTTTTGAAAGCGACAATTTGAGCATTACCTGCATCTGTAGGTTTTAAGTCAGCGGCTTGTTGAACTTTAGAACTGGTAATATTGCTTCCGTCGGCCGTGTAGAGTTGGGGTGCGTCTGATGCATACAGGCAGGTCAGCAGAACACATGAGGCCATCAAGGATCGAAGCAGATTTTTTTTGAACAGAGACATGGCTCAACAATCTTACGGAAAGGGTTAGGTCAATTCCAGTAGATTATGTTCTGCTCAGCAGTCTGCGCTGGGCGTCAAGGATTTGCGGGTTGAACCCCTGATGGAGCTTGAAGAGTAAAGTCGGTTGGGTTTTCTAAAACTACCTTTTTCAAGGTAGGTGCTGCTTGTGTATTGGCGATTTTGTCGCAAGAACTCACTGCTACATCGTATCCAGCAGCGGCACAACTGAGCATTCCATCAATACGTGGAACAGTTGGGTCTATAAAAGTTTTGTTCGGATTTTTTGAAGTCTCAGCGCCCGACATGGAGCAAAAACCTGGACGGCACTGTGGAATACCGATGTCCGTATATCCGGTCTGCCATGACTTTAAACATCCAAGAAGGGCTTTGCGTTGAGCAGGGTCAGTAATAGATTTTAGATTTTTTTCGCTACAGTCGGGTATATTTCCGCCGCAGAGTTCTTGTAATCGATTTGTGATTTCAACAATCGCTGCATTAGCTCCATAAGTGCAAGCGTCAGCAGTACTGCCTTTTAGTCCTGAGCACGGGTTGAGCTGATCGCTGAGCCCAGAAAAAGAGTAGAGCTGCATTTCACCCGAAAAAATAACTTTTCTATAAGCATCAATGAACGCCGAAGAGAGATCAGATTTGTCTTTGTAGTCTTTGTAATGTTCCGCTTGCTGTGCA
>Ga0206960_1075_pt1 | contig 26537 bp, 26 predicted proteins | sample Alteio_BWOrgHeat_29_FD_153255 | JGI IMG/M metagenome (GOLD analysis project Ga0206960, IMG submission 153255) | Enriched cells from forest soil in Barre Woods Harvard Forest LTER site, Petersham, Massachusetts, United States -... | ecosystem: Environmental > Terrestrial > Soil > Temperate forest >... | reverse complement strand
TCTTAACAGAAGATTTCGAAAATCTTTGTTACCAGTATGCGGAACTCGGAGCTTCTTCGCATGCGATTGACTTCGACTCGTTTCAGCGCGAGGTACGCAACACACTCTCACCTTACATCGGCCTAAAGATGTCAGAGGTCAACTCAGGCCGAGTGCTGATCGAAGCAACGAAGATCGCGGCGAAATACGAAATTCGAATTCCAGGCGACTGGATGATGGTGTTTAAAGCTATCCTCACGACTGAAGGCATGGGTAGAACCCTTGACCCTAATTTTGACATGCTTGAAATGGGTCAAGACCTCGCCAAAGAGCTCATCAAAAGTCAGTATTCGATTGATCGCATGAGTAAAGAGCTCATGTGGGTAGCGAAAGATTCGCTTTCATTATTACAGGCTCTTCCAAGGCAAATTCGTTGGATGATGAAAAAATTCAACAGCAATGACTTCGCCATTGAAATCAAAGTGCCTGAACTTGAAAACATAAGAAATCAACTTGAATCAAATGGCCGGCGCACAGGCCTTAGTATCGCCGCAGCCGGGCTATTCGTCGCGAGCGCGATTGCACTCAGCTATCCTGATCATCGGTTTGTTTTAGGGTATCCACTGCCCGCGACGATTCTCTTTGTCGTCGCTACATTTTTACTGATGCGTGTGTGGTGGAAGTAAGTTTAAGGTCGACCGATCTTCAAGAGAAATTCTCGTTCTCGTACATCAACATCCACTAAATGAAGATCTGGAAAAGCCGGAAGTAATTCTTTAGGATTCACTGTTACCTGCAATGCTCTCGAGTGATCTTTTTCTTCGCCAATGTATTTAAAAGCACACATTCCTTTAAGGGATTGATCGAGACGTCTTTTCACTGACTCAAGAACAAATTTAGATAAAAACTCGAAATCTAAGCCCGCAACTTCGATTTCTCGAACTCGCGCCTCAAACACATCTGGCGCTGTGCTCGAAAAATCGACAACCGTATCAAAGGGGAGCGAGAATAACAAGGGATGCCACTTGCCTGAAACATGAAGCCCGTCTTCTCTCAGTTGAAGGTCAAAATCGCGTAGGCTAGAGCCCATCTCTTTTTTCTCTGCTGAGGTAATGGCTTCGCTTTCAAGAAGAGCTTGATTGAGACGAATGATTAGAGAAGGGGCGACCTTCATACCTACACGGCTTGACGGACGTCGAACGGCTGTTGCTGGTGGGGTCGTTGTAGGCCCGTCGTTTGCGTCAATGGCCAGGTAGTTTTCGCCTGCACCATCTTTTTTATCTCGTAAAATTCTGACCCCGCCGAGTTCAATTCCTTTTAGATACGGAGCGAGCTGTGAAAGTTTAACTTTGAGAATGAGTGCGTTTTTCTTAGCTGCCAACTCATCGTTTAAGCTGATTTCTTTTTCGCCCGTAAAACCCAACATAGCTGTGACTTCTTTGGATAGGCTTTGTAACTGTTTGCGTTCGATCGGCACAGCTGCCAATTGTAAGCGTAAAGACTCACGCTGAGTTTTAAGGTCTTCAATGGCATCTTTATTTTTTTCAGTCTCAATGGAATGATCAAGCGTTTTCACGAGCGACTCTAGTTTTTTCGTTCGACGATCAAATCCGCCAAAATCGCCTGATAACGCCGCCAAATAGCCACGCGCAGAAGCGAGCGCTAGCGAAAGCATTTGTACGGGCACAATCACGCGATCATGTTTAGGATCTTTAGAATCTGCCGGATAAAAAAATGTCTTCTCGAGCGGAAACTCGAGAATGAGGTGACCCAGCTTTGTTGTTTTGAGTGTGATTCCAACTTGAAAAAGAAAGCGCCCAAGCTTGGGATCCAGATTGATCGCACGAAGCTCTTCGAGGGGAACTTGAATGAGACCTCTCAGAAAAATTTGATCGTGGTCTGGATCAAGTGAAACGCTCATATTCTGAACCAATTCAGATTTTGCATGAAGCTCAAGCTGCTCATTGATAAAGTCTTGAGAAACAAAAATGCTGGCGACTCGATTACTGGGAGTATCAGAAGGAGCGGCTCCAGCATTCAAACTAAAAAAGAACAGAAACGGTAAAACCTGTAAGAGAGTTTTGCGTCGCATGATGGTTCCTGTCTAAACTCTCTTTAACCCGCGTCTAATCCCCAAACCCAAAGGTCTTCTGTCGATAGTTTTTCTACTGCACTCTGATCGAGCACTTTCATCATACAAAGGTATTCTGTAGTAGGCAATTGCCCTCCAACAGATAGGCCCCAATGTTTAAGCATAGACGCAGAGGTGAGTAATTCAAAAGCAGGGCTTACACCCGCAAGTTGCGTTAAAACCTGTCGAACACCCTTGGGGTCACCCCCCCCACTCATGAATGATTCCGGTGAGGTCAATGCCGCGCCCAATACCGATGTAACTTTGAAGTTGGCCTTGCTCAGTTTCAGTCCAGACCCAACGCACATTGCGATGCGAAGAATACCAACCCATATCGCGATTGCTGAGTGCAATGCCTTCAGTACGTCGAAGTGCTTGCTCGAATATTGAAAGATGATAACCCGTACGAATTTGTGCTACGAGTGGTTCACACTCTGTAGTCAGCTGCCCGAGAGAAACTCGCAATTGTTTGCCAGTAAGTTTAAACCCCAATCGGCCGTAAAGTTCATGCTGAGAACCCCAAAGCAATACAGCGGCCGCGCCTTTTTCTTTGGCAATCGTACAAAGATGCTCAGTAAGTTGGCTTGCAATGTGCTGCCCTCTGAAGCGAGGATCTGTTGCAACACCCCCAATAACCGCAATCGGTAATCGCTCTCCATTCGCAAGCTTCCATTCACTGAGACGCAAGCCTGCCGTCGCAATGAGCTCTTCACGATCAAAAACGCCTGCACGAATAACGCGGGCACCATAGATGGGATCCCAAATGGGGAAATCATCTAAAAAATGAGAGTTTTCACTGAGTCCAAAAGATCGATCTAAAAGAGATGCGAGCGCTACGCGATGGTGGCGGTCATGAATCTCTCGAATCGAGAGATCACCAGAGCCACACTTTACAGTCTGTTTGAGGCTGCGCTCAAGCGCTTCCATATATAGATAAAGTGTAAATCGACTCTATTAAAAAGATATAAAAATTTAAACGGTGCGCCAGATCAATAACCGTTCAATGACTCCTTAATCACTGGGTACTTTCTGCCGAAAAGAAGTCAGACCATTTAATGACAGAGGGAGAACCAGAATGTCGAAGAAAAAGGGGAAGTTTGATTTAACGGAACTCGTTCACCACGGATTACTTAAAGAAGACGAAAAGCTTTTCTTCGTCAGTGACCCGTCAAAATTTTGCCAGATCAAGAAAATGCCCAATCACGAATTCAAAGTTATCGACACAACGGGCGTTGCAACGACTGTTCACGCCTTCGCTCAAGCTTGTCTAGGTATGGAACCCCCAGAGCACGCCTCTAAGTGGCTTCGTACTGCGTCAAACAAAACGCTCTACGAAATCTGGCATTCAGAAGATCAAGCCGCTTAATACCACTCTTTATATATAGTTTCTGTCCACAAACACACTGCCGCTTCGGTTGACGAGCCGAAGCGGCTTTTTTTATTTTCACCGCCAACATTCTGACTGCCTGATCGTCCGCCCCCAACAGATCTCTAAGAACACTACAGCGGTGTATGAAAGAAAGTTTGAGCGCCTTCTCAACCCCATGGATGGGATCAGTTGAGAAATACAGGACGTATGTGGCGCTCAAACTTTCTTTCATACACCGCTATTTTTTTATTAAAGATTCGTTGGGGTGTGTCCGATCAGACCTATGGATGGAGAGAAAGATTCTCTCTACCCCCATTAGCCATGGATTGGCTTGTTACCTTCATGGAGGAAGGTTATGGGACTACGAATAAATACGAATGTGCCTGCCCTTGTTGCGCAAAGAAATTTGCGGAACAATCGCATAAACCTCGATAAATCTTTAGAGCGCTTGAGTTCGGGCTCTCGCATCAATCACGCAGGCGACGACGCCGCTGGATTGGCGATATCCGAAGGCATGAAAGCTCAGATTCGCGGCTTAGGACAAGCCGAGCGAAATGCCCAAGACGGCATCTCACTCGTGCAGGTCGCCGAAGGCGCGATGGCTGAGGTATCAAACCTTCTGGTCAGAATGCGAGAACTGGGTGTCCAAGCCGCATCAGATACGGTTGGACCAACAGAACGAGGATTCTTAAACGTCGAGTTCCAACAGGCACTCGAAGAAATCGACAGAATTTCAAACAGCACGGAGTACAACGGAGTCGCTCTCTTAAATGGGTCAGCCTCGGTGTTCGAAGTGCAAATTGGAACAAGGAACAATCCGCTCGTCGACCGGGTGAAATTATTTGATGCCAGCGCCGCTGACATCAACACGGTTGCCTTGGGCATTAATCTTTTGAGCTTGGCCGATAAATCCAGCGCTCAAAACGGATTGATGTCGCTCGATCGCGCCTTGAATTCCGTCACGGCTGTTCGCGCCGAATTCGGAGCCATGCAGAACCGGCTTCAATCCGTCGTGAATAACATCATGGTCAGCAAAGAAAACCTCTCTGCGGCCAACAGCCGAGTGCGTGATGCTGACGTCGCTGAAGAATCGTCGGAACTCACGAAGAACCAAATTTTACAGCAGTCTGGCATCGCAGTCTTAGGCCAGGCGAATTCATCCATTAAGTCCGCGCTGAGTCTCTTGGGCGGCAACGGAGGGATGGGCTGATGATGATTTGACCCCGAAAGCAAAGGCTGTTGCCTAGCTTGTTTCCTGGATGACCACACACAAACTCGTCTGCTCCGTTACGCGTCGGCCATGATGGTCCGGCCGTAACGTGAGGAGCGGGTGCAAGAGTGGGGTGTATGGAAACAAGTGTTTGTTAAGGAGAATAGCGTCGGGGAACGTGCGTGAACGTGATCGCTCGGGCTTTGTCTTTATATAAGACTGAGTCTGAAGAACGCCCTTCGAATCTTTCGAGGGTGGGCGTGTGCGGATCCATCGGCACGACATACAGGTTTGGTGTGCACACGCATGTCGTGGGCAGGGATGCCTATCTATGCGCGAGGTGTATGCCGAAACAAGGTGCTGCTGTCTCTTGGAATTGTTCCAGGAGAGGGAGCGGTCCCTTGAACTTAAAACTGGCAAGGATGCTGGTCACCCCTACGGATAGGGGTGTGATGTCACGGAGGGTATCATGATGAACGGAGGCTAGTATGGGTCTGCGAATAGCAACCAATACGACTGCGCTTAACGCGCAGCGGGTTATGTCATTAACTCGCATGAACTTGGACAAGAGCTTAGAGAAGCTCGCCAGCGGTAGTCGCATCAATCACGCAGGTGATGATGCTGCAGGACTAGCGATCAGCGAAAATCTCAGAGCGCAAATTCGAGGCATGCGTCAAGCAAAACGAAACTCAATGGACGGGATTTCGTTGATTCAAGTCTCAGAAGGTGGTTTGAACGAAATTGCAAACATGCTGGTACGATTGAGAGAGCTCTCCATCCAATCAGCTTCCGACACAATCGGTGACGTTGAACGTCAGTTTACAGATCGCGAATTCCAATCTCTGAAACAAGAAATTGATCGAATCGCAAACGTAACCCAGTTCAACGGGACCCCGCTTTTGAATGGTAAGGCGGGTATTTTCGAAATTCAGGTGGGAACGCATAACAATCCTATCCTGGATCGCGTGACTTACAACGGTGAGCGTTCAGACGCTTCACTTGACGCCCTGAAACTTGGCGGCGAATCTATCGCAACCAAACAAGGCGCTCAGCTGACACTCTCCGTGGTTGACGACGCATTGGTACGTGTAAACAGCATCCGAGCAGATTTGGGTGCATTACAAAACCGATTGCAATCGACAATCAACAATCTCGCGATTGCCGACGAGAACTTGTCATCAGCGAATAGCCGTATCCGTGATACGGACATCGCCGAAGAAGTCTCGGAAATGACAAAGAACAACATCCTCATGCAAGCAGGTGTGTCGGTTCTGGGTCAGGCGAATAACACAAACTCGATGGCGCTAAAGCTCCTGTCATAAGAGTAAGTGTTGGAAGTAGTAGTAGGAAGTCAGTAGCAGTGGAGAGATTAACATGAGTGCGGAACGAGTTCACCCGGAACCTCCGCCCCTCGCGTAGCCACCCAGTGCAAACTGGAACTACGCCGCTGAGAAGGGCTGGCGGTTTCGGGTCGATCCGAACGATCGTGTGATACTCTTGAACGAATGGTGGCATCACGCGCGCAGGGATGCGTGCGGGAAATCGTGTGCCGCCGAGATTAGAAGAAGAAGTCACGCCTTGGGCGTTGCTTATATAGGAAGGGCTTTGCCTTCATGAGAAGAACCCGTGCGGTTCTGATCGTGGGCGGGAGCGGCTTCGTCGGCTCGTACTTGGCCTATGCTTTGCGTGACGCCTACAAGGTGTACATCACGTATTGCAAAAACCAAATCACGATACCCGGCGTGACGTCGTACCCCTTCAATGTGATTGAGCGTGATTGGCTCAAGCGGCTGGCGTATAGCGTGCAACCTGATTTCGTGATTTACGCCGCAGGCTCGAACAACGTCGATTATGTTGAAGGCTCGCAAACGATGCAGGACAACATCCACAACCGTGGTGCAGCCGCGGCGTTGAGCAATACTGATTTGCTTTCGCCTCGCTTTATCTTGCTTTCGAACAACTATGTGTTCGATGGCAATCGCGGCAATTACCACGAGAACGATACGCTTCTGCCTCAGAACTCCTTAGGGAAATTCAAAGTGAGTGCAGAGAACTTTCTAAAGGGCCATTCCTTAAACTATTTGATCGTTCGCTCTTGCCCTGTATATGGCAGAGGAAATGGCCAGGCTGTTTCGTTTTTAGATGTGCTCAGAAAAAATCTTGCCCTTGGAAGGCAAATTAAAATCAAGAATGACGAGCTCCACAACTTTGCACCAATAGAAGGCCTCGTCGAGACTGTTATTACAGCAATTGAAACCGGAGTTAAAAATAGAGCCATTCACTATGGCGGCCTAACAAAGTGCACACATATCGAATTCGCTAAGCAGTTTGCCACGCGTTTTGGTTTTGATCCGAGCTTGATTATGGCTGACGAACCGGGTAAGGCGAATAAAGAAAGAAAGCTTTTAGATTTTTCTTTGAATTCGACAGCAAGCCTTCAGCAATTAAAGCTGAATGCCTTTCTCTTGGAGCAAGGCTTTGATCTGCTCGAGAAGAAGCTGGTTCCCGGCCTTGGACCTGCGAAGGTCGCGTGAAGCACGAATGAACTCTGGAAAATAAAACCTTGCCACTTGATCGGGCGTGACTTTTTCGCCATGAAACGTCCAAAAAATATTTCTGAACGGTCCCACTTGCGCCATAAGGTCTTGAGGCTGGCCAAACTCTTGGCCTTGTGTGGTTTGTCCATTCACCGAAACGGCTCCCGCTGTGTGCTGAGAAAACGAAACATGAATAGAACCGTGGGCGTTGTTTGAAAACACAAGTTTGACCTGGTTTCTGAAAATCATGAAATCAGAAGCCGTCTGAGCCACACTGAAAATCTTCGCCTCTTGAAAGATTTTTCCGGTCTCAGAGTAGCCATTAAAAACGCGGGTAAATTCTGTAAAGTCTTCTCGAAGCTCGGTTAAAAAATCGACCGTGCTTTCTTCGATGAGTTGGCTTGGATCATTCGCTGCGTTGAGATTGAGCAAGCGTTCTGCATCGGGATGCACTTCTGCTCGAGCCAGTTCGTGAATCCATCCTTGATTTGCGGACGGCGCAATATCCTTATAGTGCCCCATGTCGTGTAACCCCCATGCTCATCTCATACAAAAAAGAACCCGAAGGCAAGTGATGTCAATGGAACCCTAAGAAAAAAGGTGGGCGCCGTATTGCAGCTTTAGGCTTCCTGGTCGAGCCAGGCATGCACACCACTACAAGGCACAGCCCCCTGGGTTATTGACTGTCGGGTCCAATGATAATGTCACCGACCCTCGGGCTCAATCAGTATAGCCCACTCATAATTTAAAACCAACACAGTCAATTTCGCCTATTTTAATCTTTATATTCCATGTGTTTAAATCAATTGATTCAGTGCGTTAGCTCGTTTTTTCACGCCGCAGCAGATTGACAACACGCAACAGACTGGTTTAACCCCTTGAACGGGAGATTAAGAGAGGGGACAACATGGGTCGTGTGGGGGCGAGAGAGAGACTCGCTGTATTTGGAATTTTAGGTCTAGTCTTTGGACTTCTGGAACAAACTTCTTTTTACGCAAAAGCAGATACGTCGCAGGACGCTGCGACAGCTGTTCAATCAACAACAGATTCTTCGATTTGTAGAAAAGCGTTGATGCGAATTAACGGGCGGTATCCGTCAGTCAATCTCGACAAAGTCATATTTTCTCCGAATCAACATTACCCCGTGATCATCCGCGGAATGGCTGAAAAAGTTGCCATTCCAAAAATACAGCCCGGGCAAAAACCAGATGCGGTTGACCCCAATATTTATGACGTCACGATCGTAGGCGGAGGCCCTGCCGGTGTCATGGCCGCTCTTCGTCTCACCGAAAGGGGCTACAAAGTTCAATTAGTCGAACAATCCGATCATCCCGGCGGCCTGGCGAGCGGAATTTCTGAAGACGGCATCGAAAGCGGAAATGGCACTGCCTATTCTTCTGGCCCTTACGGCCAACTCGAAGCGGCGATGTACCGTTACATCGGATATAAAAACATTAGAAAGAAACTTAAAATCTTAGATGATATTGATGCTTTTTTTATCGACGGTAAACTTTACATTAATCCATGGGAAGATCCGAAAGTTTTAGCTGAACTGCCCGCAAGTTTTGCAGTTTTGAAGTTTGTCTTAGAATGGGCTGACGATAATTATCTTAACGATGTCGAACTTCCACTAGGACAATTGACTGATTTAGCAACGATCAATCAATTCATTCATCAAATGCCCCAAATTCTATCAAAAATTAATGAAGAAGAAAAACCAGGAGCAAAAGCTCTCTATCAACGATTGATGAGCGACCCCAGAATTGATCCTGCGGATCCAATGAGTCACGTACTTAAAGTCATTCAACTTTATTCTCGTTCGGCACTCGGTGGCACCACGGCACAGGTTTCTGCCACTCCATTTTCAGATTTTTATATTTCTGAATTAGGAACACGCTATACCGGTCCACTCGGCGCGGGTTCCATCATGGACATGATGCTCAAAAAACTGAGCGAAAAAGATCGCGACGTCACCATTAAAACTAGCGCGACGGTTGCAAAAATTGTCAACGGAGAGAACGCTGCACAAGTCACCTATGTTAAGGATGGAAAAATCGTTCTATCAGCATCAAAGTATGTTTTTTTTGCAGCCTCAATCAAACTCGCACCGAAAATAATCGATAACTTTAATTCCTGGGCGCCCGAAAGAGCTCAGATGATCGAAAAAATTCAGATGACTCATTATCTTGTTCACACGGTACGACTGAAAGGACATCCGTACCGTGCAAGTTACGACCTATGGCTTCGGGACGATAAATACACCGAAGAAGGGCCGTTTCCAGATCTGACAGATATCACTTGGCCTTGGGTTCATCCGAAAATTAATGCCTATCGTGGCATGCGTGACTTTAAAAAAGACCCCAAGGATGATCGAGGCTTCGCGGTGATTTATCAGCCTCTAGGTACTTATTATGTTGGTAAACCGATAACGAAAGAGCTGCTTGTCTCTCAGGCGGAGCACGTTATGAACCGAACTAAAGAAATGCTAGAGCCCTATCTTAAAAAAACATGGGGTACGCAGCTCGATGTCGAGCTCATCGAAACTCAACCTTGGCTCCAGTCGATCCATATTATGACGCCAGGGTATCTTAATGACGTTCAAACCTTGAGAAAACCACTGGGCCGAATTGTATTCGCAAATAACACACTGACCGTGCCCGAACTCGAGTCTTCAATGGGGTTAAGCTGGAAAGTCGCTGAAGAGTTGGTCAAAACGCTCAAAAACGAAAACAAGCATTGATATACGGACGGGGTATATTTCTCGGGCTTTACAGCGGCCAAGGGTAGTCCTACACTCTATTAGTAATGGCCGGTAAAAAACTCCTCGTCATCGATGATAGCCTCACAATCCAAAAGGTCATTCGCTTAGCCCTATCCAATGAAGGGTATGAAATCCAGGCCTGTTCAGACGGAAATGACGCGATTCAGCAAATTTCGCTCTTTCGACCTGACGTGATTCTCATTGATGTCTCGCTACCTGGTAAGACAGCTTTTGAAATTAAAAATGAAGTGAATCAGCAGGCAGACGTAAGACATCCAAAATTTATTTTGATGGCGAGCGCTTTTGAACAAGTAGACGAAGTACAGGTCACAAGCTCTGGTTTTCAATCTCGTCTGATCAAGCCTTTTGACCCAGCTCACTTACGACAAGTTATTATTGAAGCACTCCAAGGCTCGTCATCTGACATGATCGAAGAACCAGAAGTGACCCCTCCTCAAACTCCAAACGAAAGCGTCACACTTCAAGACGACCTCTGGGGCAAAGAGAGCAAATTAAAAGCAGAAAAAAATCGCCCTGAGCCTATGCTGCCGCCGGCATATTTTGATGCCCCAATGGAAATGGCCCACTCCGAAGATGCTGAGCCTTCTGAAGAATCAGATATTCGACAACTGACTGAATCGACGATCAAGATGAGCGGTCTCGATGAATACAACTGGTCTGTCAATGAGTCGGCTAAAATCAGTGAAGCTCCAGCTCATCGCTTTAACCCCGACCGCTCACCTGAAAAAATGAATGACTGCTACGGCGACTTACCTCTGACGCCTCCGCCAAAAGAAGAAATGAAGATCGAGCACAATCAAGTCACAGGCGCGAGTGCTAGCCCACAGGTTTCAGCTATATCAACAGGCGATGTTGAAAACGCTGTAAAGAAGCACCTTCAAAGTACGCTTGAACAAATGGCGCAGAAAATGCTACCTGAGATCGCTGAACGTGTGATCAAAGAACACATTCACAAAATTCTGTCTGAGAACTCTTAATTTTTCTGTTAATTTCTAACGCGATCAACGTCTTCAGCAAAAAGGCGACTCGTTTTCTGCTGCGTCTGTTGCTGAACAATCAGTTCACCATGTCGACCCAGGCCCACCAATGTGCCTTCGTGAGGGTTTTTTTCTTGATTCCAAGTAAGCCGGTCTCCTGGCTGAAAAAAAGAATGTGATGAATACCGTTTTCGATAAGCGTCTGGCCCGAAAGCCACAAGTTCATCAATCGCCTCGCCGAGGCCCTTTAGAATACTTGGAAGAATCTGATCCGGTGAAATGTCTTTTCCAGTAATCTGGCTAAGAGAAACTCCATTTTCAGGCGCGTGCTGACAATTCAACCCGAGACCAATCACCACAAATGGATCGGCTTTCGAAACTCCTTCGCAAAGAAAGCCTGCTAATTTTTGCCCTTGAAACCAAAGATCATTGGGCCACTTAATCCGAATCTCTGAGGTGCGTGGGTGAAATCGCAATGCATCGAGCACACCGACGGCTGAAACGAGGGGAACCCATGTCCAGAGTTCTGGGTTCTTTACCCGAACGACCATAGACAGAAAAAGATTACCTTCTTCAGAAATCCACGTTCGACCCTGACGTCCACGACCGGCTGTCTGTCGTTTAGCAGCAACCCAGCTTCGATGCGGGGCTCCAGCAAGACCCAATTCCTTTGCGTGGTGATTTGTAGAATCACACTCACTGATGATTTGATTTATTTGTAACAGAAGCCACTCCAAGCCTTGTTCACTTCATGAGTAAAGAAAGATCTACAGACCGTACTGAATGGGTTAGACCGCCGACTGAAAGAATGTCAACGCCTTCCATCGCGTAATCTAAAATACTATGCTCATTCAAACCACCTGAAACCTCAACAATGACGGGCTGCGCCCGTTCACGCGTCAACAAAAGCGCTTGAGCCACGCCTTCGGGTGAAAAATTATCTAGAAGAACGGCATCAGCACCTGCATCCAGTGCCTGTTTTAATTCTTTTTGATTTTTAACTTCGATTTCAACTTTCAAACCGTGGGGTGCAACGATTCTACACTTTTCAACTGCTGATCGAATACCCCCAAGTACTCCTAAGTGGTTTTCTTTAACGAGCACCCCACCAGACAGAGAAACTCGGTGCGGATGCCCGCCGCCAGCAATGACCGCTTCAATTGCCAAGTCGCGATAACCCGGTAATGTTTTTCGGGTTAGGGTAATTCGCGGAGGATTTTTAAGTTTCTTTTTAGCAACCAGCTGAACGAGATGCCGTGTTGCTGTCGCAATCCCACAAGCATAGCTTGCTAAATTAATGACAGCTCTCTCAAGTACTAAAATACCTGTGGGCGAGCCCTTCCATTCGGCAACTTGATCTTTGGGTGAAAAAGAATCTCCATTACGAAATTTTCCAGATATTTTAAGCGGATGACAGAGCTCTTCAGAAATCCCCATCGCTGCTTCAAATAATCCGTCAGCGGCCCAAACGCCGCTCGACTTAGCCATGAGAGCCGCTCGTGCCGAGGGCTTACCTAAAGCGGTAGCCCGAGATGTCCAATCAAACGGATAGCCGTCTTCTTGTAGGGCTTCTTTAAGATGTCTTCTCCAGATATTCACAATGAATACGGATCTACCATGAAAGCTAAAAGTAGGGTATCCAGCTTTATATGAGAGAACCCTTAAATCGCACGGCTTTAACCTTACGCCCCACCACTATTGAAACAGGGGTTAATCGTTTTGCTGAAGGCTCAGCACTCATTAAATTCGGCAATACCCATGTGCTCTGCACTGCTTCTGTTGAAGAGTCTGTTCCTGGATGGATGAAAGGCAAAGGCGTGGGCTGGGTGACGGCAGAATATTCGATGCTTCCGCGTTCTACACACACACGAACAAAAAGAGATCGAGAAAAAGTCTCAGGTCGCACTCAAGAAATTCAGCGATTGATTGGTCGTGCTCTGCGCTCGTGTGTAAATCTAGAAAAATTAGGTGAACGCTCCATTATGATCGACTGCGATGTTTTGCAGGCCGATGGGGGCACACGTACAGCATCGATCACCGGCGCATGTGTGGCTCTTGCATTGGCTCTTCATAAAATCGTTCAAGACAAAAAACTTTCTGCACTGCCTTGGCTTGATTCTGTTTCTGCCGTGAGCGTCGGGCTTAAAAATGGCGAAGTGCTAGTTGATCTAGACTACAACGAAGACTCTTCATGCGAAGTCGATATGAACTTCGTCGTCACCGGAAAAAGCGAACTCGTTGAGGTTCAGGGAACCGCTGAGCGCAAAGCATTTTCGAGAGAAGACTTGAACCGCCTGATGGATGGTGGATTTAAGGCGTGTGAGGAATTAAAGAAACTACAGTTAGAGGCTTTACTTAAAGCGGGCGTTAAAATCTGAAGTCAAATCTCACTTATTAAATATCGTGAGGTCACTACCAGAGAGGTAAATCGAACTACCCCAGCCGTAAGGAGTCAGATTAAGATCGAGTATTCCATCTGAATTCATATCGACGAATTGCGGAGTTAATACGCCATAAGAAGTACCCGATGCAATGGGCATAGAGCCAGGCACCACTCTGTAACCGTTGAGATAAACAAGCGCGGGGTAGATGTCATCTTTTTCCATGATTTGATGAAAAAGAAGCATGAGTGATGGAACTCCCGCAGTCACACTCGGCGACACTGCGTAGAAGTCTGTTTCGGTAACAATCGTTTGAGGGCCGCAGCTGTAGGTTTTATTCTGAGGAATAGCGTAACTGCAGTTCCACTGAGTGGGCGGAAGCTGGAATGTATCTGTCACCGCACCCGTCTTCAGGTCATAGCTGATTAAAAATATATTTGTCAGTGTATCGGCTGTATATTGACCGGTTGGGCTCAAAGGATAATCCGAATGAAAGTCGATGACCAATCGGTCATTGAAGAATAGCCATCCACTGGTTCTTGTGACACCCCCACTGTAGATGCCTTCCACCGTAAAGCCTCTTTGAATATCGATAATCTTCGTGTTGCTATAATTGAATACTCTCAGAGCAAATGGGCAGTTGAAATCATTGCACTGAATTGCATAATACGGCCTTGAATCTCCAGGGAGAGTATAGACTTTCGCAATCGACGCATCGACGAGTTTTGTGTCTGTATTACGTGAAATCTCATGACCATCTTTTCCAGACTGAATAATAATAGTCCCTTTGCTTTGCGGATTATTAGGATCGTTCTGACTAATGACAACGTCATTAATGCCATCTTGATCGAAATCGTATTGCCGAGAAAGTTGTGGAATTTCATTGGCACCCATTTGAACGCAGGCGTTATTTTTCACATAATATCCTGATCCACAAGCTAGGGGTGTTGGTGACGGCGTTGCTGTTGGTGCTGGCGTAGGTGACGGCGTTGCTGTTGGCGCTGGTGTTGGTGACGGCGTTGCTGTTGGTGCTGGCGTAGGTGACGGCGTTGCTGTTGGCGCTGGTGTTGGTGACGGCGTTGCTGTTGGCGCTGGTGTTGGTGACGGCGTTGCTGTTGGCGCTGGTGTTGGTGACGGCGTCGCAGTTGGTGCTGCTGTTGGTGACGGCGTCGCAGTCGGTACTGGCGTAGGTGACGGTGTCGCGGTTGGTGCCGGTGTTGCAGTGGGTGGAGTTGTTAATGATATTCCAGAACTAGAAATTAAATCAGAAGAACTCGGGCCACGGCCATTTGAGTTACAGCCCTGGAAAAGAGCAGACATGCTGATAGCAAGTACTGTTAAATAAAATCGTGAAGAAAAGATCAACAAGAGACACCCCGTAAAACCAAATTCGTTACACAATATATAGAGTCTCAACAGTTTTTTTAGTTAACAATGTGTCAAGTTTGACCGCAAAAAATGCTTTAAACACTGAGTCTTAAGACAATAACTCTACAAAATTTATTCATAAATTTAGAAAAGAAGCCCAGATTCTAGAATAAGAATCCGGGCCCCTTTTATTTGAGGAGGTGGTGGGTACAGCAATTGAGGTGGCGAGGGTGAGAGGGGATCCTTCGCCACCAACTTTTCAAACTTTAGGCAACGCGCTGACCGCGTTTTTGTTTAAACGAAAGATAGTGTTCCAATTTTTTCTCGTGATCAGGCACGAGCTCTCCGGTCTTGCGAATCAGACCGAATTTATATTGGTCATAATGTTCTTCGCAGAAACTGAAACGGCTCGGTTTTGTTTTGCAGCCTTTGGCTACACAAGCACCGATTGCCACAGCGGTTTCTACGTCTTTAGCAGCAGTCTTTTTAGGTTCAGCCATACGTTGTTCTCCTCACGTCATAATCCTATCGACCAAAGATTGTAAATCTTTAGTGAATTAATCAAGTAATGAGCGCCTAGTCATGTTTTTGACAGGGGGTTCCTTGCTCAAGGGCTCAAATCTGTTAGTCTTTCTGACAGTTACCTAAGGAAGGGGACCCTATGACTTATGGAAGGCTCATTGCCATTCTTGCGCTATTCATCTCATCTCTCTCTATCTATTGGATGAGTCCACCGAGTGCGAAAGCCTCAAACCCAAACCTCATGCGCTTCATACAAGTCAGCGCAAAAACTCGCGAAGACCGTTCTCGCCTCAACCATGCGGGTCTCAGTATCGAAGCCGTGCGATCAGACAGCGTGTGGGGATTCGCAAGTGCATCTGTACTAAATCGTCTCGAAAAATCAGGTGAAAAAATTCTAGGTAACTTTGACTTGAGCGTTGGCCGCGGTGGGCACGAGGGCATTTTTGACTTTCCTCAATACGACAGTAACTTTCATAATTACAATGAAACACTTTCTGAATTGAAAATGCTTCAATCGCAAAATGCCGACATTGTAAAAGTACAAAGCATTGGCAAATCACTTGAAGGTCGAGACCTCTGGGCTTTGCACATCAACACAGAACCTCAGGCACTCCAAACCGGTCAAAGCAATAAGCCCGGCGCAATCTTTATGGGTGCTCACCATGCGCGCGAACATGTCAGCGTTGAAATTCCATTACGACTTGCGGCTTACTTATTGAGCAACAGAGCGGACAGCAAAATTTCAGCGATGCTCGCATCACGCGACCTCTGGATTATTCCGATGGTGAATCCCGACGGAGCCGAATACGATATCGCCACTGGCAGTTATCAGTACTGGAGAAAAAATCGTAGACCCAACGGTGACGGAACTTTTGGGGTTGATCTCAATCGAAACTACAGCTTTCACTGGGGAACGGGTGGATCAGACACCGATACTTCGTCTGATGTTTACATGGGCACAGCACCTTTTTCAGAACCCGAAACTCAAGTCATTCGAGATTTCGTGGGCGCTCACTTAAATGCAAAAGTGCTGCTCACGTTTCACACCTTCAGTGAACTCGTGCTTTATCCCTGGGGTCACACGTACGATAAAATCGGCGACAAAATTGGAACCAAGCAAGACTATAACGTTTTTAAAACCATGGCTGAAACCATGGCTCAGTGGAACGGCTACACTCCTGAACAATCGAGTGATCTCTATATTGCGAGCGGTGATACTACCGACTGGGCTTATGGTGAACATGGAATGTTTGCATTCACCTTTGAAATGTCACCCAATCAATCAGCGGGAGCGGGCGGTTTCTATCCAGGCGAGGGTATTCTCGATAAAGTTTTTAATGACAATCTCAAACCTTGTCTCTATTTGATCGATTCAGCGGACAACCCCTATAAAACACTGAATCATCAGCCCAGCATGTGGTTGAAAAACCTGATCGAACCTTCCATTCCAAACGGATTTTGAGTCACATCTCAAGAACAATCGGAACGACGACGGGCTTTTTGCCAAGATTCTGATTAAAGAATCGGCGCAGCTCTACACGTACATCTTCTTGAAGGTCACTTTCGCCTTCACCTCGATTGATATTGGATTCGTATTCTTCGACGATCTTTTTAACGATGTTTTTGGCCTCTTCAATGAGCCAGCCTTCTTGTGCCTCGTTGACAATGCCCTTTAAAATAACCTCTGGGCCCGAAATAATCAGTCGGCTCTCTTTATTTCGAACCATGAGCGTAAACACGACGCCTGTTTCGCCGAGCTTGCGGCGATCCTTCAATACAAGCTTTGTCATCTCAGAGCCTTCACGGCCTTCGATCAGAACACGCGTCTCTTCAAGTTTATCAGTCACTTTACAAGAGTCTGGAGTGAGTTCGACGACCGATCCATTCGTAACAATTTGAATGCGATCATCTGTAATTCCAGTTTCACGGGCAAGATCTGCATGATGAACTAAATGCCGGTATTCACCGTGAATTGGAATAAAAAACTTAGGTCGTACGAGCTTGAGCATTTCTTTTAACTCGGGCTGACACGCATGCCCCGAAACGTGGAGCTCATGAACAGACTCATAGAGAACTTTGGCTCCTCTTTTGAAGAGTTCATTGATCACTTTAGAAATGGCTCTTTCATTTCCAGGAATCATTTTTGAACTCATCAGAACCAAGTCACCCTGTTGGAGTGTAATGTTCTTATCTTCGCCGATCGACATGCGCGCAAGTGCGGCTCGGTACTCGCCCTGACACCCGGTTGAAAGAACGATCAGTTCGTTACGTGGATAATTCTTCAACTCATCGAGGTTTACCAAAACGTCTTGCACGTCATGGATGTATTTAATCTCTTGAGCCAGCGCTATATTCTGGTTCATGCTTCGACCGCAAACGGCGATCTTCTTTTTCATTTTCTTGGCCAGAGTAAAGATCTGACTCATGCGAGCAACATTTGAGGCAAACATCGAAATCACAACTAAGCCTTCGGCTGCGGCTAAAAGTTGCTCGAATTTAGGATAAATACCACCCTCACTCATGCTGTGCTCGTGTTGCTCAGCGTTCGTTGAATCTGAGAGCAAAAGAAGCACACCCTCATCGCCTGCCTTCTTAAAGACATTGCGATCAAGCTCGGTGCCGATAAAGGGCACCGGATCGATTTTAAAGTCGCCGGTGTGAATAATTTTTCCGACCGATGTATCAATAATAAGTGCCGCAGCATCAACAATAGAGTGGTTTACCGAGGCGGTCGTTACTTTGAACTGCTTGAATTGAATCTGATCGCCCATCTTGAAAACACGCATGTCGACCTTGTCGTTGAGGTCGTACTCTTTCAGACGCTCGCGAACCAAAAGAGAAGTAAAAGTCGAACAGTAAATCGGGGCGTCGATTCCAGACTTCAAGGCAAAGCCCAGAGCGCCGATATGATCCTCATGTCCGTGTGTGAGAAAAATGCCTTTGATTTTATCTTTTCGGTCTCTGAGATAAGTGAAGTCAGGAATAATAAACTCGACACCGAAATGATCGAGGTCAGAAAATAAAAGACCACAATCAATAACAAGAATCTCTTCGTCAGCTTCAAGGATCATGCAGTTCATTCCGATTTCGCCAAGGCCCCCAATCGGAATAACTTTTAAAGGCGTTTTTGAAGGCTTCAACGCTGTTGATTTCATATTGCTTCTCTTATCTTAGAGGCAATCAGGCTTGCTGCGCGATCATTTTCTTCGCCAACAACGATATCAGCGTACTGTTCAGTTGGTGCTAAAAACTCATGGTGCATAGGCCTCACAGTATTATAATACTGCCGTATAATACTATCTAAAGTTCGGCCGCGTTCTTTCACGTCTCGATGCAGTCGCCGAATAAATCGAATATCGGCTTCAACTTCCAGAAAAACTCGAAGATCCATTAAGTTTCGAATTTCAGGATCCCAAAGGGCGTAGATACCCTCTATAATGACCGCTTTGCAGGGTCCCAACGGAAGTGTTTCAGCCTGTCTTTGGCTCACCGTGAAATCATAAGTCGGAACATCAATACGACGCCCTTGCTTGAGAAGGCTTAAGTGCTCATGCAAAAGCTTCCAGTCAAAGCAGTCGGGGTGGTCAAAGTTCCTCACGGATAATAAACTTTTATCCATCTCACGCACGTAATAAGAGTCTTGGTGAAGAATCCCGACTCCAAGATCAGACACTTGTTGCAAAACCTTTTTCGCAAAAGTGGTTTTTCCAGAGCCCGAGCCCCCGGCGATTCCTATCAGAAACATGGATTAGAAAACTACCACAAGGCTTTACTCTTGTCTTCTATCGCTGCCTGGGGTGCTTAAACTTCTTAGGAATCAGCTCATACCGCTCATCAAAGGCCTTTGTGACTCCTCCCTTGTCTTTGCCCCATTCGTCAGGAATCCGAACAGGGTAGCCAGGAGGAATTCTTCTTGAACCCTGAAAAACGCCATTCGTAAAGGCGGGGTTATAATCCTCGAATTCATGTCGAGGAATACCTAGGCCTTGAGCCAAATCACGAGCTGAAATAAAATCTTTAACGGTTACAGGTGTATATTGTGCGAGCTGTGAATATTTGAGTTTTGGAAAATACATCTGCTTGTTGTTTTCGACATGAACGGCAGCGATGAGTTCCCAGAAAAAATTACGGCTAGCAAAACCAAAGCTTCGACTCTTGTAGTTTGTAAGCACTTCTCTGAGCTCGTTTGATCCGACTTTTCTTACGGCCCTCATCATGCCCATTCGCCCATGATTGTAGGCGATGACTGCAAGGGGCCAACTTTCTAAAGAATCATAGTTTTGCTTGAGAAGCCTAGCGGCTGACTCTGTCGCTCGAATGGGATCATTTCTTTCATCAACCACGTCGTTCACTTTTAAAAAAAGTTTTCCAGTCGTTCGCATGAACTGCCAGATTCCACTCGCACCCACCTTTGATCGCGCCTTTAAATTGAAACTGCTTTCGACAAACGGAAGACGTGTGAGTTCGGGCGGCACACCCTCTGCTTTAAAAATATCTTCCATGAGTGCGAGATAGCGACCCGACTGTGCCACAGCACTTTCGAAGTGATCTTTTTGCCCCAGTTGAAAACGCATTCGTTTTTTTCCGGTTGCGTTTAAGAATCGACGTGGGCCTTCGTCTTCTGGAAACATCGCAAATACGCGACGTTCGTCTTCAGATAACTGGTCCGGATTTCTTTGTTTCTCGTGACATTTTTTCAAAACAGCACGCCACTTCATTTTTGTTACTTTAATGAGAGCATTGGCTCTTTTTTGTGAAAGACCGTCAAAATCAACCGTCTCGTACACGCGTGTGACATCTTCGGTATCGTGAATCAGACCCTGCTTAGACGTGTACTTGCTATACACATCCACCCAAAACTGAGCCATTTTATGAAAAGGTTCGTCTTGAGGAATATCAAACTCTTTACTGGGGTAGACGGTGGCTGCTGTCGAAACCGAAGCGCCGACTGCAACACTGAAGCTCGAAATTAAAATGAAAAAGAGGCCACCAAGATGTCTCCGCATAAGAGGTTATTTCATGTTAAAGGTCGGAGGCTGCCAGGTAAAGCCCCGAAGGTGAGACATGCGACGTTCTGTTCATCATTTGAAGATTTTGGTTTCAATAGCCACCCTAGGTCTCTCTCTTTCTTCCTGCTACTCTGATTCAGAGCCCAACCGACCATTGCGGATTCTTTTAAATCAGCCCCCCTTGAGCTTAAACCCTAGACGTTCGATCGACGCGGTGGGGCAAAGACTCGTTCACCTTCTTTTTGCGAGCCTGACTCAAATTGATTCCAATCTAGGCGTCAAACCTGAACGAGCTGAAAAGTGGAAAACAACAGACGGGGGCAAACAGTGGCGATTCACCCTTCCTGAGAACAAACTCGATGGCGAGTATGTCATTACACCCGAAGAGTGGGGTCGGTGCCTAGAATCTTATCGAGCCCATATGCCTGTAAGTCCACTCTTGAGTTCTTTTCCTGGGTGGGTAGGCACTCAAGTCGAGGGGCACGATATTATCCTTCAGTTTGAAAACCCTTATCCCTTCGCACCCATTCAAGTATCAGCACTGAGATTTTTTAAAACGACCCAAGGACGCATTTGTGAAGATCCAATGGATGGCGAAGCTTTGGTTCCGAGTGGACCCTTTAGTGTGGACGGAGATCAGCTTTTTAATTTAAGACCCGAGGCCTCTCTCACAGTCCATGAAAGAAATAAAAATTCACGACGTTTTGAATTTCAATTTGTTCAAGATGAAAATTCTCGAGTTTTACTTTTACTGCACGGATCCGTCGATGTTGCCTTTAACGCCACAATGGCCAGCAAAGTCGAATGGCTGAAAAGTTTTAAAGAAAAAGACAAGAAATTAGAAATCATCGAGAGAAACGGAACGAGCGTCAGTTACCTAGCTTTTAACTTTCGATCAAAATTCACAAGTAACCCTGTCATTCGAAAAGCCATAGCCCATGCAATTCCAAGGCAAGACATCAGTCAGTACCGTATGCATGGCTTTACACAATTGGCTGATTCTTTTTTTTCGTCTGAACTTTCTAATGCACCTGCTACTCATCCTCTCTCTTATGATTTAGACGAGGCCGAAAAAATATTAGAGCAAGCCGGGTTTCAGAAAAAAACAGACGGGTATCGATTCGCCCTCACTTACATCACCACACCTGTTCGCGAGGGTTTTGAGACTGCCTTAGCCATACAGGCAACCCTTAAAAGGATTGGTATTCGGCTTAATCTTCATGTTGTCGAACCTGCTCTATTTTTTTCGGCCATTCAAGGAAATGGCTACGATCTCTACTCTTCAAGATGGATTGGCGTACAAGACGAAACGCTCTGGCAGTTAGCCCTTCACTCAAAGAGTTCAAGAAACCGCACAGGCTATTCAAGCCCGGCTGCAGACCAGCTGATTGATGAACTCATGAGAACCCTAGAGCCCGAAGGCCGAATGAAAATCAGCCAAAAATTACAGATTCTTTTTGAAGAAGACCTACCTTATTTTCCACTTTGGTTTTGGAACAATGCTCTCATCACACAAAAGGGCGTAGACGGCCTGCAATCGAACGACATATCTTTATCGGGTGACTACATGCCCTTGACTCGTCTAAGACGAAACGAGAACTTATGAGCTTAAAAAGATTACTGTGCACAACAATTCCGCCTGTGGGGCAGTCAGCCCCCCTTTCTGAAGAAGAAACACTACACACCCTTCACGTCTTACGATTGCAAGTAGGTGACACCGTTTTGGTTATCGATGGCTGTGGTGTAGAAGCTTCGGCTAAGCTTGAGGTTAAAGCCAAAAAAGCGTTTATTAAAATCGAAGCTCACACACGTAAAGAACCAAAGCCTGCGACGGTCTTGGCTCTGAAACAGGCCATCATTAAAGCCGACGCGATGTCACTCGTTGTCGAGAAGGCCACAGAGCTGGGTTGCACTGACTTTTATCCGCTCTTTACCGAATACGTTGCCGTTCGATTCAAAGATCGAGAGCCAGCAGAAATTCAAAACCGTTGGCAGCGTATTTCTGATCAGGCGCTCAAACAATCGGGTCGCCTTTGGAAAATGACGGTTCATGCTCCTGAAAAGCTTTCAAACAGCCTCACGACCGCTTCTCCGAGCGGACTCTATCTCTGGGCTGACGAAACTCAGCACTCCGACTCTTTATTAGCGACTGCCCTTTTTAAAAAACCCAAAGCCAACCCCATTGAAATCGCAATCGGACCCGAAGGGGGATGGGGCCCAGCTGATCGAGCTCTTTTTCTGGCCCTTTTGAAGTCTGAAACGGCTGGCCCATGGCAAGCTGTCGGCCTTGGACCTCATATTTTGAGAGCTGAAACCGCTGCCATCTGTGCTTTAAGCCTGTGCCAGAGTGCTTTGCTCATGCGTTGACTTGACAATCTTAGCCAGAAGGTTGAATGATCAGGTCAAGAGAGGGCTTATGGAAACCGAAAAGAACACCGATTCCGAATTGCAATTCAAACCCCTCTCTGAGGGTTTAGGTTTTCATCCTTTCTCAGAAGGTTTGCCTTACACAAGCACAACGGGCTCAGGCGCCGTTGCTGCCGGGGCCCCTCGCTTTGTACATCCAGAAAGGGCGCCTAAAACCGTGATCATGCCGTCACGGCTAACACCGACATCGATACAAACACCCACGATCGCTCGACCGGCTATGCCTGCTGCACCTCAGGCCATGCCTCCTGCTTTTAAAAAACCATCACAGACTCAAACCCTCACACAAATCACTCAGCCTGAAACGGCAAAGCCTGCAGAAGTCGAAGCCGTGTACGGTTCAAGTTATGTTGCAAAGCGTGTGGTTGCTTATTTATTTGATACGCTTTTTCATCTTTTACTTTTTGTCGGTGGAATCATGGCCGCCACTGCTGCGTTCGGAGGAACCTTGGTTCAAGGCAGTGACTGGATGATCCTGATTAGTCTTTGCTTCGTGTTTGTTCACTCATTCTTGATGACGATCGAAGAATGGACTTTTAAAAACACTCTTGGCAAACAGCTCTTAGGCCTTCGCCTTGAGGGCCCACGAAGTGCCATTCTCATTCGTGCGATTGCCTTCCCTATGAGTTTAGTATTTTTGGGCTTCGGCGTGTTTTGGGCATTATTTGATGCTAAACACCGATGCTGGCATGACCTCGCCTCGAATGTTCAACCTACAGAATTCTGATTTTCATGAAGGCTAAAACCAAACTTAGAAACAGGCTAGCCAAAATTAAACCTGCGACTTCTTTAGCTCGAAGTTTAGCTAAAGACCGAAAATCTAAAAAATTCAAAAAACTTGTTTTTACGAACGGCTGTTTTGATCTCATTCACAAAGGCCACGTCAGTTATCTCGAAGCTGCTCGAAAAAAAGGCGATCGTTTAGTTGTTGCGCTCAATGCAGATGAATCGGTCCGAAAACTGAAGGGCGCTGATCGTCCGCTCAATAAACTCGAAGATAGACTCGAAGTCATGGCCGCTCTCGAATGCGTTGATTATGTGACCTGGTTTGAGGAAGACACTCCGCTGTCGATCATTCTACAACTCAAGCCTAACGTTATCGTCAAAGGCGGCGACTGGAAGCCCGATCAAATCGTCGGTGCTAGGGAAGTGCTCGCTTCGGGCGGTAAGGTGTATTCGCTTCCTTATATAGAAGGAAAAAGTACCTCGGCGCTGATTCAGAAGGCACGAGAAATAGGCGAGGCGCGGTAAATCCATACACCAGCAGACGCTGCTATGGAGAAGAGGGAATCAAAAGAGGTTCGGGTTGCAAAATTGGAGCTAGGCAAGTACCCGGTCCTCCGTACTGTGCACATGTAGCGTCCGGCGGAGGAATGTTGAGCAGACATGTACCAGACGCATCGTATTGTGCGCATAGCGCATCTGGGGACCTCGGGAACTGAACGACGTTTTTATCCTGCTGTTGCTTTGTTACTGACGAATGTGCGCATCCGTAGCAAAAAAACAAAAAAATACCGAAGAGCAGAGATAGAGAAGAACGGAAAGTCTCCATTAACCGGAGGGTAGCACTGTTCCCCATCTGAAGTCGCTCAGAAATCTAACGATTCTAAACCCCGCATTGCATTAAAATCTATAATACAGAAAACCGATTAAATTTTGACGCCGAGCTTTTACTTTTTCATGATTATTATATAGCTCGCTGCTTTTGCCCCTTCTCTCTGTGCGGTAAACAACCGATCCGTTGTGATGGGCATTTTAAAGAAATATCTTCTCATTAAGATAATTCCGCTCTTGTACCTAGCTTTTACCTCAGTAGAAAGTCATGCATACGAAGCTGGAAGTTTTCTATCTCTCGATGACGGTACAAAAATTCATTATCAAGAGGCGGGAACCGGTGAAACGATTTTACTGATTCATGGTTATGCTTCGTGGTCTTACACTTGGAACGCAGTCATTCCGGCATTGGCAACTCATTATCATGTCTTGGCGCCCGACCTTGTGGGTTTCGGCCTATCCGATAAACCCGATCTCAAATACGGATTCGATCTTTTCGCAAATCAGTTGAAAGAGTTTCTTGAAAAGAAAGGAGTGGCTCGAGCTATTCTCATCGGCAACTCAAAAGGCGGCGGCGTTGCGATACAATTCGTAAATCGATATCCAAATTCAGTCACTCGACTCGTTCTAGTCGACACCGCAGGCGCTTCAGACGAGTTCAATATTTATCAGTTATTCTTGAAATTCGCATTTAGCCCACTGATGAGAGATTTTCCTAAGTCACCCGACATGGCCGGGATGATTCTCAAAGACATTCTCTATTACGATGCCTCAAAAGTGACTCAAGAACAGATCAACATGTACTACCTACCGTTCACGACAGAAGGTGTGATGAATGCCGGCTGGAAGGCTATGACTGCAGGGCCTGATGTCTTTCCAGATGAATATTTTATGAATATCAGAGTGCCCACTTTAGTCTTGTGGGGTGAAAACGACAAACTGACGCCCGTCGATCAATCTAAAATGCGCCTAGAACTCATTCCAGACTCGCGTCGCGAGGTTATTCAGAATTGTGGCCATTTGCCACAAGAAGAGCAATCTAAAGACTTTTTAGATCGGGTGACAGAGTTTTTGGATGAGGCAAGACCGAATTAAAATACTGGTCTGGTTCCATTTAAAACCCGGCAAATTTTGCCGATTTTCAATCTCTGATTCACCTCGTAAAATTGAAGATAGGGAGAGTTCTAGACCATGGACGTTCGACGCTCTGCAGGTGCACAACTCGCTGAAGAACAACGCACATACGAGCGGTTCAAGCACGAACTCGAAGAACAACAATCTAATGAAATTGAAGATCTTGAGAATGAGCACAAACAGAGATTAAAAAGCACCGTCGAAAACCATCAGAAGCAACTCAAAGAAGAAGATCAAGCCTATAAGATCGAAATTTCAAGACGGGGTGAGCAGCACAGCAAAGACCTCGATCATGTACGCTCGCATTATCAAGAAGACCTCGCGAAAGAAAAAGACAATCAAGAAAAAGAATTTGAAAAGGTACAAGAAACCTCAAGAACGCGAATGGATAATTACCGCAAGAAGCAAGAAGAGGTCTTCAATAAGCTTCAAGAGCGCAATCTAGAAGCCCAGCGCGACCAAGAAGAGCGACGTAGAAGCTAAAAAAGCTTATTTAGAGCCTCTAAAGACACGGTCAAAAACTGAGACCGAAACCATCGAAAGCCCAAACGCCATCCACGCAAAAAAAGCGCAGCCTTTTGAAATTTCGAGAGCAAAGACTTCTCGAAACGATGAGCTGAAAAGATTATTGATAAAAATCCAACTGAACGCGCCCCAAGTTAAGCCCATACCCAATAGAGGTGCGATACGGTTTGTACCAGTCATGTGAGCAAAAACAGCTCCGAGCAAAACCGAGATCAAACCAAAAACCACAAACCCTACGACGATCGCTTTTGCATGAATTCCACTCGCCATAGCCGTGCCGCTCAAGAAAGGTACGGCGAACGCTTTAGGTAAAATCCAAATATCGTGACCGCCTGATTTCATCGCAAATGCGGTCACTGCAAACATCACCAGCATCGAGAAGATTCCAGCGAAGGCGCCCGCGATCCAACGAGCGGGGTCTTTGCGCAACCAGATCTCGACTAAGTTGAAATCATCTTCACCAGGTGTGGAATGCTGCGTTGCGCTAGACATGATTTAAGGCTCCTGTTTTTAAAGACTGTTTTAAAGGATTGCCCGCATGATAACACCGATTTGTGACTCGGCAAAGCACCCTGAAGAGCCCCCAGAAAAGTTCTTGCCGATGTCTATCCGCTCGTGGAGTAATCTTGTCG
>Ga0206960_1074_pt1 | contig 26677 bp, 15 predicted proteins | sample Alteio_BWOrgHeat_29_FD_153255 | JGI IMG/M metagenome (GOLD analysis project Ga0206960, IMG submission 153255) | Enriched cells from forest soil in Barre Woods Harvard Forest LTER site, Petersham, Massachusetts, United States -... | ecosystem: Environmental > Terrestrial > Soil > Temperate forest >... | reverse complement strand
GAACGTCTCGGTGGGTTGCCTTCGGTTCACCTAGTCGATCTTGCAGGCACCGCCAACACAAGCGTAGCTACATTTCCCATCTCTGGTGAAAATCAATGTGAATCTGCCGCCCCGGACAATGGACGATATGCTTTCCATTTACGGAATTTCGTTCTCAGTAGAGTCCTCACTCCTACAATTGCTGAACAAATATGGATGGCGAACTTGCTCACTGTTTCAGTCGCGATTTTGGCCACGCGAATCATCAGTTCAAGTTCAGAGACACTTTCCCACGAAAGTCCAACATTTTCCGGTGAATGGTAGCCCATTGAATTGATCCTTGGAGCACAGCCGCGCATCTCGCTTCCGCGGCGGTAGTCACCATTCGAGATTGGGCCAGTGACGCCCACGTGACGCACGAGGTGCACGCCCATGCACGTTGATGCGCTTACATGCTGGTGAGGCCGACGGGGGAAACCACTGTGATTTCAGCATTTTCTTGATGGTCAGCAAGATCCACCATCGACCACTTGTGGGTTCAAGTCCTAGCTTGGCTGTCGATACTCCCGCAGCGAGAGTGCATCCAAGAAAGAGGCGGGGCCTTGACAGCGACACGGAGCCATGCGTTGATGAGCGACAGCATATGAGACAAACAATTGAGCAGTTACGTAACAGTTGTCGGTTTGGAGTTGCCACAAGCGCTTGATAATCAATGGCTGTGCATTCGCCTCAATGGTCTACGGAAATAAAGGTTGGAGGTTCAACTCCCGTTGTGACGCGACGAGATTGAAATTGGCCCCGCAGGTAGGACTCGAACCTCTACATCCTCAATTATGGCCATTTTGTACGTAATGTATATTGAGAATCAAGGCTAATCCGCCACTACCGACCATTACTCAGACGTACTCTTTCACTGCTTTTCCCTGACAGTTTGCCTGACACCTCGACTCCCGCTTTTAGCGCGTTCCATAGGCCGGAAATGGGGCCCGTGCAGACAAGAGCAAGGGGTGGCACAACTAGTCACAACCGGTCCACAATGGAAATGGTCTGTCTCGCTAGGACTCGAACCTACAGGAATTCCAATACCAGCTTGGTCTCAATGATAGCAGGCCCACAACTGGGCCCACAAGAAAATGTCTCCGATTGGCACGGATTGTCGTCTGTTGGCGCAGGTGCGAACCGACTCGATGAGTCATTGAACCCCAGAAGTGCAAGCGATTGGGTGCCGGGAAATGCGCCATTGGCGCGTCCGCACAAGCTTTCGATGCCAAAAAGCCCTTCTTTTTCCGTTGCCTTTCGCCACGAAACGCCTAATTTATTTTTAGTGTGTGCCCAGTTGATGGATGGCAGCCGCATGTACAATTTGGTGCGACCTCCAATATAACGGCAAGGATGCCCAAGAAAGTAGGACGGTCTTATGTCTTACCCAGGATTTGATGTCTCGGTTTACCCCAACGATCAAGTGATGATCGATTTGCACGATAGTACGAATTTCAAATGGTGCGCTTACTACTTAGCTCCCGCCCCCAATCATGCCGAAACGAGTTGGCTGGGCAGGCGCACCAACCTCGCGGCGATCGGGTGGAACTTCGCCCTCCTGTATGTAGGCGAGCAACAGCCGGATCAAGCGACACCATTTTTGAGCACCAACTTATCCGCGGCTAAGGGGACTGCGGACGGGATGGACGCCGTGAATCTCGCCATCCGTGAGGGATTCCCGAACAACTCGGTCATCTACCTCGATGTGGAGTCCGGAGGCCCCATCCAACCTGAAATGCTTGATTATACTGCCGCTTGGCAAACCCAAATCATCAATAGCGGTTACCTCCCGGGAATATATTGTTCATATCTCGTCGCGGACGCATTTCAGAAGAACGCGGTTGTGCTTAACCTCCTTTTCTGGATCTTCAGGATGATCGACCAAGGTTCACAAAATGGCTCGTACAATTCCCCTTTTCCGACTCCGGACGCAGTCGGCTGCTCGATTGCTTACGCCACCATTTGGCAGTATGCCCAGAACAAGAGGATTTCTTGGGCAGGCAATGCACTCCCCAGTGTGGACATGGATGTGAGCAGCGTTTTGGATCCATCTAGGCCCTCGGACGTATCTGGCATATTAGGACGTATTGGATGACATGTGCGGCGAGGCCATCGCGTTGTGGCGTCCACATCTCGATAGAAGAATCCTGGTGAGGAACTGGCGTGGATTTCAGTCGTCAGGTTCACATGCCTCATTAAGGCTACCGGCTTGATTTTATTGCTTCCATACTAATATTCCATTGACAACTTACGTAAAATTATCTTATTGCTGCCCACCGGTTGGTGCGAGTTTGCGTATCCGTTGATTGGTGCAAAGAAAACCGGCATCCGCCCCTCAGTTTGGGGGCATTTCAATCAACGTGTGGTTTCTAGCGTTTACGGGTTTTTCAAACGCAACAGAGGCGATCCACGAAGATATCGCGAAGAGAGTTCTTATTGCGCAGCGGGGCGAGCGCCGCCTTGCTACTCATAGACCGTCCCAAGGCTCTAGGCCGCCTTGTTTCAGACACGGTCCCCGCCCTGAAAAATGATGGCCTGCATCATTATTTGATTTCCACGGGTAGCATCCCGCCGCACATAGCCATCCCGAGTGGAGTCCTTCTCCCGCGCATCAATATGCAATTTCCGGTAGGTCAACGAATCTATGTCCAGCGCCCCCGGGACCTGGTTAATCTGTGCCTTGAATGGCACAACGTAGACTTTTCCATCCATGGTGATCGGTCCTACTTAAGAGTTCCGGACCCCAATCAAGACTCATTTCTCGTCCTCCATTTCCCGCCGCAGCACTGCCTAGAAAAAGCGTTTCCAGAGGACGCAGCCGTAACGCTGCCTGTCCCCACACGATTCGCCGGTCCGACGCGCTTGGCATTTCACATTCCAAAGGGCTCCGATGGCCGGCTTCTTCCAGGGACATTTAATGAAATTGTAAATTGGCTTGCGACACTGCAGCCGAGTGTTGCTGATTGCGCCCAGCCAACCGACTTCGTGCCTCCGGATGTATATACGGCGCCGACTCCTAAACTCCTTGTCGCAACCGAGACATCGATCGAACTGCCCTACGGGCTCTATCTTTCCCCTGACTCGGGCGAATGTTGGCAGCAAGGGTCCCCGCCACATTTGGAGGACGGTCCGGAAGAGAACGGCCGCACTGAATTATGGCATTTGAAGCTAGTCGGAAGCCCTAAGGGAGATGGATCAGGTTGGTTCACGCCCACAGTACGAGCTGTGGGTTTGAATCCCTGTGATCCTTGCGATAGTGAGAGCGATGACACATTTAGCATTCTTCCAAACGCTGACGATCGACAATTAATCGTCATTGAAACGTCCGATTATCAGTTGCGTCCGTCCCCTCCGCCACTTCCGGGATCGCCTGGCCGCCCACTCAAGCCGGTTTCAGTAGACAAATTACTGGTATCCGCGCTGGGAGCTTATGCGAAGCTGGGGGTGTCCTGGACTTATGAAGAGGTTCGGGCCATGGAGCAATTGCACCACGATGACAGTCCGCAACTGAAGCTCGTCGATTGGTTGCAGCAGACAATTTGGGGCCGCGATCAACTTGTCGAGGTGGCGAAGTTGGGCTATGTAATGCCCTTTGGCCATCCGGTCGCTTTTGTGAGAACACGTCAGCGCGAGTTCGAAATCGATCCCGGTGTCGGGGCTGATATCGCGGTTCTTCGCCGTCGATACTTCTATAGGGTACTCAAACCTGAGTTGGTTTACACCATGCCTCCCGAGGGGGTGGCCCGTGTAGAACGCGTCAATTGTTTTCATAAAGTCAGGATTGAGCCCGTCGTAACACCTTTCGCTGATAGCCCGGTTGATCCCTACGGATGGATTCAGCTCGAAACGACAAAGGAGCTGTTCAAATTTAAAGTGATCGCCGAGGATTGGGAGGGACAAACTCATCATTTTGAGATCCCTTTGTTCTGGGTCGACAGTTCTGTCGCCGAGTTGAAAGGAGACAAGCCGGAGTATTGGGCAGATGCCCTGAAGAAATACCAGAGCGAATACCCCGAAAAAAACCCACCAAGGCCGGATGGAAACTACTGCACCGCCGCCATGCATGGGCAGAAACTCTCGTTCGTTCGTTGTTCGCAATATCCAGCGTCAACACGGACCGACGAGAAAACCAAGGAGCGCGATACGTCTGTCCAGACGGAAAGCATAGTTCTTGAAGTCATCGATGAGGCCGCGCGAAATGGCCTGAACTTCCCGCCCGAAAACGAATGGCCGATTCGCTTCCATCCCACCGTGGCAAGCGCGGCCGTTCGGCTGGATTCAGCAGCGTCTTTTTCCAGCAATCCCGCCGATGCAGCCACGTTTACTTTCAATGAAATCTACAAACTCCACGGATTCGACACCCAAAACCCCAAGCAAATATATGGTGACATCCAGAAGGCTTCCCTAAACTTTAGCGGCTCGAATTCGGGGGGGTTGTGCACCCCGTCCGTTAGTATTCGAAGTCTGTCCCTCATATTTGGCCCTTCGGGATTTACTTACGTCCCTGCGGCGGTCGCCCCTCCTGGAGGAGGGATGGTCGCAACCGCTGCCGTAGACGCTAAATTTCAACCGGGAGAGTTTTTCGCGGGGATGGAAGCACTCGCCAATCTCATTGGGGGCGTAGCTTTAAAAGACGTCGTCGTAACCATCGAGAACTTTGCCGAGGAACTATCCCGCGTCCCGCGCCTCGTGGCTGAAACGGTACGGAGCTTCGGCAAGTCAATCAATGATATCAACGATGAATTTCAGCAGATCGGCGAATTGCTGAAGATTCTCTCCGATACCAGCCCCGACACCGCAGTTAGAAAAATTCAGGATTTCCTGCGCCAGAAACTTGACGAGCGCAAGAGGATGTTCTTCGATTTTTCCACTTCCATCCAACAACAACTTGTCGACGAAATGGCCATCACCGCGGAAAGCGTGGCTGCCAGCATCGCTGACGCTGCGCTTTCCCAATTGAACAAGATTATCCCGTCAATCGCTCCCAATAATCTTCCGCGTCTTCAGTTGTTTTTACAAGCGGCTATTCAAAGCGACGCTGTTATCCAACAGATTCGCGCCAATTGGAGACAACCCGATAAAATCAAAGAAGCGATCCAAACCGAAGTCGCCAGGGCTTTGAGGCAGGAATTGGGTAGTCAGGTCGATGTTTTGACCGATTGGATCAACAATGTCATAAACGAAAAGATCAACACATTTCAGCAGTTGGTGGTATCCGCGAACGACGTGCTCGCGAACATTATTGCTGATGCGGTCGCGCAACTTGACTCATTTATTCCACAAGCTCGTAAAGATGATCTCCCCCGCCTCAAGGCGATTCTCCAAGCCGCTCTTGGAGGCGAGGCCATTATCCAAGAAATCAAAGCTTATTGGGACAGTCCAGCGGGAATTCAGGATGCAGTCGACAAAGCAATTGAGATATCACTAGAGGACGAACTGGGTGATCAGCTCGCTCCCTTTGAACAGAAAATCCATACCAGTCTGGCTCGACACGTGATCCTTCTCCAGCAGTCCTTGCCGCGGCTTCGTGAATGGGCTGTTGCACAATTGATTCTTGCCAATCCGCTCGACCCGAAGAAGAGCGACGAGCAGTTGCGATCAGAATCCACCAAGTTGCGAAAAGCGATTGAGAATTTGCGCGAGCTCTTTGATTTCGGGAACCTTCTAAACCAGCTCAATGCAAATATCGGTGGAGCCATCGGCTTGCTGGAAGAACTTCTTCAGTTTCCACTCATGGAGTTTCAAGAGATCCAGGCTGACCTCGCCCGCATCGCATCGGATATCTCGGATCCGCAAAACAAAATTGGCGATGTGACGGCTGCACTCACCGACTTCCGGGAGGCGTTGCGCAAGATAATCGAATCACCAGATAAAAGAGCGAGCGATCTCCTGATCGGAAAGGAAACGACATACCTTTCAGATCTCAAGCGTCACGTCGAAGTTCAACTCAAAATAGAAGAATTAACTCCCCAGGGAATTAACAATTCAATTGATGCTTTGCAGAAACAAATTATCGATCATGACAAGATACAGGATATCATCTGGCCTCCATCTGTTAATGAAGCCGTAACCACTTACTTGAAGAAAGATGGTGCCCTGGCGCAGCGCCTCATTGCCAGCGTGGCTTCCTGCCAGCAGAATATCATCATTTTTCTCGCCGATCTTAACGACGCAGCCGGGGTAGTTCTTACCCAGCTTCAAACGGCAATGGTGGATATAGCCGCGGCGCTTCAGCAAGCTCTGGATTTGGTTGACGATCTCGAAAAGAAAGCGCAGCAAGAGTTGGCTGAGCTCCCCAAGGAAATTAATCTGGAATATGACTGGCGCCCAAGGCTCCAAGACGCGAGCGTTTTCATCGCCAACCGCGATGGCCAACCCGCTTCGTTTTCCCTCAACGCCAAAGTCCACAAGGGCCTGACTCCGTCGAATCCGCCCAGTCCTCCGCATGTGCGGATTGAAGGATGGTTGCAGAACTTCCAACTCAAGCTGCTACCTTTCAGCCCTTTTCTTCTCGTTACTTTTAAACAAGTAAACTTCGTCTCTGTGGATGGCGCGAAACCGGATGTCACGGTCCAGATCGACAAGGTGGATTTTGACCAGGCGCTTGGATTCGTGAAGGAGCTTGCCAGTGTGCTGAGTCCGGATGCAAAATTTCTCGTCGAGCCGGCCGGGTCCGGCGTGCGGATAGGCTATCGGTTCGACCTTCCATCCATTACGGCTGGCGGGTTTAACCTGACGCATTTGGCGATTGTCGTGGCGCTCGATTTACCATTTAACGGAGATCCCGTCCGTCTCACCTTTTCCCTGAGCGAGCGCCATCGGCCCTTCCTGATGAGTGTGGGGATTTTGGGTGGCGGCGGCTTCCTTGGCCTCACGCTCTCTTCCAAGCGCGTCGAAATTATCGAGGGTTCGTTCGAATTCGGCGCCATGATCTTGCTAGATCTCGGGGTCGCCAGCGGCAGCGTCTCCGTTACCGCGGGCATTTATTTTTCACTGTCGGGCGATGACTCCTCCCTGTCCGGCTTTGTGCGAGCCTCGGGAGCACTCAGCATCCTGGGGTTGATCACTCTTTGCGTGGAATTCTACCTGGGCCTGGCTTACGAGCGGCGCGGTGGGAAAACCTACGCCGTCGGAGAAGCGATCGTGCACGTTGAGATTGATATCCTGTTTTTCAGCGTCAGCGTCGACCTGCACTATCGCAAGGAATTCGAGGGCTCCGGCTCATCGGGCGGCAACCAGCAACAATTCGCCTCCGCCGGCCACGAGGATATGGAATGGGCACTCGATGCTGTCGCCCCTGCTGATTTAGCATTGTGCAAACAGTACTCGGATTTTGTCGAAGGGTGGGAATCGTACCGCGAATCCTTCCTGCCTTCCAACCCGACCATGCTATCGCAGGAATTGGCGGCCTGACATGCAAATCACTATAACGACCGTGCCATCCGGTTTCATGAAGCCAAACGAAAGCGACAACCTGCGCCTAGCAGTCGTTTTCACATTCCGACAAGGGAAAGATGACAAAAGCTACGATCAACTAACCCCACAAGAGCGGGATGTTCTCGACGATTGGCCCAAGGTTCTCAAACAGATTATTTCCGCGGGATTTACCGTACACATCCGCAAGGATGACGATCCCGCGAGCTTTCATACATGGGACCTAGCGGCCGATTCTGTTGATTCTAAGGCGAGTTCAGCGGCCTGGAAAGTGTTCCGGCCGAAAAACCCATTTTGTTATACCGGCCAAACTCTGGATCCAAGAACCGCAAACACCTTTAGCGGCCCCGCGTCGCAACCGCCGCGCGCGGTTATCTCTTACCCCGCTTGGTCAATCCGTGAAACCTTGCGACGCTACTATACAGATGCCTTGGTTAAGTCCATCCGTAGCCTTGATACATCCGGCAAACAAACCCCAGGCTGGAGCGTGAAGCCGAAGGCCATTAACATCGGCGCGCTGAATATCTTTGCCAATGATATCGCCAATAACCTAGTTGCTGGCACAATTCCCGTGAGAGGGTCTTCGGGTCCGGCGGGCATGGAAGCTGGCATGCCACCGTCCGATGTCGAATTTATCAGGTCGCGAAACCTGTGCCGACTGGGGAATCCAGACAATCTTCAAAAATGGGTTCACGACTTTGTTAACGACAACGCCAAGGTTTCTTTCATCCGCTCTAGAGGTGAAGGAGCGACGGACGCCGACGCGCAAGATGATTTCCTCCGCCTGGCGATCTTTCACAATCGCGTCCCCACCCCTGCTGTCCCGCCGGTTCCGCACACCAAGAACGGCTCGGAGTCAATAGCCGCGGCTACAACAACGAGCACAGGCGATCTGGACTTTTTTCAGCAAATCGCCATGGTCTGGAACTATCCGGCGTTGCTGCAGCCGCTGGGGCTTGTCGTCATCCTGAATGTGGGCCTGGAAACAACGGACCGAACTGTCCTCGATGATTGCAACCGCATCTGTGTAATTCCCAAAAGCGGCTTGGTGAAAAGCATGGTGCCGCTTTGGACCCGTTATGCGGTTAGTGCAACGCACCGCTTTTACTTTCAAGCGGCTGACCAAAAGTCCGGCGCTGTGAGCCGAGGGTATCTTGAATTGAAGAGCCTGTTGACAGATGGTTCGCCCCGGTTTCGCATCGATAACCTCGACATCGACGGAACCGGGCTGAAAGTCCTCAATATGGCGTCCCACACGACCCGGCAGGAAGGAGCTGTGATCTATACCCGCGGTTCCGACCCGTACGGCGCTGTGATCCAAGCAAACGCAACCGCGCAAGTTTTCTTGGGCGCGGGTACGCTCGCTCAGCGCCTGCGCAAACGCCTCGCGCCGGGAGTCGAAACCTATTCCGCCGCAGATATCACAAACTTGGAGACGATCAAAGCCAAAGTGGCGTCGGCCTCAACGACCGACCCGGTCTACAACTTCTTAACTGACAAATTCAACAACACGGTGGCTTTGTTGAACAAGGCGGATGGGAACGGAGATTCCAGCGAGCTGATTCAAACTTTGGTGAGCGACCTAAACAAACTGTTTTCCGGCCCGCCTTTTTACAGCGCGGCGCAATTCCCTGGTGTGCCGCTACGGGTCGAGACACAGAACCTTTTGCGAGATGGCCAAATCTCAGGCCGCCTTATCAGGCTCCTCCTTGAAGATATGCTGGATCTTTCGATGAACCCGGACCTTAAACTGTTTACTCCCGAGGAACTTAAGTTGAGTGCTTGGAAAACGCTCACGTTTCAGTCCGATCTCTTGTTGCTTCCCCAGCCCAGCGAGACCAAACTGCCCGGTATGGGTTTGAGTGCGACTGCCGTCCGCGGAAAAGACGGATCACTGGATAAAGTCCGTTGGCAACTGTTTGGCGGCAGCGGCTACGATGACGGAACCAAAGAACTGCATCCCCCGGCGCCTCGAACCGCCGGGGTCGGACTTATCTGGCGCGGCCGGGACGAGCATCTCATTAACACACAAAAGCGCGCGCAAAAATTGAAGGAGACCCTATCGGTGCGCGCTTTGGATGATCCTACATCAGCCGACCCCGCAGACGATCTCTTCGCCAACGATTTGGTCCTCGGCTACATTCCGGTAGTTTGTAATGATCAGGATTTTCGAAATCCTGACAACTGGCATTCACTCACCAAACGCCACGAAGTATTTTCAGGGGCTTTGGCCGGGATCGAGCCAGAAAATCCTGACGGCGTGATCCGTCTTCCAGCCATGCAAACTCTCGATGCGGGCGTGGGTCAGCCTCAGCGCCGCAGCCCAGATATCATGGCTTCTGAACTAGTCATGAATTGGAACGGTAGGACTTTAGGCATTCCGGATGACAAGTGCGCCACCCTGCTGCGTGATGAACAGAGCAAGCTCCAACGTGACGATCCAGACACACCGACTGAACATGAGACCTTCATCAAACACCTTGATCGCTGGCAACTGCCAGTTACTGTCAGCATGCCAAAAGGAACGCGGGTGCCTTTGCAGTTCTGTACCGACGGTAAATTGAAGTATTTCAGGGTCAAGACTTGTGACATCGCCGGCTTGCAACCCAGTCGATTCGACATCTGGGATAATGATCCGGAAAACAACCTTTCATTTCAGTATCACCGCCATGAACCCGTGATACCGCCGGAGGTATTGCTGGACCAACCACTGATTGAACGAATACCCGGTCGCGGCCTGTTACGAATGGTGGTCAATTCTGACGAGACCCGTGATACTCGCTGGTGCGTGCCGCCTCGTACCAGCTTTGAAATGGCTGAGAAATACGGCCTTCTGACAATGCAATCACTCAAGGAATTTGTCGGTTTTGACGAGATGGATCTTCGTCCCGACGGTAGTCTTCCGGTGGTTTCTCCGTCTGATACAACTTCCAAATCTTCCTGGTCGTTACCCGTCCGAAAAACAAGACAGGTCGGGAATGTCGGTAAGGTCCCGTATTTGCCAGATCCGCTTTCGCGCATGATGGTGGTGCGGCTGGTTTATTGGATGAGCAATCCCAAAGATGCGCTTCCGCAGATGCAATCAAAGGTAACGAAAATCCCCTTCTACAGCGACGGACACGAATGGCCGAAAGCGCACACCATCCGAGTTACGCTCTTCGCCGGCGACGATGAAGAGCCTTCACTCCAAGTTGTTTCCGCAAGTCACGTCATTGAGGTACATCTACCCCACGGTACGACCGCTGACCTCCATTTATGCTCAGGCCTCGGTGAAGATGAACAAGCCACCGCGTATTTGGGAAGCCTGTCGGCCATCGAAGACTTGCGTAATCAAGGGCTATCCCCTGATGATGAAAGCCTGGACCCGCAGAAGAAGGACAGCCTCTCCGACTTGCAGTATCTCCGCAACTCGTTCGTCGCGTTGCTACGTCCCTGGCGGACTATTGAATGCGTTCACACTTCCAAGCTCCCCGTTCGGCCGCCCCGGATCGTCGGACTCGTTAGGAATGAAGTGCAGCCCGATAGGCTCTACGATTTTTCGCGGCGGGTCGGCGCGCCCACAGCCGAGTTTACTCTCAATTTTCATGCGGATGCACAAAGTACCGCGAGTGTGCGACTGCACGCAGAATGGACGTATCCGATTGACGGCCGGAATAAGTCCCAGAGTCGTACCGCTGACTTGGGAGAGATGGCCGTCGAGCATGATCTTGGTGGACGCGATGTTCCGCTCCTCCCGTTCCCCGTTACGCATGTCTTTCCGGACACGGCTTACCGCGCTGTCAAATATACTGCCATTGGTGAAACCCGATTTCGCGGAGATTACGTCCGCCTCCTCGCTAGTGACGGACAGGTCATGAGTCAATCGATTACCGTCGACATGCTGAACTGTGCGAGGCCACCAGCGCCCCTCTTTGATTACATTGTTCCCACAGAAAAAAGGGAACACTCGAATGATGACAAATATTTCACGAGCAAACGAACCGGTGGTGGTATCCGCGTCTGGCTGAAAAAGCCTTGGTACGTCACTGGCGACGGCGAACGGCTGGGCGTCGTCATTTTCGAATCGTTGCCAACGGATGTCAATCCGCCCAGCGAAGAAGATGTCTCGACACGTCGGCGGCTCACCACGCAATGGGGACTGGATCCGACAAGTTGTCTTCGCAAGCAGTTCTGTGCTCCGCCCGTAGTCGAAGATTTCGTAGAACAGAAGGAAATCGGTCGCAACATCCCGTTGAAGGAGTTTGACAATCGGCCGGTGAGCATCGTTGCTTACGAACCAAGTTTCTCTACAGAGCGCGATCAATGGTATGCGGACGTTGTCCTCGATCCAGTGCCTGCCGAATATTGCTTTATCCAAATGGCGCTGGTGCGTTATCAGTCAAAGTCGATCCTACAACCCCAAGACTTGCGAATATCGTCCGTCGTTAAGGCAGATTTCGCTCAATTGGTGCCAGACCGGACGGTCATCGTCTATCGCGACGCGACGGATGCACGGACGCTCACCCTTCGCGTCGATATTAAAACCGAGACGATACGAACAGCCGGTTCTCCTCCGAGCGGTAAGGCCGCGCCTAACATCTTGTACCGCATAATCGAGGTGAATGTCTTCAAACAAACTGGCGACGCATCTTGGATTGTTGACAACGATATCGTCGTAGAGGCCGATCAAAATTCTAATGAACTCGACGATCCACTTTGGTCCGGCAAGGTGCGCTGGCCCAAACGCCTTGGTCCTCGTCGCCTTATGGTGCGAGAGAAAGAACTAACCATACAACCGGCGGTCGAGCAGGATCCTGAGCGAAAAGAAGTCCCGTTTGTGGAGGGAAGGATCCTTTATATGGATGTGCTGGATCTCTGAAATGGACAATAAAGCCCGGAACCAAGAAAATCATAAGAGAGAGCATGCAAATCTGCCCCAATGATCGATGTGGCCCGTGTTGTGACATAATCCATCCGCCATGTTTCCAGTTTCTACCGCGCGTCGTCGAGTCCAAAGAGCAAGTGCACGTTCAAGCACTCGTCGCGTAGCTGCCCGTTGAAGATACTGATACACTCATTCTTTTATTTCTGAAGAGTCAATGTGGGGTGATGAGGTCCACGCCAGTTGCAATGTCTGGGCAGTCAAGGGCAATTATGCTTTTCATTAGCCCCCCGATCGCCTAAAATGCCTACTAACAAGGTCGCCATATAAACACACAGGAGACATTTTATGTCCACTTCTGTTCAAACACAAAAGCGCATTCTATTGATCGCCAATAAAGCTTGGGAAGCCACGCCATTGATGAATGTGCTACTTGAACCGCGGGCTTGTCCTTCTGGTTTCCCTTGGCCCAATAATCTTTGCCCTCTCGAAGCCTGGCAAACCTCAAGTGTTGCCAAAAGCTCATCGGACGTCACAAATCCCCGGCCTCGCACGATATTCAGTTTGAAGGTGCCGATTAATGGTACAAACCCACAAGAAGTTTGCACGGCAAACGTAGAGGTCTGGTGTATTCAAGATTGGATGTCCCCCTCTGCACATCCATCCAGCAGTTTCGAGAAAACTATAGTTCTGCCAAAAATCTTCAATTGGAGCGAAGACAAGAAATGCAAGCCCCGAAGTCCGGACTTTGTCGTCGCTTTTGGTACCGCCGGATTCCCAATCGTTTCCTCCAGCTACAACGGTTGTGTTGTGATAGGTGCCAATGCATTTATTTACAACGCTCACAAAGAAGATCCAAACCCCCAAAGTCCATGGGATGATTCAGTGGTGCCGCGACCGATCAAACCTACTCTTCCTCGTGATTTTTTTGGCGAGCTCGATCCCGGATTGTTGGCGCAGATTGAATCCCGGCTAATTGTCCCTCCGATGTGTCCTGCCGAAAAAGAAATATTGATTGCCGCCTATAATTATACAGCCGTTAGCGCAGTCAACATCACCAACTACGACGAATACGCTTGGGCTGATCCGAAGGCTCTAGAGGTTTTTAAAAGCCAAGATGCCCTGAATCCAGCCGGCTCAATCGAAACCACCCACGGTATCATCAGGGTCCAATCAGATGCCCCTTTCATGTTTGTATCTGGCATTACAGACCGGGAGGGTGCTTTCAGTTCCTTCAATATGGAAGTCTCGACTAGGGTATATGCTCAGAACTTTGCCTGTGCCCACAATGCCGGCGTGGCAGCAGCTTGGTTGCTTCCTCGGATCGCCAACTTTCTAGTCAATTTTAAGCCCAAGTCATAGACACCAACTACAACATCCCAACCGTGAGTCATGTAGCCAAACATCGATGCCGCTCTCTGAATAGGAGATGCGTCAAGCGCTACCGGAATTCAACATTGTAATTAAAAGCCGGCCAATCTAGAGTGCCTTGTCAGGATGCGTCGCAGCCTAACTGGAGGTAATGATCATGGCGTTTGCGGACTATATTCGTCAGGCGATTTCTACCTGGGAACACCGTGATCAAGAGTTGTACGAAGAACTTCAGCAACGGCGCGAGGACAAAACATTACCACTGCCTCTTCCGTCAATAGATGATTTGCCGGTTGGAGTGGACGCTACCACCGAAGCCGCTGATCCCGCACGTTCGATCGAAACCATAGTTTATGCGACAGGTCGACCGGTGCTTGCGATTCAAGACGGAGCGTTTAAGCCGGAGTTCTCCGACGATCAGAGTGAAGTGTGGAAGCATCGACTGGAGAAGGCCCGCGACCGCCTGTTCAAGGTCATTCCCGCAGTCGGCCGCATCAACATTTCCGGGCTCCCTGATCTTAGCTGGGTAGGAACTGGCTGGCTGGCGTCGACAGATATCGTCGTGACCAACCGTCATGTCGCCCTAGTCTTTGCCGCTGAGTCGGGCGCCGGATTTGTCTTTCGCTCAGGTGTGGGAGCCGCCGCCCGGATGAGTGCCGGACTCGATTTTCTCAAGGAATTTGATCGCACAGCCACAGCCGTATTTCCTGTTGTGGAAATCCTATGGATTGAACCAGAACCTGGCCCGGATCTGGCATTGTTACGAATCTCGGCTCCGGATCTCTCGCGTTCTCTGCCACAGCCAATCGAAATTTCCCCGTCTCTCGCGGCCACCGACGAAATGGTGGCGGCGATCGGGTATCCGGCCCGAGACAGCCGGATTCCTGATCAAGATCGAGTATTGAGGATTTTTGGGGACATTTATGACAAAAAAAGGTTAGCACCAGGTCAAATCAGTGCCGTGACGGCCCGTGAACTACAGCATGATTGCTCCACGCTCGGCGGCAATTCGGGTTCGGTTTTGGTGTCGCTCCACAGCGGCCAAGCTGTCGGGCTGCATTATGCCGGTCTCTACGAGCGTGCTAATTACGCTATTCCTTCCACGGTACTTCATAAGCGGATTCAGGAGGCGGTTAGTGGCCGATTACCACCGGTTACGCTTCGGCCGAGTTCCAATCCGTCGACTGACCCGACAGTTAGCTTAGACGATCGCGGTGGCGGACAAAGCATGACGTGGCGGATCCCTTTGGAGGTGACTATTCGCCTTGGTGAACCCATCATGGCGGGACTGCAAGCGGGCGTCGGGATTGGACGGACCGGCCTTCATCCATCCTCCAATCAGCTTCAGCGCTCCCTGCGCGCGGCCCGGAAGCTCGCGGCGCAACGTGATGATATCCGTGAAACGCGTGTGGGGTTTCGCTTTCGCGGTGGCTGGATCACCGATGAACGGGTCATTGTCTTCGCGGTCGCCCACAAGATATCTGCCAGTCAGCTCCGTGGCGCCGGCATCAGGCCGCTTCCGACGGAAATCGAGGGGGTTGGGGTCGACGTGACAACCGCACCGCCCCAGGGGCTCCTGCAACAACCGCTGGATGAATCCCTGATCGAGTTGGAACGTGTGAGGCGGGGAGCGTACCGGAAGCCGTCCGGTATCGGTCTCACGAGAGTGAAGGAACAAATGCGAGCCATTATTCATTTGAGCCCGGATGCCGGCTACGCCCAGCTCTCACAGTTTCTCAAGCGGGTGAAGGAGACTCTCACGGTCGGTATGTACGAATTCACGGCCGATTATATTTTTGACGATCTCCTTCGGGCCTGCGCGCCCGATAATTGCAGTTTAAACTTAGTGGTCCAGCGGTTTGGGAACAACGCAAAAGGTTCGAATGAAATTCTTATTGAGGAGATCGTCAGTCGCCTCACGAAGAAGCTCGGACAACGTTTCGCGCACGCGTGGGCTGCGGTGAGCGAACCGAACCATATTTTTGCCAGCGCTTATCACATCAAGGTGGCTGTGCGCGACCACAAAGAAATATGGCTCTCCAGCGGCAATTGGAAGCCTTCTGGACAGCCGACAGACGACCCCGTTGCCGATCACAGCACATCATCTCAGCTTCTTCGATCCAGGAACCGCGAGTGGCACGCGATTATCGAGAATGAAAACTTGGCTCACCAATTTGAAGGGTTTCTGCTTTATGATCTACAGCAGGCCAGCGGTTTGGAAGCACCTACCATCCGCATCCCCGAATTCCTCGTCCCGGAATCATTTCTCGAACCCATGCCCGAGCGTAAGCCCATACCTGCTCGCTATGTCAAACCATTGATCCTGAACCGGGAATTGGATGTCCAGCCGCTGCTGACTCCCGATAATTATGTTGAGGAAGTGCAGAAGTTGATCGATTCGGCGAACAAACGGCTTTACTTTCAGAACCAGTCTTTGAGTCCATTGGAAGACAACGAGGATGGCTTTGAACGCCTGCTTGAGAGCCTGAAGCGGAAGCAGGCTGACGGTCTTGATGTGCGGATTATTTTCCGGGATGTCAGTGAATTTGGCGGTGCTAGCCAATTGCGCAAATCCCTCGAACGGTTGCAGGAATTCGGCTTCGATATGGGGCAGGTGCGCGTCCAGCGGGGCTGCCATACGAAGGGGATAATCGTGGACAGTTCCATGGTCCTGCTCGGGAGCCATAATTGGACGAACCAAGGCACATTATTTAATCGCGATGCTAGCCTCATCTTCTACGATGTGGAAGTTGCCGGATATTTGGAGGAAACGTTTCTCTTTGACTGGGAATACCTAGCGTTGCCGAAGATCGATGAGACGCGCACTACCGATATCGTTTCCGGGCAGGAGAGTACAGTTGCCATGGTTAGCATTCCGATCACCGAGTTCACTAGTTAGTCCATGGGAAAGTCTATCGCCAGGTCCTAGCTGCCGCATCCGGGTTATTTGTGTTGATTGGCTGTAAGCTTTTGTGTACGGATAGGGATTGAAGCTGGTATCGCACAGGTAATTATTACGAATTATGCCCAGAGTACGTAATGTTGCGGTCGCCAAACCCGTAGTCGAAATGTTCGCAGCTGACTACGCTCCAAAGGTCGGAGTGCCGACCAGCGTGGAGGGTGGTCAATTGACCGAACCCATGATCGAAGCTTACCAGCAGTTGTCCCAGGAACTGTCGCTACTACCCAGAATGGGCGCCCGCCGTTGGGTATCTTTACGTGTTGATGGCGCGGATATAAGCGTCAGTCAGTTAATCATTGGTGTGGCCATCGGTGCAGGGACGGATGTGGCACAATCCAAGGGTCCTCCGGGCGATCCGGTGCTGCGGCTGTATGTGGACAAGGAGCTATCTCGGGAACGAGTGGCGGAGTTCGTTGCCATCGCTTACGATCTGAGGACATTGGGTTCCGGAGCCGTCCCGTTCGAGGTCGTGCATACGGGACCGATTGATTTATTGGCTCATCGCATGCGCATGCGTCCTGCACCCGGGGGTATTTCGTGCGGTCATATAAACATCACGGCTGGAACGCTCGGTTGTCTCGCGCGCGGTCGCAAGGCGCCGCGCGACGGCCTTACCCTGATAGTCAGTAACAATCACGTGTTGGCCAACGTGAATACCGCGAACCAAGGTGACCCAGTTTTGCAGCCCGGACCAGCGGATGGCGGCATGCAACCGGCAGACGTCATTGCCAAGCTCGAACGTTATGTCACAATCGACTTCACCCGGTCCAACTTCGTGGATGGGGCGACGGCGGCCGTAACAAATCCGCAAGATGTGAGAAGGGAGCAACTGTTCATTAAGAATGCACAACCCAACTTTTTAACGTGTGGAACAACGCCGGCCCCGGTCAAGAACGGGCTTATCGTGGGCAAGTCCGGGCGGACAACGCAAATGACTTCCGGACGGATTACGGGGGTGGGGGCCAAGATTCACGTTGATATGGGTGGTGGGCGCATCGCCGTCTTTGAAGACCAAATTGAAATCCAGGGTATTACCGGAAATTTCAGCCAGCCGGGGGATTCCGGGTCCCTTGTCTGGACATGGGATTCCCAACGGCTGCCTGTTGGGTTGCTTTTTGCCGGAGGTGGCGGACTCACATTTGCCAACCCTATCCACCACGTCCTCAATGCCTTGGATATCGACTTGCTCTGATGGCATATTTGTGCGATCTTCTTTCCATATGGGCGAGCAGCACGATCCAGACTTTGCTGTTGAATACCGGCCTGAGAGTACGCAGCCAGTTGTACCGCAGGAAGTGCAGGATTTTTTGTTTGGTTTGCCCGATGTATCCGGTTTCCGCTTTGATGGAGAACCATCAGAAAAGCGAATTATAGTAATGATAGCATCCCAATTACGGGCGAACAACCTACCCCATCAGTATAAGGGGTACACACTCGAACCGCTGGTCACTGGGAAATTTCACGCCTATTGATGTTCGTTTAGTGCATGCGCAGGTGTTTATTCCCGCAGGCTTCGTTCCGTCTTTGCCAACTTCAGGTTGTTTTCGGCGTCCGTTGAAATAGAAGTTTGGACATAACATTTTGCGGTCCGGCTTTTTCGACCGAGTTTGCGCTGTGCGGCTAGATTCTGCAAAACGGTTCCTATTTCCGCCCAGCTGCCATAAGCCGCCCCACAGCGTGTAAATGTTGCATACGCACAAGAGCAAAGCAGAAAAAAGATTCAGGCTGAGCAACGTCGCGTAGCCATCTTCGGCTGTGTCGGGTGCATCGGCAGTGGAATTGTCGGCGCAGTGGCGGGGCGTACAGGCGCAAGCTGTGCGCTGAGGACAGCACCAACGCGGTTAGGGTAGATTTCATCTGCTGTATATGCCCCCCTAAAAAGGCGCATTTTACAATAGACGCCCGACCCCTAAGCCAAGCTTAGAAGTTTTGGCGCAATAATTGACGGTGCACTGAAGCATTCATCGTGTCGTGCGTGTTACGTCGCTGGAAGATTCATTGCGCAGCAATGTCCCACATCTTGTTCCATGACTGGAAGACGAGTTGTGCAATCATGGTTCGCGTTTGTTCCATAGGAGTAACGTAGCAGTATCGCGGATGTCTCCAACGGCATGAACTTGGAATGAATGCCAAGCGCACAATGCGCGTCGGTTACAACATTATTATGAGGAATGACAACTTGAATTCAGGTGCATATTCTTGTATTTATTGAGCAATGCTAATCCATGAATAAAAACTACAGAATTATCGCAGCTACAATTTTATCACTTCTGGCCCTCGTCGGCTACGCCATTTTCACGATCTATCTCTTGCGGCAAACATCTGTGAGTGAAGTCGTTTGGACACGCACCGCCTATGTTTTTAATGGTGTCGAAACCATCGCATTTGCAGCCGCCGGTTTCCTGTTTGGGAGCGAGGTACATCGAAAGCAGGCGGAGAACGCTGAACAGCGGGCCGAGGTCGCCGGAAAACAAGTTAACGAAGCCGTGAGGCAAGCCTCAGAACTTGGTGCAAAAGGTTCGAGTTTGGCGGCTGCAATTCGGTCAAAAGAGGTCGGACTCAAAGGGGGATTGCCCGGAACCCAGCAATCAGTTGTAGGAGGTGCCCACAATCTCAACTATCCGACAATCACTGAGTTAGTCGCTATGGCAGACGAACTATTTCCACGCGACTAACGGTGAGCAAGATGCCGTCGTCGGGAATTGGAGTTGCAATAAAAAACAGACCTAGCTGGTACCACCGTATAACTTAATCGAACAAAGGCATTCTCGCTGATGTTGGCTTAAACAATCCTCCTGCCAAAGACAAGAGACCGAGGCCACCTTTGTAAAGGCTATGCTCGCCGTCGAGGAAGTACTTTTCAGGACTTGAAGTCCAAGAGACACACCGTTTCGCCGCTGTCAACCACTTGTAATCACTGGTGCAGTCAAAAAGCCGCAAAAAAGCGAACCCCTGGCCGGCCGCACCACAACACAGACTCGTTACAGGACCGCCTTCTTCTATATTGATCGCCTTGGCAGACTCAATTGCCAAATCCAGGAAACATTTATCGGCAAAAACTTCGTAGGCCTCGCACCATAATTGGACAAATCCTGCCGTTCCATTACACCAACTTCCAACAATCTTGGCTTGTTCGTATTGCATTGGCCAGGTCCTCTCGCCTGATGTTTTAATCCCGATGTCAGCGAGCTTCTTTAGCCGGAGCATCATGTCCGGAGGAAAAGGGTCGCCGGTTACGCGACAGAAACGCAGAGTTGCGTATAAAATACCGGCGACGCCATGGGCGATGCCAAGATACTTTACTCGTCGAAGGTATTGACCGGCTTCGAATCTAGGGTCTGACCAAATTTTATCTTTTAGTTTGGTCCCGGCAATACGCAGGTTCTCGGTTCGATCTGTGGGTAGATCTCGCAAAGTCTCGATCAACAATGCGCTGCCAAGGAGAATGCCAGCATATCCAAGCGTCAAATCCAAGGATTGACAGGTACCGCCACTGTAGCGAATGAATTCGTCAATAGAGTTTTGACACGTATACAGGTCGCCGCGCGCCGCCGCGATCTGTGCTCGAACCCACGCTACGCCTGTGGCGGTGTGGTATAAGGAAAAACGTCCCACTTCAGCTTCGGTTATCGGCAAGGCGGGGTTGTAGAATGCTGCATCGTCCTTGCCCAATATTAACGAATGCTCGGCGTACAGATCAGCTGCCTCCAATAGTCGTGGATTGTCTGTGATTCGAGCCAAGTCGAGTAATGCATAAGCCACTCCAGCTCCGCCGAAATTGACTGACGACAATGGGCTTCTGGAAAAAACTTCCGTCCAAATTGCATCTGAATGCGAAAGGAAGTAATCAATCGCCTTTTCGACCAACTCACTGGGCTGGGCTTCTTCGGATGAATCCGGTGCCCGCCGTGGGTGTTCAGTGCGGTGGACAAGCGGCTGATGGCTAGTAAAGGCTGCTTGGAATTCGTAAAGGGACGCAAACCGCCCTTCCGCCTTGGGTTGCAGGGCTTGTATTAGTGCCGTTATGACGGTCGCGGGCGCACCCGTAAGTCTTCCGGCGAACTTCGGCACATCAGCTAAGAAGCGTCCGTCAGAAATCGATTGCAGCATAAGCTCCTGTTCAGCTGAGAATTCGTCATAATAAGATCCACCGCTCAAAATATAATAGAGTACAGTTGCGATAGAGAATTGTTCGCCCGCTGCTGTCAGTGGTGGAGACGGGCGTTTTTCCAGCATCGCCTTGGCTTGCTCTGGCTCGAAAAATGGAGCCACCCCGGCCCGTGGAACATGGCTTGCCTCTCCTAGGATTATGGCCGCGCCAAAGTCAAGTACCCTGACGCGAGAATGGTCGACGATTATGTTCCCCGGGTGTACGTCTCCATGCAGGATGCCTTTGGCATGCAGCACGATGTACATCTCAAGAACTGCTTCAGAGGTGGCGAGGCGGTGGCCCATGTCATCCCAAGGTGGCTCATCAAATGGGATCGAGTTTACCCTGCGGCCTTCGAGCCATTCACTCACCATCACGAGCTTATCCTCCCACACGAAAGCGGCGATCACCCGGGGATTGGGAAATCCCCCCAGTATGGTCCCAATAAGGACTTCTCGCCGAAAAATGGATAGGGCGATCGCGTCGTGAATACTGCATACTTTTAATGCGACGGGATTCTGTTGAATATCGACCGCTCGGAACACGGCGAAATCCTCCAATTCTTGACTAACCTCAACAATTTCATAAGAAGAAACGAGGTCTCCCAACTGCAATTGTGATCGCTTTTGAGACGATGGCTCCGACTCGGCCTGCAGCACTCCCGCTTGAATCATTGATTCAAGAAAGGGCCAGGCCTCTTCGAGCATGGATTCCGGGCTTTGATTAGAAAGTTTGCTCGTGGAGATAATCCCATCCATAAGCTGTGTCGGCTGCAGGAAGCTCAATAAAAGCATCGAGGCTGACTTTGAGAGAATCTGGGTGCGCCGCCGGGACTGGTCCAGATTAAGTGCACAGTCGCCCTCTTCCCATGAAAATTTGGCCTGTACCTCGGGCGACAAACTCTTCACCGGCACAAGCGAAACTTTCTCAGAAAGCCTGTACTTCTCATCCAGCGATGATTTGATCATGGGCAGAAGTCACAACAAATCTTGTGGTGGGGTCCAGGAATCCACATCGATTCCTTCCAGGCGCAGTCGTTCAAGTGCAAGTGTGTGTGGCCGTGAATTTGCGTCACTGCTCTTGGCGCGAATAAGATTGGATGCTAAGCGGTTTGTCAGCCAATATCTCCACGATTCGCCGACCATGCTAAATGCCGATGCTTTCGGCGGGTCAGCCCCCCAGGAAAGCAATCCATCTTGGGTCAATGGGGACGAAAAAGGGACACCTTGCACCGGCGTCCCTTGCAAGGTGGGAGCAAGTGAATCCGCGAGTTCGAACACCGCCTCTTTCGATTTGACGTACACCACAAAATTGTCCGGACGCAACAAGCCAAAAATATCGCAGGGAACTTTAAACCCACATGCACAGAGATGTGATTTCGTGTTCGAAAGGAAACGCAAAAGGACCTGCGGTAAATGTTGCCAGTGGGCGCTGATATAGAGCTTGCAAGTCCATTTATCCCTCGACGGTTCGTTCTTGAACGGATTGGTGGAATTAAAGTTCAGCCAACCGCCAAAAAGCGGGGACTGTGATTGCTGCTTCCAGCGCGTGTTAAGTGCGAGTTCGTTTTCCAACTCGGCCAACCTGAGAAATGCTGTCACTTTGTTGCGGTCACAAAGGCCATGGTGCTGGTCAAAACAGAAGGGGCGTCGGTTGAAGCAATAGATCCGTCCGGACAGAGTTCTGGGGTCGCTAATATCCAGCTTATCTGCATACAGAATGGCTTGGGCTGAAAGGGAAGACAGAAGGTTTCCGTTGTCACTTTGGGCGCTGAGTGCAGTGCTTTCATTATTAGCCAATAACGCACTCCCGCAGACGTAGGCGTTATCAATCTGGACTTCCAGAATTTCGTCAAGCAGCAGTTTCTTTACCTCATCAATCCAATTCGAAGGGTTTTGCGCACGCACATACTTTGGCATTTGGGCCGGTGATTGAAGGCTCAAAAAAAGGAGCGCTGATTCTGCACAGGCCGTGCGAATATTCAACGTGCTACCAGCGGCAGGAAGGAAGACACCATAGGAGGTTGGATGAAGCCCGTTGGCTAGAGCGCTCTGTTGATCGGCCCGACTAAGTTTGTCGAACGGTACCAACTGGTAACACGGATTTGCGCGGAAAATTGCATCTCTAAGTGTTTCAGAGAAATCCATGACTGCCAGTCGAACGTCATTTTTTAAGCTGAAGCTCTTTCTTGCGACGGGCCAGCTCCTGTAATGCTTCGTTAAGTTTCACTTCAAGTGCTTCAACGTCGGCCACAGTCGCGGGCTTCAAAGACTCCTCGACCGATTTCTGATACGCTTCCAGTTGTGCAAGCCTTTCCTTCATCTGGGTTTTTGCCTGTTCGATGCTCTCCAAGTGCATGGGCAAATGTCCAGGAGCGTCGGCCTCTAATAGTTTCATGCTATGTCCACCGTTGAAGTGAGTGGGGCATCCGCAGTCTGGGGGAGGCCTAGTGTAACCACTATTGCAACCGCATGTAGGAGTCATGGTGCAAAGACTCAAAGTACAACCTCCGCATAAATTAGGACCCTGTAAAAATGCGGGATTAAAGGGCTCATTGCCCAGCGTACTGATCATGAGGTCCTTCACTTTGAAATACATATATTTCCTTGGCGTAGAATGTTTATATTTCGAGGTTGAGCTATTATGCGACTAGATAAAACGTCTGCTTTTTATGATTGCTACTTTTTCTACTGAAGCTCTTTCTTGCAACGGGCCAACTCCTGTAGTGCTTCGCTAAGTTTTACTTCAAGCTTGCAAACACTTCAACATCGACGGCGGCTTTCAAAGCTCATTGCCGAACGTGCTGATCATCAGGTCTTTTACTTTAAAGTTCATAAAACTCCTCTTAGGCTTGAACTTTCGGCTTCAATTCTGCTCTGTTAAATTGCTAGCTGTCAATGAGAAAGTTCTCCCGCCGAGGCCTCGTTTCACCCACATACGGAGGAATCGTCGCGCGGGGGCGGGGTGGCGGCTAACGCTGCTCCCCGTGTAACAATGGTTTACGATGTCAGCCTGTGGCTGTCTCCACTTTGTACCAGTTTTGAAAACAACCCCCCGGCCTTAACGAGAACTTCGTATAGGCCTTGCTCGACGATGCGTCCGTGATTGAACACAAGGATCCGGTCGGCGTCCCTTAGGAATCAGACAGAAAAGCACGCGGCCGTTAAATCAGGTGTATGAGTTTTTACACAGTACAGGATGATGTTGCCGTGACCAAACGCGTACTCGCTACCCACAAGGAGCCAGTAATTCTCGTCGGCCACTCTTACGGCGGAGTGGTAATCACAGAAGCCGGCAACGATCCAAAGGTCGCGGGACTCGTTTACATCACCGCATTCGCGCCGGACAAAGGCGAGTCCATTTCCTCGCTAATCCAGAATCCCCCACCGGGAGCGCCCGTGCCGCCGATCTTGCCGCCACAGGACGGCTTTCTGTTTCTCGACAAGGCGAAGTTTCCCGCTTCATTCGCCGCTGACGTCGACGCCGACAAAGCCGCGTTCATGTCCGACTCGCAAGTGCCGTGGGGCGTGGGAGCATTCAGCGGTGCGATCAGGGAGCCGGCATGGAAAACCAAGCCGAGTTGGTACTTGGTCGTTACCGAAGACAAGATGATTCCGCCGCCGGCGCAGCGTTTCATGTCGAAGCGCGCGGGTTCGACCGTCGTCGAAGTGGCGGGCAGCCACGCGATTTATGTGTCGCAACCGAACGCCGTTGCCAAGTTGATTGAAACCGCAGCCAGAAGCGTAAACCGCTAATCAAACACTACGAGAAAAATATACAAGTGGCTGATAGGATGTTCCTGTCTTTGCGATCCCCGCCTTCGCGCTTGAGCGGAGCGTGCAAAGGTTATCGGAATGCCGGAACGCTTCGCCTAATCCGCGCTTGGACACAATAGCAAGGCCATTCACCGCGCCTACGCCAAGAGAACCGAAATCGTTGCCCATCGCTTGAGGATTATGAGAAGAAGTTTGAGGTGGTCGTAATCACCTTTCGAAGCTCACTAGTCCAGCCGCTTGGAGTGCGTCAGGTGACGCCCAAGTGACGCACGAGATGCACGCCGATGCACGTTGGTGCGCTTACATGCTTGTGAGCCCGACCAAGAAAAGCCCTGTGATTTCAGCATTTTCTTGATGGTCAGCAAGATCCGCGATTTAGTGCTTGTGCGTTCAACTCCTGCCGGGTGCGTCACTTCCTCAGTTAATCCGCATGTTTTCCTTCGGGTCAAAACCAAACCCGGCGAAACTCGTTGGACTTGGCCAGTCCGAAATCCAGCAACCGAATCGATCCATCACAGCCCACCATGACGTTGTGCGACTTCAAATCGCGATGGATCACGCCATGGTCGTGTAGGTACTGCAACACCTCGCAAAGCAGACTGGCGATCTTGAGCGCATCTTTCTCTGGTAACGGTCGCATGGCCTTCATCAGGTGCGCCAACGTGCAGCCGCGCAGGTACTCCGTCACCAAGTACGGCCGACTTTTCGGTCCGGCCACAGGAATGAATTTCAGGACGTAAGGATGATCCAGCTTCAACCCGATCTCTTCCTCACGACGGAAACGCCTGAAAAAACCGGGGTCACTTTCAAATTCCAGATGCGGCACTTTCAGAGCGACGTTGGCGTTGTGGTTGAACAGGTCTTGTGCCTTAAAAATCATGGCCATGCCGCTTCGGCTGATGACCTCGGTAATCAAGAATCGTTCATCCAAAATATCGCCGGGGTGTAAGTCCCCGGCCCTGTTTGCTTCGATCAGGGGGTGGTAGTCGGCCACGCCCTGACAACAAGTGACGCCTTCGAGAGGGCACAATTGGGTCGTCTTCATGATTCGACTATGACATCAAAGAACAGGGTTGGGTAATTAAATGGCGGCTTGGAAACGGATTCTTCGACAATACGGGGGATTGATTCTGGCGTTTGCGGTTCCGGTGCTTGTTCCAGCCGGCGTAGCTGTGTGGTTGCTGTTGCGGCATCACAACCTGCATTGACCACTTTTCGCGACTTGTCGAATATCCGAAACAGAGCACAATATGTCAACCACTGCTACCCGCCAACGAAATCCCTCCGACCAGCAAACATCGGCGGCTATCAACGCTGTCAAGCCTTCACAAACGGCATTGGTTATCGATGACGAACGAGCCATTCGCCGACTGCTACGATTGTTGCTGGAAAGCCAGGGCTACCACGTCTCCGAGGCCGAGACGGGTAATCTGGGCCTGCAAATGGCTGCGTCGCGCCGACCCGATGTGATCCTTCTCGATCTCGGGTTGCCCGACATGGACGGTCTCACAGTTCTCAAGCGGCTCCGCGAGTGGACCCTTACGCCGGTACTGGTACTTACTGTTCGAAACGGGGAAGCAGACAAGGTGGCCGCGTTGGACAACGGCGCCGACGATTATCTGACCAAGCCTTTCGGTGGCGAAGAATTGTTGGCTCGGCTGCGGGCTTTGCGGCGGCATTCCCCCGAAGCGTACGAGGAGCCGACGTATGTTTGTGGCGACCTAACGGTCGACATCAAAGCGCGCAAGGTGACGGTAAAGGACAACGAGGTGCACCTGACCGCGACCGAGTATGCGCTGCTCCATGAATTGGTGCGTCACGCCGGCAAGGTGGTTACGCAACAACATCTGCTCCGCGCTGTTTGGGGGCCAGATGCCGAGGGCCAGTTGCAATATCTAAGGGTGTACATCACGCACTTACGCAAGAAGTTGGAAACATCTAATAGTGGACGATTGATTGAGACGGAACCCAGCATCGGCTATCGCCTAGTGGTTGGCAATTAAGAATATCGCCCCTCATTGTCGTGGCGCACTGTGGCGTAGGGAAGCGTGCAGCGCTCGGATGGGTGGAAGCCGTTCGGAATGCAGCAAATGCGCGGAAAATGA
>Ga0206960_1073_pt1 | contig 26725 bp, 20 predicted proteins | sample Alteio_BWOrgHeat_29_FD_153255 | JGI IMG/M metagenome (GOLD analysis project Ga0206960, IMG submission 153255) | Enriched cells from forest soil in Barre Woods Harvard Forest LTER site, Petersham, Massachusetts, United States -... | ecosystem: Environmental > Terrestrial > Soil > Temperate forest >... | reverse complement strand
ATGAAATTGTGGACAACTCGATTGACGAAGCTTTGGCGGGTCATTGCGATTCCATTGAAGTTACCATCCACTCTGATAACTCCATATCCGTGTCCGACAACGGCCGCGGTATTCCGGTGGATATGCATCCCACCCAAAAAATGTCGACCCTCGATGTCGTTATGACCAAGCTTCACGCAGGCGGTAAGTTCGACCATTCGACTTATAAAGTTTCGGGCGGTTTGCACGGCGTGGGTGCCTCGGTCGTTAACGCGCTTTCGAGCTGGCTTGAAGTGGAAGTGCGTCGTGAAGGAAAGATCTGGAGCCAGTCCTATAAGCGCGGCGTACCAGACGGCAAAGTGAAGGCCTCAGGCGAAGCTAAAAAGACGGGTACTAAAGTCACTTTCTTGCCCGATGACACCATCTTTACCGAATCGGTTTATTCTTTCGACATTCTCGCCAAGCGTCTGCGTGAATTAGCGTTCCTCAACAAGGGCATCTACATCAAGCTCACGGATGAGCGCGGTAAGGGCAAAGAAGAAGCCTTCCAATTCAACGGCGGTATTATCCAGTTCGTGAAAATGCTGAACGAAAGCAAAGAACTGCTCTTCGCGACGCCGCTTTATTTCGAAAAAGAAAAAGACCAGGTCGTGGTCGAAGTGGCCATCCAGTACAACGACTCTTACACTGAAAATGTCTTCTCCTACGTGAATAACATTAACACCATCGAGGGCGGTACCCACTTACAGGGTTTCCGTTCCGCTTTGACCCGTACCATCAACGAATACGCCAAAAAGAATTCTCTGTTGAAAGAATCCGATCCAGCCATCTCGGGCGATGACGTGCGTGAAGGTCTGGTGGCGGTCGTATCCGTGAAAGTTCCAGATCCGCAATTTGAAGGCCAAACGAAAACTAAATTAGGCAACGGGGAAGTCGAAGGTATTACCCGTCAGGTTTGTAATGACGGTTTAGGAACATTTTTTGAACAGAACCCTACTGTCGCCCGCCGTATCGTTAATAAGTGTTTATTGTCCGCGAAGGCCCGCGAAGCTGCCCGCAAAGCGCGCGATCTAACACGCCGTAAGGGGGCGCTTGAAATTTCCGCGCTGCCAGGCAAATTAGCTGACTGCCAAGAAGAAGATCCGTCCAAGAGCGAAATTTATCTTGTTGAGGGTGATTCGGCCGGTGGTTCGGCCAAGCAGGGAAGAAACCGTAAGTTCCAGGCCATCTTGCCCCTCAAGGGTAAGGTGCTCAACGTGGAACGCGCGCGCATCGATAAGATTTTGAACAACGATGAAATCCGAACCCTCATCACCGCGATGGGAACGGGCATCGGCGAAGACGACTTTAAAGTCGAGAAGGCCCGCTATCACCGCATTATTATCATGACCGATGCGGACGTGGACGGTTCTCACATTCGCACACTGCTTTTGACTTTCTTCTACCGTCAAATGAAGCCTCTGCTCGAAAACGGCTACATTTACATCGCGCAGCCGCCTTTGTACAAAGTGAAACGCGGTAAAAAAGAAATGTATCTTCAAGCCGAAGCGGACATGACCCGCTTCCTTTTACAAGAAGGTATGGACGGCGTGCATTTGTTCCGCTTGAAGGGCAAGGCCCGCGTGGAATTTCCCCAAGAAAAGTTAAAAGATATCGTGTCCGACCTGATTCGTTTGGAATCCATTGGCGCGGCTTTGCAAAAAGCTGGTCTCAATCTCAAGGAATTCCTCGAAGCGGTTTCTGGCAAAAAGAAACGTCCTCTTTATGAAATTGAAACACCGCTCGGTGTTGAACACGCTTATACCGAAGGTGAAAAAGATGACAAGGTGGAGAAGCTCAAAAATAAACTCAAAGACATGAAGAAGGCTGCCGAGAAGGGCAAAACTTCCGATCAAGAAGGCATGGACTTTGTTTATGACACCAGCCGCGACGTGAAAGACATGATTCGGGTAAAGGCCATTAAAGACATGGCTGAAGTGAAACAGATCGAAGACATTATCAAGCGCATGGATTCACGTTCAATTGAAGTGGCTGAACTTTTCCCCGCGGAAAAAATTGAGCACGACGGTAAGGAAAGGGAAGTGAAGCCCCTTTATGTGATTCAACACGGCTCCAGCGAGTACTTCATTGAATCCATGTATGAATTCGTGGAGAAGGTCAAAGATTTCGGCAAAGAAGGTCTGGCCATTCAGCGCTACAAAGGTTTGGGTGAAATGAACCCGGAACAATTATGGGAAACAACGATGGATCCGGAAAAACGCACACTGGTACAAGTGAAGCTTGAGGACTCTGTGGCCGCCGATAAAACGTTCGACGTTTTGATGGGCGATCAGGTGGAGCCTCGCCGTAACTTTATTCAAACTTACGCGAAGCAAGTGAGAAATCTCGACATCTAATTTTATAAATCACAAAAGTTTAAATCTGAATTAAGGGAACAAAATGGCTAAGGCGAAAAAGAACAAAGAAAATCCAAAGGGAGCCCCGGCACCGGGCGGTAACGGCGGCGATGATGATCTTCCTCCCGTGAAAGCTTTGGCGGCGGATGGCGGCGACAGCGGGGATATTAACCGCGGTAACATCATCACGACGGATATTGAAGACGAAATGAAAGATTCTTACCTCGATTACGCCATGAGCGTGATCGTGGGCCGCGCTTTGCCTGACGTTCGTGACGGTCTTAAGCCTGTTCACCGCCGTATTTTTATGGGTATGCATGACTTAAGCCTGACTTCGAAGAAGCCCTATCGTAAATCAGCTAAAGTCACCGGTGACGTGACGGGTAACTATCATCCGCATGGTACGGCTTCGGTTTATGACACGATCGTTCGTTTGGCGCAGGACTTCTCCATGCGCTATGTGTTGGTGGATGGTCAGGGTAACTTTGGTTCTATCGACGGCGATCCTCCGGCGGCTGAACGTTATACCGAAGTCCGCATGTCTCCCTTATCTGAAGAACTCTTGCGTGATATCGACAAGAATACCGTCGATTTCGTGCCTAACTACGACAACACCCGCGAAGAACCGCTGGTGCTGCCTTGCGCGTTTCCTAACTTTCTCGTTAACGGTTCCACGGGTATCGCAGTCGGTATGGCGACCAACGTTCCGCCCCACAACTTGGGTGAAGTGATTGACGCTTTGCTGCATTTAATCGAAAGCCCTGAAGCGACAGTCAAAGACTTGATGAAGTTTATTCAAGGTCCGGATTTTCCAACGGGCGGCTACATTTTGGGCCGCGAAGGCATCAACGACGCTTACACCACGGGCCGCGGCTCAGTGCGTATGCAGGCGAAAGCGGGCATTGAGGTCGATAAAAAAGACCGTGAACGCATCATCATTTCTCAATTGCCTTATCAGGTTAACAAAGCCCAGCTCATTGAAAAAATCGCTGAATTAGTCCGCGACAAGAAGATGGAAGGCATCAGCGACTTACGCGACGAGTCTGACCGCGATGGTATGCGTGTGGTCATCGAAATTTCCCGCAATGGAAACGCTCAAGTTGTTTTGAACAACTTAATGACGCAAACGTCTTTACGCACTTCCTTCGGCATCATCATGCTGGCTCTCGTGGCCGGTCAGCCCCGTGTGTTGAACCTCAAAGGCATGTTGTATCACTATCTCGAACACCGCAAAGAAGTGGTCATTCGACGCACCAAGTTCGATTTGGATAAAGCCGAAAAGCGCGCGCACATCTTAGAAGGTTTGCGTATCGCGTTAGATAACCTGGATAAAGTCATTAAGACCATCCGCGCTTCCAAAGCCACGGACGAAGCGAAACAAGCGCTTATCGCTAACTTTGAACTTTCCGCTATTCAGGCTCAAGCCATTTTGGAAATGCAATTACGTCAATTGACCAATTTGGAAATTAAGAAGATTGAGGAAGAATATAAAGAACTCCTTAAGACCATCGAAATCTTGAAGGGCATCCTTGGCTCTGAAAAGAAATTGTGGCAGGTTATTAAAGAAGAGCTCACTGAAATTCGTAACAAGTTCGCTGATCCCCGCCGTACCGAAATTATCGGCAAGGCGCAGGATTTGAAAGTTGAAGACTTAATCGAAGACGAACAAGCGGTTATTACGCTATCGCATGGCGGCTATATCAAGCGTCTGCCAGCGGACAGCTATCAAAAGCAGCGCCGCGGCGGCAAGGGCGTGGCGGGTGCCACTGTTCGTGAAGAAGACTTCATCGAAAAGATGTACACGGCGTCTACCCATGACTTCTTACTGGTCTTTACCAGTTTAGGTAAAATTCACTGGTTAAAAGTTTATGAAATTCCTGAATCTTCACGCCAAGCGAAGGGAACCGCTTTAGCCAACGTGCTCAAGCTGGGCGAAGGGGAAAGCATCTCGGCGGTTCTTCCTGTGAAGGAATTTAACGACAAGAGCAGTGTGCTTTTGGCCACGCAACAGGGCCTCATTAAGAACACCTTACTCTCGGCGTTTGATAAGCCTAGAGCGGGCGGCATTATCGCCATCACGCTCGATAAGGGCGACCGATTGGTTTCCGCTGAAATTACGGACGGTAAAAAAGAAATTATTATCGCGACTAAACAGGGTAAGAGTATCCGCTTCCCTGAAAAGCAGGTCCGTGAAGTGGGCCGTGCGGGTAAGGGCGTTAGAGGCATTCGTTTGGCCAAGAACGACCTGGTGATCGGCATGGTGCTGGTGCAAGAAGGCAAATCGCTTCTCACTTCCACTGAAAGAGGTTTTGGCAAGCGCACGAATCTGTCCGCTTACCGCAAACAGGGCCGCGGCGGTAAAGGTATCTTGAACATTAAGACCACCGCTAAAAACGGCCAGGCGATTAGCATTTTGACAGTGGCTGACGAGGATGAAATTATCGCCATGACCGCCACAGGCAAAGTGATTCGTCAAAGAGTCAAAGAAATTAAAACCACCGGGCGTCTCGCTCAAGGCGTGCGTCTTATTAAATTGGGGGATGATGACCGCCTAGTGTCCGTCGTCAACGTACCTAAAGAGGAAGATGGAGACGAGAATGAAAAGTAGGTTTTATCTCTATTTTGTTTTAGCAGGTATTGTTCCGGTCATAGGACTGGCCGGATTTTATCTGTATACGGCGATGAATCAGGATGTTTCGTCGCCTAAGGCCTCGTCGGCCGCTACCGCTTCGGTGAATGTGCAGCAACAGGAAGTGGAAGTACAAAGCATCTCTTCCTCAGTGTTGAACGCCATCAAAAGCACCAATGTGGACGCGGAGAGTTTAGCTTCTAACAGCGGCGCTACCGCGCTGCAAAATTTCGTCGCCACTCACCCGGGTGTGTCGGGCATCGCCATTGTTAACGCCGCGGGCAAGGCCGCGCTGACGGTTCCAGCTACGGCCTCGTTAATCGACTCAAACTACGGCTCCAATCCAGAATTTTCTAAAATACAAAGCAAGCTGGCGGAAAATGGCGGTAAGAATTACGAGTTTTACACCAGCCATTTCGGTTATCCCGCTTTTGTGTTCGCGGTTCCTTTAGCGAAGGGAACTTTCGCTGAAGTCGTTTTGAACATCTCAACTTTCTTCAAGGGCACCAGCGCCATTGGCCAATATTTTATTTTGGACGGCGGCTCGGGCCATTACCTTTACCACTCAGACGCTTCCAAATTAAATACGGATTTTAATCCGCAGCACGAAGCCTGGCTAAACACCGTATTGACCGATATTTCCACTCAAAAAAGCGGAGCCTCCGCTAACGGCAGCGTCTCTGAAGCGGTTTATAGCTATTTAGGGGTGGGTAAATTTGGCGTTGTTCATGTTTTCCCTCTAACGGTCGCGGGATCCGCGCCAGCGTCAGTTAAACACGAACCAGCCGACGCTTCCGAATTGCTGATGACACCCATGAGTCTGGGATTTGTTTTAGCCTTCGCGCTTTTATTTATCGGCGCCGGCATCGCGTCGCGCCAGCTCATTACTCCTTTCCGCAGGGCAGTGAACGTCATTTTGGCCGCGGCGGACGACAACAAAACGCTGACGCCCGAAATTGTAAAATCTTTTGGCAATGACGAGGCTGGGCAAATTATTCAGGCGTTGAATCTCTTTAACGAAAAAATTCAACAGAGCAAAAACAACGAAATCCGCAACATGAGCGATCAAATGGGCGGAATGCAGCGTCAAACCCGCCAGTATCAAGCTGAAGCTCAAGAAAAGGCCCAGCAATTAGCTGACAAGCTTAAAGAAATAGAAGCCTTGAAGGGCATGGGCGAAGGTTTACGCAATCAAAACGAACAGTCCAAACAGGAAATTGGCCGCGTCAAAGGGGAACTGGCTGAAGCTCAAACCGCGCAGTTAGAACTCACGGGATTACAGGGCAAATACGCGCAATTGCAAACTCAACTGAAGGCTGCCGAAGAGAAAGCAGTTAAAGCGGCGCAAGCGGCGTCGACGATTCAAGTTTCCGCGGTTCGCGCGGCGGCGATTCGTACGATGTCAGAAGAACTTAAGAATACCCTGGGTATTATTAAGGGCTACGTTTCTTCCGTTATTGGCGCGGGTCAGGGCGGGGTCAATGAGAAGCAGCAAGAATTTTTGGGCATGGTGATTAACCGTTCCGCCCGTCTGGAAAAATTTATCAACGATCTGGTCGACATTTATCAGGTTGAAATTGAGTCCAAAGACGCGAAGACAGAGGAAGTGAACTTAGCTTCCGAAATTGAAACTTTCGCGTTTAACTTTCAAACTCAAACTGAACTTAAGAATCTTAAATTTAAAGTGGAAGCTAAGCCAGGTTTGCCCAAGGTGCCGGTGGTTCGCCGCCGTATGACCCAATTGTGGAACGTTCTTTATTTGCAGCTCATTAAAGACGCGCCTAAAGGTTCCACGATTCCCATTGTGGTGGAAGCTGTTGGTGATACGGTGAAAGTCACAGTGCAAGATCCGGGGCTAAACGTGCTGCCAGAAAGCCTTCCCCGTATGTTTGACGAATTTTATGATCCCAAACATCCGGCTTCGCCGCAATTAGCCGGAACGGGGTTGAAACTCGCTCTGGTGAAAACCATTTTGAACGCGCATGGCGGTAACGCTGTGGCGGAAAAGGCCGATCCGGGAACACGGCTTATTTTAACTTTTGCCATTAAGAAAGGCGCTGGAGCGGCTTCCGCGGCTGTCCCTGAAATAAAAGCAACTCCAACAGCGGCGCCAGCCGCCGCCGTTAAACCAGCCGGACCCAAACTTGATTTAGATGCCACTTTTGGCGTGAAGCCAACAGCGCCATCTGTTGCGTCTCCTTCTATGGGAAATATACCGGCTTCTCCCGCGATTCCTCCGTCTCCGGGCATTACGGTCGGGGCTAAGCCGCAAGCCGTACCAGGCGCCCCTAGCGCCACGCCGTCTGCTTTACCCCCGATTCCGGGTTTAACTATTGGGGCCAAACCGCCGGCAGGTTCTTCGATTCCTTCCGCTCCTCTTCCACCGATCGCGGGATTAACGGTTGGCGCAAAACCACCCGCAGGTGAAGGTTCCACTCTTCCGCCTTTACCGCCTATCGCTGGATTGACTGTTGGCGCGAAACCGCCTTCAACTGGCATGTCCACTCCGCCTCCGGCCGCACCCGGTGCGCCACCGAAATCGGCGCCTGTTCCCGGTATTCTGGATGCTTTAATTTCAGGAAAGATTCCGTCGGTTACGGCGCCTGCCATGAAGCCTGCCGGTGCTCCACCTGCTGCTCCGCCGCCTGCGGCGCCGCCGTCAGTTCCGAAACCAGCGGCTCCAGTACCGCCCCCTCCGGGTATTCCTGGCGCGCCCAAACCTATGGTTTCAACTTCTCTAGAAGATTTATTGAAGATGAAAAATCCCGCGCCGCCTAAGAGCGGTGATGACTTGCTGGAATAGGCCGGTTCAAGGTTTAACTTCTTTTTACCCGACTGTTTTATTAAAGAAGCTGACTTTTTTTGATTCGGCATATTTTATGCGCCAAAATATTTTTTATTTTTCGATTAGGCACTTGTGGTGCGAGCGGATTAGTAGAAAGATAAAGACGGTCGCACTACCCATCAGAGAACGGGCCGCTAGCACTAAACAGTCGGGCGAGCCCCTGATCTCCGGAATTCCGGAGCGTGCGGCCTTTTTTATGTCCTCATTTTTTGTGCTTCTCGGCGTTATCCCTTGATTAACGCGGTTTTCCGTCAGGCGAGATATGAAATGGAATTGGAAAACTGAAGATTCCCTCTAGCGAATATCCCACTAAGAATTCTATACTTAAGACATGAAGCAATTTAAAGCGAACCAAAAAGTCAGTGTTCAATTGACGATCATGTCTTACGAGACGGATTATCAAGGCATTGTTAATAACACTGAATTTATCCGTTTCTTAGAAAAAGTCCGCTACGCCATCTCCAAAAAGTTAGGTTTTTCCTACAAACAATCCCGGGCCACCAAACTTTGGACGGTTATGGCTCATGTGGAGATTAACTACCGTTCTCCAGCTCACTTCGAGGATGTTATGATTGGAACAGGATGGATTTCTAAGGTAGGAAACAGCTCAATCACAATCGCTTACGAATTTCGTTTAAAGCATACCCGGCGGTTGATTGCCGACGCGAAACAAGTATTAGTCTTTGTTAATCAGAAGTTAAAACCGCAGCCTGTGCCCAAAGCGCTGCGTGAAAAGCTGTAAAAGGGCATAAAATAAGACGGTTCACTTAAACTTACATCGAGGATGATTATGGCAAAACAGAAATCTAAATCCCTTTCAGCCAAGGGTCTTCAAGAACAAATTCTTTCCCTTAACCGCATTGGTATCGCTCTTTCTGAACAGCACAGCCTTAATGAACTTTTAGATTTAATTTTGACTGAGAGCCGGCAATTTACCAACGCCGAAGCGGGCAGTCTTTATGTCAGAGAAGGCCATCAGCTTCGCTTCGCGATCAGCCAAAATGAAGTTTTAGAAAAAAGAGCCAAAGCTAAAGAAAAAAGAGAAGGCATTGTCATTCCCAAAACCTTCACCGGTTTTTACCTCTCTTTAGATAAAAGCTCTTTGGCAGGCTATGTGGGTGTGACCGGAAAAATTTTAAATATTCCTGACGCGTATAAGATCCCCAAAGGCAACGAGTACAAATTCAACAGTTCTTTCGATGAGAAAAATAATTACCGCACCAAAAGCATGCTGATGGTTCCTTTAAAAGACACCTCGGATAATGTGGTGGGTGTTCTTCAGCTGATCAACGCCCGCAAAGGCAAAACGGTTGTGCCCTTTAGCAAATATTTTGAAACCTTGGCTTTGTCATTGGCCAGCCAGGCCGCGGTTTCGATTAAGAACACCGTGTTGGGACAAGAGTTAAAAGAAGCTTATCTCGATACTATTTTCCGCTTATCAGTAGCCGCCGAATATAAAGATGACGATACGGCCGTTCATATTCAACGCATGAGCCAATATTCAGCCATCATCGCCGAAGGGTTGGGTCTTTCCGCGACCGAAGTGGAAAACATCCGCTTTGCTTCACCTATGCACGACATTGGTAAACTGGGTGTGCCGGATTCCATTCTTTTGAAACCAGCAAAATTAACCGCGACAGAATTTAAAGAAATGCAGAATCACACCATTATTGGCGGAAAAATTCTGGAGAACGCTAAAGCTGATATTTTGAAAGTCTCTGAACAAATTGCCATTACACATCATGAAAAGTGGGATGGCTCAGGCTATCCTCATGGATTGGCGGGAGAAAATATCCCCCTATATGGACGTATTGTGGCCCTGGCGGACGTGTTTGACGCGCTCACGACCAAACGGTGCTATAAGCCCGCCTTCTCCATGGATGAAACCATGCACATCATTAAAGAGGGGACGGGGCGCCATTTTGACCCCACCGTAGTCTCTGCTTTTGAAAAGAGCATGGATAAAATTATGGCCGTCAAAAATAAGTTCGTTATTTAATTTGAGGGTCTGTCATGTTCACGCCAGCCAAAGCCCAGTCATTTGCTCAAGAGTGGATTGCGGCCTGGAATAGCCACCAAATTGACGCGATTCTTTCCCATTACGCCACCGATGTGATATTTACCTCACCCTTCGCGGTTCGTCTTTTGAATGACCCCAGTGGAACCATTCATGGCATAGCGGATTTAAAAACCTACTTTCTAAAGGGTTTAGAGGCTTTTCCGGATCTTCATTTTGAATTAATCGAGATTTTGGGAGGCGTGAACAGCGTTACGCTTTACTACCACAGTGTTAAAAATTTAAAGTCAGCTGAAGTCATGGTTTTCGATGAAAAAGGTAAAATCAGCCAAGTTCTCGCGCACTACAATTTCTAATTTTGAAGAAGCTCAGCCAGATTTCCTTTGGCGGTTTCGTCATCCGGTTCAATCCTCAACGCGTCATGATAATAAACAGCCGCCTGTTTCTCGTCCTTGAGATGAAACTGGTAAATCAGGCCTAAAATTTTATAAGCCTCGGCATAATAAAAACTCGGAGTAGCGGAATCTTTGTCTTCCACCATTTCCTTAAAGGCGCCGATAGCAGCGGCATCATTACCCTTCTCATAGGCTTTAATGCCTACTAAATATTTTTTCTCAGCTTCCGTATTAGACGCGCCGATTTCATGAATCAATTTTCTGGCTGTTTTAGTGGAAGGGTCAATTTTTAAAGCCGCTTCGCAATATCGGCGGGACAGATCCTCATCAATACGGTAAAACTTGTAAATAACCGCCAGCATAGCGTTAGCCTCGGCGTAATAGTAAAAGGGTACGGAAGCATCGCTGATCGTCAGGGCCTTTTTTAAATAATGGATAGATGAGTCATAATTTTTATTTTTATAATTTTGAATGCCCGCTTCATAAAGTCCAATCATTCCCAAAGAGCCGGAGTTCGCTTCTGGAGCCTCTTCTAAAACGGATGAATGACTACCCGACGCCGATTTTTTAGGGGATGAGCCGGATAAACCTGAAGATTGGCTGGCGTTATCCTCCTCGGAACCTAAATCCATTTCGTTGGATGCTTTTCCAGAAGTAACTTTGGCGGATGCTGATCCTGAAGCGGAGCCGCTGGTTCCTGAAACCTTATTTTCATTTCCTGTTTTTAAGACATTAGCCTGGGATTTGTTTTGTTCTGTATTAGATCCCGTTTCAGGTGTGGGAGCGGAGAGGGGAGCGATATCCTCTGGCTCGGTAAGGGAAGAAATAGCGGAGATGTTAGGAGTCGGAGTTGGCTTAAGGATGGTTTTTTTGGCGGCGGAGTCAGACGCGTTAAACTCCAGCCAAACAGTCGAAATTTCGGGCGTTCCCGTCACAAAGGGCGTGGGTGTAGCTGATAAAGTCGGGGTGTCGGTCTCAAACTGCGCAAGCGCGTTGGTGGAAGCGTTTAAAAACAAGACTAATCCCAAGAGATAAATCCAATGGTTTTTAAAAATGGATCTCATCAGAGGACTCCTTTCCATGATGCTAAGGATGGATGGGCCTGAAGATAAGTTGTCTTAGATATAAAGATGAGTGAGGGCAGTCACGGAATGGGCAATAGAAGAGTGCTAACGAAACCATTATAACTTATGGATTAAAGTTTCAACTCGGCGGCACATAAAAAAAGGGGCCGCCTCCGTAAAAGAGACGACCCCCTCTTGATTTCTACTTTTAGCTAGCGAACGCCCAAGACATTCAAAACGACGTTTAAGCTGAAAGAAAACAACGCGGCGCCCAGCAGGATACAAACGGGAAGAGTCAAAACCCAGGCCAAGAGAATGTTACGCAGGGTTTCGGTTTGAAGACCCGACTTGTTCGCGGCCATCGAGCCCGCGATACCTGAGGATAAAACGTGGGTGGTGCTGACCGGCAGACCGTAAATATCCGCGGCTTGAATGGTCGCCCAGGCCACCATTTCAGCGGCGGCGCCCTGGCCGTAGGTTAAATGGCTCTTGCCGATTTTTTCACCCACTGTCACCACAATGCGCTTCCAGCCGATCATCGTTCCCAAACCTAAGGCCAAAGCCACGACCACTTTCACCCAAACTGGGATAAATTTGGTGAGTTTGTCCATATTGGTTTTCAGATCGCTGGCTTCTTTCTTTTCGGCGTCGTCGGTTAAAAGGTTTTGCTTTTTGGCTTTGCCCAAAGACTCAGAGGCCAAATAAAGCTCCGTGCGAAGATCGCGTCGTTGATCCGGCGTCAATTCAGACAGATTCTTTTTACCGTCCAGCGTGCTTGAAATTTCACGGCAAACCGTACCAACAGCGGCAAAAGTGCGGTCAGTCAACTTGCCGCCCGCCTTTAAATAGTTCGACAGCTCCTGGTTGGCCACCGCTCCGCCGGCCATGGCGGCGCCGGGGGAATGCTTGTCCATTTGGAAAGAAATGGTTTGCGAGTTAGTCGCGATTTTTTGAATCAATTCCTGATTCGCGTCTAAATTAACCGCGAAGGTCGCGGGAATGATACCAATCAAGATCAGCATGATCAGTCCCATGCCCTTTTGACCGTCGTTCGAACCGTGGGAGAAGCTTACGCCCGTGCAGGTCAAAACCAACAAGCCGCGAATCCAAAGCGGCGGAACTTTTCCTTCGGGGGATTTATAAAGTTCCGGGTTTTTAATCAGCTTTTTAATCAGCAAGAAAAGCAAAGCAGTGCAGACAAAGCCCACTAAAGGCGAAACCAAAAGGGCCAAGCCGACATCTTTCGCTTTGTCCCAGTTTACGCCCTCACCAAACACATAACCCTTCGCGAAGAGCGAGTTGGCCAAACCGACGCCCATGATAGAACCAATTAGCGTGTGCGAGCTGGAGGCGGGCAAACCAAAGTACCAGGTCCCCACGTTCCAGATAATCGCCGAGATGAGCAGCGAGAAAACCATGGCAAAACCAGCGCCAGAGCCCACATTTAAAACCAATTCCACCGGTAGAAGCGCCAGGATGGAAAAAGCCACCATGCCCGATGAGGTTAAAACCCCGATCAGGTTCCAGCAGCCAGACCAAATAACGGCGTAGGTAGGTTTCAGGGTATGGGTATAAATGACGGTCGCCACCGCGTTAGCGGTGTCATGAAACCCGTTCACAAATTCAAAAGCCAGCGCCAAACCCAGCGCTAAAAATAGAAAAATCACATAAGCCATCGGCAATGTTTGTCCAAAGATTTCCAAAATAAACCTCCCGGCAGATTGATCAACAAAAAGATGAAGCTGGAGGATTAGAAGGGCGCAACGTTAACGGTGGGTTACAAAAGTCACTGAGGTGGGTTAATAAAGAGTAGAGAGTTTGGCCGGGACAGGGCATAAAAAAAGGGAACCCCTTTTCAGGAGTTCCCTTGGTTTTTTCGGCTTATTTCTTCTTTTTGACGGCTGTTTTCTTACCCTTGGCGAGTTTCTTATAAAAATCGCCCATGAGTTTCCAAACCGCGGCGGGTCTTTCGCTGGCCAAAAGTGAGTAAGACTCACAGGCACGGAAGCCCCAGGCGGCGATGTTTTTCACGCCGGCCTTTTCCCACATCTCCAAAGCCTGGGTGACATCGGCCTCGTCCTGTTTGCGCAAACCATAAAGCTGAATCCAGCCCTGGGCTTCTTTGTGATTGCGCTTGGCGATATCCACAATTTTACGGGCAAACGTATCTACGAAACCTTCCAGGGGAACACGCGGGCCTGTGGCATAGGGACGCTGTTTCCAATAGGGGTCGGTGGCTAAAATATCCACATCGGGCAGCTTCGCCAGCTTTTCCCACATCGGGTTGGGCCAGCGGTTGTCGTTAGGCAATAAGCAAACAGCGTTCTTCATTTTAGGATTTATCTTTTTGGTGGTGCTGGTGGCGAAACGGAGGAATTCTACCAAGGTTAAATCCCGGAATTCCTCAACTTCGGGCGTCCAATGGCTGGGATAGGTTTTATGGAAATGGTCTTTAAACTCGGCCTGACACACGGTGCAATGGCAGGAAAATTCATTTTTGTTGCTCACGCGGTCGTTCCATTCGGCGATCCACAAATGGGGTTCGTCCCAGAACAACACGTCGCCGCCGGTATAGGCGCAGGCTTCAATCCAAGTTTTAATATATTCTTTAAATTTCGGCTGACGCAGGCAGGCAAAGCCGACTTTTTCGCCGGTGGATAAAACCTGGCAGGCATCAGGGTGCTGCATCACGAAACGCGAAAAACATTCGCCGCCGAAAACCCCGCCGATGGCCCAAGGGCTGTAGTAAACCTCGAAGCCCATTTTTTTCGTCATCTCGGTGATGCGCTTCATGTTTTCTTTGTTGTAGTAGAGATCGATTTCGTCAAAGGTGTGAAGAACGAAGTTACAGCCCTGTTTTTTAATTTCTTTCAGGTCTTTTTCCACGTGTTCCAAAATGCGGGTCGAGAAATAGCTAGTGCCTAACTTGTAGCTCATGAGTTCGCGGGACTCCTTGAAAAGGTAACTTCCAAACGGCGCACATCTTAGCCGTTTAGGTCTGAATAAAAAAGGCCCCGTTTTTGATTTGGGTTTTAGGCCGAAAAGGGCCTATTTGACCTTAAATTGAATGTTCTTAAAGATGATTCGGCCTGTGCCTTGATTACCCGGAATAAAAAAGTCTACGGTGGAAAGGCCCTGTAAATCCAAAATGTGATTTCCTTTTTGATTGCCGAAGACTTGCCGCAGTTCTAAATCACCCAGATTAATTTGATAGGTCTGCCAATGGCCTGTACCCGTCATGGAGGGGAAAGCGTAAGACTCACCGTCTGCACCGTTGACCGCCTGAGTCAGGTCCGCCGCTCCGCTTTCGTTTAAGAAAACCTCAAAGTTCAGCCCCAAGGGCGCGAAGGCTTCAAACTGAATCAGGTTGTATCCAGTTAAGTCCACCGCGTCTTTTCCCGCATAAGGCGGGATATTGGAATGACAGCTTAACCCGCAGCCCCAACCCGTGCCTGAGTTGAAGTCCACGGTCAAATAACCGGTGGAAAGATCAAGTTGGGTGGTCCCGTTATGGGCGTCGTCGCCCCATAGCGTTACAGGAGCGGAGTCTTCGACTTTAAAGAAGTCGCGATGGCCTGCGACTTTCACACTCGGGTCTGCCTGGCGGTATTGAACTTCCGCAGGCGGGGCAAAATCTGCTGGGAGTGGTGAGGTCGCGCTCTTATGTAAATCATCGGCCAACAAGTTGATAGCGGTGTGTTTTTGAGTCAGCAGCTTATATTCACCGTCGTGAATATCCACTAAACCATAGTTACAGCTTTCACCGTCAAACCGGCCCTCAGGGGATTCATCCGCCCATTCAAACCAGTGGAGGCCCACTATATAGGGAAGGTTTAACGCTTGATGCGCGTAACGGTCTAAATGCTCCACGCGGTCGCTTTGTTTGGGCACACGCACATCGGCGCCCCCCTTATTAGGGTCGCCGCTTTGGTTTTCATCGGCACTGAAGGAGTATTCAGTGATCATCAGGGGTCTTTTAGTTTTGGCGTAGATGTTATCCATTAGTTTTTGATCTAAATCGCCGGACCTGGCGTAAAAATTAACCGAGACCACATCGCAATATTTACCGCAAGCTTCCACGACTTCCCAGGGCACTTCACCGGCAAAGCGAACGCCTAAAATTAAATGGTTGGGGTCGACTTCTTTTAACGCTTGAGTAGTGACGGAAAAATAACGTTCGGCGACGACGCCCGCCCAGGCCGCGGCATCGGCTTTTTGTTTTTTAGTGCGGGGGATCAGGGTGAAAGGCGCTTCCATCTCGTCGAACGATTTCAAAGTGGTGTGCCAGATGTTGTTGAATTGATCCATGTCATTGGTATAGCGGTCTTCAAAGAATTTCTTCAACGCCGCCTTATTGGGATTGTCCACAGCGATAGCGGCGTAGCGCTCTAAAAGGCTTTTTTGATTTTCAGTTTTCCAACCATAATCGCCCCACCAGGGCAATTCGTTGTCCAAAAAGTAGCCGATCAGATTCGGGTCATCTTTAAAAGCCGCCGCGTCTTTGGCTTTTTCTTTGACCTGCTTTTCAAAATCATCGGTAAATACCGAATAGAGAACTGTTTCAAAAGGATTGCCCCGGGCGATATAAAGCTGGTGGGTGTAGGGTAGTTTCTTTTTTTCCAGATCAACGTCGCTCCAACAGCCGATCGTGTTGAAGTGCCATTTTTTCATGCGCTCCAAAACCTTTTTCATCCAGGCTTCTTTGTCGCCGCCAAATTGATTTTTAACTGGATCGTAATAATGGTTGTTGGGCGCCCGGTAAGATTGATCCGCGATGTGATTGACGCCCATGGATAGAAAAGGTTTACCTGAGGGCGCTTTGTACCAGGCCTTGCCCTGGAGCCATTCCACCGTGAAAAAGGACGAAGAAAAAGCTGTTTGAGACATCAGAAAAAGTAAAAAAAGGACAATTAAGCGGAGGGTTTGTTTAGGCAAGGGAAACCTCGAGAAGGAATTTAAAGGGAGTATAGCTGGTTGCGGCGGGAAGAATAAATATCCCCTACCAAGATTGACGGGCTCCAGGTCCCCAAGCATAATATCGCTGCATCCGGTTTGTCATATCAGGTCTGGGAAGACACCGGAAACTCAAGGAGAGAATGATGAAGAAATTTTTAGCTGCTGTTCTGCTAGGGCTGTTAGTTTCACCCGTATTCGCCGCTGATGCTGCTGCTCCCGCCGCTGCCGCTCCGGCCGCTGCTGATGTCGCTGCCGCACCCGCTGACGCTGCTCCTGCCGCTGAAGCCGCTGCTCCGAAGGCCAAAAAGGCCAAGGGCGGCGATGAAGCTGGTATCAAGAAGACCTTCAAAGAATTTTCTGAAGCTTGGGCCGCTGGCGACGCTACCGCGATCGCTTCGCACTTCTTAAAAGAAGGCTCGCTCATCAATCCTTTCGGCCAAGAAGCTACCGGCCGTGAAGAGATCGAAAAGGTTGTTGCCGGCGATTTGGCCATGATGAAGGGAAGCACTCACACGATGGACGATTTCAAATTCCATTTCGTTTTGCCGGGCTTTGCCTTGGTGGACGCGACCGGAACTGTTTCTGGCGTGAAGAACGCTGATGGAACCCCTGCCGCTGACATGTCGGTTCACGTTTATGCCGCTTTGGCTCAGCGTGGCGCGAAGTGGTTCATTTTGGCCCTCCGTCCTTACGCTTTCGTGAAGACGGGCGCTGCTGCCGCCGCTCCGGCTGCCGCTGCCCCTGCTGCTGCTCCTCCGGCGGCTGGCGCTGCTGCTCCCGCTCCCGCGGTCAACGTGCCGGTTCCTGCTGCTAAGTAAGTTTTAAACCTCAAAAGCCTTCTTTCCCTCAGGGGGAAGAAGGCTTTTTTGTTTTAGGGCCTTTTTTAGGCATTCGAGAAGTCTATAATCAGTTTTCTTTGAACCAGTTGAAGGAGAAACCGTGGGTCGTCGCATTATTATTGTGGGCGGGGGCGTGATCGGCCTTTCTATCGCCGAACAGCTTTTACGCCGGGGCATCACTCCTATTGTTCTCGACCGGGGTGTTTTTGCCAAGGAAGCTTCCTGGGCGGGCGCGGGTTTTTTAGACCTGCGGTCGGTGGCCCGGGTGGGCGGCGCTCTCTTTGAACTTTGCAAAAAATCCTACGACCTTTTTCCCGAGTGGACTGCCCAACTTAAAAAAGACAGCGGCGTTGATCCCGAATATCAAAATTGCGGCAGCTACGATGTTGCCTTTACCGAAGCCGAGGAATCTTCCATCCGCCAGATGGAAACTAATCTTAAAACCTTCGGCCTTACGGGCCGTTGGCTGACCCCTGAAAAGGCTTTGGCTTTAGAACCGCAGTTATCCTCCCAAGTCCGATCGATATTCTCTTTTGAGCATACGAGCCAGGTGAATCCGCCGCCGCTCAGCCGGGCGCTTCTGAAAGTGCTTCAAAACGCTAAGGCGGACCTGAGAGAGTTTGAGCAGGTGGATGACTTTCTGTTGAAGGGAAAACAATTCTTAGGTGTAAGAACCAACAAAGGGATTATTGATGCGGATGGGGTGGTCATCGCCACCGGGGCCTGGTCGGCGCCTCTGGCGGAGAAGCTGAACGTTCAATTGATTTCCAAACCTTACCGCGGGCAGGTGGTGATGTATCGCGGACAACCCAAAGAACTTAAACATATTCTTTTTCACACGAGTTCCACGGGGATTACCTATCTGGTCCCCCGCATGGATGGTCATGTTTACGCGGGAAGCACTTTGGAAGATGTGGGTTTTGATAAATCGACCACGCCCGAAGGATTGGAAAAACTCAAGACCGGCGCGGTGCGGTTAGTGCCGGGGTTAGCTCAACATCTCATTGAGGAAACCTGGGCAGGCTTAAGGCCCGGATCTATTGATGGCTGGCCTTATTTGGGACCGGTGACGGGGCTAGACGGTGTTTGGATCGCGACCGGCCACTATACCCACGGTATTTCATTGTCGGCCGTAACGGGCCAGGTGATGGCGCAATTGGTGAACGGCGAAAGACCTTGGGTGGACTTAGCGCCTTTTGCGATTAACCGGGCCCCTCATCCCGCTTCGGGTTTGTGAGAAAGCCTTTAAAACTCAAGCGCTAAAAGTTAACGCTCGAATAAGCGTTCAACTCTTAAATGCGGTTGTTTATAATGCCGTCACTCTTTTATTAAGTGATTAAGGAAAGCACATGAGCATCGTTGTCACAGGAGCTTACGGTTTTATCGCCGCCCGGGTAGCGCATACCCTTTTAGCGAAAGGTCAAAAGAACCTCATCCTAGTCGATAAGGCGGAATACGCCAAAACCCGCGGCTGTGTGAAGGGATTGGAAGGCCTGCCTTTTATTGACCGTGAAAAATTTATCGAGCAGCTTCCCCAGATGAAAGGCGTCACTGCCATCATCCACTTGGGCGCCTGCACCGACACCGGCAATCACGATGAAGCTTATATGTGGAAGATGAACACCGATTACACCAAGGCTATCTGGAAATGGTGCGCTGAAAATAAAGTTCCCCTCATTTACGCTTCGAGCGGCGCTACTTATGGCCGGGGAGAGGAAGGCTACTCGGACGATCATTCCACTATTCCTCTTTATAAACCGCTGAATGTTTATGGACGAAGCAAGCATGAGTTTGATTTGTGGGCGTTAGAGCAAAAAACCGTGCCCTCGCGTTGGTACGGTTTGAAATTCTTCAACGTTTACGGTATGGATGAGAATCACAAGGGCCGTATGGCTTCGCCGATTTTTCACGGCTTCCATCAAATCGCTACTACCAGCAAGATGAGCCTGTTCCGTTCCCACAAAGAAGGTATTAGAGACGGCGAACAAAAACGCGATTTTATTTTTGTGGACGATATCGTGAAGCTGGTTCTGTTCTGCCTCGAGAAAAACCCGCCCTCAGGCATCTATAACTGCGGCACGGGCCGGGCCCGGACCTTTGTGGATTTGGCGAACGCTTTGTTTAAAGCTATCGGCAAAGAAACGAATATTGAGTGGATGGACACACCAGAAAAATTCCGCAAGGGTTATCAGTACTTTACCGAAGCGGATATGACCAAGATGAAGAAGGCGGGCTACAACGAGCCGTTCCTTTCCATTGAGGATGGTGTTAAAAAGTATGTGGATTGGTTGAAAGCGCAGAAGAGTTAAAAAAACCAGCATCAAGGTTTTTATAGGTTTCTAATAGGCAAAATCGAGAACCTAGGCCATTTCCGCGTTGTTGAAGGACCCTCGAACTGCGGATATACTTTCCGCAATGAATCAGTGGTTTCGTATATTCATTTTTAAAATATTTATTATTTCGGTATTTTTTCTCCCAACTATTTATTCCTTTGGGGCTAACTCCGAGTCATATTCTATTTCTGATCAAAGTTTTAACGGTTCCTGGAAACTTCTGTCGGACGGTCGTCTTCAGTTGTCGATGACAGACGGCTCTCTCATCTTTATCGGCCTCAATGGTCAGGTCGATCCCCAAACTATCGGGCAAACGAACAAACTTTCCTTAAGACGAGATCAAACGGGACGGATTATTTTCGCCGCCGATCCTCAGTTAATCCTGATTTATACCTTCCGTTATAAACGCGACAATTCGTGGGTGATGATGACAGATCCACAAGACATGGTCTCGGGATTCCAGTTTGACGCGTCGACCGGAAAGATAACCGCAATTCTTCCGCCTTCCGGCAAAAAGCTATTATTCCCATGAAACCACTTTATTTTCTTTTACGCGGAGTCGGCATCTCCTTCTTCATGTTAGCTCTCGTTCTTTTGGATGCCCGCCTGGTACAGGCGGCCTTTAGCGTTGGTTGGACAGGTCCCACGGGTGATGACAACCGGGGCATTGCCTGGGCGGACTTCAATAACGATTGCAAGCCGGACATCATTGCCGTCAACAACCAACCTGGTAGCTGCGTGCGAATCTACCGCAATAACGGGGATGGAACGTTTACCCTCATGTTCACTTCCACTCAATCGGACCGCTGTACGGCGGTCGCTGTAGGAGATTATGACGGAGATGGTCTTATCGACTTCGCGGTGTCGAATTACAGCGGAATACCTTCCCGGATTTATCACAACGATGGAGGTTTCAACTTTCACGTCGCCTGGAGCGAACCCTATGCTGAATACAGCACGGGGATTGATTTCGGCGATTACGACAATGATGGGAAGCTTGACCTGATCATCAATAGCTTATCCGCGTCGGGTGTCAGGTTTTTTCATAATGACGGCGGCGGGTCTTTTAGCGACGCGGGAATCGTGACCACATCGGGTAACGCCGCTTCCACGAAATTCGCGGACTATGACAAAGACGGCTATCTCGATCTCTTCGAAGGTGTGACTGGATACGGAAGCATCATCTGGAAGGGAAATGGAACCTCACTGCCCACAAAGGTCGCCACGCTTCCGTGGAACAACAATTCCGATGTGGATTGGAAAGATTTCAACGGAGACGGCTTCTTGGATCTGATCGAGGCCGAGTACGTCACCATATTCCGCAACGCGGGCGGCAACACCTTTCCTTCCTATGCGGGGGGAACAGACGATTCCCAGTTTGTGCGGGCGACTGACTATGACGGGGACGGGCTTGCGGATTATGCGATCAGCGACTGGGCGCCCAGAAATTTTACGATTGTTCATAACAACGGCGGAGGATCCTTTGTGACCATTGCCGGACCCTCGGCGACAGGCGGCCCAGTGGCTTGGGCAGACTACGATAACGATGGGAAGCCTGATGTCGTTGGTGGAAATTTTCAGGGCACTTCGTACAATCTGATTGTGTATCACAATAATGGCACGGGTTATGTGGCCGGCCCCTGTGTATATACCCTAACTCCAACGCCGACGGCCACTTCCGTCATCACCAGCACCGCGACGAATACAGCTACAATTACTTGTACACAAACCGTGACGAATACGGCCACGGTTACAACCACTAATAGCCCTACCAACAGCGCTACGGTAACCGCCACGTATACTTCAACTTCAACACCTACTAATACAGCTACGGTTACTTCTACCGAAACTTCGACGAATACCGCTACTATTACTTCAACTAATACCTTTACCAATACAGTTACCACAACAGCAACTTATACCCCGACCAATACTTCGACCAATACTGGGACTGTGACGGCCACTAACACATCTACCAACACGGCCACAAAAACGTCCACCTATACTTCGACCTCAACCGCGACTCATTCAGCCACAGTAACCGCCACTTATACCGTGACAAACACAGCGACAATCACTTTTACTTACACAGCGACTTATACGGTCACTCAAACCGATACCCTTACGCCGACTTTGACGCCGACAAAGACATTTACCATTACGGATACGCCGACAATTACCAGTACTCCAACCATTACATCCACATCCACGACCACCAATAGCCCTACACCCACCACGGGTTCTTCGGCGGTTAGTATTAGCATGCCTTATCCCAATCCCTCGCGGGGTCCGGTTTATTTTGATGTCACCGGTCCATCCAATACACAGGTCTATTGGGACGTTTTTACGCTGGCTTTCCGAAAAATATATAGCGGAAGCAAGACATTAGCGGGAAGCGGGTCGATTTCTTGGGATTTGAAAGACAAGGCGGGTATACAGGCCGCCAACGGAGTTTATTACGTTAGAGTGAAGGTTTTCTCTCTGGGTGTCCCCATCACTAAAAAATTTAAAGTTCTGGTTTGGCGTTAAGGGAATCGTTTAGGATATGCTCCTTGGTTCACCGAAGCGTTGACCCATAGGTGAATTGGCTGAAAACACACCAAAGCTAGGAGAGATTCATGTCCAACGTTGTCCTTCAAACCAATGTACCCGGTGTACCGGCCCCCAAGCGGGGTAAAGTTCGGGATATTTATGACCTGGGTGACAAACTACTCATTGTGGTCACCGACCGCATCTCCGCGTTTGACGTCATCATGCCTAACGGCATTCCGGATAAAGGTGTGGTGCTCAACCAAATTTCCGCTTATTGGTTTAAACAAGTGGAAAGCATTATTCCCAATCACGTGATCTCAACGGATGTTTCCACCCTGCCGGAACCCTTTCAAAAAGTGAAAGACCAGCTCGTCAATCGTTCCATGATCGTCAAAAAAGCGAATCCTCTTCCGGCTGAATGTATTGTTCGCGGTTATTTGACCGGCTCGGGACTGAAGGAATATCAAAAGACCGGCAAGGTTTGCGGTATTGAACTGCCTAAGGGATTGATTGAGTCCTCGCGTATCGCGGAGCCGATCTTCACGCCCTCGACTAAAGCGGAAGAAGGCCATGACATTAACATCTCGTTCGATGAGATGAAGAAAATTTTGAAAGACGACGCCTTAGCGGAAAAAGTAAAAGACGTCAGCTTAGCTATCTATAAGAAGGGCCGCGACGTGGCGGACGCCAAGGGCATCATTGTGGCGGATACCAAGTTCGAGTTCGGCCTCTTAGACGGCAAGCTCATCCTGATCGATGAAGTGATGACGCCGGACTCCTCCCGCTTTTGGCCCAAAGCCCTGTATAAAGAAGGCGTTTCGCAGCCGAGCTTTGATAAGCAGTTCCTCCGGGATTACCTGGAAACGCTTAAGGATTGGGACAAGACCCCGCCGGGACCAGTTTTGCCGGAAGAAATCATCCACAAAACCCGTGAAAAATACGTGGAAGCCTTTGAAAGGGTCACCGGCAAGAAATTCGGGGACTTCAACTTCTAACAGGGTAAAAAGTGGTCTTTAGACTTTTTCATCATCCTGTAAAAGCGGTTGAGTACAATAAAGACGCATGATTCGAAGGAGGCGGTATGAATTTTTTTCATCAGGTTTATTTAAATCTTTTCGCTAATACCTGGCATTGGGCGGTAGCGGGCGTAGGTATTGGACTGACCGCGCTGGCTTTGGCCTGGTTTATGGGCAAACGTCTGGGTGTGACCGGTGGATTCGTGGACGCCTGCTCTATCGTGACAAGTTCAGCTTCCTCCAGCTGGAAAATTTGGTTCATCCTGGGCCTGCCCCTAGGCGGTGTTCTGGCCACCATAGGCGCCTGGAGCTGGACTTTGACCTATGGCCGTTTGGACGCTTTGGTTTATGGTTCGATTTGGCTGAAAGCGGGTTGGCTTTTTCTCAGCGGTATTCTGATTGGCTTTGGCGCCCGTTGGGCGGGCGGCTGCACCAGCGGCAACAGCATTATGGGCGTGGCCTTAGGCAGCAAGATGTCCATCCTGGCGACGCTGGCTTTTATCGCGGCGGGTGTGATCGTTACCAATATTCTTTTTAAGGCGGTGATGTAATGGCTATCACACGCAAAACTTCTAAGACGCCCAGAAAATCCATCGAGATGGTCGTCGTGGCTAAAAAGAAAAAAGTTTCGACCGCTTTATCGACCGGATCCCTTTTGGCTTATGTTCTTTTTGGCGTTTTATTCGGGTATTTCCTCTCGAAAGCCCGCGCTACGGATTACGACAGCATTATTGATATGTTCATGTTTAAAGAGTTTCAACTTTATGGGGTGATCGGCGTGGCTATTCTGGTAGTCGCGGCGGGACTGTTTTTAACCCATCGTTTTAAGAAGCCTACTCTTTCCGGTAAAGCGCTGGATTGGGAACCGGTCGCGTTTGAACCCAGCCGTTTGATCGGCGCTTTTCTTTTTGGCGCGGGTTGGGCTTTAGCGGGAACCTGTCCGGGTACGGTTTTGACTCAACTGGGCGAAGGCAAAGTATTCGCGATTTTCACCATTCTCGGTATTGGTGTGGGCGTATGGGCTTTCCAAAAGTGGCAGCCTAAAGCCGCCAACGATAACAATTGTTAAGACGCTTTCTTAGCGCGGCGCTTCTCTGTATTGGTTTATGGGGAAGCGGGCCTGTTTATTCTCAAGACTGGAAATCTCCGGATAGCGATACCTCTCTCGCTCACTTTCCCGTCAAATTAGTTAATGATCTTCCGCACTTATTCATCACTGAAAACATAGCGCCTTTCGCCATAGGTACCGCTGCTACCGCTTTCGATTGGGCGGTTCTGGACAGCCAAAACAGTCTGGCGGGCAGTTTGAATAACTGGAGCAATCACTCGCTTTATGATTTCGGCAATTTTTACGGCGAAGGCTGGGTAGAAGGTTTGGGCGCGGTGGGAAGCTGGTCTCTTGGCGCTTTTACTAACAATCTTCGGCTTCAGGAATTTGGCCGTGACGCCAGTGAATCTTTAATTACGGCGACGATCCTAGCCACAGGACTTAAATACGCGGTGGGCCGGGAAAGGCCTGATGGATCGAACAACCAATCTTTCCCATCTGGTCACACCATTACGGCTTTTTGTTTCGCGCCAGTAGTTCAAAAGTATTGGGGTTGGGGTGCGGGCGCTTTGGCTTATGGGCTGGGAACAGTAACGGCGGCGGCGCGCATCGCGGGGTATCATCATTACTTATCCGACACGATCGCGGGCGCGGCACTGGGCATTATCATCGGCAACGCGGTGGTTTATACGCCTAAAGATATGACGGTGGGTGTGGGCCCAGGCCAGATGGAACTGAAACTGGCGTTCAACTAGCCTTTTCCTGCTGTTCCAATTCTTTCGCCACCTCATCCATGAGGGGCTGAATCATTTTCAAACTAAAATCAAAATGAATACCGGCGGACTCAAAAATTTCCGGCAGGGTTTTACTGCCGCCCACCGCTAAGCCCTGTTTATATAAGCGAACGCCCTCGGCTTTGTTCTTGCGGAAGTTTTTCCACACCTGAAGTGCACCTAATTGAGCGATGGCGTACTCGATGTAATAAAAGGGCACTTCGAAAATGTGAAGCTGGCGGTGCCACAGGCTGGCGCGGACATCCTCAAACCCGGTCCAATCCTCAAGACCGCCCAGGCGTTTTCTCAAGCTTACCCAATAGTCAAAACGTTCCTGACGGGTGTGATGGGGATGGGTGTAAATCCAATGCTGGAAAGCGTCAATGGTAGCGATCCAGGGCAAAAGGGTAATGACTCCTTCTAAGTGCTGGATGATCGAACGGGCAGAGTCTTTCGGGTTAGGATAGAAAACTGATAAGTAAGGATCCGCCATCAGTTCCATGCTCATGGAAGCGACCTCGCAAAATTCCATGGGAGCGTGGCGATAAGGATAGAAGGGAACATTTTTCCAGGCAAAGCTGTGCATAGCATGGCCGCCCTCATGCAGAAGCGTGCGGACGTCATGATCCATTCCCACACTGTTGGCGAAAATAAAAGGGATGCGGGCTTCTTCTAAATCGGTTTGATATCCTCCGGGAGCTTTGCCCTTGCGGGATTCCAAATCCAAAAGACCCAGGTCTTTCATCTGCTTAAAATTTTGGCCGAACTCGGGATCGACCTGGCCCAAAATACTTTCGCAGCCAGAGATCAGCTTCTCCACATTTTCAAAAGGCTTTAAGGGCGCTAAGCCGGTGGGATCCACTGACATATCCCAGGGTTTGAGCTCTGATAAACCCATCAACTTCATGCGTTTCTTTTGCATGGCATGAACCAGAGGTTTAATCGTCTTTTCGGCGCTGTCGTGAAAGGCTTCGCAGTCTTTAGCGCCAAATTTGGGATTCTGAATGAGCCCCGCTTGATAAAGTGCCAACTGGTCTTCGCCCCGCGCGTCTTCTTCGGACATTTTGCGGGCACTGGTTTTATAGTCATGAATCCAAAGAGTTCCGTCATCATCCCGGCCCAGACGGTCGATAAAACCCTGCATTTTAAACTCGCCCTTGGGGTCCAAATTAAAAGCGACTTTTAATTCAATGCCTTCGGTCTTGTCCTGATCAAACGGCTGATATTGGTGGTAGTAGTTCTCTACGAACAGTTGGCCTTTATGAAAATAATCTTCAACAGTTTGGCCGGCTTTAGCGATACGCAGAGTGTCGTTAAAATTACGGTCTTTTTGCTTTTGAAGCGATTGCTGCCAATGCTTTTCCCAGTGCTGGTTAAAGTAAGTCACCAGCTCATTCACGGTCGGAACTTTGTGATTCACCTGTTCATAAAGATATTCCATGGTCTCGTGAAAACGGGAACCCAAAAATAGCTCGATACCCTCAGCCACGGGCGAGGGCCGGCGTTCGATGTAGCGGAATTGGAATTGGGCGGGGCAGGTGAAGTAAGTGTTAATGCGGGAGTAAGAGTAAATCGTCATGCGGCGATTATAGCCACCACCCTTGACGGTAGAAACCTTTTTTCCCATTTATTTAATCAACCGCGACTAAAATAAGCTTCACGTTTAACTCATCAGGAGAATTCACACGGCCCATTTGTTGAAGCGTTTGTTCTTTTCCCTCGTATTGCACCATCATGGAACCGCTGAGTTTTTGATATTGCTGGGAAAGTTTTTCCAGTTCAGTCTCAAGCGGAATGTTTTCCTCGCGGTAAAGAGAGAGCTGGTTTTCCACTGAGCGGTCATAAAGAAAGAAATCCTTCTCGTTGAGCTGTTTACGGTAGGGAGACTCCCAGTATTTCTTCA
>Ga0206960_1072_pt1 | contig 26841 bp, 22 predicted proteins | sample Alteio_BWOrgHeat_29_FD_153255 | JGI IMG/M metagenome (GOLD analysis project Ga0206960, IMG submission 153255) | Enriched cells from forest soil in Barre Woods Harvard Forest LTER site, Petersham, Massachusetts, United States -... | ecosystem: Environmental > Terrestrial > Soil > Temperate forest >... | reverse complement strand
TGTCGTCTATCATGGCTTGGCTCATGGCCCGCCGCGCGGAACATGCCGGGCAGATCACGCCGGAAGAAGCGGCGACGCGCTTCCGCCTCACCTATTCGGATGTATGCACCAAAGAACTGCCCGAGATGAAACACGTGCTGCCGAAATATATGTGCATGCTGATTAAGCGCAGCCTGGAGCTGTACCGCCGCGCCGAGCGGCTTGATACAATGCTTGCGAAGCAAGTGCTGCATTAAAAATCCTCCCATTCTTCCTGCCTCTCCAAATGCGCATAAGCATTATAACTGCGCTCGGGCGCCAGCGCGGGATCGGGCACGGCGTGGTAGGGCATGACGGGGTCGTCATAAGCGGCGATCAGCGCTTTTAGGCGTGCCACGCTCGCGTGAATTTGCGCCTGTGTCTCCTCTGGTGTTTCGGCGATAATTTTTTCCTGGCTGGCCTCACCCGCCAGCTCCCAATAGGCAAGCGTTCGCACGGGTTTGTTCTCTGCTATTAGCGCGGCGGTGAGCGGCAGTTGCAACGCAATGCCCGCTTTGCGCTCTTTTTCTTTCGGTGCTTTGCCGGTTTTGTAATCCACCAATGTTAGCCCATTCGCATGCCGCTCTACCCGGTCCGCGCGGGCGGAGAGCACGAACGGGCCGGCGGGGCCGATGAAGCTGCGCTGCGCATTCTGCTCCGCCAGAATCTCTCCACCTTCGGTGCGCGATGCACGCTCCTGCTCGATGATCCATTCCGCTGCCGCCTCAAAACGCGGCCACCAGCAGGCGCGCACAGCAGGCCGGTCATCATACCGTGCAAATGCCTCGCGGCCGCATTCGAGTAATTTCTCACGCGCATGTTCCGGCAGTTGATGCGGATAGGCTTTTGTAAAGCGCTCCAGCGCTGCATGCATCAGCGTGCCGAATTCACGCGCATCCGGTTCGCGGTCATGCGCATCAAGTGGCTTTAGGCGCAAAATATATTCGGCATAAATGGCATACGGGTCGCGTTGCCAGCGCTCGATTTTTGTGACAGGCAGTGCCCGCGGTCGGGCGGATACGGGCGGTGTAGGTGCTGGCGGGCCAAGTGTTTCCTGCGGCGCGGCGGTGTCCAGCATGCGTGCCCAGGCCAGCGCCGGGGTTTCAGGCATTTGCTCACCACTTGCCGCCAACAATGTTTTCAGCCGCAGCCACCAGCGCGAAGGCTGCGTTTGCGCGCCCGCCACTTTGCGCGCACGGGTCAGCAACACGCGGGGCGCGCCGGCTAACATCCAGAAATCATGCGCCGCCTGCCCCACCGCGCGCTCCGGCGGTGCCAGTCCAAACGCCTCGCCCATCGCGTGGCTCATCCACGGCGAGGCCTCGGGCTGCGCGGGCCAGCTGCCTTCATTGAGGCCACCTAGAATCACCACATCAAAATGCTGTAGCCGCGCTTCTATGGGACTAAGAATGTGTAACCTAGGATGCTCACCACGCATCTGGCGGCTGGTAGCGGAGCCGAGTAATGCATGGAGCAACTCCGGGTAATGTTGCGGGTCGATAGTGCCCAGTACTTGCGCATGCAGGCGCAGCTCGGCCAGCATTTCTCCCAGCGCCTCCCTGCTTTCACCGGCAAACAGGCCGCTCTCTTGCGCCATACGCTGCGCGGCGTGTAAATGCGCTTCCAGCATAGCGGCAAAGCGCACCGAATGGTGGCCGCATAGCTGCATAAATTCACCTAGCGCCTGATTGATGTTGGTCAGCAGGGCATGAACCACAGGGTCGCCCTCGCACCGCGCCGCACGCTCAAGCATTGTCGCAAGCCCGGCCTTGCGACGTATGCCGCGCAGCTGCGTCGTTTCGAGCAGGCGCGCGGCGCGGCGGCATTCGGCAGGCGTAAGCCCTGCGGTGCAGAGCGGGTGTTTGAGCAGCGCCAGCAGCGGTATAGGCGCCAGACCCGCGAGCACCGCTTCAGCGAGTAGCAACAGGAACACAGCGGGTGGTGTTGAAAGCAGTGGCCTACCCGCCGAATCGTCAATCGTTATGGAAAAGCGGCGCAGTTCCGCCACCACGCGCCGGGCGAGCATACGGTCCGCCGTTACCAGCGCCGCGTGCTTTCCCGGCGTTTCCAATGCTTCGCGTAAGGTAAGGGCGATGACGCATGCCTCTTCTTCCTGGCTAGCACATTCCGCCTGCATCATATCGTTAGGCTCAAAGACAATATGGCTGTTCCAGTCCGATGCAATCACCTCCGCCGGTAGCAGCGCGCTGCGCAACATCTCTATCCGGCTTAGCGGACAGGAGGTGGGTACGGTGTCTATATCCAGCTGCTTTACGTCGCTGCGCGGCACATCCAAAAACACCAGCAGGCGTTTCATTCCCGCCTGCGGGTGGGTTTCGCCCAGTGCGTCCCAGGCAGCGGTGTTTAGGTTTTTATCTAGCCCGGGGAAGATCAGCATGCCGGTTGGCAGACACGCAACGGTGCCCAGCAAACGCCTTGTCGCGGCCTGGCTGCCGGTGGAGCCGGCGGCGATCACGGGGTAAGCGGGTGGGCTATGCGCCCAATGTATCGCGAGAGCCGACAGCACCGCCCCGCGCCGCACGATGGGGTCGCATGCGCCTTCCGCCTCCAGCAGCTTGGGCCAATGCACCGCGATAATCTCCAGCAGGCGCACGGTTTGTTGCCAATGCGACGCTAATTCTTTCGGCACCAGCGCCGCCAGGCCTGAAAAATCCTGCTCCTCACGAGCCATATCGTCCAACAGACGCGCCAGATCTGCCGCCAGCATCGCAGCCTGGGCTTTATCACCGCGTAAATCATGTGAGGCGGCGACCAACTCGGTGAGCAGCATATGCCGTTTGAGCGGCGCGATAGCCGGCGGCAGGTCGGCAATTGCCTCTCCGGCTTCGTTCACCAGTATCTCGCCCAGCTCGTCTTCCAAATCGCCGATAGCCTGCATGCGCGGCAGCAGCAGCGCCCGGCCATTAGCATGGCGTAAAAACGCCTCGCGCAGCGCAATGCAAGCCCGGCGCGAAGGCAGAAGGATCAATACGGAGGCAAGCGATTCCGGCGCGTCACCATAGCTGCGCAGCACATAGGCCCCCAGCACATCGACAAACGACTTCTCCGCCGGGATAGTGTACAGCACTGGCAGGCTCAGCTGCGCCACCAGTCATTCACCGGGCGGTGGTCACACGGCGAGCCGCTGGCGCCGGCACAGGGGCTTTTCAAATCCGGCTGATCGTCCGAACAAGCCGAAAGACCGATTCCAAGCAGCAGACAAAGGCAAATAATGCGCATGCAGCAACGATATACCCGCAGGCGCCTGCCCGTCAAGTGGAGTGCATTATTTTCTTAATCCATCCGTAACCATTGAAGTAGTATGAACATCTATGCAGTCGCGCGTGGACCCATGGCTGATTGGCGTATTGCTGTTGCCGCTGGCGGTGATGTCAGTGGCAATACTCTACCTCATCCCGCCGGACATGGACATATTCAACCATTACCACGCCCTGGCCTGCCGGTATTACCCCAATGCGATTTATCACGCCTACCGCGAAGCCTGCAACGGCATCATGGATTTGCATTTGTTCGGGGTGATTCCCTGGCCGCGTTCTTATAATTATGTCGGCGCTGCTTATTCCATTCTGTATTATCCGTTTTTCCTTCTCTGGCCGGATTGGCACGGAGTGGCAGTTTTTGATGCGCTGCTGATGGTGCCGGGGGTGATAGCGGCTTCGCGCTTGCTGCGCGTGCGGCTGCCAGTCGCGACGCTTGCTTTGATCACGCCCTTCCCCGTTCTATTTTATATTTTGCGGGATTATGGACAGCTGACGCTTCAATTTTCTTTGCTCTACGTCATTCCTTGGGTTGCCATGCATGCGGTGCAAACACCTAAACGCTACCGCTGGCTGGCACTCAATATGGCAGGGGGGATCCTATTGGCGCTGGGCGTTGAATCAAAGCCCCTCTTTGCGTATTATGTACCCTCCATTGCTATCGTGACCATGGCCGCATGCTGGTCGCTGCGCGAAGGGCCGTTGGCACTTATTCTGCTGCTGTTGAAACGACTCTGGCCGGGCATGCTGCTATGCGGCATGCTGCTGGCCATTTTATTCACCGCCCGCGATGATGCGGGCAGGATGTATTTTTCAAACCTGGGCAGCCAGGTGCCATCAGAAATGGGCTTTGATGTTTTTTCCGGTCACCTGGCTTATATTTTAAGCAATCACTGGCTTAACTTTCCCAATGCCTCTTATATTTACTACGGACTGCGAGACACATTTCCTGACTCCGGCCACACGGATTGGGTTGGCATTGTCATTACCTTGCCATTTTGGCTAGTATTTTTTGGCGGCGCGCTGGCCTTGTCAAAAAAGCAAACCGACGAGGCAGAAAAATATCACGATAGGATATATGTAGGGCTGTTGCTGGCGGCAGTGGCGGGCGTTATATGCGTTACTGCGGATCTGCACGCCAACAACCCGCACCATATTTTACAGCCATTTTATTATCTGCTCGGTATGCTGGCGATTATTTTTCAGCAATGTATGGAGCGCCGCCCGCGCTTGTTTGTGCTACTCGGGTTTATATTTGTTTCCGCGCAAATCGTATGCACCGGCTATGCCGCCGCCCGCCAGCCGATGGTAGCGCATGATTGGGAACGCCTAAAAGTGCTTGATTTTATTAAGGAACACAATCTTGCGCAAAACACCATCATTGACCACTTGGATTGGGGACTTTACTATATGTCTTCACTATACGGCCCGCGCGAGCAGCTGGTTACATTTGACGCACCGCCGGAAGCGATGATGGAACTGGGGGAAAAATTGGGGCGCGATGTGGTGTTTATAAAATTAGTCAGCCCTACCTCCAACGAGCGCGACGCGCAGCTTAGTGCTTTGCCCGGCATGCGCGTCGTATTCAAGCAGCAGGATTTCGGCGGCTGGGAAATCTGGACGAACGCGGCGGTCACGCCATGACCAAACCCCGCATTTTATGCTATATCGTAGCCTACCAAGCCGCACCGTTCATCACAAAAGTACTGGACAGCATTCCCCAGGAATGCTGGAACAATGCGCAATATGAATTCACGGTGCTGGTAAGCGACGATAGCTCGGCAGACAACACCAGCGAAGTTTGCGATGCGTATATACGCGCGCACGACCTGCCTATTCTGCTTCACCGCACGTCACATAATCTGGGCTACGGTGGCAACCAGAAATTCGGCTATGATTATGCCATCGCCCATAAATTCGATGCGGTCATCCTCCTGCATGGCGACGGGCAGTATGACCCAGCCTATATTCCCTCGCTCATAGCACCTATTTTATTCGGTAAAGCGCAAGCCGTGCTCGGCTCGCGTATGTTGGAGAAAGCCAGCGCGCTCAAAGGTGGCATGCCGTTTTATAAATTTATCGGCAATATCGTACTCACCAAATTGCAAAACCGCCTGCTACGCACCCAGCTCGCCGAATTCCATACCGGTTATCGCGCTTATTCCACCGCCGCACTGGCATGCATCGCTTATAATTCCAACAATGACGGTTATGTGTTTGATACAGAAATTCTTATTCAGCTTTTAAATGAAGGTTTTGCGATTAAAGAAGTTTCCGTGTCCACGTTTTATGGTGAAGAACCTTGCCATGTGAACGGGCTGAATTACGCCTGGCATGTGTTCACCGCCAGCCTCAGCGCACGCCTGCACCGGCATGGCTTTATTTACGACCCGCGTTTTGACACCGGACCGGTGCATTACGAAGACAAAACCTCGTTCGCCAGCAGCCACCAATTTGCGCTGCAACATGTGCCCACCAATTCAAAGTTGGTGGCGGATCTGGGCGGCAGCAAAGGGTTTGTAGCGCGGCATGTGAAAGCCTCTGGCCGCCGCGTAGTCGGCATGGATGTGCAGCCTCCGCCGCCTGAGGTGGTGAAGGTAGCTTACGATGAGTGGGTGCAGATGGATTTAAACGCGCTGAACCACGTACCACCCTGGAGCACCGAGCCGGACACGGTGCTGCTGCTGGATGTGATTGAGCATTTAATCGAACCGGATGCATTTTTGCTTTATCTCAAGCAGCGCTTGCAACCTACCACGCGAGTGATCATTACCGTACCAAATATTGCATTCCTCACCGTCCGATTGCGTTTGCTGCTGGGCGATTTTACGTATGGTACGCGCGGCACGCTGGACCGCACACACCTACATTTTTATACCTTCAAAACCTTGCGTCAGGCGCTGCGGCGCGCAGGTTATCATATTGTACTAGTGAAAGGTATACCTGCACCGTTTCCGCTGGTGTTCCGCTCCAAGCGGGTGAGTGGCGCGCTGCTGAAATTTAATCAAATACTGATCTTTATTCTGCCAGGCCTGTTCTCCTATCAAATCGGCATCGTTGCCAAAGTAAGCACAAGTGAATAAGTGGAGCTACTATGCAGGTAATCAATTTTTCCGACTATGAAAACCGCCTGAGTGCATTGCAAGCGGAGTACGCCGCCGCACAAGAATTCCCGCATATCGTTATTGATAATTTCCTGACCCCCGAAGTGGCGGAGCAAGTGCTCCAGGCATTTCCCAAAGTGGGCGAAAGCGGGTGGATACATTATTTTCACGTGAATGAGAAAAAATTTGGTCTGAACAAACGCGAACTCATCCCGCCGCCTGTTCTGGAAGCGATCGATGCACTGAACGCCGAGCCATTCCTTAGCTTTCTGCGCAAACTAACCGGTATCTCCAATCTGATTGCCGACCCGCTTCTCGAAGGTGGCGGTATTCACCAGATCAGGCGTGGCGGGTTTTTGAATGTGCATGCCGATTTCAGCGCCCACCCACACCATGCGCGCTGGCGCCGCAAAGTAAATATCCTCATCTATTTTAACAAGGATTGGCAGGAATCTTATGGCGGCGATCTTGAATTCTGGTCACGCGATATGACGCGGTGCTTTGAAAAAGTAGCACCGGTGTTTAACAGCTGCGTTATTTTTAACACCGATCTGGATTCCTATCACGGCCATCCGCACCCGCTGACCTGCCCGGAAAATATGACCCGAAAATCTCTGGCACTGTATTATTTCACGGAAGAAGACAAACCCATTAAGCGGGCCACGAACTACCAGCATCTTCCCGAAGATAAACCACTCAAACGCCTGCTGATCTGGACCGACAAAAAAGTACTCAGCCTTTACAGCAAAGTGAAAAGCACCTTCGGGCTGGATGACGATTTTGCGAGCAATATGCTGCGCCGGCTTTCGGGCAAGCGGAAGAAGTAATCAGCCCACCTGTTCTAGCTTTTCCGCCTTGTCTTCAGAAGCGGTAATGCCAAGCGTTTTCAGCTTGCGGTGCAAGGCGGAGCGCTCCATGCCGACAAAGTTTGACGTGCGGGAGATGTTCCCCCCGAAACGTTCAATCTGCGCCGCCAGATATTGCCGCTCGAACAATTCCCGCGCTTCGCGCAGCGCTAGCGACATAATATCCGCATTCACATCCGGCCGTGTCATTAGCGGGTTAGAGAGCAGCAAATCCTGAGGCAGCTGCGACGCGCTCACCGCCATATTGGCCTCGCCGCTGGCCATGATGGAAAGCCATTCCATCGTATTGCGCAGCTGACGCACATTACCCGGCCATGCATAACCCTGTAGCGCAGCGATGGCATCATCGGCCAGCTCACGCTGGGTAAGGCCGTTTGCTTCGGCGGTGCGGCGCAGGAAATGGCGGCACAGCTCAGGAATATCTTCGCGGCGGTCGCGCAAGCTTGGCATGCGGATCGGCACCACGCTCAAACGGTAATATAAATCCTCGCGCAAGCTGCCGCGTGCCATGCTGTCTTCTAAATCACGCGTGCTGCCGGCGATGACACGCACATCAATCTCCACCCGCCGCGTGCCGCCGACGCGGGTAAACGCACCGTCTTGCAGCGTACGCAGAATTTTAGCTTGCGTTTCGGAAGGTAAATCGGAAATTTCATCAATGAACAACGTGCCGCCATGGGCGCGCTCAAACATACCCAGTTTTTCAACACTTCCCGGCACGGCTGCATCTTCCGCACCAAACAGCTCCACGTCCATGCGGTCATGCGTCAGGCCTGCCGCATTAAGGACGACGAAATTCGCTGCCGCACGGGGAGATTTTGCGTGCAGAATTCGAGCGGCAAGTTCCTTGCCCGTTCCTTGTGCACCCGTGATGAGCACACGGCTTGAAGTGGGCGCCACTTTTTCGATGGCTTGGCGCACTTGCACAATAGCGGCGGATGCGCCGGTGAGTTGCGCATCTAATGGCGCACGGGCTTTTAATTCATGGTTTTCCTGTCGCAGCCGTGCCATTTCCAGCGCCTTGGCCACCACCAACAGAAGCCGCTCTTCTTTAAACGGCTTTTCGATAAAATCGTAGGCACCCATTTTGATCGCGGCAACGGCAGTTTCGATATTGCCATGCCCGCTGATCATGATCACCGGCAGATGCGGGTGTTTTTTCTTCACAAATTCGAGAATGCCCAGACCGTCCAACTCACTGCCCTGCAGCCATATATCTAAAATAAGACAGGAGGGGACGCGCTCGGAAATCGCCTGTAGCGCCGCATCGCTATCGCGCGCGGTGCGGGTTGCATAGGCTTGGTCGCGCAATGCCTCGGCGATGAGGTCGCGGATGTCAGCTTCGTCGTCTATAATGAGGATGTCGTTCATGCGTTGGTCCGGGCATTTATATCACAGTGTTGCAAAAAGGAAAGCGTAACTCGCGCACCGCCTTCCGACCGATTAGAAGGCACAATGCTGCCACCATGCTCTTCCATGATTTTCTTTACAATTGAAAGGCCTAATCCGCTGCCACGGCCGCGGGTGCTGACGTAAGGCTCCATGATGCGTGACATCTGGTCGGGCAAGAATCCCGGCCCATTGTCCTCGATGACCAGGCGAATGAAATCCTCGTCCTTTTCAATGCGTAGCGCAATCTCGCCTTCGCTTTGAGCCGCCTCGATCGCCTCCGCCGCATTTTTAAGCACGTTTGAGAGCGCCTGTGCGATCTGCCGTTCATCGCCCACGATAGGCACCGGCGGGCCGGGCTCAAACACATAACTCACAGTGGGATGCGCCACTTTCTCCGAAAATAAAACGCGCTTGATGATCTGCGCCAGCTCTGCCTCGCGCATCACCGCGCCGGGCATCCGTGCAAAGCCGACGAACTCCTCCACCATGCGTCCGATATCTGCCACGTGGCGGGCGATAGTGTCGGTATATTTACCCAGCGTTTCCGCATCCTCGCCGGTGAGTAATTTTTGATATTTGCGTTTTAGGCGCTCGGCGGACAGCGCGATGGGCGTCAGCGGATTTTTAATTTCATGCGCCACACGCCGCGCCACATCCGACCACGCGGCATGGCGCTGCGCCGCCACCAGTGGGGTAATGTCGTCAAAGGTCACAATATAACCCTGCAAGCCACTCTCGCCGCGCTCCAGCGTTACGCGCATATGTAAGGTCAGTGTGTGTTGGCCACGCTCCAGCGTCAGGCCGCCTTGCGCCATGCCCGCCGGGTCGCCCTCGGCCTGTATAAGCAATTCCTGAATGCCCGGCAGTAGCTCGTTGACGTGCTTGCCGCTCCAATTTTCTTCACCTCCCGCGAGAATTTGGCGTGCTGAAGGATTCAGCAGCCGCACATGCTTCTGCGCATCCAGCGCTATGACACCTGCCGAAACACCCGCCAGCACCGCCTCGCTAAAACGCCGCCGCTCATCCAATTCGCGGTTGGCGGTGATAAGGCCCTGGCGCTGTGATTCGATCTGCTCCACCATGCGGTTAAACGCCCGGGCCAGCGCCGCAATTTCATCATCTTCTTCGCCAGGTTCCACTCGGCCCGCATAGTCACCCGCGCGCACCCGCTCCGCCGCCGAAGCCAGCCGCACAATCGGCGTTGTCATGCGCGTGGCAAACACCAAGCCATACCACACCGCGCCCATCAGCAGCGCCAGCGCCAGCGCCAGGAATACACCCGAGAACAACCATTCCAACCGGCCCATCTGACTCAGCAGATTTTGATATTCGGTAGCCGCGCCTTGCGTCTTCGCCAAATGGTCGATCACTTTTTCATCCACTAGCCGGCCGGTGAGCACATACGTGTCCGGCATACTTTCAATACGCGCCAGCGCCCGCACGCGGTCTCTCTCCTCCGGCCCATTGGCGGGCAGAATCACCACTTCGCCACCATGCGCACGGTCAATGGCGATGGGCGGCAACCGCTCAAGGCCGATCGCCAGGTTAAAGCTCAGGCGGCCCTGCGCGATGATGCGGTTGTTTTTAAAGACGACGACTTCCGTTATCTTCCGCTGATTGGCCAGCATCGAAACCGTGCGGTTGAATTCCACCGGGTTAGCCAAGGCCAAGTCAACATAATGGCCAATTTCTTCGGAGAGCGCCAACGTATCGCTACGAATGTTTTCGCGGTGCTCATCCAGATAAGCTTCCGCCACAGCGACCGATTCACCCAGCGCCGTATGTACGCGGTCATTAAACCACGCCTGCACACCCAGATTAAAAAATAAAACGGAGAACGCCGCCACCAGCAATGTCGGTACAATCGTCACCAACCCAAAGGCGAATACGAGGCGGCGCAGCAGCTGCGAATCTTTAATTTGCCCTTGTGTGGTGCGCCACACTTCATAACCACGCCGGTATAGTCCGAATGCCAGTAGCAGAAGCAGCGCAGCGACACCGAGCAGCACCACCCATACCGGTAGTGTTGCAAACCAGCGCAGCATGACTACGCTTTCCCCTGCTCAACCACGATGCCGAGTTCCTGCATTTTTTTGCGCAGCGTGTTGCGGTTGAGACCGAGCAAGCAGGCGGCTTTCAGCTGATTGCCGCGCGTAGCAATGAGCGCTTCCACGATCAGCGGACGCTCTAGCAGCGGTAATATACGCATGTATAAACCCGCTGGCGGCGCATCTTCTCCATGCGCGCGAAAATAACGGCGGATATGCGTGGTCACCGCCTCCTCCAACGAATTGGGGACGGATTCTTCCTCGACTTTACGATTGCTTGTTGCGCGCTCCATGTTTTTACCTATGATGCCGCAAGCTTTATTCGCCCGCCCCTTATTCGCATAGTCATGTCCCTGTCCCGCTCCCCAACCCTCAGTATCATCGTTACGGTTTTTAACAAGGCGGCGTACCTGCCTGATACGCTTGCCTCGCTTTTTGCCCAGACGGATGACATGCCGGCAGGCCACTCTGTGGAATATATCTTTGTGGATGACCTGTCATCCGATAATTCGCTTGGTGTGATCGAATCCCTGACCCAAGGCATGGAAAATGTTACGATTATACGCAACACTACCAATGTCGGCCCCAGCATACGCCTTAATCAGGGGGCAAAACTGGCCAAAGGCGCTTACCTCCAATTTTTCGACTCGGATGACATTATGCCGCGCGGCACTAGCGCCTTTTTGTATAGACTGCTGACAGAGCACAACGCTGATATGGTCTATGGCCGCTGGGAAAAGACGAACGAAACGGGTGCGGAATTATTAAGCCGGAAGGTAAATCAATCCGCAAAAATACATGTCAGCGACACACCGCTTATAACCATGCTGAAAGATAGCTTCTCGCGTATGACATTTATGACACGCGCTGAAACATTCGTGCAGTCCGGCGGCGCAGACGAGCGTATCTTCATCCAGGACGAGTCCATCCCCATACGCCTGGCATCCGTCGCCCGCCGTTTAGTTACGTTAGAGGCGTCTGTGCTGCTCGTACCCCGACAAGAAGTTACATTGTCTTCCAATAAGTCCCAACTCAACCACGACCGCTTTTTAGCCAATGCGCTGCATATGGAAAAACCCCGCCTCGATGGCCGCGAACGCCAGCTCTTATACCGCCGCAGCGTCTCCGCCTTTTGGAAGCAAATTCGCCAGGACGACGGCATCTCCTCGGTATTTAGCTGGATATTTATATATTACATCCGGACACGCATACACAAAGAGCGGCCCAGCGCCGGCGTTATGAACATGATGCGCGCGTATATGCAGGAGATTGAAGGTGTGCGCCGTGTCGCAAGTTAAAACCTATTGCCTGGCTATCGCTTGCACTGCATTGGTGCTGCTACCTCCATTATTGGCGATAAGCCGCGCGGGAGCGGATATTTCCTTATCCGTAATTGGATTCATTTTTTTAATGCATAGCATGCTGGAGCGTGATGTTTCCTGGCTGCGCAAGGAAGTGCTGGCCCTATTTGGTTTCTGGCTTTTCATGGTGTTAAGCAGCCTGATAAACCAGGGGCACTGGCCAGAAATCAGCCATGCTCTGGGCTGGGTTCGTTTCCCTCTGGTATATGCCGCCTTGCGCTACTGGCTTCTGGTGGATCGCCAGCGGTTGGAATGGTTCTGCTCTTGGACCGTAATCGTGCTGGGTGTTGTTGCTTGCGATGCGCTCTATCAGCATTGGGACGGCGTTTCGCTTTCCGGCCGGCCAATGTATAATGGCGTGCGCCTTACCGGGCCGCTCAGCCACCCTAATGTAGGAAATTATTTTACCAAACTCATGTTTCCCGCCAGCGTGCTGCTCATGTATCGGGCCCTTAAGAACGATAATAAAATACAAGCAGTGGCAATACTCTGCCTTATCTTGCTGTATTCTTCCGTTGTGTTGCTCAGCGGTGAACGCTCCGCTTCGCTGCTAATGCTGCTGGGCGTCGGAACGATAGAGTTCGGCGCGCTGGTTTTTCTACCCGGTTTCAGACGCCAGCTGATTGCATTCGGCATCGTCTTCGCGCTGATGATGATTACACTGCACAGCACACAAAATTTCATGCATCAGCGCAGCCAAAAATTACTTTCCGATGTGAACAATTTCTGGCACACACCCTATGGCCAGCTCTATATCGGCAGCTTTACGCTCTGGAAAGAGCACCCGCTGCTGGGCATCGGCCCCGGTAATTTCCTCACCGCATGCCCGCCACTTAAAAACGCTGGCATAGTTACTTATTGCGACATGCATTCTCATAACATCCACATTCAAGCGCTGGTTGAAACGGGGCTGCTGGGCTACGCCTGTTTTGCACTGGCGATTGTGCTGATTCTTATCCAAGGGTTGCGCACGCTGCGGCACACGAAAGATTATGAGCGATTATTGCCGCTGGGCGGGCTTGCGATAAGTATTATCGTGTTCTTTCCCCTTATCGTAACCCAGGGATTGTTTTCCAATTGGGCCGCCTCGCTGCTATGGGTGGCCCTGGGTATCGGCATGGCGGTGACGGATATGCCGGCAAAAAACGAGCGCGCGTAATGCTATCCATATTTATCATCGCTCTCAATGAGGCGGACCGCATTGGCCGCACGATCGAAAGCGTCAAGGCACTGAGCGATGATATTGTGGTGGTTGACAGCGGCAGCACCGACGGCACGCAAGAAGCTGCAGCCCGCCTGGGCGCTCGCGTCATTTACAATCCCTGGCCCGGCTACGGCCCCCAAAAACGCTTCGCCGAAGACCAATGCCGTCATGATTGGCTGCTCAACCTCGATGCTGACGAAGTGGCAACGCCGGAACTTGTCTCGGAGATCAAACAATTATTCGCCTCCGCACAACCCCACGCCGCCTATACCATCTCCATCCGCGAGATTCTGCCGATGGAAACCCAGCCATCGCACTTTGGCCGCTCGGTAAAACCAATTCGGCTCTATGACCGCCGCGCCGGGCGCTATGCCGACAGCACCGTGCATGACCGCGTGCAAATGGAGCGCGGCACAATAGCTCATCTGCACAGTGCGCTGTGGCATTATTCCTCCCGCTCGCTGGCGCATAGCCTGTATAAGCTGGACCGATACTCCACTATGCAGGCGGCTGATATGTATAAAAAATATGGCAAGCACCTGCCGTTTCGTGCACTGGGCCTGGTGATCATTTTCCCGATCGCCTTTTTCAAAGCGTATATTTTGCGGCTTTACATTCTTAAAGGCATGCCAGGCTTTGTGAATGCGGTGGTGTATGCGTTCAGCAGGTTTATACGGCTGGCGAAATATGATGAGCTACGGCGGAAGTAAAATTACACCGCTGTATATCGCGACTTATCCGCCGGATAAACCCCTAACACCTGCACCTTCTTGCAGAAGAACCCAAGCTCTTCTAGCGCCAGCTGCACATTACGCTCATCAGGCCGACCCTCGAAGCTGAGAAAAAACTGCGCCGCCTCGCGCGACTGGCCGCCGGGGATATAGCTCTCCAGCTTCACGATATTCACCCCATTCGTCGCGAACCCGCCAAGCGCCTTATACAGTGCCGCCGGGATGTTACGTATGGTGAACAGCAGCGTAGTCAGCACGCGCTCACCTTCCTTCATTTCGCCCGGATCGCGGGAAATGACGATGAACACGGTGGTGTTATTATCCGCATCCTGCATATGTGCCTTGAGTGGCGTGAGACCATAGAGTTCCGCCGCCAAGGGCGAGGCAATGGCCGCCTTCGTTACATCCTTCCACGCTGCCACATCCGCCGCCGCCTGCGCCGTGTTGGAGGATGGGTGCGCCGACAGCCCAAGTTTGCGTATATTTTCCCGGCATTGCAGCAGCCCTTGCGGATGACTGTAGACTTCCTTCACGGTTTGCAGCGTCGCGCCTTTGGGTGCCATCAGCACATGCTCAATCGCCTGAAAATATTCCCCCACAATATGCAGTTTCGTGCGTGGCAGCAGGTTGTGAATCTCCGCTACCCGGCCAGCCTGGGAATTCTCGATAGGAATCATGCCCAAAGCCGCCCGGCCCTGCTCCACCGCCTCAAACACGTCCTCAAAGCTGGGGCATGGCAGCGTTTCCATATACGGATGCGCCTGGCGGCAGGCCAGATCGGCATTAGCACCGGCGACGCCCATAAAGGCGATGGTGTTTTTTGGGTCTGTGGAAGCACTGGACATAGGCCAAGAAATCCTTTAAAAATTTAGCCCCTTAACCAATCATATCTCACCTGATTATGCAACCCCGCTCTCCCCTCAAATGGAACAAAGCCACCTGGCGCGGCCTCCCCATCCGCCAGCAGCCGGATTATACGGATAAGGCAGTGCTTGCCCGCACGGAGGCAGAGCTGGCTATACTACCGCCGCTGGTCACCCCCAGCGAATCGCGGGCGCTGAAGCGCGAGTTGGCGTTGGCGGCCGAAGGCAAAGCCTTCCTGCTGCAAGGCGGCGACTGCGCCGAAAGTTTCGCGGAGTTCAGCGAGGCAAATCTGCGCAGCTATTTCCGCGTCATGCTGCAAATGACCATGGCGTTGATGTATGGCGCCGGCTGCCCCGTGGTCAAAGTCGGCCGCATCGCTGGGCAATTCTCCAAACCGCGCTCCGATAATACGGAAAAGCAAGACGGCAAAGAATTGCCCAGCTACCGCGGCGACATGGTCAATAGCATGGAATTCTCCGAAGACGGCCGCGCGCCGGACCCGGAGCGGCTGCTCAAAGTCTATAACCAAAGCGCCATCACGCTGAATTTCCTGCGCTCGCTGGCTCGCGGCGGCTATGCCTCACTAAACCAGATCAGCCGCTGGAACCGCGAGTTCATTCAAACCTCCGCGCAAGGCAAACGCTTCCAGGAATTATCGGACGACATTAACGAGGCCATCGGCTTCATCCGCGCCTGCGGCTTGCCGCTGGATGAGGTGGAGGCTTTCTCCGAAGCGCGGTTTTATACCTCGCATGAGGCGCTGTTGCTCGGCTACGAGGAATCGCTCACCCGCTTCAGCCACACGGATGAAAAGTGGTATGACTGCTCGGCGCATATGCTGTGGATCGGCGACCGCACGCGCGCGCCCGACGAAGCGCATGTGGAATTTATGCGCGGGCTGGCGAACCCCATCGCCTTCAAAGTCGGCCCCAGCATGGAGCGCGATACGCTGCTCAAGCTAATCGAACTGCTCAACCCCGCCAATGAACCCGGCCGCTTGACACTCATTTCCCGCATGGGGCAAGCGAAAGTCGGCAGCCTTCTGCCGCCGCTGGTGCGTGCGGTGAAGGAAGCGGGCGCCAGCGTCGTCTGGTCCTGCGACCCGATGCACGGCAACACGATCAAATCGCCTAATGGATATAAGACGCGCAAATTCACGGATATCTTATCCGAGGTCCGCCAGTTCTTCGCTATTCACGCAGCTGAAGGCACGCATGCCGGCGGCGTGCATTTTGAAATGACGGGGCAGGACGTGACAGAATGCCTCGGCGGCGCGCAAGCAATTTCGGAGTTGAATTTGAGCGACCGTTATCATACACATTGCGACCCGCGCCTGAATGCATCGCAGAGTTTGGAACTCGCGTTTCTGATTGCGGAGATGTTGAAGAGCGGAAAGAGCGAGAAACGATAATCTGATGATCCGATCATCAAACGAAAGGGAGGAACTATCATGGCTAAAACAAAAACAGGTGGCGTCGCCGGAGAACAACTGCGCAGCATCGTTGAGCGCGTGGAGCGCTTGGAGGAAGAAAAAGCCGGCATCGCGTCCGACATTAAAGACGTATTCGCCGAAGCCAAAGGCAACGGCTTTGATGTCAAAGCCCTGCGCCGCATCGTCTCCCTGCGCAAGCAAGACGCCGCCGAGCGCGACGAGCAAGAAGCCGTGCTGGAACTCTATATGCGCGCCCTCGGCATGATCCCCGCCGAGGAAGAAGAAATGGAAGCAGCTTAAAGGTAGGGCCTGGAGTCCAGTACCTAGTACCTAGAGTTTGCACAGCTCTGGGTGCTAGGTACTGGACTCTAACCACTCTCTTCCGACCCCTTCGTCTAACGGTTAGGACACGACCCTCTCAAGGTCGCAATACGGGTTCGATTCCCGTAGGGGTCGCCAATCTACACACTAATCCAACTTCACCCGCGCAAATACCATAAATGAAACCGGGTCGCGGCCATAAGCCGTATCCAGGTTGCTGGGCAATGTGTCTACTGTGAGCACCCCGCCCAGGCCGGTTTTGAGGTGGGCGAGCAATTGCACATCATAAATATATCCGGCACTGAATGCGTTCACCGTGAACGGGCGGTTTGTAAAGACGCCGGTGGTGAATAGCTCGTCTTTTTGCACCCGCTCGGCGCGCGCGAAGAATGTGTGCGTGTCGCGCACCACCACCGCCGATTCAACCAGGAACGCATCCAGCGTATGGCCAGGGTTGTTATTGTCGCGGCCCCAGGCCAGCGTGGTTTGCCAATTATTTTGTGCAAACGGCATATTATACATCGCCGAGGCAGTGCTGCGGCTCTGGTCCACTTCCGGTTCCAATGCCTCCGGGCTTTTCAGCCAGCCCTGACTGATTTGCAGCGACCAGTTGGCGGTGGGGTTATAGGTCAGGCGAACGGACTCGGAATTAAGGCGCGGCGAATCGAAATTCCAGCGATATTGGTCCGGCTCGCGGCCGTTGAACACCGACCCCTCCAACTTCCAACCCCGCCAGATATACCCCGCCGTGGCAACACCAAAAGTGACATGCGTGGAGTCCAGCCAATGATGTGTGATGGGTGCCTGCGGGTTATCCATGCCCGAGAGGCGATGCATGAATGTCGTCGGCCCCAGCGCCGGTTCGCCCGGATAGCCGAGATAAATAAAAGCGGAGCTGCTGTCGGTGATCGGGTGGCTATAGCTGGTGGCCAGTTCCATGAACAAATCATGCGGGTGCTGGCGGTCTATCAGCGGATCGTGGCCATTGGCGGTTTCGCCGGTTTGTAGTAGTAGCGGATAACCGCTTTTGCCCATCAGCGGATCGGGCGAGAGCATGGCGCGAAAACCAACCGTGCCGCCTGCCAGCGGGTGGGAAGCCATGCCCATCAACATGCCCTCATCAAATGTTTCTACATTCCCCCGCTTCCCACCCTGATGGTCATACACCACGTTATCATAGCCATGCAGCATAAGCATCCAGTCGCCCTGCATGGCCTGAATGCCCTCCATGGGAGAAGAGTCCGGCACCCATGCCGTGCCGGAAGATTCTCGGCTCATGGGATAGGCGCCATATGCGCCGCCCATTTGCATAGGTGGCATAGCGCCTGCTGCATATCCGGGCGCAACGGAAAGAATCGCCACGCCAGCTGCGATAGCAATATGCGGAAAAACATTTTGCATGAACAAGTCTATTTGCGCGGAACCGCTTTCACCAACGGTTTGGCGGGAGCCGCTTGCGGCGCAGGTGCCGGCGGCTGGGCAGGCGGATTCAAATATGCCGCGACATCTTGCTGATACAGCGCCATCAGCTCATTCATCGGCTTACTGTTGATCGAAGGCATGCCGGCCGCATCGCTGACATATTCATACACCATCATGTCATTACCCGCCGGGTCCTTCTGCGGCGCAGCGACTGTTGTGAGCAGTTGTTTCATGCCGGCGATCAACTGCGCAGAGGGATTAGGCAAATTTACACCGTGATCGGGGAGTATCTGCACGCCAACGCTGCGTACACGGGCATAATACCCAAACACATCATCGAGCAGCGCCAGCAAATTGCGGCAGGTCAGCGTGACATGCGACGGTTTGGCTAGTTGAATATTGCCCACCGCTTTGATGCCGTAAGGCGCCAGCGAAATCTCAGCATTATTAATTATCACATTAGGCGGCGCGCCTGCTTCCTGCATCGAATTACCGTCAATATGCAACCCGATAGGGCTTAAATAATGTATGCTGAATAACAGCGGTGTGAAAAGCGCATCCAGCTGTTCATCCGTATACGAAGCAATCGTCTGCTGAAACACTGCCATTTGCGGGTTGGGCGCAGACTTCATCTGGCGGAATTGTTGCAGCATCAGCTGGTTAAACAGCGTGTCATATTCAGGCGTCACTGTAGCATCCAGATTCAGCTTGGCAGTCACGTGCGCCGGTTGCGGCTGATAGTCGAGCAACATATCCAGGGTTTGCGTGGAAAGATTATTTTTGAAGGCGAACCGCTCGATAGTGATATTAAACGGCAATTGCGGCCCCAATTGCTGGAGCGCAGTTGGGTGGTGCATCGACATCGCAAAATCAACCGAGGTGTCGCCATACATCGCATAGCTAAACGCATTTTGTAGCTGCGTGACATGGGGCATTAACGCACGGTAGCGGTTCATATAAGCATCCAACGCAGCGGTGCCGGAGATACGGGGCATACTGAATGTAAGTTGTGTGCTGCGCATGTCTTTATCCGGAAGCGTGCTTAAGGAAAATGATATTTTGTCGTTGCTAGCAAGCACATCGCCGCTGGAATCCTTCAGCGTCCGGGCGCTAAAATCGCAATGCACAATGCGCAGATTGTTCAACGCCGTTTGCCAGTCTTGTATAATAAGCCCGGCTGACCATAGCCCGTGCATCATACCCGTGCTGACCATTTCCGCTCCGCAATTACTGCCTGGGGCTATCTCAGCGGTGTAATTCTTTACATCCGTACCGATGGTGCTGGTTTGTGTCGGTGTGCCGCCATCCACCAGCATAAACACTTTATCCGAGGCAAAATTAATCCCGTAAGTGAGCGTGGCCACCGTGCCCTCCTCCGTCCATTCCGGCAACGCCTGAATATCCTGCGCGACCGCATCTCTCTGGTAATTAGGCGGCAACACAGAGAGGATTTTCTCTTGATTCGCTTTCAATAAACTATCCAAACGGACTTTATAATGAGGCTTGACGATAGTGATCGTCAAATTGATTGGAAATCCAGCAGTTTCCAGTGATTCATACCCTATGTCATAACCTTGCGCCTTGGCCATGGTGAAAAAATCTTCCACTTGCTGCTTGGCGTATCGCGCCTGCATAAACCATGCACCGCTAAACAATACCGCGCCAAGCACAGCAAGGATGCTGAGCAAGCCAACGACGAAGAGGAGAAATTTTTTCATGAGGGTTTCCTTGTATTAGAGCTATGTGAGGGTTGTGCTTGTACAGCGGCGATAATGGTGGAGATAGGTGTATTGCCCGAAAAAATTTGGTTGCCGATGACCAGCACCGGCATACCAACCCCACCATGCATGCCTGCGCGGGCGACATATTGGTCCAGTTCGCTTTTGTGCGCGGGGTCAATATCCACGTAATATTCTGAGAATTTGATACCGGATTGCTTCATCTCCTGCGCAATGAGCTTGCAGACACCGCACGTAGTAAGTGCATACATATTCACCGGCACCGTCTGCTGCGTCACTTTTTGTTCTTGGGTAAAGAGCTGCGTGGGGATGACGCGGCCCAACACATCCGGATTTTTGTATAAAAACCCGCCAATCATCACCGCCAGCGATAAGAAAAATAATAGACGCATAACGCCACCAACCTACTAAAAATATGTTAAGCAGAGGTAAACAAACCGGTATGTATATGACGCTTGCACAAACGGATAATACCTCCTAAATCATTAACAAAGTGACGCGCTGCAGGGAGGTGCTATGGCCTATACGGGAGCAGAACACTATGACGCACCAAGGTTTGGTGTGCGCTTCGGCAGCGACAGTTTTGCTGGCATGTGTGTTAAAAGTCTCATGCTGGTTAACGGTGCAACCGCGCTTTCCGTGTTGTTGTTTTTGGCCATCATCCTGCAAAAAGCGACCATCGCCGCCGGGCCGCTTTCCTTAGGAATATTCAGCTATCTTGCCGGAATTGGTGCAGCGCTGCTGTGCGTGTTCTGCCTGTGGCTTTTAGAAACGGAAACATCACGAAAACGCGAATTTTCACCTAGTAAAATGGGGGCAATTGCGTTTGCGCTGCTGGGCGTTGCAAGTTTTATGCATGGCTCATGGAAAGTAGCAGCGGCCTTTAAAACGCTGGAACCATTGACCGTGACTAGCATCGCCCTGCCGCCGCAACCCGCTCCCGTAGCACTCGTGCAACCCGCACCCGCTGCGCCTGTCATCCAACCACCCGCTCCTGCGCTGGCCAGTCTGCAGCCTTACGCAGTTGCACAAATTCCGCCGGTACCAATTCCCAAATGCCTGCCGGTGGTGCCCGCTACGCGGCCGCAGCCAGTACCCTTTCAGGGGTATGCTAAATGGGCGTATCACATTGAGGTGCGGGACGAGAGAACCGGCCGTATCTCTTCTAATTAGAGCCACGCCAGCGGCCGGTGGCTTTCAGTTTATCGGCCACTTCCTTGGGCATATAGCGCTCGTCATGCTTAGCCAGCAGCTGCGAAGCCTCAAAACGCTCACCCTGCAATATGCCCTCGGCCACTACGCCCTGCCCTTCGCGAAATAAGGCAGGCAGCACGCCGTTATAGTGCACGATGATATCCGCCTTGCCGTCCGTAACAATGAACACCACCCCGCCTTGCGGCTGTTTCTCTACACTTCCGGCTTTCACCAGCCCGCCCAAACGCACACGCTTTTGCACCGCTTCCGGGTGGAGCCGCATGTCGGAAGGGGCATAAAAAAACACGATATTATCCCGCAAAGCGCTCAACGTGAACAGCACCGCCCCGCTCAAGGCCAGCACGCTACCTATAACAAACAACAAACGTTGGCGTTTAGGCGACATCGCCACGCCTGGCCGCGCGCAGCCGCGCAGCGCTGCGATAGGCGACGCAGGCCAATATAATGAGCACCGCGCCGTAGGCGGGCCACACATAGGCCGAGTATCCACCCATATCGAACCATGAATTCATGCCAGCAATCCCTTATATTAACCTGAAATTAAGCCAAGCCGCGCAGGATGGTCAAGCCCCTCGAAATATGCTATACTGGCGCGGAAAATGACGAATAACTCTTTAGACAACCCCAATGACCTGATGGCTGAAAAAATCCGCAGCGGCGAATATTTTCGCGAAGCACGCAGAGCCTATGCGGATATCTACCTCGACCCGATGTCGGAGCGGTATTTTTTTATCATCGTAACGTTGTTATCACTACTCATTTTTTTCGTGTCATCGGTTGCTCTCTCACGGCTTTATCCGCTGGCACCGGAAGTGCCTTTTGCCTACCCCACACAAAATTTCGATGAAGAAATGCCGGTGATCAGCCCGCTCGCTGAGCCGGGCGTGCCGCCGAACCTGGCCCTAAAGCAATATCTGCTCAGTGAATATATACGCCGCCGTGAGGCGTTTGACTTCGGTACGTTAGAGACAAATGTGCGCGTAGTGCATAGCATGAGCGAGGAAGCGGTCTATAACGACTGGCAAAAGGAGCTCGACCCCGCCAATCCGCAAAGCCCCATTGCCCAGTTCGAGCGGCATACGACACGACATATTCAGGTGATAAGCGCTCGCCCTCTGCCCGACGGCAGTTTTGATGTAACCTATGTTGCCACGCTTTCTGGCCCAGAGGGCGTGAAAAAAGCCGCCTATATCGCAAATATCGCTTTTCGTTATACTGAGGTTACGGTAGACCAGACTACAGGCAAGGCACCGCCGGTAAATTTCACGGTAACTGCCTATCAGACACGCCGGGTGGAGGAATAAATTGCGCGCTTCACTATATAGAATATTGGGTTGTATGCTGGTGGCGCTCGCTGTCTGGCCCGCGTATGCCACGGAAAATTCTATTCCCGCCGCACTCGACCACCGGGTACGCACAGTGATGTATCAGCCCGATGAAGTGTTTAAATTCGTCGGCCATTACGGCTTTCAGTCTTCCATCGAATTCGCGCCGGACGAAACTATCCAGACTATCTCCATGGGTGATTCCACGGCCTGGATGCTTCAACCCGCCGGCAGCCGCCTATTCCTCAAACCGATTGAGCAAGGTGCCACCACGAACATGACGCTGATCACCAACCGCCGGACCTATTTGTTCGAACTCCACGCCCGCGAAGCGCAGGACATCAACGACCCCGACATGACCTTCATTTACCGCTTCATGTATAGCGGCGACGGTAGCGGCGGCGTAAAAAATTACGTGGATTCCGTCCCCCTGCCTGACATTACCAATGAACCGGAAAAATACAATTTCCATTACTCGATCAGCGGCCCCGAAGCCACCGCTCCTATCCGCATTTTCGATGACGGGCAATTCACATACTTCCAATTTCGCAATCATAACGCAGACGTGCCGGCGTTTTTCCTCACCGACTCGTCGGGCGCTGAATCCATCATCAATTACCGCACACGCGGGGATTATATCGTGGTGGAACGCGTAGCGCCGCGCTTCACGCTGCGTTACGGCCAGGATATTATCTGCGTATTCAACGAGCATTTCCCCAAACAGCTTGAAACAAAGCCTTCCGCGCCGCCGCCTTCCTCCACAGGCGACTCCTTCCTACCGAAGCTGTAAGCAAGCGCATGCCTTCCGTACAAGTAAAGCCGCAATATTCTATCGGCGTGATCGGCGGCGGTGCTTGGGGAACCGCGCTAGCGGCCCTCTCCAACCGCGCCGGCAGCAAAGTGATTCTCACTACCCGTAACCACAACGTGGTGGATGTCATCCAGCAAACCCGCACCAACGACATCTACCTACCCGGTATTTACCTGGACCCCGCAATCAGCGTCAGCAACACGCTCACCGACGCCTGCCGCGGTGACGCCGTTATTTTTGCCATGCCCTCGCACTGCGTACGCTCGGCCTGTATCGTCATCTCCGATGTCGTGGCGCCGAACGTACCCATCTTGATCGGCACGAAGGGCGTGGAGCGTGGCAGCTTATTGTTTATGAGCGAAGTGGTAGCCAGTGTGCTGCCCGGCAACCCCGTCGCCATTCTCTCCGGCCCCAATTTCGCGCACGAAGCAGCGGAGGGCAAACCCAGCGCCACCACTATCGCCTGCCGCGACGCAGCTATTGGCGAAATGCTCACCTACGCCGTCGGAGGCCGCCTATTCCGCCCGTATTACACGGATGATATCGTCGGCACGCAAGTCGGCGGCGCGGTGAAAAACGTCATCGCCATCGCCTGCGGCATCGCCGAAGGAAAAGGTCTGGGCGAGAACAGCCGTGCGGCGATCATCACTCGCGGCTTTTCCGAAATGGTGCGCATGGCACTGGCCAAAGGCGGGCGGCTGGAAACGCTGGCCGGCCTGTCTGGCTTCGGCGACCTGGTTCTCACCTGCAGCAGCCCCACCTCACGCAACATGGCCTTCGGCGTATCGCTGGGCAAAGGCGTCAAAAGTACGCATGCCAGCGGTGAAGGCCGCAACGTGCTGGAAGGCGCCATGGCCGCCGAATCCGTAGTGAAACTGGCCAAGCGCTTTTCTATCGAAATGCCTATTAGCGAGGCGGTGCATGGCGTTATCAGCGGCGAAATGTCGGTGGACGAAGCCATCGACAAGCTGCTTGACCGCCCCTTCGCTCCCGAATTTCGCGCTTGATTCTCCACGCTTGAAGGGTTAAGATTTTAACGATTTCAATGGCCATACATACTGACTTACCTACCGCACCTTTTTCCGCCGTTCCGCACGACCTGGAAGCTGAAATTCTGCGCCTGAAGCGCGAAATGAACGCCGTCATCCTGGCGCATTATTATCAAGAAGATGATATTCAAGATTTAGCCGACCACGTCGGCGATTCGCTTGATCTCGCCCGGTGCGCGGCGGAGACACAGGCCGATGTGATCGTATTCTGCGGCGTGCGCTTCATGGCCGAAGGCGCAAAAATTTTGAACCCCAGCAAAACTGTTCTGCTGCCAGACATGGCTGCCGGCTGCTCGCTGGAGGATTCCTGCCCGCCGGAAGCCTTTGCCGCGTTTCGCGCCAAGCACCCCAATCATCTGGCACTCACTTATATCAATTGCTCGGCGGCGGTGAAGGCGCTCTCCGACATCATCGTCACCTCCACCAATGCCGAGGCCATCATCCGCCAAATTCCGCCAGAGCAAAAAATCCTCTTTGCGCCGGACCGCTTTCTCGGCGCTTATCTCGCCAAGAAAACCGGCCGTGATATGTTGCTGTGGCAAGGTTCGTGCATAGTGCATGAGCGTTTCTCGGAACGTGAGCTGGTGCGCTTAGAGACGCAGCATCCCGCCGCCCATGTCATCGCCCACCCGGAATGTCCGGAAGCGCTCCTCAATCATGCCCGCCACATCGGCTCGACCTCCTCGCTGCTGCGCTATGCGCGCGAGCATGACGGAACGGATTTTATTGTATTGACCGAACCGGGCATTCTCCACCAAATGAAAAAAGCCTCGCCGCACAGCCAGTTTTATGGCGTACCGGGCATGGAAGCCGGCGGCGCCTGCTTCTCGTGCAACAATTGCCCGTATATGAAACTCAATACGCTGGAGAAAATCTATCTCTGCATGAAAAATAAAAGCCCGCGTTTGGAGCTGGATGCAGCGCTGATGGAACGGGCCCGCAAGCCGCTAGTGCGGATGTTGGAGATGTCGCGCTAGTCTTCCAACTCGTCAATAAACCCGCCAATAATCTTTAGCCCCTTCGCCCAGAAATCCGGCTTACTGGCATCCAGCCCGAATGGTGCGAGTAGTTCTTTGTGGCGCAACGTACCGCCAGCTTCCAGCATCGCTAGGTATTTTTTCTCAAAGCCCGGGTTTTTGCCTGTTTTATCGGCACCCGATTGATAGACGGCATAGAGCGCGTTCACCAAGCAATCGCCGAAGGCGTAGGCATAGACATAAAACGGTGAGTGAATGAAATGGGGGATGGTGGTCCAGAAATAACGGTAATCGCCGTGCAGCTTGATGGCCGGCCCCAGGCTTTCGCTTTGCACGCCCATCCAGATATCGCTAATCGCTTCCGCCGTCAGCTCGCCTTGCCGCCGCGCATCATGCAGCCGCGTCTCAAATGTGCAAAACGCAATTTGCCGTACCACGGTATTGAGCATATCCTCCACCTTGCCGGCGATCAGCGCTTTGCGGCGCTTGGCGTTTTTTTCGCGCGCGAGCAACTCGCGGAACGCTAGCTGCTCACCAAACACAGAGGCCGTCTCCGCCAGCGTCAATGCCGTGTCAGACATGAGCGGGCCTTGCGCATTGGAGAGCACTTGGTGCACGCCATGGCCCAGCTCATGTGCCAGCGTCATCACATCGCGCGACTTGCCTTGGAAATTCATCAAAATATACGGGTGCGCCGAGGGCACCGTGGGGTGCGAAAATGCGCCCGGCGATTTGCCTGGTTTTACTACCGCATCAATCCAGCGCTTGGTAAAGAACGGCTCGCCCGTAGCCGCCAATGTGGGCGAGAAATTCTTATAGGCTGAAAGCACGATCTCCTTGGCTTCCGGCCAGCTATAGCTGCGGTCGGCGTCGAATGGCAGCGGCGCGTTGCGGTCCCAATAATCAAGCTTCTTTTTACCAAACCAATGGGCTTTAAGCGCATAGTAACGATGCGAAAGCTCTGGGAATGATTTGCGTACGGCGGAAACCAGCGCGTCCACCACGTCGTCTTCAATATAATTAGCAACATTGCGCGAGGAAATGGGTTTAGGGAATTTGCGCCAGCGGTCTTCAATTTCTTTATCCTTGGCCAGCGTGTTGGTGATCAGCGCAAAGGTAGCCACACGTTCTTTCAGCACGGTGCCCACCGTCAGCGCTGCCTTTTTGCGCGTATGTGCATCCCTTGAGGAAAGCAGATGCAGTGCTTCGGCTTCGGTCAGCTTACGCGGACCGATGGGGAAGCGGAGCGCAGCGATGGTTTCGTCGAACAAGCGCACCCACGCCTGCTCGCCAGCCACGCGCTTTTCCATCAGCAGTTTTTCCATTTCATCGGGTAATTGGTAGGGCTTAAATGTCCGTACATCGCGCAGCCAGGGTGCGTAATGCGCCAGCGCAGCATCTTTGAGCTTGGTTTGGAGCGACGCTTCATCCAGCTTGTTGATCTCCAGCGTAAAGAACAGCAGCTTAGTGCCGATCTCCGTGAGCTTTTCGCGAATATTCTGGTTAAATTGCGCAATGGCAGGCGCGTCGGCCTGTTTAGCCGAGAGCAGCTGCGCGTAGCTACCCAGGCGGCCCAGCACATCCTGCAAGCTCTCATATTTTTTGATAGCACCGGCGAATTCAGCGGCCGAGAGTGCCGCAATCTTTCCCGCATAAGCAGCGGAGAAAGCGCCAGCTTGTTTCG
>Ga0206960_1063_pt1 | contig 27098 bp, 16 predicted proteins | sample Alteio_BWOrgHeat_29_FD_153255 | JGI IMG/M metagenome (GOLD analysis project Ga0206960, IMG submission 153255) | Enriched cells from forest soil in Barre Woods Harvard Forest LTER site, Petersham, Massachusetts, United States -... | ecosystem: Environmental > Terrestrial > Soil > Temperate forest >... | reverse complement strand
CAAGAACCGAACTTCCCGCGCAGTTTGAACCGATTGAGGCAGTAGGCCACTTTGATTCGAACGTACGTTTCGAACGGTCAAGCGGGAATCTACGCCGCGGTACACGATGCGTTCTCCGGCGCCGTCCATCGCCAATAGCGCGTTCGGAGCGGACGGAAATCGATCGATGATCCTCTTGGACTCAAGGTCGAGAAAATCCACTTCGCTGCCACCGCCAGGCAGATTGATCGAACGGGCCAGATACCTTCCGTCGATCGACGGCGCGAGCGGGTTGGGCTGAGTCGTATCGCTAGTGGAGGTGAAGGTTGGGTTGGCGGCGAAAGGACTAAAAACATGCTCCGCCAGGGATTTGCTTGGCTCAGGAAGGCCCTCGCGGTCGAAGAAAAAGTCGCTATGGTCGCTGTGCCGGAGGCCGAGGATGTTTTTGCTCGCCTCGCCGAATGAGGCGATCTTGTCGCCCGTCATCATGTCGATCAGGTCGATCCGATGCCCATCGGTACGCATGATGGCCCATTTCGTTTGGAGAGGAGTGGCCTCGTCGTCGTGGTGAAGCTTTTGGCTGACAATAACGCGCCGTGTCAATCGGTCGAGGACGGTCGCCGTGTTGGTCAGGGTGTCGACGATGCATACCTGCTTGCCGTCCGACGAAATGTGACCCACCTCCCGCTTGCCGGGTGCTTCGAAATCGAGCGTGTATTCCTCATCCGAGTCGTGAAACTTGCCGAGCCAGTAGCCCCACTCGAAATTCCTGTAGGGGCTCTTGCGATGCCTTTCCAGGATTTCGTCCGCTCTCGCGACGTCGCCGTTGTCATAGTAGGTGCGCAGGCTGTTGATATCGGCCACATAGAGCCGATAGGCCAGTTGGTTTTTTGCGGCGACTTCGGCTTGCCTGGAGTACCAACTGTACATGGCCAGTGCGCCGACCACAGCGAGGATCCCGGCGGCTACCGCCGCCGTTCGGCGCATGCCCTGTTTGAAGGACTGCCGCTGCCGGCGCAGCTCTTGGTGCGGCATGTGCTCTTCGATCCACGCCTCGTCAAAGACGTGCGCGTATATTCGGTTGCGGACCGAGAGCCGCCGGCCATCCGAACGCACCAGACCGGATAGCTTGAGCACGACTGCGACGCGGTTGGAGTCGTCGTCTACCACCAACTTGCCCTTGAGGAGCTTTTGATAGGCGGTTAGGAGCTCCGCTCGAAAGTCGTCGCCGGTGGGCCGGGCATAGTCCCCGCCGAGGTGATCGCCATAGTTAAGCGCGATGTTGCCAACATCGGAGAGATTGATATTTGATTGTCGCGCTTTGAAATTGAATAGGTCCCGTCTGACGACCTCGTCGACGGCCGCTGCCGACTCGATCGAGTCCATCGCCGCCAACGACCGGCAAATGCTCTGGCTCAAGAACGGGTGACCGTTCGTCCAATGGTGAACTCGCTTCACCAACTCTGGGCCTGTCGGGCCGAGGGCTGGGCCAAACGCGCTCATCTCGGAGAGGGTGAAGTCTTCCAGCGCGATGCGCTCGCCGATATTGAATGGCGTGGCGGCCCGGTTCTTGACGAGGTCGCCAGGAACGCCGACGCCGAGAAGGCAGAAGGTGAGCCGCTTGAATTCAGGGTTCGAGACGCGACGGTTGTAACACTCGCGAATCGCGGCGAAGAATTCGTCGGCATCGAATCCGAGCGTCTTCGTGACGTCGATCTCGTCGACGATAACCACGATAGGTTGCTGCCCGCCGGCGAGGACTACGTCCCGAAGCATCCCGAAAAGCCGTTGGGAGGGGCCAAGCCGCGAGTTCTCGCCCCAGTACTTGATAACTTCGGCGCGCGCCTCCAACTCTCGTCCGATCTCGACGGCGAGCCCGGTGTACCACTGCTCCGCGCTGAGGTTGCGTCCCCCGATCCGGGTGAGATCGAGCAGGGCTACCCTCACCCCATTTGTTTCGAGCCGCTCGACGACATGGACGGAGAGAGACGACTTGCCCATCTGTCGGGGAGTCAGCACATAGCAAAACTGGCCGGCGAGGAGAGCGTCTAACAGCACCTTGTCCGCATCGCGCTGAACATAGCTTGGCGAGCCGGTCGGCAGGGTTCCGCCGGACACAAAGAATCCCCGGCTCACTTGGCGCTGCGACATTAAGACATTCTCCTTGACGTCAATTCCGTAAAGCCCCTTGTGGCCGCGGGATGGCTCGTACCCGCGAAGAGCCGTTCGACGGTACAACCATCCGTCGGCTACAGCTTAACTGGTGTCATAGCGATTGATGCCCGGGGGCCGCCGACGCGGCCCCTAACGGTTGCGTTAGTTTTGGAAGGGGAATGAAGTCGATGCCAAGGGATGCCCCTGATAATAGGCGCCCGTGGACATGGTGCCCGATGTTCCCTTTTTCAGCGCGAGCGTCTGCGTGAAACTCGCGCCTGACTGGCCCGCACGAATAACTGCGCCAGCTGTCGACGCCTTGGCGCCACCGCCGGCGCTGACAAGTTTTATAGCTAACGACGACGACACCGCGAGTGTCACCGGCTTACCTTGCGAATATGCCTGCACCGTGCCGCTTGCCTTTTTCGAGGATGTCTGCTGTTCCGTCAACTGCACGGTCGCGGGCAGGACAGTGCAGTAAGCTATCTGACTGTTGACATTGTTCACGCGGGCACGCGCCGCGAACTGTGTGCTTGCCAGGACGCCGCCAACGCTAAAGGGGATCCTTGCCATGCTGTCGCCTTTTTTCAACACGGCGGACGTTGGCAATGTGGACAGTTTGGGCCCACCTAGCGTAATCGTAACCTTCATATCCGCCGGTGCAGGCATATTAAGGCTAACCACGAAGGTGCCTTGTCCACCTGAAGGAATCGACGCCGGCGTCATCCCCGCGTTGACCCTCAACGGGGCCACGTAGAAGCTCGCGGACACCTGCTTTTGATCCGAGGTTCCGGTGACGACGACGCTGTAGACGATGTTCGCGTTGCCAGACTTGGGCGCCACGATCAAAATCTGAGCACTGGCAGATCCTGCAGCAAAGTTCACGGATCCCTTCGCTACTTCCTTGGTGGTTCCCACTTGGGTAACGACGTAGTTGGCGCCATATCCTCCTTTACCCGCAGGAACCGTCAAGGTCACCGTGCCGGTGACTACGGTGCCGTACGGGACAATGCTCGGCACGGAGATGCCCGCGAGAGTGGGGCCGTTGACCGTTAGATCGGCGGTCTGCTGTTTATTGCCCAGGGTGGCGGTGAAGGTCACGGTCACACTGCCGGAAACCGTGGAGGTCTGAATCGAGCCGGAGGCCGTCTTTTGACCGCTTGGAACAACGATGGTAGCCGGCAGAGTCGCCACCGACGTGTTGCTGCTCGAAAGGGTAACCGTCATACCCGAGGGGCCGGCGGGGGCATCGAGCGTTACCGTGAATGCGACGGGATCTCCAACGTTAACGCTATCCGGCGAGACCTCCAAGGCCGTCAAATGGGGCGCGATGACCGTGGCCTGACTTGTGACAGGCGTGTCGGAACCGATTTGCGCAGTCAGCGTCACCGCCGTATCGGCGGTGACGGCCGCCGCCTGCATATTGAAGAGAGCCGTCGTCGAGCCGGGCTGCACTGTGGCAGTCGGAGAAACCGTCAATGCGCTGCTGGAGCTAGAAAGTTTAACGACCATTCCACCGTCCGGTGCGGCGACGTTTAGCGTCACTTGGCCCAGGGCATAGACGCCACTCTGTATATCCCCGCCTGACAGATTCGTTATCGCTGCCTTTACGATCGTGATCGAACCGGTTTGTTTTTGAAACCGGTTGAAGGTGGCGGTTACCGTCTCGGGTGTTGGCGTCGACACGACGGGGGCGCCGAAGGTGAACGTACCACTTGTCGCGCCTCCGGGAATCGTAACGGTGGCGGGCACTTTAAACGAAGAATCTTTGCTCTCGAGCGCAACGATCAGTCCGTTGGCTGGAGCCGGGCTATCGAGGGTAACGGTTCCCGTGCCGTTGCCGCCGCCGGCTGCCTGAGCAGAACCAAAGCTGACGCCTGTCAAATGGCAGGCGGCGATTGCGACCACGTTGTTACCTGCGCCGACATAGATGGTGCCGTCCTGGCCGATGGCCGGCGACGAAATGCTCGCGCTCCCGACATTGAGCTTCCATATGACTTTGCCGGTGACGCCGTTAAGCGCATACACCGTCTTGTCGCCGGGGCCTACATAAACGGTTCCGTCCGAGGCGACGGCAGGCGAGCTTTGGACGGTAGCGCCCGTCGCAAACGTCCAAATTGGCGCGCCAATCTGGCTGGTTCCTCCCGGAAATGCGTAAACCTTGTGGTCGTACGAGCCGACGTAAACTGTTCCGTCGCCGTAGATGGCAGGGCTTGAGACGAAGCTGGGCACGAACGCAACCGAGTTGCCGTCGGTAGCCGAGCTGAAAAGACTTGGAACCGTACCGCCTTGGCCGAACAGGATCGAGTGGAGCTTGCCGTCCGATCCGTTGACGTACGCATATTCGTCAAAGGAACTCGTGGTCAGCACGGCAGCAGCAGACTGGAGCGGTTGCCCTACGGCGATGTCCCAATAGTTCGAATCTCCGACGGTGTAGTTGACCAGCGCTCCTGTTAGGGGCCAGAAGATCGACTTATTGGGCCCGTAGGTGTCGACATACGTTGCCGGCGCAATGACGCGGTTCCCAGTGCTGAAGAGGTCAGTCCAACCCGTTGAGCCATCGCCGTCGAAATAGGTCCACTGGATGCCGTTGTAATCGCCGAACGCCGCCCCCGTGGAATAGGAGATGGCGTCGCCGGCGAGATTCTTACAGGGGATCGGACTGGCATATATCAAGTGCTTGCCGTCGAAGGTGCCCACGTCGAACTTCGCTACCGTCGTTCCATCGGGTTGGAAGGCGAAAAACTTGGTGCCTGCGGTCGCGTATATGTTTCCTGTAAATCCGACCGAAGGCGAGCTGGTGATCACATAGCCGAGATCCTGGCTCCACTTGATGGATCCATCCTTTGGTGAAAGGGCGTAGAGGCTGGTTCCGGCCCCAATGTAAATGGTTCCGTCTGTGCCGATCGCCGGCGATGAAACGTTAGCGCCGGAAATCGGTGTTGTCCAGAGGACTGTTCCGTTAGCGCCGCAGAATGGGCTGTATCCGGTCCCGCTGAAAAGTAGGTTTGCGCCGTGGGTGGCCGTCCCCGCGGGTGTTTGAACGAGCATGTTCTGGATGCCGCGCTGGGTGGGCCATGGCGAGTAGTAGTCGGATGGGAGGGTGATCGTCTGCGCGGACGCGGTAGCCACGGCAGCGGAGCCAATCGCCAGTAGGCCGAAGCTCCGAGCCGCACGGCGTAATGCGCCGGCCAAGCTCATTTTTATGGAGGTTATTTTCATGGGTATCTCAAACCGAAGGGGCACGCCGACGGATTCGTCGACGTGCGGCGAGTGCGAGCCGGAAGGGATTCGCCTTCCGGTGAGCGTCGCCTTGGCCTTCGGCTAAGCGCCCAACGGGAAGGATTCTAGGCCAAGCCAAATAGGCTTTGCAAACTCAAACTAGGCCCTTTTCACCGTAGTTTTGCGGGGTAATTCGAGGACACGAAAGGAGCGAATATAAGCCCCGCTCATAAACTGACCTGGAGACTGCAAGAAGACATTAAGAGCGGTACAATGCAAATATTGCGATGCATTCCGCACAAACGTAACGGTTAGGTCTGATTGCGTTCACAAGGTCGGACAGCCGAATAGTCCACCCCTACGTAGGGGCTGCCTCACTTCAATGGCTCTAACGAGAGTTTGAATGTGACGGCGGGTAAGGATCCGGACCAACCGAATGACCGAAAGACTGCCATCGATGCCATGCTTGGGCCGTCTTCGCCTGGAAAGACCGCCGTCGCGGCCCGGTTAGAGATACATCGAGCATTCAGGTCCGGGATATTGCCGAAAAAGTAGGTGGTGTCGCCTTTCGGGTGAAGCCCGTTGCAGAACGTGACGTCGGCGGGAATCCAACCGATCCGAGGCAGATAGAACTCCGTCCAGGCGTGACCCTCGTTGGTCTCTAGCGGGTGCTCGAGCCATCCGCTAATTACTCTGGCCGGCACTCCGATCGATCGTGTACACGCCGTAAAGAGGGCGCTCATCCCCCCGCAAGCCGCAGATCTACGTGCCAACGTGCCGGCCGCATCTTCGGGCCTTCCGATTGACTTGTCATATCTAAGGTTTTTCGCGACGGCCAGAAACAGAGTCCGCACGGCTTCGGCAGGACTGAGTTGGGCCCGATAATCCGCCGGCAAAACGCTTGCCACGAAGCTCGAAACACTGGGGTCGTCGGACTGCACCGTTCTTTCCGGCGCAAGGTACAAAGCGTGCGAGTCCCGGGACTTGTCGACTTCATCCCACGTGACGGCATCCATCAGGCGCCGATTTACCTTAACGCTGGAAGCCGTGATGCTGAACTCATGGCGAATTCCGAAGGTCGCCGGCGGCTTGACCAAACGGTAGTCGAAAAATGGCGCGTCGAAAGGTGGAAGCCTTACTGTTTTCGTTCCTGGCGCGCTGGCCAGGTCCACTACGGTTTGCGACCCTTCCGTCGTAGGCATACCTTCAAACACATGCACAAGCAGCGGCGCTTTCTGTCCGGCGTCTACGTTTGCCGATATCGAGGCTTTTAATCTGCGAGCATTGTAGTATTCGATCGCATTCGAGGGCGGAGCCGGCGTGAACTTGAGTTCGCTCGTCTTGTCTGCCCGGTTAGGGTCGCCCGATGTGCCGTCCGGATCGATGGCGACTCGCGCCGTGATCGGCCCATCGGCGGGGCAACGAAAACCGATCGACCGCGTGTAGATCTTGTCCGGTTCTAGCGAGGAAGGCTCTTTCACATCAAGGACGCTCGTCAAGTCGGCCATCTCGAATCGAATCTTGAACGGGCGTGCTGCTTCGCCGCGAATCTCGTACTGGACCGAGATCCAATAGTATTCGTCACCCACCTTCGGCTTGCTAAATTTCCCATCCGGATCACCCGTGGCGAACCCGACTCCATGCACACTGCAGTCGAAATGGGCAGACCCTGATAGGTAGGGAACGAGCGCAAGGAATGCAGCAACCATAGGGACTAATCCGGATCTTAATCTACAGCGGACATGAGCCTTTGGGACAGTCCACCGAAGTGTCGCCAATGAGTTCGTTCGGCTGCACGAACTCAAACCCCCTAGTGTTGTAGCGCACCAAGATCAGGCTTTCGCCCTTTCGGCCTCGCTTTGCCGGCGATATCGACTTCCGGCGCACTCCCAATTTCCGCCTTTCCGACGGCGGGGCTGCCGGGTTGAAGCCGAAAGTCGGGAGTTGCATCTCCGAGCACGGCATGTCTGAACAAAGGATCGACGTCCAAAACATTGCCTTGACCAACTTCCGCCGCGACCTTCTTATAGCCGAACAGCAGGTTGTTTCTGTAGGCGATCTGCTTGGCCTGCCATCCGGCGACGAATTGCTGGCCGGGGCGGGCAACGACGACGTTGTTTTCAAAAACGCATTGCTCGCTGTTCTGAGCCCAGAGGTCGGATGGAGGGCCGGAAGTATCGTGCTCGAGTGTGCGCTCATTCCAGGCACAGGTGTTGTTGCGGATAAGGACGTTTCGCGAGCCAAGGACCTGGATACCCCGGCCTCCGTTATTCCAGCACAGATTGTTTTCGATGAGGATTGCGGCTTTGCCCAGCATGCCGTCGATGATGATTCCGTTGCCGTCGGTGAGCTTGCCTTCGTTTAGCGGCGTCGGCCCCTTGTTTTCGTTTTCCCACGAACGATTGGCCCGAACGATATCGTGATACCCAGGCTTTTCATCGAAGTCCTCGTTCTCCCAAAGTGAAATGCCGCTGCAATCGTAGATCGAAAAGAAGGCGTTTCGAAAAACCTCATTGTTTTCGACGGTTAGGTAATCGCTGTAAGCGGATCCGATGCCCCCGCCACCGCAATCGTGAACGCGGTTGTGGTGCATCCAGATGTGGTGAGCACGCACCGCATAGATTCCGCCGCCTTCGTTGCGCTGCAAATTCGGATCGGTCTGGCCCTCCACCTTCTCCGTGGAGATATCGAAGCCGGCAACCTCGATGCAGGCGACCTCTTCGAGCCTGAACGTGGCCCAAGTCGGAGACGTCACCTGAGGATGACTTCCGGGATAAGCCGCGACCTTGATCCAAGCGTCCGGTGCGCCCGATTTTCGAAATCGGACGCCGGCCTGGTGAGGGTCGGACTCTTCGCGATAGAATCCGTCTCTCACCAATACGGTGTCGCCTGCGATCGCAACATCGACGCCCTTTTGGATTGTCTTAAACGGTTTGCCGGTGGTGCCCGGGTTCAGGTCACTGCCGCGCGCAGCGTCGACGACGTAGGTCTTGTGGGATCGCTCCGTTGGAGGAGTCAGCGTCTTGGCGAAGTTGACCTTCGGGTCTTTGGACGGCTCTTGCCCGGCACTGGCGGCCAAGCCTGAGCAAACCAAGGCGATTGACCAAACCACGGCAGATGTCAGCGCACCTTTTCTCAACTGCTTGCCCCCAATGGCGATTTCGCTGGACCTTCAGCGACCCTTGCTAGTCGATAGTCTGGCACAAGCCGCCACGAGTCTAGCCTTAACTCCCTTATCGCGCGCCGAGTTGAAGGAATTCCGTGAAGGCGCGCGCCATTTGATGGGCCGCGACGCCGGGAGCCATTGCCCCGATCCCGGTTGCCATCCCAGGGAACGCTAGTGAGGCAATCTCACCGTGGTCTAACGCCGCGCTGAGAGCCGCTTTAGTGGCGAGGTAGGCATTGTCGGTCGATGATACATCGCCGGGGATTACCATTGTCGGAGCCGAAATCAGAAACGGTATGTACGGATCTTCGGTCGTAACGACAATGGCCGCGCCAACCGGCAAATACCCCCCGGTAGCTTGCTGAACGCGTTGCTGAATCGACGGGAATCGGTACCGCAAGGCGAGGTCGAACCCGCCGTCCATGTAGCCATAGCTATTGGCGGGAGATACATATGCGTCCACTTCGACATCGAAGAAGTCGCATGCTTCGATCGCAACATCGAGGCCCCTGAAAGCCTTCCGCCACGACCGTACGACTTCGAGATCCGTATCGCATAGGACGACTTCGAGATGCATAGTCGGAAGAATTTTATCAAAAACGGGCCTATTCCCGACGCGGTCGAAGCCCGAGATGGACCGTCTCATTGCTCGGCTTAAACAAACCTACTTGAAGCGAGCGGGAACGTCGCATTCAAACTAGGCTCCGACGCGCGATCAATCGGGCGCTCGCAAGCTATAATTGCCATATCATGGAACTTGAGTGCAGGCACGTTATGTTCAACGTCTCGGATGTGGCTGAGGCCAAGAGCTTCTTCGTTGAGAAGCTAGTGTGCCCGCTTCTCGAGGACCATCCCCGGTTGTTCGCTTTTCGAGCCGGCGGGGTGCGGTTCTCTGTGTTTGGGGGAGGGCGGAAATTAACCGAAGAGGAAGGCGGCGAGGCTAATACCTCCGTCCTGTTCGCCACCGAGGACATCGAATCGACGATCGCTCAGCTAAGGTCGAAGGATGTCCGGTTCCTCGGAGAAGTTATCGAAGCGCCCGGATTCATGAAGTTCATCCAGTTCTGGGACATGGACAACAACAGGCACTACCTGGCCGAATATCTGGGCGATCCGCTAGCTCTGGCTTAGCGCTAGGGCGTGACCGTTAGGTCCGCTGTCTTCGAAACCGTCCCCAACGTCGACGTGATAACGACTTTGGTGTTCGTGGTGACTGGCGTGGTCGTGATAGAGAAAGTGCTTGACGTCGCCCCCGGCGACACTGTCACGAATGACACATCCGGGCTGGCAACTGTCGGATTCGAGCTCGACAACACTACAGTCACCCCTCCGGCAGGAGCAGGAGACGACAGCGTGACTGTGCCTATTGGAGATCCAGAACCGCCTTTGACCGTGCTCGGGCTAATTCCAAGTTTCTGAAGCGTTGGACCAAGAACAGCGATCCCGGTGTCGCCGCCGCCACCACCACATGCCACAACGCATGCTGCTACCGGCAGTGATAAGATGAGGCGACGAAACATTTTCAGCATTATGAGCGAAACCTCAGGCTGGCGCCATCGTAAAAGTCGCTTAAACGCCACTTTACATAAAGTTATGACAACATGCCGACCGTTGCAGGCCGCCCTCGCGCGGTGGGGCGCCGCCGTAGTGTTTATTGCCTTGACCTCTTGCTGCAAAGCAGACCGGTATGCGGTTCTGATCGGCATAAACGCTTATGCCGATGCGGGCATCCAAAGCCTCAACGGTGCGGCCGCCGATGCGCGCAGCATCGCGAAAACGCTTGTCGAGGTCGATGGCTTTTCGAAGGATCATGTTCACCTGCTGGTGGGCGAACGGCGCGAAAACGGCATTGCGGATCCGGATTTGCCGACGGCCGACAATATTGGCGGCCAACTCGAATGGTTAAAGTCGGTTGTAAAACCGGGAGACACGGTCTTTTTCTTTTTTGCCGGCCACGGCCTCCAATATGGCGGCCAAGCATGGTTGCTTCCATACGACGTAAACGTGCACGGCGATTTCGTCTTTGAGCATTCGGCATTATCAGCCGAACGAATCAGAAGCTATCTCGATGCTCTGCCGTGCCTATTGGTGGCCGCCTACGACATGTGCAGGCGGCCCCCGGGGCCATGGCCAGCCTCGACGGCAAGGGGCCTCGGCTTTGGATTTCGGTTAGGTCAACTTCAGGAGCGATCGATCGCAACGGTTCATCCGGCCAAATCGGATCATCCGTTCGTAGGCGGTTCTGTTGCCATTTTTGCCTGCCAGCGAGGGCAGTTCAGCTGGGAATCGCACGAGCTGGGGCGGGGCTTTTTCAGCAAGTGCCTCGAAAATGCCCTTTCGTATAGTTCCGCCCCAAAGGGGGATCTAACGATCCACGACATGGTCGAGAATCTGCGCGAAAACGTGCTTTCAAGCGTTGGCGCCTACGGCTTATCCGAAGACCAAGAGCCGGATGCTTTGCCGTCGAGCGATGCGGTATACCGTCGAGTCTTCGCCACAGGATTGCGGCAACGGCCAGGCAGTAGGACAGTCGTTGCAGGTTCCCCCAAACCTGCGGCGTCGGACCTAACGTCCCGCGGCGGCGAAGACGCGTACCTCGATTCGTTCCAAGCCGGCTTTCACTTATACAAGCGCAAAAGGTACCGCGAAGCCCAGATGGAGTTCGAAAACACGTTGCGGATCAAGAGGACGGCAGCGGTGCTACGTATCTTGGGTGACTGCCACTATTACCAGAAAGACAAAGAAGGCGCAAGACGATTCTTTAACGAAGCGCTCGCCGTAGATCCGAAATACTCGCCCGCCTATAGCGACCTAGGAGCCATGGCGGACCTTGACGCCAAGAACTTCAACGAGTCGATGGCTTATTACGATAAAGCCATCGCCTGCGACCCCGACAATCCTGCACCGGTCAATAACCTGGCGAGGGTTTTCCACGAGATGCATAAGCCCGCTGACTGCTTGGCTATGTATCGAAAGGCCGTCGACCTCGACCCCAACAATGGCCTCTATGAGGCCAACTTGGCGCTAGAACTACTTAACCAACATGCAGACGACGCCGCGGTCGAACATGCCCGGCGGGCAAAGGCCTTGGGCCTGGAAAACCACCCGGTATTTAAGCGGCTGAGTATGCAGCCTTAGCTTTGCCTACCTCTTGATAAGACATTCGAAAGGGGCTACGCCCCAATCCGATAGGCCAGTGGCGCGGCGACCGGAAGATAGGCGGATGAAGTTCTGCAAGGGATCGTCCGTGGGAACGAAGTCGACATCCGGGTTCTGTCCGATAGGAGCCGCCAGAGAAGAGAGGTCGACCGGATTCGTCGTCGCGATGAACCTAAAGCGCTCGATTCCTTCCTTAAATCCGATCGGGACGTCTGCCGACATCATTTCACCGCAACGTTTCCATCCGGAGTGAGCGCCGACCCGGTTTTGTGGCACGGCCAGATCCACAGCAGCGGAGCAGTCGATGTCGATAACGGAGACGTAAACGGGCGCGTCGCCATCGTTCGCGACCTCGAACCAGAAGTGATCCCCTCTTCTGAGAGTTAAGGGCATCATCAGGTCGCGGTCAGCCGGGGCATCTCGGACGACTCGGCCACGGATTTTTACTTTGCTTGCGGGACTCGGGTTGATCAGGTCCATCAGGCTTATGGCTTGCCAAACCCGCTCCGGTTTTGGCATCTCACCACGGGGCAGGCCGGCCCTAGACGTAAACTTCAGATAGACATCCTGTCCCCGGGGCGCCTTGTCGGCGTCGGTTGGAACCGCATACCATCCGCTCTGCAGCTTCAATGGCATTTCGTGGCCATAAATCAGGAGATGGGCCACGCCGGCACCAAGTACCTTCACCGCCTGCCCCGCGTAGAGCCGGTATGCCTTTGCCTGCAAAGCACTCAGGGAGGCCGGCTTTCCGCCCGCTTGCCTACGGATCAGCACCGAACATGAGGAGTTGCGGATCCAGCCCGCAAATGCCGGTCGCGACTGCTGGGCGCTGCAAAGTGTTCCTAGCAAGACCGTCCCGAGAGAAAGGCCTAGGCGATTAAGGTTCGTCATCTTCCCCTCCATATACTTCCGGGTCATCGTCAGGTTGCGGCTGGCTCGGCTCTTGGCTGGTTTGCTCTGCTTCATGCTCTTGCTTGTGAAGCTCGCGAACCAACCAGTGGTCAATAGCAGTGTGTAACACCAAGGCCAAGGCGACGATAAAGGCATCGTCCCAAACCAGCCGGATGACGCCAACAAACGGAACGACGATGAGGCCGAGCAGCAAAACGCTGAAAGCGGTCACCGACCAATAGATCCTGAAGAAATACCGCTTGTGCTTGCGCTTACGGAAAGACAGCCAGGTCAGCAATTCGATGAGGCTGTTCGCAAACAGGGTCAGGACGAAGTCGGCTGCGATCCGGCCGGATGGAGTCCACTGCCGAAGCGGCGCCCTCACCAAAGTATCGATGGCGCAGCCGTGGAGAAGAACCCCGGAATACAGCTTGGGATGGCCAGGGACTCGAAACAGGTCGTCAGTTCTCTTAAGGATCCGCTCATCGTCGGCAACAGTGCGGACCGCTCCTAGAACAATGACCCTGCCGCCGAACCGTCCGTCCGTCGCTTCGACCGGCGACTCGATACTCTTGGAAGGAACCGCCGACTGGTCGAGCATGTCGATGAGGTGGTAGTCGACGAGAAACCCGCGAGTTTTCAGAGCAGGGTCCGGATCGAAGTTCGACTCGGCTTCGACGGCCCACGATAACGCGGGGCCAAGTTCGGCCGGTTGCGGCCTGGCCGCCTTACCCGCCGCAAAGGCGAGGGAACGCAGGCTGGTCTGAACGCCGTCGATCTGAGTCCAACAGAACATCCTCAAGATCCTATCGACCTTGGTTTCCATCTCCTCCGACCGGCCTTGGTACCGATCGTTTCCGATCGCGAGGCCCCCTGCCAAGTTTTCAAAGCCTTGGCCAAGCCATTTAGCCGGCTCGTCGGAAGCATGACGGTCGACGCCGAGGAAGATTGGAATGTTGTTCTTGCGCTCAAAGGAAAGGCACTTCTTGAAGAACAGCTCGTCGTCTAGCGTGATCGGATTACCCTTGCTGTCGGCCGAAAAATCGATGTCGACGGCGATCGCCTTTGGCTTGGCAGGCGCCAGCTTCTCGAACAAGGACAGCAAAGCGTCCCTCGATGTTGCCCCGGCTTCGTCGGGGCTCTCCGCCGGCGCTACGTTGATCGAAGGCTCCTTTGCAATATCCGAGATATTAACAACGGCGACGGGGCTGCGCTCCGCAGTGTGTAACGCAAGAGCCTTTTGAACCAGGTCGAACGTCCAAAGCCGGTTTGACTCATAGCCGCCCAGTGGCTCCAGGAAGATCCTCTTTCCGACAACCAAAATGGTGGCAAGCAGCAGGCATAAAAGGTAGCGACCCCAGATCGAACCGTGAAGGTAGCCGACGCCCCGCATAGGGTCAAGCTTGCGCCGTCCTTCCGTCGGGTGGGTTTCTTCTGGTGTCACGTGTAAATATCCCTGAATTAATTCGTAAAACCTATTGGTTAGCTTTAACGCCTGATATCCTCTCGCTTGTTTTCCGGCCTGCCGCCGTTTTGAAGGTGGCAGGCGGTGCCGTCTTTGGAGAATTCATGGCTGATCGTCGAGTCCACTTCCATTTCTTATATCGGTCCGTCATTACATGTCTGCTACTGGCAGCCTTTACACTGCTGAACGCGCAGAACATTTTAAACCCCAAGTGGGTAGCAAACGGCTTTCCCGGCCCGGCCGAGCATCCGAAATTTTCGGGCGATGGTAGCCGCGTCGTCATCTGGGGACAGCTCTCATCAAACTCCAACTCGCCATACGCTTGGTCTGTCTACAATGTTTCGGATGGGCGGGTACTGGCGACTTGCACGCTGGACGGCAGCAATGGGACGCTGACCGGCGTAGTGCTGAGCCCAGACGGCGGGACGCTCTATTACGGCACCACCACCGGAATCTATGCCTATTCGATTGCTAACCGAACGCAAGTCTTCTTGCCGGCGACCGGAGCGTCAGCCAACAACGGCGCCAAGTATCTGGATATTTCGAAGGACGGAACGACGCTTGCCTATATTCTGCAAGATCCGATCACGACCGACAACCTGATCTACGTTTACAGTCTGACTTCACAAGCTACTTTGCAGCAGATCGACATCAAGAATCCGGCTACTTCCAACCACACGGCGGCCCTGAAATTTATCTTGAACGATACGCAGTTGGTCGTGAGCGGACCGACGATTTACTCCGTGAATGGCGGAGACCCTATCGCGAGCGGCGCCAATAACAGCAGCGATGTGGCGGTCTCACCGGACGGGAGCATGATCTTCACGGAGCAATCGTCAGGATTCAGCAGCGCGATCTACGCATACTTGTACTCGGCGTCGACCTTAACAAAACAGTGGACGGCTAGCGTACCGGGCCTCTACGATGCCGGTTCGGTAACTTCCGACGGCAAAGCGCTGTTATTCACCGGCACGGGTACCAAGCAGTGGGTCGTCAAAGGTCTTGCGACCACAACGGGAACCGCGCTTCCCACCCTATCTGTGCCGCGCACAAGCGTCTATACCTCGCCTTACATCACCGCTGTGCCCAACTCAAGTCAGCTACTGATCGGTCCCGAACCAGGTGTCTCCGGAGGGTTTGGAGGTACTTACAGCGAGCCCGGCGCCCAAGTCTGGACCTATGTTTCGAGCAACGGTACCGGCTCCCTTGTCGGCGGCTTTTGCGAGGGCGACGTTGTGAAGGGGAGTCCGACTATCGTCGGTATCGCAGCAGCCGTCAACGGCCAACTCGTCCAACAAGTGGTCGATCTGGAATATCACTACAGCGGCGATCAGATCGTCATTCGAAACGCCTCCAACGGGGCGATCCAGACTCAGTTGCCCAGCGGAGCCATCGTAAGTCCCAATGGAAAATGGTATGCCCAAATATCGAGCAACGGGTTAGGTATCTACAATGTTTCCAACGCGACCCGCGTGACCTCCACAACGTTCACCGGCGTCAACCTGAACAGCGTCAGCTGGGGTGGGAACGGGATGATCGCTGTCACCGGCACTCAGAACTTTGGTTCCTCCGCCGGCCCATACGTCATTCCCTTCGACGGCAGCAATTTGTCAACGACCTACCAGACATTCAACTTCCAGAACAACGCCTTCAAGCTTTCGCCCGACGGGACCAAGATCGCTGAAGTCGTGAACGAGGTATTCGGCGGTGGCTTCAGCGTCACGGTTTGGGATGCGGTGGCCGGCACCCAGCTCAGCACTATTAGTACTGCGGCCAACAGTTCGGGGATCGACGACATCACGTTTTCCTCGAACAACCTCCTCGGAGTTCACGACCTCTTCAATTCCTTTTCATCCCCACAAAGTGTCCAGTACCGCGTCTTCAACGTTTCGACGATGACGCCGGTTCTGATTCGAACGATCCTTTACACGGCGCCACTTGCGGTTTCTGCCTCCGGAGGCGGATTGTCGCCCGACGGTCAGGTCATCGCATTGGGCCATTACTCCGCAAGCACGGCCTCCGATCCTCGGGAGCAGTCTTCAGTTCGCCTCTACAGCGTCGCCAGCGGTGCGTTGCTCAATCAGTGGGATAACCAATTCGGCGCCAACTTCAACACGAACTACGATCCATTCGGCTTTACGCCCGATAGCCAGACGGTGCTCTGGGTAAACGACACATCGCTGGTTGCCGCGCCAATCGTTCCGTTCCAAATGTCCTTGGCTCTAAACCCGACGGCGGTCTTCGGCGGATCGAATGCGACGGCAACGGTCACGGTGAACCCTGCGCAGTCGACAGACACGACATTCGCTTTAAGCTCGGCTTCGAGCGGAGCTTCAGTTCCTGCGACAGTAACCGTACCGGCTGGCTCAACCTCGGCATCGTTCACGGTAACGACTCAGCCCTTGAATTCCACGCTGCTCGTTCCGATCACGGCAACCTTTAACGGTGCGAACGCCTCTGCAACGCTCACGATTAATCCTTACACCGTCGCAAGCTTGAGTTTGAATCCAACGACGGTTCCTGGCGGAACGTCGAGTACAGGGACCGTGACTCTGGTTCAGACAACCGGCCCGCAGGGCGCCATCATTACGCTGGGCGTCAACAGCACGGATGCCCAGGTTCCGCAGACTGTGTTGGTGCCGGGCGGCGCAAACAAGGCAACGTTTACGGTGACCACGAACGGAGTCTCGAACGACAAGACGGTGAAAGTCACCGCTAGCATCGGGGCTAGCCAGCAGTCCGCCAACCTCACGATCACAGCGCCGGTTTTGTCGAGTCTGACCGTTTCCCCGACGTCGGTCGTTGGAGGAACTCTTTCGACCGGAACCGTAACCCTCGTCGGCAACGCCCCGGCAGGCGGCATCGTGATTGGACTCACCTCGAGCAACAGCATCGCCGCCAGCGTGCCACAGTCGGTTACGGTCGAGGCCGGAACCAACGCGGCGACCTTCCCAATCACTACGGGCGCCGTATCAGCTAACACGACCGTAACAATCACCGCGACGGATGTCGGCAACAACTCGACGACGACCAAGACGGCGACACTAACCGTTCAGGTTGCGCCGCTGCTTGGCGTCGCCGTCTCACCCACGACAGTCGTCGGCGGTTCGCAAACGACGGTCACGGGAACGGTGACTCTCGGGGGCATTGCTGCCTCCGCAGGCGACACGATGACGCTGACTAGCTCCAATCCGTCGTTGGCTTCGATTCCGGCATCGGTAACGGTGGCAGGTGGCGCCACGACGGCGACCTTTGCCGTGACGACTTCCGCTGTAACCTCGACGCAGACCGTGACCATAACGGCATCGTTCAACGGCACCAGCAAAACGACAACGCTGACGCTTAACCCCTACACCGTCACCAGCATCGCCTTGAACCCGGCTACTGTGCTGGGAGGTTCGTCGAGCACGGGAACCGTGACGATATCGCAAGCTCCCGCGAACGCTCCGGTCACCGTAACTCTGTCATCGGGCAACAAGGATGCCCAACTCCCAGCTTCCGTTTCGGTCCCCGCCGGATCGACCACGGCCACATTTACGGTTACGACAAGCTCGGTATCCAACAACGAAACGGTGACGATTACAGCCGCAATCGGCACGAGCAAACAAGCTGCGCAGTTGACGATTAACGCGGCAACCTTAACGGCGCTCACCGTTTCGCCAAGCTCCGTCGGCGGCGGATTGCCGTCGACCGGCACCGTGACCATTTCCCAGGCGGCTCCTACCGGCGGCGTTACAGTTACCCTAAGCTCGGATAACGGCAGCGCAACGGTGCCCCTATCGGTTACGGTTGCCGCCGGAAGCAAGACGGCGACCTTCAACATATCGACTACGGGCGTGACGAAGGTGACGACGGCAACGATAACTGGCACGCTTGGCCTCACGTCGCAATCGGCAAAACTTTCGATCCAACCGGCAACGATTCAGGCTGTAACGGTGACTCCGTCAAGCGTTGTCGGTGGTTCTCACTCGACTGCGACGGGAACAGTAACCATGAGCGGGATGGCGGCGCCCGGTGGCGATGTTATTACTTTGAGCAGTTCGAACCCTGCCGTCGCGGCAGTGCCCGCGTCGGTAACCGTGACTGGCAGCTCAGGCTCTGCTACGTTTACGGTAACGACTCAGTCGGTTATCACCGCCCAGACCGTAACAATCACCGCGACCTTCAACGGCGCCGGCAAGACGACGACCTTTACCGTCAATCCGTTCCAAATCTCGAACCTGACAATCACGCCGTCATCCGTTATCGGTGGCGTCGCCGCATCCGGGACGGTAACCATATCTCAGGCAGCCGGCTCATCCGGCGCGGTCATCTCGCTCTCCTCCAGCAGTAACGATGGGAAGGTTCCAGGCACGGTTGTGATCGCGGCTGGGGCCACATCGGCGACCTTCAACATCGTCACGAACGCAGTCGCTTCAAACGAAACCGTAACGATAACCGCAACGGGGGGGACAAGCTCGAAATCGGCGACGCTGAACCTCTCGGCACCTGCGCTTGCCGGCCTCACGGTTTCGCCGTCGAGCGTTATCGGCGGGAACTCCAGTACCGGCAACCTTAAGCTCACGGGGGCAGCCCCGGCGGGGGGACTCACCGTTAGCCTGTCTTCTAGCAATAAGGCGGCAAGCGTCCCCGTAACGGTATCGATCCCCGGCGGATCGAGTACGGCCGGCTTCTCGATCTCGACGATCGGAGTTTCGGCGCCAACGACGGCTACGATCAGCGCGAGCCTAACCGGCTCAACCACGCAGACCGCCACTCTGGCGATCCAGCCCCCGGCCCTAACCGGGCTTTCCCTCAGCCTTGGCACGGTAGTCGGTGGTTCTCAGGCCACCGTTACCGGAACCGTAACCTTGAGCGGATTTGCTGCTACCGGGGGCGCAAAGATCACCCTCGCAAGCTCAAACAAGACCATCGCGACCGTTCCGGCAACCGTTACGGTGGCTTCTGGTTCATCGACGGCGACGTTCGCTGTCACGCATCTGCTGGTCAAGGCGAGCGGAACGACGACGATCTCGGCGACATTTAACGGCGTCACGCAATCCGCCGTGCTTACTGTCAACCCGTTCCAGGTTATTAGCCTGACGCTGTCGCCGACAACGGTAGATAGCGGGGGATCCTCGACTGGCACCGTAACGCTGAATGCTGCGCCTGGCGCGAAGAGTGGGGCGATCGCCGTTAAGCTGACCACGTCATCCAAGAGCGCAACTGTTCCGGCTTCCGTAACGGTCGCTATCGGTTCCACGGCTGGCTCCTTCAAAGTTACAGCCGGAACGGTTACTGCGACGACTTCGGCCGCTATTACCGGAACGTACCTAACCAGTTCCCAGCAGGCGACGCTTACGATTCAGCCACTGCCGATCCTGATGTCAGTTACGGTGACGCCGTCGAGCGTCGTCGGAAGTTCGTCGACCTCTGTGCTCGGAAAGGTAACAGTCTCCGGACCTGCCCCTGCCGGTGGCATGGTCGTTAAATTGACCAGTTCCAACACCGCCGCCGCCACGGTTCCAGCATCGGTGACGATTCCCGCAGGTTCGACTTCCGCCACATTTGCGGTAGCTCACAAGAAAGTTACTGCGAACAAATCCGTAAACATCTCAGCATCGCTTAACAGCCATAACGGGGTCACAACCTTGACGGTAACGGTGGGATGAGATACGGGCCGCGACAGATGGGCCACCCTTTCGGGGTGGCCCATCGGTTGACGGAGGAAGAAGCAAGTCGATCTTAGTGGCCGCGACCTCTGCCACCTCCTCCCGAACGTCCGCGTCCGCCGAAGCCGCCGCCAAAGTGTCCTCTTCCGCCGGCAAAACCTCTTTCGCCGTGCCGCCAGCCGCCGTAGTAACCACCGCCGCCATAGAAGCCGCCGCCTCCTATGACGACATCGGGAACGATCTCAGCGCCGTAGCCAGGGTAGACAGGTTCGGCATAGTACGGAGGCGCAACGTCGAGCCCTAAACCGAAGCTCACAAACGGCCTATCATAGCCAAATCCGCGACCATATCCGCGGCCCCGAACAAAGCTTCCGCCTCGTTCAAAGCCTCCGCCTCGATGGGATCCGCTTTCGTGTGAGTATCCTCCACCGCGATTGAATCCACCGCCGTGGGAGTATCCGCCACTCCGTTGTCCACCGCTCGCCGTGGCAGTGCCGGCTATCGCAGCCAGACACGTGCATAGCGCGCCTAAAGCGACCTTGCGGAAACCAATCAAATTAAACATTCATTCTCCTTCACTCGTTCTGTCGACCCTTCGGCGGTCGGCCACACTTGTTCAGACTCCGCGAATGTGTCCTCAATACTTACAAGGCACACAGTCATTGTTAGGCTGTTCGAGGCCGACGACTATAGAGCAGGAAGCGGGAGTGGATTTCTCACCAGTCTGGAGTGCATCGTGCTACTCTATAGATCGCTTGGCGGGCGGCCTAACGATCGATGAATCTCAGAAGCACACTGTTGGCTTTGGCTACGGTCGCAACGACCGTAAGCGCCGTGGTGTGGTCCGAGTTGATCATGCAGCCGGAGAACTACGGAAACGTGGTTCATGTGAGCTACTGGGAGAAGTGGACGGCGTTTGAACGGGACGCGATGAAAGCGGTCGTCGACAAATACAACGCCACCGAGGGGGCCAAGAAGCACATCTTTGTCGACTTCATGCCGGTCAGCGGCATCGAAGACAAAACGATCGTGGCGATCTCGGGGAAGATGCCGCCCGACCTGGCGGGCTTGTCGACCTTGTCGCTGGCCGCCTTTGCCGACAACGATGCGATCGTTCCGCTGGACGACTACTGCAAGCAATACGGGATCAAGGACACCGATTACGTTCCGATCAACTGGCGGCAGATGTTCTACCGGGGGCATGTTTTCGCGCTCCCGACGACTCCCGATTCCAACGCCCTTCACTACAACCGGGCCGCATTCAGGGAGGCAGGTCTCGACCCCGACAAGCCGCCCAGGACGTTCGACGAAATGGACGCAATGGCGGACAAGCTCACGAAGAAGGACTCGAACGGCGGGTACAAGCAGTTCGGGTTTATTCCATCCGATCCCGGCTGGTGGAATTGGGGTTGGGGGTACTTCTTCGGCGGCGACCTATGGAACGGCAGCGATAAGATCACCTGCAACAGCCCCGAGAATGTCGAGGGCTTTAAGTGGGTGGCTTCGTATTCGCACAAGTACGGTCCCTCGCAGATCAACTCTTTCAAGAGCGGCTTCGTCTTCGCCTCACCGACGAACGGCTTCATCTCCGGCAAGGAGGCGATGCAGTTTCAGGGCGTGTGGATGTACAACTTCATCGCCAAGTACAACCCGAAGCTCGACTGGGCGGCGGCGCCGATGCCCCATCCTAGAAATCGTCCCGACCTCGCCGAGATGACGTTGGCCGATTCGGATGATATCGTGATTCCGGTCGGCGCCAAGCATCCGAAGGAGGCGTTCGACTTCATCGCCTTTCTGCAACGGCAGGAGAACATGGAGTTGCTGTGCATGGGGCAGCGCAAGGAGTCGCCGCTTGCGAAGGTCAGCGAGACGTTTCTGAAGACCCACCCCAACCCGTTTATCCGGCTCTTCACCGATCTTCCGAAGGGCAAAGCAAGCCGGGTTCCGCCGATGCTCGGCATCATCAACGAATACACGGCGGCGCTGAACGAGGCGTTTGACGAGGTCACTCTATTGCGAGAGGAACCGAAGCAGGCGCTCGACGAGGTTCAAGCGAGGATTCAGGAGAAGCTCGACCATTACCATTGGATCCTGAAGCTGCGAGAGGGCAAGGCGAATTGACCCGGGCCAAGAAGGAGGAGCGCGACGGCTATCTGTTTGCGTCGCCTTGGATCGTAGGCTTCCTGCTTTTCGTTCTGTATCCCCTGCTGGCTTCGCTTTACTATGCGTTTTGCGACTATTCCGTCCTGCGCAAGCCGATCTGGACCGGCTTGGATAACTTCAAGACGTTGTTCCATGACAAGGTTTTTTGGACGAGTCTCTACAACACTGCCTATTTCGCGGCGTTCTTCTTACCGATCAGTTTGATCTTGGCCCTCGGACTTGCCATGCTGCTGAACGCAAAGGTTCGCGGGCAGGCGATTTACCGGACCATTTTTTACTTGCCCTCGCTGTTGCCTTTGGTTGCGACGGCGGTTCTTTTCTTGTGGGTATTCGATGCCGATAACGGCGTGGTCAACAACCTGTTGAAGGTGGCGGGGGTACACGGTCCGGCGTGGCTTGCGGATCCGGCCTGGGCCAAGTTCACGATCATCATCCTGAGCCTGTGGGGGGTAGGGAACACGATGATCATTTACCTCGCTTCGCTGCAGGAGGTCCCGGAGTCGCTCTACGAGGCAGCCGAGATCGACGGCGCAAGGGCATGGGCGAAGACCAAAGCGGTTACCCTGCCGATGATTTCGCCGGTCATCTTGTTCAACACGATCATGGGTATCGTCGGCGCCCTGCAGGTGTTTACGGTGCCATTTGTGATGTTTCCGGGCGGTACTCCCGCAAACTCTACGTACTTCTACACGGCTTACTTGTACGATAACGCCTTCAAGTTTCACAACATGGGCTACGCCTGCGCAATGGGGTGGGTGATGTTCATCATCATCTTGATCCTCACCCAGATCAGCCGAAGCCTATCCGAAAAGCACGTCTACTATGGAGGCGGGTAGTGGCCGTAGAATCGGTAAAGGCGAAAGCCACCAAGGTGGCGCTGACCCATGTCGCGTTGATCTTATTGTCGGTAGTATTTCTTATCCCGCTCTTCTGGCTGGTTACGACCGCTATCAAGCCCCTACAGGAAACGGTTGCTCAGCCGCCGGTTTGGATTCCAAAGCATCCGCAGTGGGGAAACTTCCGAAAAGCGTTCGTATTCGATTCCGACAGGCTCGGGTATATCCCGTTCCTTTACTACACAAGGAACACAATCCTGCTTTGCTGGCTGTCGGTCGTCGGAACCGTCTTTTCGAATGCGCTTGCCGCCTATGGATTCGCGCGGTTACGGTGGCGGGGACGCGAAGCCTTTTTCTTCGTGACTCTTGCGACGATGATGGTGCCGTTTCCAGTTCTCATGGTTCCGCTTTACGGCCTGTTCCGGGAGATCGGCTGGGTGGGAACCTTGCGACCGCTATGGGTGCCCGCATTCTTCGGAAGCGCGTTCAACATTTTTCTTTTGAGACAGTTCTTTAGGCATATTCCATTCGAGCTTTCCGAAGCGGCAACCATCGATGGGGCATCGGAATGGCAGATCTTCAGCACCATTATTGTGCCGTTGGCAAAGCCCGCCCTGGGGGTTGTCGCGCTTTTCAGCTTCCTGGGCGCGTGGACCGACTTCCTCGGCCCCTTGATCTACCTGATCCAGCAGAAGACCTTCACCCTATCTCTCGGGCTCCAGTTCTACCAAAGCCAGAACGGGGGTAGCGAATGGAACCTATTGATGGCCGCCACTACAATCGTGGTGCTACCCGTCGTTATCGTATTCTTCTTTACGCAGAGGCTTCTTATCCAGGGGATAACGCTTACGGGGTTAAAGGGGTAGCTTGGTCGCTAGGCTTCTGCACAGCCTGACAGACCGTGACATCGTACGGCCCGCAGGGAAACGCCGACCTAAGTCAGCGCATAAATATGACGACTTGAAATAGCTGAGCGGCCTCGCCCTGCTCACGGTTGATACTGAATCGAATAAACCGATAGCTCTCCGGTTCAAAAGCAAACCGCGCGCCCCGGCAAGCGCTGTGCCCGGTGCCGGCAAGCAGGGTCCAGCACAGGCCGTCCACCGACAGCTCGCCGGAGTAGACGCCCTTGAATCCCTGGCCGAAGATGGGAAAGATTGCAACGCCTCGGATCGGCTGAGATTCTCCCAAGTCCAGAACCAGTTCCATTCTTGATGAGGATTGGGAGAAAGCCAGTAGAGGGCCAAATACGCTGGGATTCTCGCCACGGCAATCGTCGGCCAGCAGGGCGACCCAACCCGAATATCGGTCGACCAACTCCCTTGCGGTTCGAATCGGGTCTTCGAAATCGCCTTCCGGTTCGGAGCGAATCGTCGAAGCCCAGCGGGCTTCCCAGGCGGCAAAATCCGGGGAAGGGTCGGACGGGTGCTCGAGGAAGTCGAAGTAGAGCCGCCACCGCTCGAGGTGAAAATCGCGAGTCAGGCCCGCCCATTCGCGGGTGGCGTAGTCGAACAAGAACGGCTGGCCCCAGTGGGTGATTAGCGACCTGGCGTTCACTTCGAATCGGTCGGCCTCGTACCCACCAGCCGCCCGAGCTGAAGAGATCCAGGACGACAGCCGATGCTCCGGCAGCGTGGCCAAGATTCGATCGACGTCCAAAAGGATCTGAAAGAAGAGATCCTTGTACTCCCGATCGCCAGAGGCCAATGCGCGAGCGAGAACGAGGTCGGCGAGGCCGCCCAGCCAGGTTTTCGTCACATCGACCAAATCTCGCCGATAGTTTCGGCCCGCTCCGAGCTGAGGCGCAGCATCCAGCAAGTTCCCACCGGCGGCGAAGACCGCCGGCACATCGAGCCGAGGCACAAGCGGCTGGTCCCCTGGCCGAAACCTCCAGCTATATCGAAGCGTCGATCCGCCGGCCGGCCCGTACAGGGAGGCAGCTAATTGGCTCCAACAGGCAAGGGCGGACTGAGAGTGGCAGCCATAGCGGGCGAGCGCGTATGCCTCGATCCATGAGGAGACGTCGATCCGGTCTTCGGACCACATGATGTCGGAGAGAAGTTCATAGACGACCGGATTCTGGTCGATGCCCTCCGGCACAAAGCCCACCCCGAGCATATGGCCCCGACCGGGATCCTGCATGGCGCGCCACGCCCGGTCGGCAAAGCCTTGGAGGTCGCCATGGAGATGCGTGTTTTGGCCGTAGTTGTGGACGACGGAATGAATCCATCCCTTTTCCCTTACTGCCGGCTGATCTCGCCAGACTTCGTAAGCCTCGGTGACCTGGTCCAAAACGATTAACCGCTCACCGGGAACGGCGTCGAATAAAGCTGCCGCACGCTCAGGTGACCAGAAATCCCGGGCAAAGTAAAAAGGCCAGCCTTGCATCACCCAATGGCAATCCGGATCCCCCTTTTCCAAGGAATTCCAGGTAGCTTTCCCGATCGACCTTAGGTAGTCGATTTCGCCGTTCGGCTCGATTTGGGGGATCTGCTCGGCGAAGGTTTCACAGAGATAGTGATGAACCGCGCCGAAGGCTTTCCGATACTCTTTGATGAAACGGGCCCCGATCTCGACAAACAGGTCGCTTCTCGGGTCGATGTACGTCGTTGCGGGAAAGCCTGCCCACGGCTCCGCGCTGTGGAGTTCGATCTCGGGGTGGATGCGTTTGATTGCGTCCGGCACAAAGCCGGAAAAGCCGGGAACGACGGGCGTCATCCCTAGCTCCCTTTCTCGGTCCAGTATCCGCTTTTGGAGCTTGGCTTGGCCCTCGATCCACGATTGAGATAACGGTCCCATGTAACCGTTCAGGTTGCCAAGCCGGTGCCAGGGCAGGAAGGCAGGGCCACTGAAGTGGCTCTCGATCTCTAATTCCGTTAGGCCGAGGTCCCGAAATACGCGCTGCCAAACGAACTCTTGGCCGTTCAGGGCGAGGGGCATGTTGATGCCGTGAACGGCCATCCAGTCGATCTCGCGTTCCCACCGGCCCCAGTCCCACCAAACAGTCGAATAGCCGAAGGTGCAAACGCTCAAGTAGTACCGCAGCCGGTTGGGACAGGTCACCGAAACCCGATCGAAGTCCGGAAGCATGTCCGGCAGTCGTATCGCGTCGCCGGACCAGGCGACCTGAACGTGACAAGCCTGCTTCAAATAATGATAAGCGCCCCGACAGAGGGCGACTGGGGACGAACCGGCGACCTCGACATCTCCACCCCTCGCTTCGACCTCGAACCAGTCGAAACCTTCTGTTGGTTTGGCGAGCACCAAAGAAAAGCGGTCGGCACGATCGCCGAGTAGCCGGCGCAGGACGCCTTGTGCACTCAAAGTCAGCCCATGCTCGCGCTGGCTAGCGGCTTTGCGACGGGACCGGTTGTGTCCCTTTCCACCAACTCGCAGGGAAGCAAAACGTCCTAGGCGGATTTACCATCCGCGAGCAGCAGCATTTCCCGCGCCGCGGTTGCGCCGAGGTCGGAAAGCGGGAGCCGGATGGTGGTCAACCCTGGGTGAAGAAATTTCGCCAACGGAAAGTCGCCAAATCCAACTACGGAAATGTCGTTCGGTACCGACAAGCCTGCTTCGGCAACGGCCTTCATCGCCCCGATCGCGGATAGGTCGCTGGCACAAAAAATAGCGGTGGGCGGATCGTTGCTGCTCAGCATCTTGACTGCCGATCGGTGACCACATTCTTCGACAAAGTGGTTGCCTTCTTCCGGCCCGGCAGTCAGGCCGTGGTTACGCATTGCCAGCAGATAGCCGCGTCTCCGTTCACTTGCGTCTAGGTTTCCGGTCAAACCTCGTACGAAACCGATATGCCGATGACCTAGCGACACGAGGTGATCGACCGCACTTGCCGCTCCGCCCACGTTATCGGCCGCGACAAAGCCGCCGTACTTGCAGCGGTTGATCGCATAGACCTTATGGCCTCGTTCACGTAGCAGTTGGGCGAAAACCGCATCGTGGTCGCTGAGCAAAATGCAGCAAACGAGGACGTCTTTTGGTGCGAGCCGATCGAGGACGTCCATGGAGTAACCGTGGACCGATAGCTCGTAACCTCTCCCGCTGATTTCGCCTTCGAAGGCTTCGACGATAGGAGGGAGATAGTAGGGATCTAACGAGGTCTTTCCGCCCTCGACCAGAAGCACAAAGCGCTCGCGTTCAATCTGGATCGGGCGCCGACCTGGCCCGACGAGAAACGTGCCTTTCCTTGCGATCCGCTCGAGGACCCCCTCCGCGACCAGCGAGCTTACGGCTTGACGAGCCGTCATGTAGGCTACGCCGTACTTTTCGGCGATATCCTTTTCGGAAGCGATCCTGTCTCCTGGCGCCCATGCCCCACTTTGGATCTCCTCGCGAAGGGACTGCGCAACGACGCTGTGCTTGGTCGCAAGCTGGCTGGAACTCTGCGTTGGGAT
>Ga0206960_1071_pt1 | contig 27196 bp, 32 predicted proteins | sample Alteio_BWOrgHeat_29_FD_153255 | JGI IMG/M metagenome (GOLD analysis project Ga0206960, IMG submission 153255) | Enriched cells from forest soil in Barre Woods Harvard Forest LTER site, Petersham, Massachusetts, United States -... | ecosystem: Environmental > Terrestrial > Soil > Temperate forest >... | reverse complement strand
AACACGCCCCGGAATCTTGCAAGCGCCCAGCCGGTATATGACGGTTCAGGAAATGGAAACGCCTGTATTATCTCCCGAACAAGCGACCACACTGCGCATTGCAATTGGAAAAGCTTTAGTCGACGCACAAATAATCAGGAGAACAGCTCGCGACGGCCATTAAAGATGATGATAAAAAACCGAGCATTTATAAAGCGTTACCAGACGCAATTGTTGATAAAGTATCGCGGCTAAAAATACCCGATATAGACAATCTCCAAATCGCAACCGAAGATGGAATACGTGACGGTGTAAAAACAAGTGGGGTCGCGCTAACTGATCGGCAGAAAAGAGGCATCGCCAAAGCGACGATGAGTGCCCTGCAGGATATGCAGATTGCCACCGTTAGGACATTCCGCTCCTAAAAATTACTCCTTTCCTCTTGAAACTACCTTGCAATGGGCCTATATCGCCCACACTGCGTCGCGTTTGTCGCGGCCCCACAGAACATTCTTACTTAAAATCAAAGGAGAAACCTATGAACATCAGACCCCTCGGCGACCGCCTAGTCGTAGAACGCATTGAGCAGGAAGAAAAATCTGCCGGCGGCATCATAATCCCCGATACCGCGAAGGAAAAACCCCAGAAAGCCAAGGTGCTCGCCGTCGGCGAAGGCAGCCGTGACGAGTCCGGCAAACGCATCCCGATGGATGTGCAAGTGGGCGACATCGTGCTGTTCACCAAATGGGGCGGCACAGAGTTCAAAGAAGGCGGCAAGGAATTGCTGGTCCTCAAAGAGAGCGACGTCATCGGCGTCATCGAAGAAGGCAAATCCGCTAAGAAGGCGGCGTAACTAAGAAGTTGCTGGTTTCTGGTTGCTAGCAACCCTTTACCAGCAACTAGCAACCAACAACTAGCAACGGAGTTAAAACAATGGCACAAGCTAAAGACATTCGCTTCGGCGGCGATGCGCGCGCGCAGATGCTGCAGGGCGTCGAAATCATGGCCCGCGCAGTGGGCGCAACGCTCGGCCCCCGCGGCCGCAACGTCGTGATCGACAAAGCCTTCGGTTCACCCCGCACCACGAAAGACGGTGTGTCGGTCGCCAAGGAAATCAACCTGGAAAACCGTTTCCAAAACATCGGCGCGCAGATGCTGCGTGAAGTCGCCAGCAAAACCAACGACCTCGCGGGGGACGGCACCACCACCGCCACCGTGCTCGCCCACGCCATCGTCACCGAAGGCGCCAAAGCAGTCGCCGCCGGCCTCAACCCGATGGATCTGAAACGCGGCATCGAGCAAGCCGTTGCGGCTGTCGTTGCCGAAATCAAAGGCAAATCCAAACCCGTCACCGGCAAAGCCGAATGGGCGCAAGTCGCCACTATCTCCGCCAACGGCGACCGTGAAATCGGTGAGAAAATCGCTGAAGCCATGGAAAAAGTCGGCAAAGAAGGCGTGATCACGGTGGAAGAAGCCAAAGGCCTTGAGTTCGAACTCGAGACCGTCGAAGGCATGCAGTTCGACCGCGGTTATCTCTCGCCGTATTTCATCACCAACGCTGAGAAAATGGTGGTGGAACTGGAAAATCCGTTCATCCTGATTTTCGAGAAAAAACTCTCCGGCCTGCAACAGATGCTGCCGCTGCTGGAAGCAGTCGTGCAATCGCAGCGCCCGCTGCTGATCATCGCGGAAGACGTGGAAGGCGAAGCGCTGGCAACTTTAGTTGTCAACAAGCTGCGCGGCGGCCTGAAAGTGGCTGCGGTGAAAGCTCCTGGCTTCGGCGACCGCCGCAAGTCCATGCTGGAAGACATCGCCATCCTCACCGCCGGTGAAGTGATCAGCGAAGACCTCGGCATTAAGCTGGAGAACGTCACCGTGAAGAGCCTCGGCCGCGCTAAACGCGTTGTCATCACCAAAGACGACACCACGATCGTGGACGGCGCCGGTGATGCGAAGCTGATCGAAGCCCGCTGCACGCAGCTGCGTTCGCAAGTGGAAGACACCAGCTCCGATTACGACCGCGAAAAACTGCAAGAACGCCTGGCGAAACTCTCCGGCGGCGTGGCCGTACTCAAAGTCGGCGGCGCAACGGAAGTGGAAGTCAAAGAACGCAAAGATCGCGTGGACGACGCTCTGCACGCCACCCGCGCTGCGGTGGAAGAAGGCATCGTTCCGGGCGGCGGCGTGACGCTGCTTTACGCGTCCAAAGCCCTAGACAAGCTGAAAGCAACCAATGACGACGTGCGCGCCGGCATACAGATCGTACGCCGCGCCCTGCAATCCCCGATCCGTCAGATCGTGGAAAATGCGGGCTTGGACGGCGCCGTGGTCGCTGGCAAATTGCTGGAGTCCAATGATACCAATCATGGGTTCGACGCGCAGAAGCTTGAGTACTGCGACCTGATCAAAGCCGGCATTATCGACCCCACGAAGGTTGTGCGCTGCGCGCTGCAGGACGCAGCCTCGGTCGCCGGCCTGCTCATCACCACCGAAGCCATCATCACCGACCGCCCGGACGACAAGAAATCCGGCGGCGGTTCCGGCGGCGGAATGGGTGGCATGGGCGGAATGGGCGGCATGGGCGATATGGACTTTTAAGTGAGGTTACAGGTGATGGGTTGTAGGTGATAGGCGGATAGTTTTTCACCCATAACCCATCACCTAACACCCATCACCCTCAAAGGCCGTGGAAGCGATTCCACGGCCTTTTTACGTGCTTACGTCATGGAATCTTCACAAAACCCGCGCCGGGGATGTGTTATAGTGTAAGTGTTGAATATTATGACTATTTCGCACCCACCCCCGTCATCCAAACTGCCGGATGATAAGAAAATGAATGTTCCCCAAGAGGTTATAACACCCGGGGACGCGGCGGCTAATTGCCCGCCAAGCCCGAAAGAGAAGCACCACACCACCGGCAATTGGATCTATGACGTGATGATTTACGGCTCCACGGCCTGGCTGGGCGTGGCCGTGGTATCCGCTCTATCGGCCCATGAAGCCATCCATGGCAACCACCGGGCGTTTAATTGGCTGCGTACGCTCAAAACCAGCGTCAGCGAAGGCATGCATAACAAGCTCTCCACCGGCCTTATGCGCAATTCGCCCAAAACGAAGATCGATGCTATCGCCAGCGACAGCGCCATGTTCCTCATGCTGGGCCTGGGCGGTTGCACGCTGATGGGGCCGCTTAAATGGATGGAGGATAACCGCCAGAAAAATGCCGCCTGCATCGACAATATGCTGGGCACCACCCCGCCCGACCCAGCCTTGATCGCGCATGAGCCAAAACAAAGCTGGCACAGCGTACTCACCGGCCGCGTTATTTCATGGGGTTCCAGCTACTTAGCTTATCTCGCGATGGGCCCGGATCTGACCGCAAAAATCAGCAAAGGCTTTGGCGAAGCGGCCACCAACGCATGGATGCATATGCGCCCGCATTCCAACCCGCTGAAAGTGCGGCGCTGGGCCGATATTGCGGCCTTCGACGCCACCTTCACGGCCATTACCGCCACCGCTACCTACGCCATCAGCCGCAGCGTGGCGCGCGCCGATGAACAAGGCACGCCTGCGACTGCACAAGGCGCCAGCTGGGCGGAGAAACACCCTGAAAAGGCAAAGACGGCACCGGTCAAACGCGGCGAACAATTCACGGATTACGCGCAAGCCCCAGGGCCCGAAACGCAGCCTACGCTCTAAGCGTAAGCCCGCCATCTTCATAGAATCTTCACAAAAAAACGCGGCGACGCGTGCTATCCTGATTCTAGGATGAAGAAGTCTGTTCAACTGATGGTAATGCATGCAACGCGAGACCGATAACCTCTTTAAAAACATGCGAAATTCGGCAGGTTCCGCCTCGCCGGGGCCGGAGGCTGAGCAAAACTTGCCGCCGGCCGACATGCCCGCGCCCGCCCCGGAGACGCAAGGAAAACGCAAAAAATTCACCTCGGTCGGCAAGCGCATCCACAACGAGCTGACCTATCGCGGCATCGACTTCTTGCTCAACTCCACCATCGGCGTGGCCTTCACCTACTGGACAACGCGCACCAGAAGCGGCGCCAGATATTTCGGCCAGCCCTTAACGAATTTTTTCAAAAGAGCGCTAAGCCCCGTGCTGAAATCCGAAGCGGCGCTAAACGAAGGCGCGCGCTGGGGCTCGATGTTCACCAGCATCATTGTCGGCGGCACGGCCATCATCCCGCCCATGGTGGCCATGGAGCACAAGGACAACAAAGAAAAAATGATTCGCTGGCTCGACCACAAAGTGCATGGGCCCGACAAGGTGGAAAGCGACCCGCGCTTTGAGGAGCAATATTGCGCCATCGGCGATGAACCGAAAAAGAATTTCACCACCGGCATGATCGCCCGCATCGCCGTGCTGATCCCCATGATCGGCGTGACGCTGATCCCCGAAGCCAACAAAGTCATGGTCAAATATCTCTACAACCCAATCGCTAAAGGCAGCAAAGCGCTGTGCAAAAGCGTTGGCTTTGAGCCGCGCAGACTCATGCAGCAAGGCGCGGTCGAAGTGGCCGACGGCGATATCAGCAAAGCCGCCAGCTTCGTCTCCGACTGGGATTTCATCCACCGCACGATCGGTTTCGATCTGGGCCTGACCTTCATTTATTCTTTCGCGCATGAAGCCACCTACAAAACGCTGGCGGCGTTCGGCTTCAAAACCACCGAGAACGGTGATGCGGCCGAGAAAAAAACATTCTGCGATACGCCGATGGAGAACGCTGCAACGACAGCAGCAAAGCCGAACCCCGAAACACGCGTGGACGCGCCGGAGAAACGCACGCGCCCCACGACAATGGCCCATGTCGCCGACTATACGCAGCGCCCGGAAACGGAGGCATCGCCCGTTTTATGAGCATGACCCCCACCACCGACAAAGAATCAAACGCCCCGAAACTCGAGGCGCAGAAGAAGTTCGACCAATGGGTTTACGGCGGCATTTCCTATTTCGCACAGGCCGCCACCGGCATTGTTTTGGCGCGTTGGATCCGCAACGGCAGCGGCAAGAAATATTTTGATGCAATGTCGCAATGGATGGGCCCGCGTGTCATCACGCCGCTTACCGGCAAGCTGGGCGAAGAAGCAGTCAAAGCCGCCGACTCACCAATTGTGGTGTCGACCATGATCATGTGCGGCAATGCCTTCTTGATTCCCGTCAAGATGATCGAGAATCACAAACCCGCCATCGTGCGCAAATGGCAATATGCGATCAATGCCAAACGCGAGAAAAAGGGCGAGATCATTTCCGAGGCGGAACGCAACGAGCAAGAAATGCTGCTCGATAAGCTGGAGAAAAAACCTAATCAAAGCTGGATATCGCTCGGCATCGCCCGCGCCGCAAGTTTAGTTGGCGTATACGCCGTGCTGTTCGGCATCGGCAATAAAAACAACATCGCGGCGGAAAAATTCTTCGCCGATGGCGTGCAGCATGGCATGAAAAATGCCGGCTTGAAGCAGATGGGCGAATCGGAAACGACCCAAAGCTACCTGCGCATGATCTTCAACGACGGATTCTACTCCGCCATCTCCGCCGGCGGCCTCTATGTGTGGTCACATTTCGTTATGCCACCGAAGAAAAAACCCTCCGGCGAAGCACTGCTGGATGTGGGCGAAGAATTAGCGGAAGAAATTACGGATATCACCACGCCGGCCACGCGCAAGAAACCCGAGCAAGACTGCCCCACCGGCCGCTGCCCGAAAGAACCCACCAGCCGCTTGGCAGCGCTGAAGAGCCTTAGCACGCAGCCAGAGCAGGAGGCGTCGGTAAACGTATGACCCAGCCTACCTCCATGCCGCCGCCCGATACACAAACAGAAGCCATGCCGCTTCCCAAGAAGCGCAAGAAAATCGCGGCGGAGAAGCAGTTTGATATGTTGGTCTATGGTGGACTAGGCGGCGTTATAACCACCGCTATTTCCGTTATAGGCGCAGATTGGGTCAACCATGGTTCCGGCAAGGAGAAATGCGCTAGAATTTCAGAACGCATCGGCACACGCCTTAGTCAATGGAGCGGCGGCACGCATGTGGTCTGCACGCGCGTGGCCCATAGCTGGCTGCTTACCGCCGGCTTGATGATGGGCGGCTTGGCCATGCTCATTCCAATGAAAAAAGCCGAAGACAATAAACCTCAATGGGTACGCCGGCTGCATGAACGCCACGTCGCAGCACGTGCGGCGCGCGGTAACCCGCTGTCTGAAAAAGAGCAACAGGAAGCCGAGGTGGCACTAGCGGTATTAGATAAAGAACCAAAACAAACCTGGGGTTCGATATTGACTGGGCGCGTAATTGGATCGCTGGGCGTAACCGTGGTGCTGGGAGCCGCTGCCCTGCCTATCAGAGCGTTCTCATCGGGCTTAGGTAATTTTGCCGCAAACGCGCTTGCGCGACCAGCCACACGCCAACACAATTTCATCAACCGGGTCGGCGAAGCGAGCGTGTTGGATGCCATCTGCGTTTCGATCTGCACTGGCACACTTTATGTATGGACACACTTCCTCTTCCCGCCCCACAAGAAAAAAGGTGCCGTGGAACAGATAGATCCTACTGCACCACATCCGGAAATACTTGAGCCTCATCAAACCGACAGCACTACCACCACCTCGCATGCCGAGCGCGTAAAACCCGCAGGAAATTTCCGCGAGCGCGCCGTGGTGAGCGAGCAATCCAACCTCCAACCATCGTTATAGCCCCATGTTGTCACATAGTATTCACAATCACCGCCACGCAACATATGCTATAGATTTTAGTAGGAAGAACGCGCGCGCCCTGAGCCGAAAGAGTGTGATGTAATGTTCCAGCCGCCAACCTCCACCACGCCTCCCGCCCCGGCGAATATGACGCTGCCGGATAAGGAAGGCGTGCCGAAATTCGCGGTGCCGACTGAAGAGAGCGCGGGCGAAAAATTCTTCAACCAACTCACCTATACCGGCATCGGCTATTTTCTGAATCTCGGCGTCTCCGTCGTCCTGTGGGATTTCCTGATGGATGGCCGCGGCCGGGCAGTGTATAAAAATGTGTCCAAGGGCCTGAATGCCGGGTTCAAGGCGGTGGGCATCAAAGAAGGCAGTGCGCTGGCCGGCACCATTACCAAAATGAGTTTCTCGCCGCTGGGCGGCCACTTCACCATGATCCCGCTCAAAATCTCGGAAGACCATGCGCGCTATATCACGCACAAGGCCAATTGCTATCTGGATAAGAATTACCAATACAAAGACCTGCAGGCCAGTTGGAACACGCCGGAAGAATATCTGCCGCCGATGATGGACGAGCCCACCGAAGCTACCTGGGGCCAGACCGCCATTCGCCGCGGCATTGGCTGGGCGACGGTGACGGCGGCGGGTACAGGCCTTGCTAAGATCGGGCTAGAAAAACCGCTGGAAAACGGCACGCTACGCGCCTTCAACAAAGGCATCGACCTGACAGGCAACCAAGGTCTGAAACGCCTCAGCCAGAAACCGCTGGTGTCGCGCTATATAAAACTGACCGCGCTGGATTCTTACTTCACCGTAATCACGGCGGCGGTAACCTATATGACGAACAATATGTTCGGCGAGAAACACGGGTCGCATCACCCCGCGCCGGAAGAGCAGACGCTCAGCACGCCGCAGCCCACCGTCGTACTCACCGCGCCGCTGCAGCGTAAAGACGCTGGTCACGAGGCCGCACTACACGGCAATCACGTGGCGCGCATCGCGGCAGAAAAAATGGAGAACAGCGAACCGGCAACGCTTTCGCCGGTATAAACGCTGGTTAAGCTGCAGCCGAAGCCACTTCTTCTTTTTGTTCTTTTTTGGATTTGCGAGCCGCACGTTGCACAGGCTTTGTGCTCACCACGCCGGCTTTGTTGAGGAACAAATGCACGCGGTGCGAGGGAAGCGCGCCTACGGAGAGCCAATATTTAGCGCGCTCGGCATCCACCTCTAAACGCTTGGGGTCGGTGTCCTTCAGCAGCGGGTTGTAGCTACCGATGCGTTCGATGAAATCACCGTCGCGGGCACTGCGTGAGCTGGCCACTACGATGCGGTAAAAGGGACGTTTTTTGGTGCCGCCGCGGGCAAGACGAATGCGGGTGGACAAAGGCTATACTCCTCGAAAATGATACGAAAGGGAGGGCGTGTATAGCCCAAAACGACCGCCGCGTAAAGCGTTAATTTCGCTGGGTTCGGACCGGGGAATGCATTATATCTATCCCTATGGAAAATAGCTATTTGTGGCTTAAGGGCTTACATATTATCGCCGTTATCAGCTGGATGGCAGGGCAGCTCTACCTGCCGCGCCTGTTCGTGTACCACGCCTCCGTCGCCCCCGGCTCGGAGGCCGACCAACTGCTGCAAACCATGGAACGCCGCCTGCTGCGCGCCATTATGACCCCCGCCATGATCGCCACCTTCATCCTCGGGTTCCTGCTCGCCATGAAAATTCACGCCTTCGACCCGCAAAATGGCGCCTGGCTGCATGTAAAGCTGCTACTCGTGCTGCTGCTGGCCGCCAGCCACGGTTTTATGAGCGCCACCCGCAAGCGGTTTATGCGCGGCGAAAATTTCCGTACACCAACTTTTTATAAAATATTCAATGAGATACAGACCATTCTCATGGTGGTGATTGTGATGCTAGTCGTGGTAAAACCGTTTTAAATTGACAATAATTAAATAAATGCTAGCCTGAAAAATGAAAAATGATGGTGCAAATAGCTCTGAGAATACGCAACCCATTTCGTGCAGTCCTGAAGAAGCGGAACAACTTATTTTAAATAGGGTTCGAAGCTTTCTCAACACATACAGCCTAAGCCTACGCATCTATGCCGGAGAGCTTACAGACTCCGCCGCGCCTGTTTTGGCTAAAGCCTATGATTACATGAAATCCGCGGAGTATGAGAGAGCCTCTGACCGAAGAGATCGCGCCGGACGAATTGAAGAGAGTTTGGAGCACTTGGAGCAAACAAGAAAGCTTAAAGAGCTTCGCCCTCCTTATAAATCCCCTAAGAAAATGGGCGATGGCGATTTATTTTGGTATGATGCGGCGCTGTTAGCAATAGCAGCTAACTTAAGCCCCACGCCTCTTCAGCTTGATCGCGCAACAAAGAAAATGGAAGAGACGCAAGATTTTTCCAGCACGGATCCGCAACTTCGCGATACGCTGGCCACGGCCAGGGCGGAAGCGCGGGCGATAAGCGATTTTATAAATAATATTGAGTTAATAATTCCTGAGCAGGTTACCCCTACGGATAATCCGAAGGACGTCGATGTGACAAAAGAAAAGAAACCACGAAAAGGCAAATAAGAGCACGCATTTTAAACATTGACACTTCGTAAAACTATATATAGGTTGGTCTTATTCTTGTGCCGTCCGGCGCTCGCGGCTTTCTAAGTGCATAGTCGCCCTGAATACTTTCCCTTAACTCCGATTCCCCTTTTAAAGAAAAATATCCATGAAACTCCAAGAGCTTAAGCGCAAGAACGCAGACGAATTGCTGCAACTTGCCGAATCACTGGGCGTCGAAAACGCCAGTACCCTATTGAAACAAGAGATGATTTTTGGCATCCTCAAGCGCCATGCCGACAATGGTGAGATCATCACCGGCGAGGGCGTAATTGAGATTTTGCAGGACGGTTTTGGCTTTTTGCGTTCCCCGCTGGCCAATTATCTGGCCGGGCAGGACGATATTTACGTCGGCCCGCAAATGGTGCGCCGTTATGGTTTCCGCACCGGCGACACGGTGGAAGGCGAGATCCGCGCGCCCAAGGACGGCGAGCGTTATTTCACCCTCACCAAAGTCACCGCCATCAATTACGATGAACCGGAAGCCATCAAGCACCGAATCAATTTCGACAATTTGACGCCGCTCTATCCGGAAAAGCGCATCCACCTCGAAGTGGAGCCTAAATCCACCAAGGAAAAGGTGAATTACGCCATGCGCGTGGCCGATATCATCTCGCCGCTGGGCTTTGGCCAGCGCGGGCTGATCGTCGCCCCGCCACGCACCGGCAAAACCGTGCTGCTGCAAAACATTGCGCATTCCATCACCGCCAACCATCCCGATGCATTCCTAATCGTGCTACTGATCGACGAACGGCCGGAAGAAGTCACCGACATGCAGCGCACCGTGAAGGGCGAAGTCGTATCGTCAACGTTTGACGAACCGGCCACCCGCCATGTGCAGCTCGCCGAAATGGTGATCGAAAAAGCCAAGAAATTGGTGGAGCACAAAAAAGACGTGGTGATTCTGCTCGACTCCATCACTCGCCTGGCGCGCGCCTACAACACCGTTGTGCCGTCATCCGGCAAAGTACTCACCGGCGGTGTGGATGCCAACGCGCTGCAACGCCCGAAACGCTTCTTCGGCGCCGCGCGTAACATCGAACACGGCGGCTCGCTGACCATCATCGCCACCGCGCTAATCGAAACCGGCAGCCGTATGGACGAAGTGATTTTCGAAGAGTTCAAAGGCACCGGCAACAGCGAAATCGTGCTCGACCGCAAACTTGCCGACAAACGCACCTTCCCCGCCATGGACATCAACAAATCCGGCACGCGCAAGGAAGATCTCTTGGTCGACAAGCAGACGCTGACCAAAATGTGGGTCATGCGCCGCATCCTAAACCCGATGGGCCCCATCGACGGCATGGAATTCCTGCTCGAGAAGCTGAAGGATACAAAGACCAATGCGGAGTTTTTTGAGAAGATGAATAGTTAGAGAGAATCATGCCGGAAATCTGTAGGTTCTTCGAAATCGTTATCTACATGTATTTCAATGAGCACAACCCGCCGCATTTCCATATAAAATACCATGATTTTCGCGCCCAGATGGCGATTGCCACGCTTGAGATTATGGAAGGAGAATTGCCGCCCAAGCAATTGCGGCTAGTTACTGATTGGGCCAGGCTGCATCAAACTGAATTACTGAAGAATTGGAATAGCTTGCAGGAAACCGGCACATTTGGTAAAATAACGCCACTAACGTGAGGAATATTCATGATTTACGTCACGCGCGCCGAATACGCCGGAGAGTATAAATTATCGCTTTCCTTCAGCGATAACCGGCAAGGTATTGCCGATCTCGAACAAGCGCTGAAACATGACCACCGCCCCATTTTTCGCGAGTTGACGGATATAGAAAAGTTCAAACGCTTTCGAGTGGATGCAGATACGGTGGTGTGGGAAAACGGCCTCGATCTGGCGCCTGAATATTTGTATCAGAAGCTGAATTTGTAAGTACCCGTATGGGCAGTGATGAGCAAAACCCTTTTAGTACTACGCGCAGGAGCTTTCTGAAAATTGCCGCTGCGGCGGCGGCGCTTGGCGGCAATAGACACCCTGCGAAACCACCAAACACAGACAGCCCATCACCTTCTCTTCCTACCGAGCTTGAGTATGTCGGGGAGAGTGCCATTGAATTAAGCCCCGAAATGGGCCCTATCATGTCCTGGAAAGAAGCCGCCCCGAAGATTTTCTTGGAACCTTACGGCGGCAAGAAAGTGCCGCTGCCATGCACGCAAGACGAGCAATCCTGGCGGGACTATCTGACCGAGCAAATAGAGCCCTTTAGAGCAGATTATGCGTATTTTGCTGAGCTGCTTGAGAATCCGGAAGGATTTTCAGGCGGCAAGCAATTGAAGGATGAAGTACTGACTATATTTCCTGAAGGATATACGTGGCGCGCATTTCTTCGCATGAAGTTGGAAGATAGCATGCAGCATATGCCCACCGCCTTTCAGGAACCCATGAGAAAATTCAGTCAGGAATTACTCGACCTGCACGCACCGTTATCCGCATCAGAACAAATCGCTCAAGAATCACCGCAGAGTGCAATCTCTGGCAATCCGCTTCTGTCTTCAAATCACATACATCTTGCGCTACAAAGCTCCATACATGATTCCGCGCATGAACCAATGGGCGAAGACGTTTCCTTATCGGCACCAGAACAAACCGCCTTGGAGTCACCAGAAACTGAATCTACCGCGACAGATATAGTTCCTTATCGCTCCTCTTCTACTCTGGATTTGCCGAAGGATCTTTGAAACCCAAACGGCTTATGGAATGGCGGCCCCAATCCCCCGCACCTTCCTATCCGCAAACGACATCAGGACGCCCTGCTTACGGAACGCCTCCAGCACCGCGATCATCACTTCGCTTTGCGGGGCGCGCCTTCCGTCACGCACGTCGGGAATCCAGAAGGCCAGGGCGTAGGTGACGCCCATATCGGTGAATTCGGTAACATGACATGCGGGTTCAGGGTCTTTCAGGCATAGTGAATGCGCGCGGGCGGCGTCCAGCATGATGCGCTTCACCTGCTGCGGGTCGGCCTCATAAGCGGCGTTGATTTTAATTTCGACGCGCACGCGCGGGTTGGTAAACGTCCAGTTGGTAAAGCGCGAGGAAGTGAGCTCCTCGTTGGGCACTACCACTTCGCGGCCATCCGCCGTTTCCAGCAGCGTGTAGCGCATATGCAGCTGGCGCACCCAACCCGTGTTACCGCCAATCTCCACATAATCGCCGATTTTCACCGAGCGCTCGAGCAAAATGGCGATGCCGCTCAGGAAATTTGCCGCGAAGCGTTGCAAACCCAGCCCGATCCCGACGCCCAGCGCGCCGCTGAACACTGCCAGCGTCGTCAAATCCACCCCCACCACTTCCAGCGTAATGAGCACGGCCACCGTATAAGCGGATACGGTGAACAGCTTCACCGACAGCTCGCGCACATTGTAACTCATGGACGACACGCGGCGCAGATAATCCTCCAGCGTTTTGGAAAGCGTGCGCGCCAGCCAGAACATGAATACGCACACCACCACGCCATGCACCACGCCCAGCATGGAAATTTTCAGCTTGCCGATTTCAATGTCCGTCTCCGCCAGATACATATGCACCGAATGACCGATGCCGAGCGCATGCAGCGTCGCGCCAAATACGATAAACGCGCTGAGAAACACCGCCACTGGCTTGGTGCGCACGATCAAAATCACAAACCGCACCAGCAGCCACGCCACCGCCAGGTGCAGCGCGTGGTTCACAATCAGGCCGGGGCCATGAAGATAGACATCCACGCTCTGCGTCAGCGTGAGCAGGAGTGCCGCGTAAAGCGGGGTCAACATGCGCGCGAAACGGCGCTTGGTATCCTTCGAGAATTGTAGGCGGGTGATGATAGAGCGGCGGCGCAGCCCGCGGCGCGTCAGCACGCCGAGCAAAAACGCAACAGCCAGTGCGCCGCAGACCAGCAGCATATCCAAATACGACTCAGGGGTTTGTAATGCTTGCAGAAAGCTTACAGCGGAGCTATGAAAGGTGGGTGGCAGTGCAGCAGCAGAAGGTGAGGAATCCATGGCGCATGATATAGCCGCCCTTTACGCCATCCGCAAGCGGCGCCGTGCGGGGTTTACCCTGCTTGAATTGTCGATCGTCGTGTTAATCATCGGCATCATCACCAGCATCTCGCTGTATTTCGGCGTGGCGGCGATTGCCAATGCGCGCGTCAGCCAAACCAAAGGCAAGCTCGACCGCATCGAGCACGCGCTGGAGATTTACCGCGAACAAACGGGCCTGTTTCCCTGCCCGGAAAACCTCGCCACACAAACCGGTAATGCCGACCCTAACCCCGGCACGTGCAGCGGAATACCCGCGGCGTATAACGATAGTAATGGTGCTGCGCCGTGGCATAAAGTGGCTGAAGGCGGCGTGCCGTATCAAACGCTCAGCCTGCCTGAGGATTACATGTATGACGCCTGGGGCCATCGTATTCTCTACGCGGTAGATACGAAGATGACGCAATACGACGCGTTCAAAAATGCATCCATTTACGATCAGTGCGCCGCTATTCGCGTGCTCGACCAACCGCTGCCGGGCGGCAATGACCGCACCGCCATTCCCGGCGGCGCTGTCTATGTACTGGCCAGCATGGGTCCCAATGGCCATGGCGGCATGGCTAAAAGCGGCGTGCGCTACAACGCCGGCTCGACCGATCCGGGCGAGCTTGCCAATTGTAATTGCGATAATACCGCCACCTTATTATCGCCTTTCGTTCCATTGTTTGTGCAGAAAGACATTACCGGCACGTTCGACGATTTGGTGCGCGATAAAGAGCGCTGGCAGATGCAAACGCTGGAGGAGAGCAATTTGCCGGTCTATGCCGGCCCGGAATTCGCCATCGGCAACGGCAGCGGCGTGAGTTTTTACGGCAAAAACTGCGACACCTATACCAGCCTCAGCACATTCAGCTTCACCGGCACCACCAATGGCATCGCCGTCTCGCCGGACGATGTATTCTGGGCGGTGGCGCATGGCGGCTCGCCTTACCTAACGATTTATCAGCGCGATGTCACCTCCGGCCAACTCCTTGATATGAATCTACCCGCCATCTCGGGAGACGCCAATGCCGTGGCGTTTTCACCCACCGGAACCTATGTAGTGGCAGGGAACAATGCCGCGCCTTATCTCTATGTGTTTAAAAATACCGCCAGTATATTCAGCCCGCTCAGCGGCGCTGCGGGCTTTCAAACGCTACCGGCAGCGGCCGTAAGCAATGTCGCTTTCTCTTACGCAGATCAGTATGTTGCCGCTATAAGCGGTGGCTCCGTACTGGTATACATAAGAAGCGGAGATGCCTTTCTTCCCATGCCCGGCACGCCCGTGCTTCCGGGCGCCACTTCGGTGGCGTTTTCTCCCAGCGGCCAAGTGCTGGCCATCGCCAGTCCAACAGGAATATCCTTATATAAAACATCCGATTTGGCGAACCTTACGCCAGCCATGGCTTTTGCCAACACTCCCGATCCACAGGTGGTCGGCGCCAGCAGCCTATCCTATAGCGCCGGCGGCATTTATCTCTCAGCCGCCAAACCCTTAGGTGGGGTTACGGTCTACCGCGTGAATACGGATACGGGCACCTTGGGCGCCATGGTGGCCAATGCGCTAAATTCCCCAGGCACTTACGCGGTGAATTTCTCCCCCCGCCAGGACACGCTGGGCATGGCCGCATCGCTGGGGGCAAATTCCTATATGTATTCGTATGTTCCCAATACGGATGCTTTTAGCAATAATGCAACAATCGCCGTGCAAGGCAACGCCATCGCCATGCGCTATTAACACTTGACGGCGCCCCGCCCTTAGGCTATCAAAACCGCCCTTTCATAGTGTTATCTTTCTCAAGGAGACCCCCATGTCGCGCCGTTGTGATTTGACCGGAATTGGTAGCCAAACCGGACATAAAGTATCGCACTCCAACCACAAAACGTTGGTGCGTTTCATGCCCAATCTGCAGCAGGTTTCCCTACGCAGCGACGTGCTGGACGGCACGGTGCGCCTGCGCGTCACCGCCGCCACGCTGCGTAGCGTGGAACATAATGGCGGCCTGGATGAGTTCCTGCTGACGCGCTCCGACAGCAAACTCACCGACAAAGCCAAGCGCCTGAAGCGCAAAATTAAGAAGCAAGTCGCCGCGAAAGCTGCTTAAGCACTACGCGCTTTTCGGTCTTCGAACAGCGCCGTCAATTCCTGCGTCATCACTTCCGGCAAGCGCTCAATGTCTGAGAGCGTGACCGCGCGTTTGTAATAGCGCGTCACATCGTGGCCAATACCGATGGCCAGCAACTCCACCTTGCCCTGGCTCTCCACCTGGCGAATCACTTCGCGCAAATGCTGGTCGAGATAATTGCTGCCGTTGGCGGTAAGCGTCGTGTCATCCACCGGCGCGCCGTCGGAGATCACCATCAGAATGCGCCGCCGCTCGGGCCGGTTGTTCAAGCGGTTGCACGCCCATACAATCGCCTCGCCGTCGATATTTTCCTTCAGCACGCCTTCCTTCAGCATCAGCCCCAGATGCAGCCGCGCGCTGCGCCAGGGCGTGTCGGCACTCTTATATATAATGTGTCTGAGATCATTCAGCCGGCCGGGCTCCAGAGGCCTGCCCTCGCGCAGCCATTGTTTATAGGCCTGGCCGCCTTTCCATTCGCGGGTAGTGAAGCCCAGAATTTCCGTGCGCACGCCGCAGCGCTCCAGCGCCAGCGCCAGCACTTCCGCCGACAGCGCCGCGATGGTGATCGGCCGGCCGCGCATCGACCCCGAATTATCGAGTAGCACGGAGACGACCGTATCGCGCGCCGAGCTATCGCGCGCCTGCTTGTAAAACCCGCCCTCCCACGGCCGCGCAATCACGCGCGCCAGGCGGCGATTGTCGAGCAGGCCCTCATCGTGGTCGTAACTCCAATCGCGGCGGCTGCGTGCCAGCAGCTTATGCTGAAGCTTGGCCGCGAGCTTAGCCGCCGCGGTTTTCACACCAGGCAATTTCTGCTCCAACTGGCGATAGAGCCCCGCCAACTCGGCGCGCGGCGCCAGCGCCGCCGCATCGACGACTTGATCAAATGCTGTTGTGAAGGCGTGATAAGGCTGCTCGCTCTCTTCCTCAGCGCCCACCGGCGGGTGATTGGAGCCGGGCTGATCGGTGGTTTCCGCCTCCGCCTCGCCCGCCGCATCCGGCGGCGCGGAGCCGCCCACATCGGAAGGCAGCGGAGTGGATTCCGCCTGGCCGGCGGGCTGCGGCTTGGGCTTTGCCGCCTCGGCTTGTTTCTGCTCGGCGGAATTTGCGCCTTCGGGCGTGCGCTTGAGGCTCGGCTGACCGGCCTCCGGCTGCGCGATACATTCCAGCGCTTCCAGCAGCGCCTGTGTTTTTTGCGCAAAGAGCTGCTGATTGCCCGCCGCACCGAGCAGCGCTTTGAGCTCTCCGGGCGCTCGCCTAGAAATCTCATCTCGCCAATGCGCCACCAGCGGCTCGAACCCAATGGGCGGCACTTCGCCCAGCAACTCCTGGCGCAGTAGAAATGAGAGTGTGGCGGGCAAGCCCTGCTCCTGCTGCGTATGCTCGGCGCGCACGCTGACATTGCGCCGCACGCCCTGCATCACCGCCCCGCCCAGCGCATCCACCCGCGCCTCCTCCAGCGCATCGAAAATCGGCCCCGCCTGCACATCATCCGGCCGCAGCCGCGCATGCACCCCCGCATCGTGATAGCGCACCATCAGCGCCGTATGATCCGCCTCACCACGGGCAAGCGCCATCTCTCCCACCACAAACGGCGCCTGCACGTCGCGCGAACGGGCGAGGGCACGGGTTGCGGCGTCGAGGGCTTCGTGGGGTTTTTGTTGCATTTTGTTAAGGAATGGATCAGGGTATTAGCACATTATCAGCCCCACCAGAAATAAAGCAATAACATGCGCAGAGACAAAGAGTCCGTCGTGATCGATGAGGAAAAATATAACTTGTTTTTGAAGGAGCTTCGAGAACACACAGATTCGCTAACCGCTCTTTTCTTTTACAGACTGGATATGGCCGCGCAGAAAGATAAAAAGCCCGATTATACATATATCGTAGATTTTCTCCAACGAAACACCTGGATGTTTCAACGCGCTACGCCGCTGCCATCTTACTATCCGTTACGCTTAAACAGTTGGGAACGCAAGGTGCTCAAAGATTGCTACACTCAATGCTTTCTCAGTAAAAAAGAAGAGGAGCTATTAAACCGCAGAGATCTTTCAAAACAGTTGGCGAAAACTGGTATCGGCATCAGCGCAGCCGCCAAGGTATGCGCTCACTTTGTTAACCAACCGGAATACAGAGCAGCATACTTAAAGGATCAGGTATACAATTTATGTGATCTTATTGCTTACGGAGACCATATAACCGATGGTGAGAGGAAAGAACTAGGCAATGCCGTAAATGACGTGCTGAATCTTTCCCCTTCTAAAAAACTTGACATTATTGGTGCAGATCAAAAAACAGTGAATACGCTGGCAGCAACCATATACCGGCACTACCCTAATCAACCAGATGCGTTTGAGCCCTTTTTTGCAGAACTGAAAAAAAGAATGGGCAAAAATTCTGCGCTCGATAAATATAAACATCCGGTTCCCCACGCACATATGGCATATGAAGACTTCAATAACGCATCGAATATATTTCTTGCGCTGGCGATTCTTGGCATCGGTATCGCCGGCGATGCCGAGATAAAATTACATTGCACCCACTCTGATAAACGCCAAAAGACGGAGTTCAGCCACAACTGGGCCACAGCTCAGCTTATTAGCGAGCTCGAACCGCAGCTAATCAAATCCGCTGAAGCCATGTTTCCGCAAGTAACCATAACGCGCCTATAAGCTCACATTAAAACACCGCTGATAATATTCAGCCAATATATGCCGCTCCGCCCAGACTATCCACCCGCGCCTCCTCCAACGCATCGAAAATCGGCCCTGCCTGCACATCATCCGGCCGCAGCCGCGCATGCACCCCCGCATCATGATACCGCGCCATCAACGCCGTATGGTCCGCCTCCCCGCGGGCAAGCGCCATCTCGCCTACGACATACGGCGCCTGCACCTCGCGCGAACGGGCAAGGGCGCGGGTGGCGGCGTCGAGGGTTTCATGAGATAGTGGTTGCATAAATCTTTAATTTATATTAATATAAGCCCGATTTCACTTTATTATTCACCTATGTCCGATAAAAAGCCACCCAAAACACCCGGCAATGATGGACCAAATGCGATAGAGCGTGACTTTCTCGGCACACTCGCCGCCGTGCTTGGCGTGGGCATCGCCCCGGAGAAAAAACCCTCGCTGGAGGAAATTATCAGCACCGCTTTGCGCGATGATCCGCAGCGATTGGATGCGGTAATGGCTGCCGTACCAGGTTTGACGGAAAAACTTTTAGTCCATCCTCGTGTATACGAGCACATACGAGCTTCCACGCTCAATTTAACCAGATTAAACCATCAAGAGCTAATCGCATCCAATGCCTCTTTAAGAGAAGAGTTGGCGACAAGAGAAACTGCATATGAGATAGCCGAGATCAATTTTAACGCCGGAATGGAACGAACGAAAAAGCTGACCGAGGACTTGAAGCAGCTTCAGGACTCCACCAAACAACAACTGAATCGCCTACCGTTATATATAGGAGGAACTGCCGCGGTGGCGGGATTGGTTGGACTAGGAGTGGGTTTTGGTATCGCCTCTTCATTATCCGAGCGGCCTGAGGCACCCTCCGCTTTGAATAGGCCGACTATACAGCGGCAAGCGGAAGTAGACCCCCGGAACACCGCCCAAGCCGGTGCGCGAAAAGCCGTCTTTCTCGGAAAACGTATTGCTGGGGCGCGCCATACATAGAGACGTATACGCACCCGGTTATTTCGGGGAAATACTGAAACTCTCCGTGTCACCCGAGCCGGAGGAAAAAATCGCCGTAACCTGGAATGTATATACGCCCGAGGGAACCGCGCAGCGTAGCTATCGTTTCGATATGAAAGAAGTAGCGGAAGGAGAAGTGGCGATAGACCCTATAACCGGGCACCGCACGGAGAAAGACAAAGCCTTGAAGCTGGATCGCAATGATCTTTCCTTGGCGAGTATAGCCAATAACCTCGCCGCTTCGATCGATTTAGCAATCAAACACCCGGAGGATTCCTTGAAAAGTGTTGAGGCGTTTTACCAAGAAGCGGGAATTGATCCTAAACTTAGCGACGAGAATAAAAAACGCTATGAATCGTATACGACAATTGAAACCTTGTCGGACCTGAAAAAATGCGGTCCCTTCTGGAAACCGCTACTCGATTCGGCTGAGAAATTAGATAAAGAGACCAATCATAAGTACGAATTTAAAAATAAATGGAATACATTTATGCTGAGTCTTAGCCAGGGCGAGAATGAAAAAGCAATAAGCGTATTAGAAGAAATAAAAACAGCCATGAAGGCCATGGAAGCAGCGCAGAAACCGGAAGATAAACCATTAGATTTAGAGCGCATTAAAACAGAAGATATTGACGCCTATGTAATAGATGTAAAGCGACACCGGGACTTAGGAGAATTATATAGTAAGAGCGCGCAGCGCGACCCGAGCCCACCCTCGCTTCATGACCGCAATCGGTGAGCGGCGTTAAATCGCCACATTAAAACACCGCTGATAATATTCCGCCAATATATGCCGCTCCGCCTCGTCGCATTTGTTGAGGAAGGTGAGGCGGAAAGCAAGGTGGATGTCGCCGAACAGGGCGGCGTTTTCAGCCCAGGTGATGACGGTGCGCGGGGACATGACGGTGGATAGGTCCCCCTGCGCAAAGCCTTCGCGGGTGAGGTTGGCCATGGCGATCATGCGTTTCAGCGCGTCTTCGTCCATGCCCTCGGCCCGGCCTTTGACCACGCGCAATTCCTGGTCCTCAGCTAAATAATTCAGCGTGGCGACGACCTGCCAGCGGTCCATCTGGCCCTGGTTGATCGGCTGTGTGCCGTGATAAATGCCCGCCGCATCGCCCAGACCCACCGTGTTGGAAGTCGCGAACAGGCGGAAATAGGGGTGCGGGGTGAGCACGCGGTTCTGGTCGAGCAGCGTCAGCTTGCCGCTGGCCTCCAAAATACGCTGGATGACAAACATCACATCCGGCCGGCCGGCATCATACTCATCAAACACCAACGCCACCGGCCTCTGCAGCGCCCAGGGCAGGATGCCTTCCTGAAATTCGGTGACCTGCTTGCCGTCTTTCAGCACAATCGCGTCGCGGCCGATCAAGTCGGTGCGGCTGATATGCGAATCGAGGTTGATGCGGATGCATGGCCATTTCAGCCGCGCCGCCACTTGTTCGATATGCGTCGACTTACCCGTACCGTGCAGCCCCTGCACCAGCACCCGGCGGTTATGCTGAAACCCCGCCAGAATCGCCCGCGTCACCTCCGGCACAAACACATAGGCCGGGTCCACCTCCGGCACATGGTCATCGGCGCGGCTAAAAGCGGGCAGCTTGCCATCCGGCTTCAGGCCGAAGGCTTTGGCGGCGGATATAGTCGTATCGGGTGCGTCGAGCATAGGGCAAGGTGATGGGTTATGGGTTTTAGGGAATGGGTTTACTTGCTTGCAACCCACCACCCATCACCTATCACCTCTCTCATAGAGCGCAAGCAGATAGGTGTAGGATGCCGTGATCGCCTTGAATTTTTCTTCCATCGTGCGGTCACCGGCATGTAAATCCGGGTGGGTGCGCTTGACCAGGGCGCGGTAGTGTTTTTTTAGCTCGGCGGGGGTGCAGGGGCGCTCCAGCTCCAACGCCGCCAGCGCGCGGCGCTCCTTCGGGTGAATGCGCGGGCCGTTTTTGCGCGACTTATATTCCGCACCCAGAAATTTACGCAGCTCCTCCTCCAGCATGGCGCGATACTCAGCGCCTTTGCGCCCGCCGACATCCTCACGCGCCCAGGTGGGGCGGTGGCCGGTGACGGCATCGTGCATGAAGGCTTCGATTTCATGCGCGCTCATACCGGTAAAATAATTCCATTTCTGGTTATGCTCGCGGATGTGCTCCAAGCAGAGCCAACGATAGTCATGCAGCGACTCGCGCGAACGCGGGGCGCGATATTCACCCATTTCGACGCAACCCACGGCATCACATGCCTGGGGTGAAGGGGGCCCTTCCGGGGTGTTTTTAGCCTTTTTACGACCTGCCATAGGCTTCAATCTATCACCTAATTTGTTAAATTACAATACCTTGAATCAACTGACTTGCCAAAAGGACCAAATTTAGTTAAAATTTTATGTATATGCGAGATTGTTTTAAAACTTTTTTAAGTACCCGGCCCGCTCCGCTGCTTTGCATCGGTGTCGTAGCCCTCGCCGGTATCGCCGGTGCGTTCGCCGCCGGCAAGTGGCACGCCACGCACGTCCCGTCAATCAACCGCATCGATACGCCCGTCTCCGCGCTGCCGTCTTTGCCTGGCGTGCTGACCGCGCACGAAGCCGCGACCTACCGTTATATCTTCAACGCCCAAAAGGCCGGCGACTGGAAAGCCGCCAATGCCAAGCTCGCCGAAGTGCAAGACACACTCCTTCTCGGCCATGTGCAGGCGCAGCGCTATCTCAGCCACAGTTACAAACCCGCCTCGCAGGAGTTATCCGGCTGGCTGGCCACCTATAGCGACCACCCGCAGGCTTACGAACTCTCCAAAGTCGCGGTAGCGCATGCCGTTCGCGCCCCCGCCCTTGCCCCGCACCCAACCCTGTCAGGCTATGGCGACGACAACGGCCTGGCCCGCACCAGCGAAGACCCCATCCTCGCCAATGCAGCCCTACACTTATATAATGGTGCACCGGGCGAAGCTTACAAGCTCGCCATTCACAGCCAGCTGCCCGCCGCACATTGGATCGCCGGCCTTGCCGCCTGGCGCGTACGCGACATCAACGCCGCCGCCCGTCATTTCAGCCTGATGGCCGACAGCGACACCGGTCTTTCCCCCTGGGAAAAATCCGCCAGCGCTTTCTGGGCCTACCGCGCCTTCGACGCCAAGGGCGAGCATGGCAAAGCCTCACGCTATCTAGAAATGGCCGCTTCGCACCCGCGCACGTTTTACGGCATAATGGCACGCAAAGCCCTGGGACGCCCGCTGGACATCAACGCAGACGTGCCGCCCTCGCTGGACGGCACCTCGCTCACCGCGCTCTATGCCAACCCGGTTATCAAACGCGCCGTGGCACTGGTGCAGGCCGGTCAGAACGACCTCGCCGAAGCCGAGCTGCGCGCACTGTTCCCCACGCAAGACCGCCCGATGCGCGTGAAACTGCTCTCGCTGGCCTATACGCTGAACCTGCCGGCGGCGGAAATCAGTATGGCCAAAGCGCTCAAGCGCCAGGGCGTATCCTATGACATCGCGCTCTACCCCACCCCCGCCTGGCAGCCCGACGGCGGCTTCGTGGTGGATTCGGCGCTGGTATTCGCCCTCACTCGCCAGGAATCGGGCTTCCGCGCCGATGCCAAAAGCGGCGCCGGTGCGCTTGGCCTGATGCAGCTCATGCCGCAAACCGCCAGCCATATGCAAGCCCGCACCGCCCCCGGACAGGCGCAGAACGATCTGTTCAACCCCACCGCCAACCTCGCGCTAGGCCAGACCTATGTGAATTATTTGATGAGCGACACCGCCGCCAGCAGCAACCTGATTTTCCTCACAGCTTCCTATAACGCCGGCCCCGGTAAACTCGCCGAATGGACCAAGACGCTGGATTACCGCGGCGACCCGCTGCTGTTCCTGGAAAGCATCCCCTTCGCGCAAACGCGCAATTACGTATCACAGGTGCTGACAAGCTACTGGATTTATAGCGAGCTGCAGGGTAAGGTGGCGGTATCCGCTCTCTCCCTCGCCGAAGGCAAGTGGCCGCTCTATGATCAGTCGCTCTCCGCTTCCCTCCTTCAGCGTCGCGCCGCCGCCAAAGAAGCGCCCGCCAGCTAAACCCGATTTTTCTCTAGAAAAAGCCGCCGCCCACCCCGTCGCCGGTGTGGATGAAGCAGGCCGCGGCCCCTGGGCCGGACCGGTGGTCGCCGCCGCGGTGATTCTAGACCCGAAGCACCTGCATAAAGGCATTGACGATTCCAAAAAACTAAAACCGCAGGCCCGCGACACGCTGTATGAAACCATCATGCACACCGCGCAAGTCGGCGTCGGCCAGGCGAGCGTAGAGGAGATCGACACGTTGAATATTCTCGCCGCCACCATGCTGGCCATGCAACGCGCCGTAGCAGCCCTGCCCGCGCTGCCCGCGCTGGCCTTAATTGACGGCAACCGCCTGCCCGCGCTTGCCTGCCCAGCGAAATTCGTTATTCGCGGCGATGCGCTGAGCCTGTCCATCGCCGCCGCCAGCATCATCGCCAAAGTCACCCGCGACCGGCTGATGACGGATATGGCCCGCGACTGGCCGCATTATGGCTTCGAACGCCATTTCGGCTATGGCACGCCTCACCACCAAAGCGCGCTGGCCACGCATGGCCCCTGCCCGCATCACCGCCGCAGCTTCGCGCCCATCGCCGCGCTGCTGGCCGCGCGTGAAGAGGAGGCCGCATGAAACGCCGCCTATTCCCCCGCCCGCTGGCCGAATGCATCGACCAAGCCGCCAAGCCTGCCCTGGCCAAGCATGATGGCGTGGAGACACGGTTGTTGCGTCACTGGGAAACCATCGTCGGCCCGCAGCTGGCTGGTTGCTGCCTGCCTTACAGCGCCGCCTTCCCGCCCGGCAAACGCCAGGGCGGCACGCTCACGCTGCAGGTGGCTCCTTCGCACGCGCTGGAAGTGCAGCACATGCAACCGCAGATTTTAGAAAAACTGGCGGTCTATTTCGGCTACCGCGCCATTACCGCGCTGCGCCTGCGGCAAGCGCCGCTGCCCGCTAAGCCTGCTGGCAATGCGCCGCGCACCGCTACGCCGGATATGCAAGAAAAATTAGGCCGGCTTGCGCAGGCATTGCTTTCGGATTCGGATGTGAGTAGAATAGCCTATCCATCACGAAAGGAATAAGAATGCGCTTTTTGCTCTCGCTTGCTGTGTTGTTCGCCCTGCCTGCTTTTGCAGCCGATCACCAACCCACCTTTCCCGCCGTTGACTCGCCCCTGCTTAGCGACGCCCCCATCTCCGGCGATTTTGTGATGGGTAAGAAAGATGCGCCGATCACCGTGATCGAATATGCATCGCTGTCCTGCCCGCATTGCGCGCATTTCCATAAGGAAATCCTGCCGGCGCTGCAGAAGAAATATATCGACGCCGGCAAAGTGCGCTATATCCTGCGCCCCTTCCCACTGAATGACGCAGCATTGAAAGCCGCCGAACTGGTGGATTGCGTGGGCGAGAAAGAGGGCGCCGAACGCTATTACAAATTTGTGAATGTGCTGTTCGAGTCACAAAACCAATGGGCGATGGACGCCAATTACATGAAATCGCTGCAAACCTTCGCCGGCGTCGGCGGCGTAGGCGCCAAGCAATTCGCCGAATGTACCGGCAGCCCGCAACGCGAAGCAAAAATCCTCAATATTCGCATGGATGCCGACAAAAAACTGGGCGTGGACCACACGCCATACCTGTTTATCAACGGCCACCGCTATGACGATGAGGTAACGCTAGAAAAACTGGCATCCTATTTTGACCAGATTGGGGGCGGCGCAAAAGCCGCACCTTCAGCCGCCGCCAACCCCGCCGTCTCGGCAGGTGCTGACGAGGAGTAGGCCCATTCCGGACCCCCAAGATGAGCTGAATGCGCTGGAAGCGCGTATTCAGGCCGCAAAACCCAAACCGCCGCCGGAACTATCCATTCCGGGCGAAAGCATGGGGATGGGCCTGCGTATGGGCATTGAGCTGCTGGCCGGTATCGCCACCGGCACAGGCCTGGGCTGGGCGATAGATTGGGCGGCGGGCACCGCCCCGTGGTTCCTGATTATCGGCCTGCTGCTGGGCGCCGCCGCGGGATTTTTGAATTTGGTGCGCGCCGCGGCAAATATCGGCAATCCCCCGCGTTAATATACCGTTGACAAGCGGGGCCAGTGCGCTACAACACCCGCCTGCTCAACATATTACCTTATGGCACATCACAACCCGCTCGCGCAATTTGAGGTCTACCCGATTGTTCCGCTGGAAATCGGCGGCATCAATATCAGCTTCACCAACGCCTCGCTGTGGATGGTGCTGGCCACGCTCGGCACGCTGGCCATGCTGGGTATCGCCGCACGCCGCCCGGCGCTGATCCCCGGCCGCCTGCAAAGCGCCGGCGAAGCGCTCATAGACTGGATCGCCGGCACCATGCGCGACACGGCGGGCGAAGAAGCGCTGAAATATTTCCCGGCCGTGTTCACCCTGTTCATTTTTATACTGTTTGCCAATTTCTTCGGCATGATTCCTTATTCGTTCACCACCACCAGCCACATCATCGTCACCTTCGCGCTGGCGATTTGCGTGTTTCTGGGCGTAACGGTGATCGCCATTGTGAAAAACGGCCCCATTAAATTCCTCAAACTGTTCCTGCCGCCCGGTGTACCGCTAGCCATGGCGCCGATGATGTTCATCATCGAGCTGATCTCCTACCTCGCCCGCCCGATCTCGCTTAGCCTGCGGCTTGCCATCAACATGATGGTCGGCCACACGCTGATGAAGGTGATCGCCGGCTTTGTGTTCGTGCTGGGCCTGGCGGGCATCGTGCCGCTGGCATTCCTGGTGCTGCTCACCGGTTTTGAATTCGGCATCGCGCTGCTGCAAGCTTACGTGTTCACGATTCTCACTTGCGTTTATCTGAACGATGCGCTTCACCTACACTAGACCAATTTACACGAGACTAACTTAAACCTGAAAGGACTCTCTCCATGGATATCGCTTCCGCTAAAGTACTCGCCACTGCATTCCTGTCGTTCGGCATGATGGGTGCCGCTATCGGCATTGGTCTCATTTTCGCCGCGCTGATCAACGGTGCCGCCCGCAACCCCGCCGCCGGCAAAACCCTGCTGGGTTACGCCTTTATCGGCGGCGCGCTGGCCGAGTTGATGGGCCTGGCGGCGATTCTGTTCGCGGTCATCTTCGCCTTCTCCAAATAGGTCCATGCCGCAACTCGACACGCAGTGGTTCACCGCGCAGCTGTTCTGGCTGGCAATTTGCTTGGTGGTGCTTTACACCGCCCTGTCGCGCTATATATTGCCGCGGCTGATGGGCGTGATCGAAGCACGCATCAACGCCCGCGAGGGTGATTTGGCGCGTGCCGAAGCACTGAAAATCGAGGCCGCGCGGGCGGAAGAGACTTACGCAAGCGCCATGGCGGAGACGCGGCTGCGCGCGCAAGCTATTCTGAGCGAGTCCGAGCAGCAAAGTGAGAAAGCATTAGAAGAAGCAACCGCAAGCCTTAACCGTACGCTGATCCAAAACATGGCCGACGCCGATACGCGCATTGCCGCGCAGCGCGATGCGGTGATGGCGCAACTCGAGCCGGCCGCCGTCGAGCTGGCGGCACTGATCGTGCATAAGCTGACCGGCCTCAATGCCGAGTCGGACCGCACGCACGCACTGATTCGCCAACAACCGAAAGTAGCACGGTAAGCATATGGAACTGGAACAGGAAATGTTTTACGAGGACCCGCGTTTCTGGGTCGCCATTGCGTTCGTTGCGTTCTTCGTGCTGTTCGGCAAAAAAATCGGCAAGGCACTCGGCAAGGCGCTGGACGGCCGCGCCGGCCGTATCCGCAGCGAGCTGGACGAAGCCCGCCGCCTGCGCGAGGAAGCCGAAGCGCTGCTGGCATCCTACAAAGAAAAATATGCCAAGGTGGAAAGCGAAGCGAGCAACATTCTCTCGCATGCACGCGATGAAGCCAACACGCTCGTTGCGCAAACGCAGGATGAATTAAAACAACTGCTCGCCGCGCGCACACGCATGGCGGAAGAAAAAATCGC
>Ga0206960_1070_pt1 | contig 27419 bp, 28 predicted proteins | sample Alteio_BWOrgHeat_29_FD_153255 | JGI IMG/M metagenome (GOLD analysis project Ga0206960, IMG submission 153255) | Enriched cells from forest soil in Barre Woods Harvard Forest LTER site, Petersham, Massachusetts, United States -... | ecosystem: Environmental > Terrestrial > Soil > Temperate forest >... | reverse complement strand
CGATCCTTTTCATCGTGTATCTCATTCTTAGCACGGCCATAACGCTCAATGCGACAGATGCAAGGCGGGAAGAAGCGGAACGGCAGTCGCAACGTTTGGCCGAGCAACTTCGTGAGGAAGCGGCGAAATCCGATGCCGCAAATCGATCCAAGTCGCTATTCCTCGCGAATATGAGCCACGAGATAAGGACCCCGCTCAACGGAGTTCTTGGCACGAGCGAGTTACTAGCGATGCGGGACCTCGACCCGGATACGCATCGGCTTATCGGCGTCATTCGATCCAGCGGCGAAACCCTACTGAGGGTGATCAACGACATCCTTGACTTCTCCAAAATCGAGGCGGGAAAGCTGGAGATCGAACGAGTATCTACCAACCTCGCCGACCTCGTGAACGACATAGTCGTTCTGTATCGGGCGCAGGCCGAAGCCCGTGGCATATCGATCACTGCGATCGTTCCCGACACTAATCCACCATCGGTATTGGCCGATCCGGTTCGGATCAAGCAGGTCCTGGCTAATCTCATTTCGAATGCGATCAAATTCACCTCGGCGGGCGGCGTATATGTATCGTTGGGAGTCAGTGAGGCCGGCACCGGGCGCATCCATGCGGTGCTGACCGTCAAAGACACCGGCATCGGCATCGCGCAGGATAGGCAGGCGGTGATTTTCGATCACTTTACTCAGGTCGACGAAAGCACTCATCGACGGTTCGGCGGGACTGGTCTCGGACTGGCGATCTGCAAGAGACTCGTTGAGCTGATGGGCGGAGATATCTTCCTTTCAAGCCGGCCGGGCGAGGGTTCGGCGTTCGAAGTTCGACTCGATTTCCCAAAGTCCGACGCCGGCGATATCGCGACCCTGCCGCTCGAACTCACCTACTTTCCACCCGGCCAAAGAATATTGCTAGCCGAAGATAATGAGGTGAACGCAATGATCGCCTCGGCGATGCTCGACAGTCTGGGATGTATCGTAACGGTCGTTGGGGACGGGGTATCGGCGATTGCGGCAGTTGCTTCAAACAAATTCGATGCCGTACTCATGGATATCCACATGCCCGTCTGCGACGGCCTTGAAGCTACCCGCGCGATTCGGCAGATCCCGGAGGTCGCAAACATCAAAATCATTGCGCTCTCGGCAAGCGCACTGTCCGAGGATCGAAAAGCATGTCTCGACGCCGGCATCGACGGGTTCCTGAGCAAACCCTTCACGAGAGAAAGCCTCGCCACCGCCCTTACGAGCGAAGTTAAACGCGCATGATCTAGGGTAGAGGGTCCGGCAGGCGCCAGTAACGAGGCACTTTGCCATTGCCTTGATCACTTTTGGATGATGCTTCAGCCCCTGAATGAATTCTGCTTTGAGATGTATTGAACACGCATGAACGCGTCTCGGCTGGTTCGTTCACACAATGGTCCGGCGTGAGCTAAAAAGAGCCAAACGGGCTACATTGCCACCGGCCCAGAACACGTATAGCAAGGAGTGCGTGCCCCAACGACCAGGATCCGAATTATAGATGTTCCGCCGGGAGAAGCCCCCGAGAGTGTGCGTAAGGCTTGGGTAGGTCTGGTGCTACCCGTGGCCGGTCCACTTCAAAAATATCCGACGAGAGGCGTTCTTTCAGGCCCTAAGACCGTGCTGGGGGAGCTAATCTCCTTGTTCACCGGCGGCCCCAAGTGGGTACCCGGCTATCTTGTCGATTCTCAGGCCGCTGTCGCCATCCTCGCCAAGGTCAATCCAGAAGCGGCTGAATGGTGGCGCGTGAATACTCCTCAGCTATTGACCCAAGGCCGCCGTTTCGTTTTTCAGGCTCCCGTATGTCAGGAGGAACCTCCAGGAGGGAGCTAATCCGCAAGGCGTCGCCATTCCATCGAGGTGGTGGCAGTCTACGAATCGACCGCCTTCCCGTCATGAAGGAAAGAACGTGCCGGGAAGAACCGTCGCCTCCGATATCAGGGAGGAATGCATAGCTAGCATTCGGCTGATGTCTTCCATGTCTGCCGCCTCGAGACTGACCTTGATTTCTCCCAACGTGTCGCGCGACAGCGTAGATCCTTCTTGCGAATCTTGCCGTACGGACCTTGCGAGACTCTCCATGTTCGGTTTACCAAACCCGCAGAATCGAGCGACTGCGGTAATCGATTCAATCGGCTCTTTCGCAAGCTCCTCGTACCGCATGCAAAACAATTGCCGGCCGGACCTCTGCATCTCGATGGCGGCTTCCATAGAGCCGATCCAAGCGCATAAGGCGACCTCGAGAAGGGGCACTTCGGTGCGCCCGCTCAACTGAGGAACGATGCTGCCCATAAACGAGAGGTATTCCGGATTACACGGCGCATGGATGTCGCCTCCACCGAGCATGCGGATGTAGCTCCTCAGCCACGGGATTAGGCTGCGGTAAAGAAAGACGCTTCTCGCTTCCGGTAAGCACCGCCCGTACATGGAACCCATGATCGTTACGTAGCTTCGGAACTTCAGAGCCCAGTGCGTCGAGCCTGTTAGCTTTGTGGGAAGGCACTGCATGATCGTGCAGTCCCTCAATAGCTGCTCGTTCTCCGGCTTATCCAAACCGCTGCGTCCCCACAGCCAGATAAGCTGCGTCATGACATCCGGCTCAGATAGGCTGGCAACGCCGTCGAAAGCTCCAAACGCCTTGCTGAGCATCGTCGAACCGCATCTTCCGACCGAGTAGATGAGGGCGATATGATCGGGTTGGATGGCTGCCTGTGAAGCAATCCGATGCATCGCTTCTAGCGGAATCTTCACGACACGTTGAGCGGCGGACCGTTGCACCTCGAACATGAAGACCGCATCGCATAGGGAAGCATCGTCAGGAGTCTCGACAAATACGGCTGTCTGGTCCTCAAAGTCGATGCAATATAGGCTGAGGCGCGGACTCCGCGCGACGACGTCCACGTCGATCGGTTGTGCCTCACCGAGCACGAAGTCATCGATGCGCACCCATCGCTGGCCAACGTCTGGTTTGTCAACGATTGGAAAGACCCGCCCTTGCATAAGAAAAGTTGGCTCAAACATCTTGAGCTACGCGCCATTCGGAGCTCGGAATTACGGCGTAGACTTCGTCTGGACGCGCGATCCCGCCCGTTGCTTCTAAGATTGCTTTGGCACGTGCACTCCTGGCAGAAAGTCCTGGCTGCCGCCTGACTTCAGAGACTACTCGCCAAGAACCACTCGGCTCTTTCTGAAGGACTATGTAATGCGGTCCGGATTTGGGTTGCCGAACTGAATCCACACGTCGATATTACTTCACGACTTCGCTGATTTCTCGCGTCGGCGTGGGGCTCAGCCCCAAACTAGATGGCTGGCCCAATTGGTGAAATTGTCTTTGACAAGCCGAGCCCAAAATCTGGAGTTGGCCCGCAGCATAGATGATCCCCGCCCCTAGAATCGCCGGTACTGGGGACAAAACACGGATGACCGGCGCGGTGAGCCACCGAGACCACCGATGGCCATAGGAACCGTGCCATCGAATGGGTAGCACCAAGGTCAACAGCGATGAAACAACGAAACACCAGCCTGCCACGTCAAAGGCGGCGCATCACCCGATAGCAAAAGCTGGATACACGGGCAAGGTGATCTGCTCTTCCGTCCAAATCTGTGTGAGGCGCTCGGTAAGAAGCTTTGCTGTGCGCGCTAGAGCAGGGTGGTGGCCGGTCACTTCATGGATCTGCACGAATGCAGCCATCCATGCGGACGTCTGTTGCCGAAGCGTGCTCGGGCCGCGCGGCCTCTCGAGTCCAAGGGCCTCGGAAAGCCGTGAATTGACGTGAAAAATATGCCAACGGGCGCCCGCATCCGCCATCGCCTGTCGGCACGACAACGGGTCGCCCGCGATCGGCAACCAGCGAGCCAATTCCGTTTGATAGATGCCATCCAGGTACTCAACGATCGAACCCGGCATGCGCATCATGCACCCCCAAGTCAGCCTCGCCGGCATTCCTTCCAAGAATAGATGGCGTGCGCCGGCGGCGTCGAAGTCGCATAAGATGGGGCCACGTTCTGTAAGGATAAAGTCGCCGGCCAAGTTCTGATCTCCCTTGCAGATGGCCAGCCACTCGCCGGGATCGGATTCGACACGTCGCGCGATGTCCGCGATTTCGTCGTCGATTCCTTTCGCCGGGCTTACGCTTGCCGCGCGGCAAACATCTTTATAGGCGGTTATCGCAGCGATGAGCTCTTCTTCGGAAATGCTCGCTAGCTTTGCATGAGGCCATGGGTCTTCAAATGCCCGTTCATTAATGGCCGGCCCACCAAGTTCCTGCCGTAACGCCTTGAATCGACGTGCCGACGACGAGGTCGCCCCGTGCATAGTCGCCGCCTGCGCGACACCGTGCTTCAGACTGCAAAGGGCCGCATCCGGATCCGATCCGTTAAGCAAATCCGAGGTGTTCGGACCGACCGGTACGCCGAGATCTTCCAAGACGAGGCAACGCGACGCGAGGTCGTAGCCGAGCATCCTTGGCGTCATTGCTGCAACTTCCGGAATCGACGCAAAGACCCGGTACGCCGTGATCTCGTTCCTAAAGGAGTCAAGGCGAATCCCGCTTGCCGCGGCATCCGGGATGAGTTTTACGAAGACACTCTCCGGCGCGTTCTTACCATTCAACCGAAACCGTCCGGCAACGCTTTTGCCGGTCCTAAACGAAGAAAGAAGCTCCGGCACGGCATCGTCGAAGACCTCGTGCAGTACCGGCTGAACCCTTATCGTAAGCTCTTCGTCGGTCATGGCGTTGCCCAGCTTATACCGTGGGATTGACGCGCCACACTCTTTGCTCAGCATTCGCTGCAGACGCTGATCCTATCAAAGTAGGCACAATCGGTCACCTCCGAGGGACGCTTGGCTCTTTAGAATTCGTAGGGAATCGGCGTGTAGGTTGAGCGGCCTGGCCCCCAACGATGGGGCTCAAAGCCCATGGGCCACACGGGGGTGCATGATGAACGAATTCTTTCGCCGGGCGTGCCTTGTCGCGGCATTTCTATATGGTGCGACCGTGACAACCTGGGCGCAAGACGGCAAAGTCGTGCGCGACGGCTTTGACCTCTACTACGGGACTGAAGGGAGCGGAACGCCGGTGGTGCTCCTCAGCGGGGGGCCGGGGTTCGACGTCGACTACATGAAGCAAGTCGGAGGCTTCTTGCCCGCCGGATACCAGCGGATCTATCTGGAGCAGCGCGGCACGGGCAGGTCGATGCCTCCGGTGCTTTCGACAGACACGATCAATGTGAAGCTTTGGGTGGAAGACCTCGAGGCACTGCGCGTCTCGCTGAAGCAAGAGCGGCTGTTCTTGGTCGCGCACTCAGGGGGAGGGCTATACGCACAGGCCTACGCCGCCGCCCACCCGGATCGGGTCGAGCGTATGATCCTCATCGGCCCAGGCGGCCCCACGCTGGAGTTCGCCCAGTGGTTTGGCGACAACCTCGCGGCGCGCGAGAGGCCAGAGGACCTTCGGTTGGTAGCCTATTGGGATGCGGCAGAGAGGCATGGCGTGGACCACGAGAAGGCCTCCAACGAGCGGGTGCGAGCGGTCACGCCTTGCTACTTCTTCGACCGGGCGAAGGGCCTCGCCTGGGCCGCCGCCATGCCGGATGGGTCGTTCCACGCGCACACGAACGAACTGCTTTTCGCCGACCTCGCAAAGCAATACGACGCGCGACCGGGTCTGAGGAAGCTCACGTGCCCAGTCCTCATCGTCCAAGGCCACCAAGACCCGGTAGGGGACTTGACCGCGCAGGAGATCCATAACACGATCGCAGGCTCGCAACTCACGTTTCTTGGACAATGCGGCCACTACCCGTGGGTGGAGAAGCCGGACGAGTTCAGGCGGACGATCGCGGAGTTTCTGAAGAAGACAAAGGACTGACGCAGCCACGGCGAGGAGTAGAGAACCGTGGCCCGGTTCGGTAGCGTTAGAATGACGACGTCTTACCCACAATGAGCATTCGAGCACAGGACCATCTGGAAACCCTATTCCTATTAGACGGCCGCCGTATTGTCTCGACCCGCGAACCTAACCCGAGTCGGGGTCCTGAGTTCATTCTCGTCCGCCGAGCCGATAGTTGCGCCTGGGCCATAGGCTCGGGGATGGGGGACGAGCAGGCAAGGGAAGTCACGAGACTGGCGCTTGACGAACACCCGACCTCCGATTTCCGGCTGCCTCCAAAACATATTGAGGAATACAAGAAAATACTCGGCGGTGAGTTCAATGCCGGCCCTGCCTTCGAGTTTCCGGAGCGCATGCCGTTCATTGAAAGGGCTGTCCTGATAGAGGATGTCGAACAGCTCCAAGGTTCATTCAACGGCTGGACGGCGGATGAACTTCCCGGAAGATCGCCGATCATGGCGATCGTCGAAGATGGTGTGCCGGTAAGCATCTGCTTCTGTGCTCGAGTGTCTGAACTGGTTGCCGAGGCTGGAGTGGAAACAGCCCCTGAATCTCGTGGTCGCGGCTTTGCCCGATTGGCCACGGCCGCATGGGCGACGGCGATCCAGGCGTCCTATCGCACTCCCATCTACTCCACCTCATGGAGCAACGCCCCTTCCTTGGCGGTCGCCCGTAAGCTGGGGCTTGTCGCCTGCGCAAGCTACTGGAATCTTTTTGCCCAAACGGATGTGTGGGCTTCGTAACGCCCGGGAAGGCTCCGCCACCGCTTCGGACTGAAATCGGTGCCCTGTCTGGAGATCGCCTTTTCGCACTTTCACCGCAGAGGAGTTCATTGGACGAAGGATGCTGACCGGTCGAGGCGGCCACGGGTTTGTGAGCGTGTTCAAGGGTAGCTCCCTGACACTTGAACAACTTGCGGATGCCGGCCTGTACTATGGGCCGACCAAGTGACTCGCGCGGAGCTCGAATCCAGTGCGGCCAAGTACCGGACATTCTGCGCTCGAAAAGTGGGCTGCGATAGTCTGAAGGGATGTGCTGGATGAGTCACTATGCCTCAGACCGGGATATCGGCCCCATCTGCATAGCTAAGGATTCATTTGTTGTTTTCCTGGCCAGATTTCCACTCCGGCTCCGACTGGCATAAGCCAGTGTCATCGGGGCGAGACCGCAGAAGGGCGCAGAATTGACGCAGAAGAGTTGAACCTTTCAATCACCAGTTCTGTGCCCTTCGGCGCGTTTCTGCGGTTTAAGCTCAATCGCAGTTGGACGCAAACTTTTGAGTGCGACACCTCGCCCTGTGAGTGCTGGGCTTTAGTTGCCGCCTAACTGAATGAAGAATTGTGGTGCGCCGGTTTTCCCACCAGGGAGGCCGTTAGCCAGATACTCGGCATGCCAAATCTTTCCGTTCCGTTTGAATGTGATCTCCGTCGCCAGTTGGCCGATCGGCTCTTCCTTTACGTCGGCAATCGCCAGTCCGAGAAGGGAAAAGGCATCCTTCCATGAGGAGGTTTTTCCCTTCGAAAACTCAACCATGAAATAAGTGACCGCCTTGTCCCGCTCCGATCGCATCAGATGCACCTGGCCGAGATCGGGGACGGCGGCCTCCAAACCGATAAGCTTGATCTTGGGCAGCGCTGCCTCTTCTGCCTTGGTGTAGGACTTGCCTTTTTGCATGTCCGGCGACTCCGCGATTGTCTGCTTGAATTTGACTCCGAAGACTTTTGTGATGGCGGCAAAGTCCTTTCCGAGCACTGGCCCAAGTTGGTAGGTCGAGGAAATCTTGAGGGCTGCAAGGCAAACGACCGCAATCACAGCACGTTTGACGACGATCCTCGAATTGGGTTTCTCGATTGCCTCGTTCAGACGCAACTTCCAGTCGACAATCTTGTTTCGGGGCCAAATCGGCCGCCGTGGATTCCGGGAAATGCTGGAGCAAAAATCCCTGTAGGCCAAGGCGTCGTGAATTCCTTGGTTGGCGGTTAAAGCATGGTACACCGCACGAGACGTTTTTCGAACTTTTCTGGCGCACTCGGTGTCAGATCGGCGTGATTTAGGCAATCGAATCCCGGGCTTCGAAAGGAAAGACGCACCGGGAAATTTGGCGTAACCTATCTCACGTACGGGCCGACGCGGCTGACGTGGGAAGGCCATGCATAGCCGTCGTCCGGCTAGATTAAAGTGACGATCCCGTTACGCGCGACCGGGATCAGGTCGGGAATCAGTTCGCCATCGGCAATTCGGGTGAGGCCGTGCTTCGAATACTGAATGATGTATGCCTTGCGCATGCCCGTCGAAAGGTTGGGTCCGCTCTTGTGAAGCACGGTGCTCCAAAATACGATCAACGATCCTTTTGCCACAGGCACCGCAATTCCCTGATCCGGCGCGTCGGACGGGTAACCGACAAGCCCGATGGGCGATTGCGAATGCGGCTGCAGCCCCTTAAGGTGCGACCCGGGCAAAACGGAGATGCATCCATTTTCGGTCGTCGCATCGGTAACGGCCAGCCAACACGTTAGGTACGGGGAAGGGGTTACGGGAGTGTAGGCGTCGTCCTGGTGCCAGGGAAATTCCTTGTTGCCTTCGGGGTTCTTGTACACCGTCTGGTTGTAGTACAGGTCAACGTCCCCGCCCAAGAGTTGGGTCGTCAATTCGACAAGCTTCGGGTCACGGGTGAACTTCTTCACTTTGTCGTTGTTCTCGGCTATGAAGCCGCTAAAGAGGATTTCCCCGGCCCGCGAGATTCCTTCGGCTCCGCCTTTCGATTGCAGTTCTTCCTCCCGCTCTTTGTGGAATGTCGTGAGATCTTGGTCGAGAGCAGCCACTTCGTCTGCGGCAAAAAGAGATTCGAGGATAACGAAGCCCTCCGTGGCCATTTGGTTCAGCTGGGATGATGTAAGCACGATACGGGAAGTGTATGACGCAATCACTCCGGGTTATATGATCCAAGGTAGCCAATGCTTGTCTTATTCACGCTCTCGCGATATTGGGTGGGCGAATGGCCGGTCTCCAGCTTGAACCAACGCGAAAAGTACGCCCCGCTGGATAGCCCGAGAGAAAAGGCGATCGCATCTAGCGTTTCCCTCGCGTCGCACACCTTGCGCTTCGCTCGGGATATTCGGACCCTCCGCACGAACTCTTGCGAAGACTGACCCGTTTCTGCCCGGAACGCGCGGTCGAAGGCGTTCGGGTGCATCCCAGCGAGGGCCGCCAATTTCGAGCGGCTTAGGTCAAGGTGCAGGTTCTGACCAACGTAGCGAAGGATTGGGTCGAAGCGATTGGCTCGTCCGTACGTTCCCGGCCGGACCGAAGGTTCGATCCGGTTCAGATAAGCGAAAAAAGACTCTGCTTGTTGAGACGCGGAGGCGCCGCGGAGAGCCGATTTCAGCCGACCAAAGGCAACGGCCGTTGCGGCGGGATCATCGAGCGTTCCGACCGATCCCAGGCTCAGAGTCGACCACACCGGGTGGAACGTTTCAAATCGAAACGCAATCCATTCGTGGACTCCGGCACTATCAGACCGCTCGGAGAACGGACGGTTCGCGGGATGGATCATCACGTGCCCGGCCCTGGCCATCGTTCCTTCAGTGGAAACCACACCCTCCAGCACGGTCGAGCAAATGACCGAACCTCGGGTCTCGTTGACGATGCTTAGGCGAGAGTAGGCCGCAGTGGCACCCCCAATGATGGAAATGAACCCAAGTTCGACCGGAGTGATGAGATCGTCCATGTTCGTGAAGACTTTCCCATATTAATGTCGTCGAACCAACCGTCGGCGTTGTTAAAGCTGGTCGGTTCTTCCGGTATGAAGATCGGCGTTCCTTTCGGGGAGGCGGAGTATCCGAAGCCGCCTAAAACGAGCAGGCAACCCGTTTGGTCGGTCCGAATCTCGCCGAGCGGCACGGGCGTACCCTGAAAGGTCCCAGAATCGAACTGGTAAGCAGGGCCGGAGGTACCTTTGCCCTCGATCGAGCGGGGACCTGGGTCGATGGCAAGACCCTCGCGATCCTTGCCTTTTACCTTCGGATTGCGCAAAGGAACGCTCTGCCCGGCTTCCTCGGGAATATCGAGGGCAGCCTGGAACTGATACCACTGAGCTTTCCGGTTAACCAGATGAGCTGTCCACACGATCGACGCATTGCCCGAGTCGAGTTCGGCCACAACTTCACCGGCGGCGTAGTATCCATAAATATGGAAGCGTGCGGCTTGGCGCTTGATCGCCCCTTTGGCGTCGCGATTCTGGCCGGGAAGCGTCGGCGGCGGATTCGGCACTTCTGGGCCAATATAGTAGCCGTCGGGTTCCCGGCTATTGCCGACGCGGGCGATACCTATTCCGGGATGAATCTCCGCTCGGACGATTCGTGTGTCCTTGCCTGACGGCCATGTGCTCACGATGCACGTCTCCATTGGCTCGCTGGCGATGCTTTAAATAAGAAAGTGTTCATGTTCTGCATCAGGAAGTCACCTTCATTGTAACCGAGAGTCAGTTACGAATATCCGCATTTTGGTGGTTTCGTCAGAGCCCGAAGTGACTGGCCAGAACCCCGTCTAGAAATCGCCACAGTGTGAATGTGACCGGCTCGGCATTGCCATGCGCCAACCTCAGGCGACCGACGACTTGCAAGCGGGAAGACGGAATCTCAGGTTCGGAGGCGGCGCCGATGGCGATTGGACTTTGCGCCGGCGTACTTGCCCGCGTCTTAAGGTGGGCAAGTTCGGCCATGGAAGGAGGGGTGTGGCCCTGCCAATCGAGCACTTCCACGACCGGATCGGTTCCGGTTTGGTGGTTGCATTCGCCGACTACGCAAAACAGGCAAAAACTTCCGTTGAGCAAGCGATAGGAGACGACGGTTCCGGTTGGCCAGGGATTGGTGGATCGGAAGGGCTTCGGCAGTGGCTTTGATGACGTCAGGTGATCCCGTAGATTCTGAAGTACAACCTTTCGTAGTGCCACCTGGTTCGGCTCAGCCTCCCAGCGCAAGAGGTCTCGCCCCGAATCGATGACCTCCAAAGCTCGCTTCTTGACTAAAGTCGTCAAGACGCCTCGTTCGGATTGGGTCAAGGCCAGAGCCAACCAGACGATCGGTTCATCGTCTTGGTCGTCGAGAAACATTCGGAAATCGCGAAGAACCTTGCCGGTCGCCCGTCTCGCGCTCAACCCTTCGTCAAGGTAGCTCTCCAACTGGTCGCGAACGTCCAGGGCTACATCGTCCTCAAGAATCTCGAGACCCCACGCACCCATAGATCTGTTACTTTACAGGTTGTCGGATTCTGGATTTGCTCGACGGGCAGGCATAATCGGCTTATGTTGGTTGGACTCTTGGCCACCGCCCTAATGGCCCCGGCATCGTCCGGTGGCGCTGACCCTCGGCTACAGCCGGAGGCGCGTGGGGTTTTAGCCTATCTGCACTCGATCTACGGGAAGAAGGTGATCTATGGGCAGAGCACCAACACGGGAATTGGAATCGGGGACTGGCCGAATGCGGAAGCGATGAACCTGGTGGCGGGGAAGTATCCGGCCATGCTCAGCATCGATGTTTACGGCTGGAATCCGCCTCACTGGGGCGACTCGTACCGCGCCGTGGTGGCGAGTTACGTCAAGGATGCCGGCCGATGGTGGCGCGATCGGCATGGCCTGGTCACGATGCAGTATCACTGGGGCAACCCGCTTATTCCAGAAGGAACCGCATGGGTGGATCAGCCGAAGACGGCGCCGCACGTCGACGTCGGCCGGCTCGTGACGCCGGGTAGCGAGGAGAACAAGGCGGCGATGGAAGATCTGCGGCGTACGGCGGACGCGATGCAACCGCTGGCCGATGCCCACGTCCCGATCCTATTCCGTCCCCTACACGAGATCGACGGCGGGTGGTTTTGGTGGACCGACCGCCAGAAACCCGAAAATACGGCGGCGCTGTATCGCCTGATCTTCGACTACTTCGTGAACAAGCGCGGATTTCACAACCTGATTTGGGTTTACAGCGCCGGAGTTCAGAAGGACCCGGTGGCGTTTCGGAAGCGGTTTTATCCAGGGTCGGAGTATGTCGACATCGCGGGAGTCGACGTCTACAGCAACCAGGCGGGGCAGGATTACCGCACGGATGCGTACCAGAACTATTACGACACCATGAGTGAGGTCGCGCCGGGCAAGATGCTGGCGCTTTGCGAGTGCGACACCATCCCGAGCCCGGCCGTCATGGCCTCGAAGGGACCGCGCTGGCTATACTGCCTCCCCTGGTGGGCGCCGGGGAAGGACAATCCGCCTGACTGGGTAAAGCAGGTCGCGAACGATCCGCTTATGGTGACCTTGGACAAGCTGCCAAAGCGGTTTTGATCGTCCGGCGCTAGGGCAGACCGCTCTCGACAACGACGCTATCCGTTGAGCCGTTGCCTGTCGCCAGAAACGCGACCCGGTGGGGACCCGCAGCTATCATCTTTGCCGGGGAGCCGCCGAAGCCGGTGATGGTAATTGCGCCACTCGTCGGCCCGAAGGAAGTGACGTCGTACGGCTGAATGATCACCGTATTGTTATTCAGGACCGACCAAGAGAGGAGGTAGATATTGTTCGTGCCGACCGAGGGAGCGACGTATCGATACCACGCGTCCTCGCCGGTCGATGCAAGCACAGAGCCGTCGGAAGCATTCACGAACTGCAGCTGTACGTAGCCACCGAGCGCCAGAACGCCGTTCTGGTAGCAAATATCGACATCGGCCCCCAGCTCCAGCGAAAAGCCTCCATTCACGTTGGTGACTCCAGAGCCAGTAATCGAGCCCCAGAAATAGGAGTTCGGAGAGCTCCAATTGTCCACCCCGAAGACCTGCGTTCCCGAGGGGTCGATAGCGGCCCTTATGCCGAGGTTTGGCGCGTTGGCTCTCATGGTTCCTGCGTCATAAACCGCGCACACTCGAGTGGGAAAGTCGGCGCTACCCGGTTGGGTCAGCATGGCGACGAAACTTGACGGCGCGTTCGGCAGGGTCAACAACTGCGTCGGCACCAAGCCTTGTGGCGCGTTGAAGACAAGATCCACAATTCGAGTCGATGTGGGCACACGGCAGAAAATTCCGGACGCATTCGCTGAAAATAGCTCGCTTCCATCGCTGGTGATGCAAATGTTTGTCGGCGCCGTACCCGCGGCAAACGGCGTGCCGACCGTGTTTGTGGTCAGATTTATCGGAACGACCTGGGACGGTCCGATCCTTGACGACGCCGTCGCACAGACGTAGAGAGTGTTCGAGTTCGGGTCGAAGGCGATGTCGTTCGCATCGATGCCGAAAACGTTCGTCGTCGGGCTAGTGACGATTTGTATGGTTGCGGGCGGGCTTGATATGCCGTCCACGGTGGCGGTCACGATCGCTTGGCCCACTTTGGTTCCTGTGGCGATTCCGCCGCCAGTCAGCGTCAGATTGGCTTGCCCGCTTGTGACACTCCAAATCGCCGATCCGGGCGTAACCGCCACGGCTGCGTTGGTTGCATCCGTCGCCGAAAACTGCAACTGAGTTCCCGACGCGCCGACAACGATATTGCCGGCCGGCATCACGGTCACCGATTTGACCACGCCGTTAACGACAATAGATCCCAGGTTGACGGAGGGCGATCCCACCGTTACTTGACCGGTCGCCGTTCCCACGGCAACGCCTTGCTCACCGGCCGAGGAATAAAAAGTCGCCGTCATCGAGTTGCAACTCGACTCGATCGGCTGATCGATACTGTATGTCGCCGTGTAGGCCGCGATTTGGTTGGAGTCGCGATCCACCGGCACGGTGAGATCGCCACCGCCTACCTTGCCGGCTTTGAAATTGACGAGCACCGACAGCGCTGAGCTGAGGTTATGAGTGAGGCTGGCTCCCGACCTTGCCGGCCACGTTATCTGGAATGTCGCGTTGCTGACCGAACCTGCGCCAACGGTTATCGTAGCCGGCGCACTGACGATGCCGTCGACGGTCACCGCTACTTGGGCCTGCCCAGTTTGTACAGGCGTTGCCATCCCAGCGGGCGTCAGCGTGAGTGCCGAATTGCCTGATACCAGACTCCACGTAGCAGAACCCGGCGTGACGGCTACCACATTGCCAGACGCATCCGTCGCTGAGAAGGTGAGCTGCGTCGGGCCGGCGCCGAGTTGGATCGAGCTCGCAATTGCCGTGACGTGTTTGATCGTTCCGCTAACGACGATTTGGGAGAATTGAATGTTTGATCCGTTCAGCGAGGCCACCGCCGTCGCGCTACCCACGACCGTTCCTTGGCCGTCTGCATCTGAGTAGAAGGTCGCACTCAGAGACTTGACTGCCTTCGTCAGGACCTTCTGCGGGAGTGGATATGTGCCCGTGTAGGCGGCGAAGTTGGCTGTGTTTCGATCTACTGTTATCGAGACGTCGCTCCCTTTGCTGCCGGCTTTCGGAAATACCACGACCGCGGATAGCGAGGAGCTCAGGGGCCCTACAATCGCGCGTGTCCTGGCGGGCCATTGGATGCTGAAGGACGCCTGTACGAGCGAGCCACCTTGTAGGCCCCCTCCTCCTCCACCGCACCCGACTATCCAGAGAGATAGCAAACACATGACCAAAGCAGCAAGGAACTTCACCGGCAGATATCATACGACATCGGCTGCTCATTCGCCTGCTTCTGTTGCGAGCACTAACGGTAGCGGCTCAGAACCTCTTTGAGTCGCAGCAAGTCGGAGGGCGTTAGAGCGGGATTGCCCTCGGAAAAGAAGCTAAGCGCTAGATGACGCTGCAATCCTCACGCGAACCTTTCTGCGCTGCGGATGCCACGATGGGAGCTACTAGGATCAATGCCAGGTGATGCATTTACGGATATTTACGTTCGAATTCTCTGGCCAACCTTTGGGCATGGGCATCGAGACTGGTTCGGGCGATCTCCCACTGTCGATGGGCCTCTTGCTTGCGCCCGGCGGCGTAATACGCCATGCCCAAGGTGACATGCTGTGCCTTGCCTTGCACTGCGCTGCGGTTCATCACGTGATCGGTTTCGACCTTTAGAGCCTCATCGCCGCGACCCGACACGGCCAGTGCCATGGCGAGGGTGTCGTAAGAGTTTGGATTGGGCTCCAAGTCGACAGCCTTTTGAGCTTCGACTACGGCTTCGGGTCCTTGACCGTCCAATGCCAGACACCAGCCCAGATTGTTGTGGCCGCCAGCCAACTTTGGCATCTTCGCCACCAAGTCACGGCAGGCCGGAATGGCCTTCTTGTATTCCCCGGCCATCGTCAGGTTGCTGCAGGAGACTATGTCGCCACCTCCCGACCGCCAAAAGAATAAAGCTCCTCCGCCACAGCAAAGAAGCGTCATCGCGGCAAGTGCGCCGCAACCGATAAGCACCACCGTTACCCAGTTAGTCCGGCGCTGAGTCGGCGGGATACTCCACTGAGGAGGTTGTTGCATTGAGTCATTATATGCAGCCGAACCCGTGGCGGATTTGGGCGTATTGCTTTGCATGAGGAATCCGGTTGAACAGCCTGGTCAGGCGGTGAGGCTGTTGATTGCCGCGGGGCTGATCATCACCATTACCGTCGGCGTGTGTTTGACCGTTCTCTTGGGAGAGATGAGTCGCGATGCGACGCCCTCGCGATTGCGGGTCCACCTCCCCAAGGGCTCCTGGGAAAGCGTAACTTTCTGCGATCTTGGAGGCATTGAGATAACGCCGCGCGGTCGGCAGAACGACCTGGCGGTTTCCGAACCGATGTACTATGGACCCCACGTATTTGAGGTTGTCTTAGCGAACCGGCGTTCGTGCTATTTCGAATACTTCCTTACCGACGCCGGCAGGGTTGCGGGCGCCGACATCTATTTGTCCGGCTACGATGGCAAACACTCGATCCACGCGGTCTGCATCACGCGGCGACGGCCAGTACAGTTCGGCGGGGCCGGAACCGACTTCTCGGGCATCGTCGATCTTGACAAAGCCACTGGGCAGGGTCCTTGGTGGTTGAAGGGAGTCTAGTAGCAGTTCGCCTGGTTCGACAATCGGGTCTAGACTGGGATATATGCTCTGTGTCGCAATAGTTCTCGCTGGAACTGGCTACCCTTGGCAAACAACGCCGAGTGGGCTCGGAACGCCCAGGATTCTCAAGTTTGCCGGCGGCGCCGAAGCGGCGGTGTCCCTGCAATTCGACGACTCGATGACGACTCAGATCGACAACGCCGTTCCCTTGCTCAATGCCCGGGGAATTCGAGCCACGTTCTTCGTCATAACCGGAAGTTGGCAGTACGGTCAGCGCAAACATGCCTGGGAGGTCGATTTGCCCAAGGCAGGTCACGAGATCGGGAACCATACCCTCCATCACACCGGCGCCAAAAGCGTCGAGGAGCTCCAAAAAGAGATTGGAGGCTGCTCGGACTATCTGGCAACCGTGTTCGAGCCGAAGCCGCGTCTAACGTCGTTTGCCACGCCGGGCGGAGTGCCTTGGGGATTCTCGCCAGAACAGCTTGCGCCTATCCTCCAGAAGTATCACCTGGTCCTTGCCAAGCATCGGAACTTCTTCGACGAGAAGACGACCGACCCGGTTAAGTTCGTCCAGCAGGCGCTCGACTCTGGGAGTTGGTCAAACGTGGCGATGCACGGCACGGGTGGCGAGTGGCTGAGCACCAGCCTTCCGACCCTGACGCGCTTGCTCGACTTTATGGTCTCGAACCGGAACCGGCTGTGGATCGCGCCCGAGATCGAGGTTTACAAATACGTCCAGGAGCGCGATGCCGCCTCCGCGCCGGTGCTACAAGCCAAGGGTGCCAACCGATTCTCAGTCGAAATCAAATGCGATCCATCGAAGTTGGCGTTTAGAGACCTACCGGTAGCCTCCCTGTACGATCAGCCCCTAAACGTTGAAGTCGCCGTCCCCGCTTCCTGGAAGAAGATCCAAGTGAAGCAGGGGACTTCTGTCGCGACGGTCGAAGTCAAGTCGATCCAGGGCGAACACTTTGCGCGTTTCCAAGTGTTGCCAAATTTGCCGCCGGCTACTGTTACGCGAAAATGACGACCACACGGCCCCTATGGGAGAGCGGGGGCCTCGCCTAGGCGGCAACCGCCGAAGGCGTCTTGGCCGAAAAGCTAGGTATCCGCTTGGCCTAAAATCAAGCGTCCGAGGGTTTGCCGGGATGCTCGTTGAATGCGCGTACCTCGACTGGTACTCTGCAGGCGAGGACTGCTTTTCGGCCCCACTCCAATGCCTCGTCCATGTCGGCGCACTCCAGAACCCAAAAGCCACCGATATGCTCCTTGGTCTCGAGGTACGGCCCGTCAGTGACGACGACCTTGCCTCCCGGTTGTCCCCGCAGCGACTTCGCTTTGCCTACCGGGTTCAGGCCGCCTACAAAAAGCCTGATGCCGCCAGCGACCATCTCGTCGTTGAGCTCGTCGATCGCCCGATGGGTGGCTTCGTCCGGACTTGTTTCGTCGAAGTCGTCGGGGAGGTGAATTGCTATCAAATATTTCATCCTGTGTTCTCCTGTAACTGTCTTCCGGCGGCCCGTTGGCCCGCCTTGACCCTATAGTCGAATGGCCGGACCGAGCATCGACAAATCGTCCAGACAATTTATGCATGCGGGTATGTTCCGGAAGGCGTAGGGAGCAGCTATGCACGAAGAAGAAATACGAAATGCCTTAGATGCCCACTGGCATGCGTCGGCTGCCGGCGATGCCGATGCGGAGCATGACATTTACGATGACGATGTCATCTGCGATTACCCGCAGTCGGGTGAGCGCATCCTCGGGCGAGCCAATCTGCGGGCCTTGCGGAGCCATCATCCCGGTAAACCGTCCGGCTTCAATGTCAGGCGAATCGTGGGAAGTGGCGATCTCTGGGTCACGGAGTACACGATCACCTACCAAGGGCAAGCTGCATTCACGGTGAGCATCATGGAGTTTCGTGACGGCAAGGTCGTTCACGAAACCCAATATTTCGCCGATCCCTTCGAGGCCCCGGCTTGGCGAAGCCAGTGGGTGGTGCAACGTCCTTAAGGGGTCTTCCAGCCGGAGGGCATCCAGGCCGGAAGATTGGCGATCTCCTTTCGGGCGGCCTCGCTTGTCGGTACGCCCCAGGCGGTGAAGAAGGGGCCGAGGTTTCGGCCGGTGGCTACGGACATCTGCCGCATCCATTCGTCGTGCTGAGCGATCTCGCCCTGCGGGTTCAAATTCTCCTTGCGGTAGATGAAGAAGACGTTCGTGAAGGGCTTCCAGCCAAACTCGTCGCGAAGCTGATCGTACATAGACAGGGCAAGGAACGGGTCGTTCTTCCAGTCCGAAAAGCGCGCGCCGGCCGCGAGGTATTTGTCGACCATCGCTTTTCGCTTATCGAGGGCCATCCCGCCGGGATGATCGACGCCGTTGATTTGCTGGCAGGCGTAAAGGGAGAACAGGTTGTTCGTCACCTCGCCGGTTCCGTCAAAGGTCCATGCTTCTTGCTGGAAGTTATGGCCTAGCTCGTGGTAGAAGCCCCAGGGGAAATCCTTGCTCGTGAGCTTCTGAACGTCGGTGAAGGTGTTGGCCACGTCTTCGAACGTCATGATTGGATAACCGGCGTGCATGTAGCCCACCGAGATTTGGCGGTCGACGCAGTAACGCTCCGGGCGCGGATGGCGGGGCGCGGCGTAGAGCTTGTAGCAAAGGTCCGCAACATGGTCCCAATACGCCATCAGCCGTTCGGGGTCCGATAGATGCTCTACCGCCGATCGGGGCACGGATAGGATGATCTGGTTCGCTTCCAAGTCAGCCCATGGACCGCCTGGTTCGGACAGCATTTTTTCCCACTCCGCCTTGGTGGTTACTCCGCGCACATAGCGAATCGCATGAACGGCGCCGATCACTTTGACCGCGACTTTGCCCAGAGAGCAATTCTGGGGCACGTCGATGTAGACGGTTCCTCCAAACGGCGATGCGACGTCTGTCGCGATCGAATCCAGCGGCCATCGACGGCTGATCTCCGGGAATCGATCCCATTTGTCGGTATCCCACAGCGTGTCGGTGTGGCCGCCGATTCGGACGCCGATGCCTTTCTTCACCGCGCTTTCCGGAAGCGTCACTCGGATGATCCGTCCGGCAGGGGCGTAGAGCCCCATTCCGTGCCAGTCCGGAACGCTCGTGTCGATCTCTACCATCCGAGTAGCAGCCAATGCGCCGGCCGGAACCGGTCCGGGAAAGGCGGCCGCGGTCGGGTCCGCCGATACTTGCTCGGGCCGCTCTTCTTCCCACTTCCGAAACAGGAGCACGGCGTTCAGCCGGGAAAACGGCTTTGTCTTCGTCATTGGGAACTGTTCGGGGCCTTCCTGCGCGGCCAGTCTCCCAATTTCAGCCACCAGCCCCGGGTCGTTCAAGGAGGCAAGTGCCAGGGATCGGGATACAGTTCCCGTGGCCCGGGCGGTTTCGGGCGCGGCAAGGCCGCCCTTCCGGAGCGCAGACAGCGCCGATTCGGTCTGGAGTAGAGGATCGTCCGACCCTTCCGACTTGGGCGCACCATCGGCCATATCGCCGGAAAGGCCAAGTCCGTAGGGAAGTAGCATCTCGTTTGCAGAGAGATCGGTTCGGATGCTCTTGCCCGGATTGAGTTGCTGCCATCCCCAGCCCGGGCCCGCCGTATACAGGCCGTGGCCTGCCTTGGTCCAGGCAACGACGGCCGCCTGGTCTGCCTTGTCGCCATCGAGTGCGCTCTGTCCCATGAAGAGGACGTCCACCTTGGCGAGGTCGGTCTTAAGGCTCGATCGGGTTAGGCTGACCGTGGTGGCGCCGAGGGCCTTCGCAGCGTCGACCACATTGTCGCATTCCAAGAGGCCCAGCCGAAGACCGGCAACTGGCCGGCCGCCGAGCCAAGCAAGCGAATTCGCGAATAGGTGGGCATTCGACGGATTCTTCAGCGCATCGGCGTTAAAGAACCCGCCGTGACCGGAAACAAGGGCCCTGCCCGCTCCCACCGGTCCTGCCGCAATCGTCGGCAAATCGCCGGTCCGCATCACGACAAACGCCGACTTTGAGGCGACGACGGCCCCGGGAAGGGCTCCGGGCGCGATCAAAGAATCGACTCCCCGAACTAACGCATCGCGGTTCGACGCACTGAGAGCGGAACCGAACAGGAGCAACAGAAGCATACGGCAAGAATACTAGGCGCCTCTAAACCGGCCCTAATATCAAACTTAGAAGCCGTTAAGGCCGTGCCTCCAGGAAAGCGATTGAGGAAGATTGCCGGCGAGTCAGGGCCATACTCCCACCATGCTGTGTTCTGCCGCAGTCGCATTGCTTTGCCTCGGTCGCGACGAGCGGCTAGTTTTTGATAAAGGAAAGTCGATGGCAGTCATGCCGATTGCGGTCCGGGCAAACATCGTCTTTATCAAGGTCCGAGTCAACCAGTCGGAGCCACTGCTTTTCTTCCTCGATTCAGGATGTGGTGCGACCTTCGTTGACAGCGTCGTGGCCAAGCGCTTAGGTTTGTCGGCAAAGGGAAACGTCCGAGTCGACGGCAGCGGCGGGGCGTCGAGCGCGATGGCACTTGAGCCGTTAACCGTTCGGCTGCCCGGACTTGCCGCGCCCCTCGACGGCTGCATGACCACGTCGCTCCAGTCCTTGCGCTCTCAAACAGGCACGAATATTCAGGGCATTCTCGGGTCCGATTTCATCGGTAAAGGCTGCATGCAGATCGACTATATCCATCAACGCCTGACGGTGATGCCCTCCAAATCCTTTGTGCCCGGAAAGAATTCCCAAGTCCTCCCGATCCGCATCGACCAGACACCTCTGGCCCGACTATCGCTCCAAACAGCGGCCGGCACAGTCGTCAACGGCACCTTTATGGTCGACACCGGCACCGATGAAGCTGTCAATCTGTTTAAGAAGTTCTTTGAGCAAAATCACCTGATTGGCCCGAAAGATCATGTGCTCCACACCGCAAGTATGGGCATTGCCAATCCATCCGAAAATCTTCTCGTGCGGCTCCCAGAGGTCATGCTCGGTAAGCAGAAACTGGAAAGCGTAACCGCACAAGTCTCACTCGATGAGGGTGACGAAGGAATGCAGTCAGAGCTTGCCGGCACCATCGGAAACGAACTACTTCGGCGATTCTTGGTTACCTTTGACTACCTCGATCACAAGCTCTATCTTGAACCTAACTCCCATTTGAAAGACAGTTTTGAAGCGGACATGAGCGGGGTAGCTATGACGATCGGCCCAAGGGGTTTTGTCGTCCAATCGGTTATCTCAGATTCTCCCGGAGCCAAGGCAGACATTTTGCCCGGCGACCTAGTCCTTGAACTCAACGGCAAAAAGACCACTGACTATGATCTAAACGCCCTCTCCTCACTCCTCAAAGAAAACGGCCGGACCGTAACCTTTGTTATCGAGCGTGCTGGGAAGAAGCTTCAAAAAAGCTTTGTCCTCCGGCGTCTCATTTAGGGCGGAAGATCTAGGATCACGCCGACCAAAACGAGAGAGCGGTCACGAAAAAGAGCTCGCAACCAAACAGAACATGGAGTGGCTAAGGTTGGGCGAATCAGGAGGAGATTTGAAGTGGACTGCTGAATGCGCTCCGGAAGGTGGAGACTTTAGTATCCGCTTTCGAAACTGATTACACCGCGATTAGCCAAGAGGCTGCGAACCGCTTGGAACGACACGCCAAAATATTCGGCTGCATCGTCCAGTGCCTCATCCGAGTAGGCTCCCGCCAGTTTGTCCTTGAGTGATTCAAAGGGGCAAAGGAACTCTACTGCAAACGCCCGTTGGAATTTTTGGCGAGCTGTCTTTGAGTCGGTTAACGGCAACCACCGATCCTCTAATGGGGCATAAACGGCGTCTGCCAAGAAGCGTGCGGCATCAAATCTTCGACCGACTCGCCGTCCTAGAAGTCCTCGCGACCGAAAGTAAAGCTCGAGGTCTTTGCCATCGCCCTTGCGAACTCCAAGGCCCAAAGGGGGAGCGGCAGTGCCCGAATCTAGTAAGTCGGCAGCGCTAATCCCAAAGACGCTGGCCAGCTTTTCATCGTCAATTGGGTCCACACCAAAAGCTAATACCTTCCGAGCCGTCCGAGCGAGATCCCAGCCTTGCTTCCAGGCGACTTCATTCGTTGGCATATCTCTAGCGATCCTTTTGAGAGGAGCCTCGACACGACCAACCAGTCCATTTTGCGTAGTCGCAGCGAACAATTCGTCTAAGGCTTTGGTGGGACTGTTCTGCATGGCGAGAGCGGAGGCAACCTCATCGGTTGCGGCATCGCCAATAGTATCGGAACTTGCTTCGAGGCGCCTCATCATTTCCGCTGGCCCTTCTTCTGGATCGAATCCAAGCTCTGCCTCCAAACGGCGAAGCTTGGTTGAAGTCGGATCATTGCGCTCTTCACGAACTTCGGACCACAAGTCGTGCAATTCCGAATTGTTGATACCACGGGCGTCCAATCGGCTCACGACAAGCGATATTAGGCGGTCGACCTGCACCTCAAAATCTGCTGCGGGAATTGTATCCTCCACCCTCGTGAGGTAGTGGATAGGTTCAGCTGCGTCGTTACTTTGGTGGGCACTTATGACAACTGATTCGCCGTCCGATTCAAAGACCAATCTAGGCCAGGCAAATCCATCTCCAGCCGCTATAAGCTCGTGAGACATTCGCCATGAAAGTGGTCTTTCCTGACGACGTTCGAGCGGTGTCGATTCCCAACGTAGGCGCCACCAGCACGCCGCGAACCACATTGCCAAGGGATATAAGGACACCAGGACTTCATCGCGGACTGAATTAGACCGCTCGTCCAAGACGCGGGTTACCACGTCGTTTCCCAACGTAATGCTCAGTCGAGCATATGTTTCACGCACTTCAGGCGAGCACATGTCAAACACGGATTCCCAGTTCTCGTGGAAGATAAGTCCTCGACTCAAATCTATTGCCACCGCCTTCGAACTTCTTGTACCAGAGGGTCATCCTCTGGAAGAGAGAAGCCATGGTACTTTCCATCCCGCTCACACTTTGCTTCGACCACTACCCCATTCTTAGCGACTGCCCAAACTATTCTTGGCCAGTAATCCCATCGCCCTTCGCTGATAAGGCCCTTGAGAATGGCTTTACGAAGCAGATCTGTTGCGACTTTTTTTGTGAACACTTCGGAAGGTTCGCAAAGGTCTTTGTCGCCGCGCGCACCAGCAGGTGGCGTCAATCCGAAGTCGCCTGGATTGCGCTTATGGACAGGATTTCCCGTGTAAACGGCATTCTGGGCAAGTCGCGTCAATTCGTCGCGTTGTTCCTCGGTAACGGGAGGAGGCGCAATTTTGCGCTTAGGATTCGGCTTGCGCATTGTCCGAGGATACTGTACCCAAAATGCATGGTATTGCGCATCTGAATCTAGAAGCTTCTCTATGGAGGCTACCTCGTTCCTGTGGCCGTTCCTTGCCACGACCGCGAACCCGGCTTTGTGTCGTCTTCGTCAGGCTTTCGCCCAGCCCCCGGCGACAAGGGCTTCGAGCGCTTCCACTAAGGTCTGACGAAGCCCTGCCGGCGGGCGGTGTTGAGGCATGCGTCGAGGAGGACGTCTACCTGCACGGGCTGAGTTATGCCGTTGAGGATCCAGCCGTAGCCGGGGTCGAGATCGCCCGCGGTCCAGTGCTTGACTGGGTCGCTATCTCTATCTGATGGGTGTATGCATTACAGTGCTCCTTGCCGGTTCCACTTCGTCCATAATATTTCCAGAAGCACGCAGAATCGCAAATGCCGAAATCCGATTTTGGATCCGGCATTCACTCTTACCCTACTGACGGGACAAGCCGAGATCGACAAGGAGAATCAATTTCATGACTTTGATAGCCCAACAACTGGAAGACTTAAGGTCCAAGCCGAATACGGAAGATCCGCATGAGCACCTGACCGGCCTGACTTGGATGAAGAAGGTGTACAACGAGGCAGGCGCAGCCGCTTTTCTATCCTTATCGCGACTGGAACTCGATACGGACGGTATCGATATTCCGAGAGTTAGGGAAGATGGCTACGATGGCCCTCATCAAAAACAAACGAGTCTAGATCAGGACGGAGCATGGCTGAGTGCCGACGAAATTAGCTATTTCGTGCTGCCTCTAGGCTTTGGAACGAAGGAAGACGGAACCTCCTATCCGATTAGGCACGAAGGCGTTGAAATAGGCTGTCTTGGCACCGTCGTTTACCAAGGCTTGAAGGTACACGCCGTATTCGCGGACGAAGGAGCAGACCGAAGCATCTTCGGCGAAGCCTCGATCAAGGTGCATCGAAAGTTGGGCTTTGAACGAGTGGATAGTGGAGCGATTATCGACGAGGGCATCGACGATGGGGTTTATTTGTTGATCTACGTCGGCTCTAAGATAAGTTCGGATCGGTTTACCGATGACGACATCGACAGGGAAGCAGAGCCGCTTTGGCAGAGCTTTGTGGGTTCTTAGGCTTTCCGGATAACGTACGCGTTGGACTGTTTCCTCGACCCACGCTGCGTCCTTCCTGCGCCGGTTATTCCCGATGCCTTAGGCGCCAATCTTCGACCAACAACCCAAAGAACGCCGTATCGCTGATCTCGCTATCAACGATCCAGCGTCGGCGAAGCAGACCCTCCTGCACGAAGCCCATCCGTTCCAAGAGTCGTATCGAGGCCGTATTCCGGGGATCGGTGTCGGCCTCCAACCGAATCAACTCCAGTTCATCGAAGGCGTAGTCGAAGAGCGCCGTCAACGCCTCGGCCATGAACCCCCGCCCCCAATACTCGCGTCCCATTCGGTAACCCACTTCTGCCCGCCGGCACTGATGCTCAAAGGAGTGCAGCACGCATGTCCCGATCGACGCGCCTTCAAACTCGAGCCCTAATACGAGCGACCGCCCCTCCTCCCCCGAGAGTCGCGCCCGGGCAACTAACTCCTCCGCCTCATCCAGCCGCGCAAACGGCGGCCGACTCCAGTACCGCATGGTCTCGGCGTCGGAGAACATGCGGAACAAGGCTGGAGCATCGGAAGCCTGCAACCGACGCAACGAAAGCCTCGAGGTCTCTAAACTTATGTCGGCAAACGACTTCATAGCTGCGAAGATTCTACGCGACACGTTAATCCACTATCATTTGGCATCGCTTACGCCGCGTATCGCTTCGTGCCTCTCATGCCCGACAGGCCCCTCGGTCAGGATTGCCAAAGTCAGGGCAGAGTAACCCGCCACTGCGCATTCTTGCTTTTTTCGGTTGAGCCGCTTACAAGCAACGTTTTGCCGTCGCGGCTTATCCGCAGGACCGCATGAAACCGTTCTCCGCCGACATGGACGCCAAGCGACTCCAAATAAGAGCTGAACCACATCACCTGACCTGAAGGCAAACGCACCCAGGCACGTATGTAGTCGATATCCGCATTCCCTGCTCCTAAGGCGTAACCGTAGATCGGACTCGCGAGACTGCGGATCGCGGTAACTGGACCGCTTAAGGTCGTTGGAATGGGCGGAATCACAAATGCCACGGAATCTTTCGACCAGACCACGGTCTTGTCGTCGATCATTCCGCCTAACAAGGCGCCATCGTAACTTGCAGCATCGACATGCGAGCTTGATGTTGGAGAAGCGGATGCCAAAAGCTTGATGTGGCCGTTGCCGTCCCAGACCGCTGCATGCTGACGGGGCAATTGGTGGTCAATTTCGGGTCCAAGCACGCATCCAAAAAACCTAGAGTCGTTCGGCGTCATGCTTACGAGCGGGATCGTGAGACCCTCGGGCCGCTCCAATAGCACGATCTTGTCTGCCTTTACATATTGGCGGTACCAAGCGGTCGAACCACCATCGGCCACTGTGAGCAGAAGTTTGCCCGACGAGATCGGACGGACTGCTGTTGCATAGTCGAACGAATAGGTAACTTTGCCGATCTGCTGAGGTTTGGCTTTTTCCCGCTTAGCGTAAAGCCACTCCGGTCCATCGTGAGGGCCCCAAAACAGGATGACCGACCCGTCAGCCGATACCCTGTCGGCAACCCCCTTCATGTTGTGATCGGCAAGGCGTTGAATCCCGTACTTTTCAGTCCACGAAACTGGTTCGCCATCGTGGACGGTTGTGGTCCCAACAAACACTCGGCCGTCAGCGGACATATCCCGGACATCGATCGGCAACAGGAGCAGAGATGCTTTCCCGGGCCTCGACGCCCAAAGGAACGTTAAGGCCAGTAATACCACGAGTCAATTATAGGATCTTGCCTGGATTGTGGAGACATCCAAGTGAAGTCGAGTCCCGCTAGTTTCGTCGAGCCTAAGTTCGAGTCCCGTGCGGTCAAGTGCCGGATCCTAGGTTCAAAATATATTGGACACCGCCCGGGACGCTTTTCGAACTGCCTTGGTAACTCGACATGCTTCGTCACCACCTCGGAAGATGCTGTAATAAATGTCGTCATCGCGCTAAGATCGTCCATGGCAAAATTCTGGCCGGTTTTTGCGCTGAGTGCTTTGGTTTTAGTACTCAATGGCTGCGGTGGTTCTAGCTCCCCGGGGACTTCGGTAAATACAGGCGGAGGCACTACGCCCCTCCAATACACAACGACCCTTCCCGATGGGTCCCCGATGGACATCGAAATCGTAGACGAAGGCGCCGGCGAGATCTCCGGTAGCTTCGCGGTAGCGGCAACGACTGGCCCGTACGCCTTCGAAGCCGGATCGTTAGTTGGAGCTGTTACCGGAGACTCAGTTACTGTTCAGTGCATAAACTCAGACGGCACCGAATTCCAAATGACTGGAAAACAGGGCTCGAGCGGTTTTCAGCTCACCCGATCCGATATTCCGGGAACCGTCCTTTCGTTCACTCTTGAAGCCGCATCGGCGCAATTTCGGGCCGTCCCGACATCTTCGGTCCAGACGAAGCTAACGCTTGGACTCGGCGGTACTTCAGGCAAGTTAACGTTTAGCACCACAGCATTTTCGGTCCAGGGCCCAATGACCGAATACAGGGGCACCTATGCCGGCGTGCCCGCCACTTTTTGGCAGTACAACACGGGGCTGGCAAAGATTGTGCTTAGCATCGATCCGATAACGGTGGATACAGCGACCTACAATTCACTTAGACTTACCGACCTTCCAACGGTTACTGTCAGCAGTAGTTCTGCCTTTATGACTTCCTATAGCACGGTGACCAAAAGTTCGTTCTTAACAGCGCATGGCCAGTCCTGCGCACCGTAGGAGGCAGCAATATCAAAGGGAAGTTTATGTTGAAGACAATCCTCCCGTTGCGCTCTACGGCAACGCGAACGCTATAAACTCGTCGCCGGACTTTGTGCCTTGCTTGCCCCCGCCCCCGGCGGCGATGACGACGTACTGCCTACCGTTCACCATGTAGGTGCTCGGCGTGGCGTAGCCGCCGGTATTAAGCTGATAGTTCCACAGCAGCTTGCCGGTCGACTTGTCGTAGGCGTGGAACTTGGCGTCCATCGTCGCGCCGACGAACACGAGCCCCCCTGCCGTCACGATCGTTCCGCCGAAGTTTTGGGTGCCGGTTGGCGGTATCCCCTTGGCGGTTAGCTCCGAATACTCGCCGAACGTAATGCGCCACGCGAATTCGCCCGTGTTCAGGTCGATGGCCGTGAGG